>Ga0078972_1001108_pt2 | contig 84345 bp, 73 predicted proteins | sample YelNatPaOPGAMG01_FD_67568 | JGI IMG/M metagenome (GOLD analysis project Ga0078972, IMG submission 67568) | Hot spring thermophilic microbial communities from Obsidian Pool, Yellowstone National Park, USA - OP-RAMG-01 (SPADES assembly) (version 2) | ecosystem: Environmental > Aquatic > Thermal...
GATCATCGATAGAAAGCCATGTGCGTGCTCTTAGAAAGTGCAGAACCGAAAGCCCGGCAGCAAAGCGAGAGGCTCCCCCAGTGGGGAGGGTGTGGTTAGGACCTGCGCCGTAATCGCCGAAGACTTCGGCAGAGCCTGGGCCAAGAAAGATTGCGCCTGCGTTCTTGATGCGGTTTGCGAGAGCACGCGGCTCAGAGGTCGCTAGTTCGAGGTGTTCGGGCGCACAGCGGTTTGCGCCATCGGCGATACGCGAAAGGTCAGGCTCGATGCAGCAGAAGCCGTTTTGCAGCGAGCGCCGTGCGATACTGCGGTTGGGCTCGGGGAGGGCGGCAAGCTGTGCCGAGAGTTCCTCTTCGATGCGGCCTGCAAGCCCTTCGTCCGTAACGATGAGGGCTGGCATTGCATCGGGAGAATGTTCTGCTTGGGCAAGCAGATCAGCCGCGACAATGTCCGGCTCGACGCTTTCGTCAGCAATGACAAGGAGCTCGGAAGGGCCTGCAGGAGCTTCGGTGCCCACAATGCCATACAAAAGGCGCTTTGCGGCTGCGACATATTTGCCGCCGGGTCCGACCACGACATCACAGCGCGGAACGGCGATGCCGAACGCGAGGGCAGCGACCGCATGGGCACCGCCGCACTGCAGAAAACCGTCCGCACCGGCAAGCCAGGCTGCAGCGAGGGTTTCGCGGGTCGGTTTCGGGCCGGCGCACCATACTTCGGGGACGCCCGCTGCCTTTGCTGGTATGACCGTCATGAGGGCGCTGGAAGGCAGTGGGAAGGCGCCGCCAGGAACATAACAGCCTGCGCGCGCCACGGGCACGAAATCGTGCCCGTGGCGGCCGCCCAGCGCGGGCACGTCCAGCGGGGCAAGGCACGCGCGCTGGGCGGCCGCAAAGGCCGCTACGCGGCCTTTGGCGCGCCCCAGGAGCGCAGCTGTCTCCTCCGGCAGTGAATCATATGCCGCCTTCATCTCTTTCCGCTCAATGACGAGCGGCGCGCCTTCGGCAAGCCCATCGAATTCCTGTGCCCACCTGCGGAGCGCCGTTTCGCCTCCAGAGCGTACCGCTTCGATTGCCTTTATTGCGACAGCATCTACTTCAGCGTCGAAGAGCCGCATTGAGGGCTCGGGAATTTCCTCTATAGTAATTCTTTTTAATGTATACTTTTCCATTCGTTTTTCCCCTCGCCGCCTAAGAATTCTGGCTTTGCATTGCCGCCCCTTCGCGTGACGCGCAGAGACCTCCGTTCGAGTTCAGCTTCGATGTCGGAAAGGCTGCCACCCATGCTGATGGTTTTTACGAGTGCAAAGTACATGACATCAGCCGCCTCCGCCACTGCTTCATCTCTGGTTTTAGACTGAGCAAGTTCCTGGGCTTCTTCTCTGAGTTTGGAGGCGAGGAGCGCTTCGTCCGAAAAAAGCCTTCTGGTATAGGAACCTTGGGGCGCATCTTTCATGCGCTTTGAAATAGTACGGTTCAGTTTTTCGAGCCCATAGCCATCATCAAAGCAGTTGCGTCGTTGCAGATGGCAGAAGCCGACTCCTTCCTGATGGACGGTGAAGCGGATGGTATCGCGGTCGCAGTCGAGGTCGGCCCGGATGAGCGTCTGGCCGTTGCCCGAAGATTCCCCCTTGACCCACAAGCCTCGAGAACGGGAGTGGTATGCTCCTTTGCCTGATTCGATGGCATGCTTCAGGCTTTCCCGGTTAGAGTAGACCAAACCGAGCACTTTGCCGGATTCGTCACAGACGAGGGTTGGCCAGAGTCCATCGGGGCGATCGGTGTGCAACGGGGCAGCAAAGGCATCCGAAAGCGATAAATCGCCCAAGACGAGCGAAGTGCCAGCTTGAATATCGGCGCCTAGTGCATCGAGCGCGGCAATATCCGCGAGCCCCTGCTCGCCGCCTGCAGCTCCACCGGCAAAGGTGAATTTTCTATCGGGCGCGAGTTTGACAAGGCGCTTTGCCCGCTCGATATCGATGCCGCACTGATCGCCTTCGGTTTCGATGAAGGTGATAAGAAAGCCGGCGACATAGGGAGCGAGTTTTTGTATGGCTTCTTCCACACTTCCTTCGCGCGGCTTTGTCCAGCCTTCGACCATGATTGTGTCGTTGCGGCTGTCGAGCGCAGCAATGAGTCGTTCGCGGGGCAGCTGTGCGCAGAATTCCGGTGTTGCTGCAGTGCCGAGCATAATGTATCGTGCGCCTGCATTGAGGTATTCGAGCGCGAGCTCTTGTGTGCGGATGCCCCCGCCCACGCGCACAGGCCATCGCCTGCACATCGAAAGCACAAGGTCGCGGTTGCTTCCCTTGCCCATCGCCGCATCTAGATCAACGACTGCGAATTCGCCGACCCGGGAGTAGCGCTCAGCAAGCTCAAGGGGATTGCCTGCATCCAAAGGTGGCTGTTTGCCGCCTCGCAGCTGGACTGCCCGTCCGTTCATGATATCGATACTGGGTACAATCATAGTCTTACCTCCACATTATGAGCCGAAAGATATTGTTTTATTTCAGAAATAGTTACTTCACCGCGATGAAATATGCCCGCAGCAAGCAGTGCTAGCGCGCCATTTTTGTATCCTTCCAGAAAATGCTCGGGTTTGGAAGCTCCACCCGATGCGACGACGGGAATCGGTACGGCTTGGGAAATCAGGCGGATCAAATTGCATTCGTAGCCGAGATTCGTGCCGTCTCTATCGATCGAAGTGAGGAGAATCTCTCCAGCGCCGCGCTGTGCTGCTTCGCGTGCCCATTCTATCGCATCGAGCCCTGTTGCGACTGCGCCTGCAGCGATTTTTACCTCGTAGCCCGAAGGCATTGCCGGGTTTTCTGCAGCATCGATGGCGACAACAGCACATTGGACACCAAAGCGGCGCGCGATGGCCTCGATGATGGCAGGCTCTCTGACTGCCGCACTGTTGACGGACACGCGGTCAGCTCCGGAATCCAAAAGTCGCGCTGCGTCCTCTATGGAGGCAATGCCGCCGCCGACAGTGATGGGGATTGCAATGGCGCTGCGTATGCGGGCGACTTCCTTGGCCATGGTTTTGCGGCCTTCGACCGTGGCGCTGATATCGAGAAAGGCAAGTTCATCGGCTCCCTGAGCTTCATAGAGGAGTGCCCGTTCGAGCGGATCTCCCGAATCGACGAGATTCTCGAAACGCACGCCTTTGACGACTCTGCCATCTTTGAAGTCGAGGCAGGGGATAATTCTGACAGCAAGTCCGCTCATGCGCGTCTCCTTTCGCTTGCCAGCTCCAGCCAGCGGGCAAAGAGGTTTTTACCAAAAGAGCCGGAAAGTTCGGGGTGGAATTGGCACAGAAGGAGAACAGGCTTATTATCGCGCCACCCTTCGATTGCGGAGATAAAGGCGCTGCCGTAGGTTGTGGTTGCGAGCTTGACGGAATCGAATTGAAGGGAGGCTGTTTTGCCTATGTCTGTCCCTTTCTCGCCGGAATCCTCCTTAATGCCCACTCCATAGCTGTTTGCGAAATATGCCCAGCCTGCCTCTAGAAGGCGCGATCCTGGTTCAGGCTCGATTCTGTTCCATCCAAGCTGAGGCAGGGGCAGACCGCCGGAGAGCCGCTTTACTTTCCCGGGAAGAAGCCCCAGGCCTTGTACTCCTTCCGACTCTTCGCTTGTTTCGAAAAAAAGCTGCATGCCGAGGCAGATGCCGGCAATGGGGCGTCCCTCTGCAACGCGGCTTCGAATTGCAGCATCGAGGCTTCTCTCGCGCAATTTATCCATAGCGGGGCCAAAAGCACCCACGCCTGGCAGAAGCACGAAGGGCGCCCTCACTACCTCTTCGGGATCCGATGTCACGATGGGCTGCAATCCAAGGCGCACTGCGAGTGCTCGTACCGATGCCAAATTTGCGACGCCTGTTTCGATGATGACGAGGCTTTGGGGGCGTGTCTGGCTCATGCATCCTCCTTTGGTGTGCTGAAGCTTGCTTCGCCTTTGGTGCTTGCGCTCGGTACCTGTTGGCGCGGCTCAAGGGCATTTTTGAGGGCGAGCGCAGAAGCCTTGAACAGAGCTTCTGCCTTGTGGTGGTCGTTTTCTCCCCGCAGGATATCGAGGTGCAATGTCAGGTTCGCATTTGCTGCAAAGCTCTGGAAAAAATGAGCAATATTGCAGGTCGAAAGCGCTCCAATCGAGGGGCTTGCAAATGTGCCCGAGAGCACACAGTAGGATCTTCCTGAAATATCGACGACGGCGCGCGCGAGCGCTTCATCCATGGGCGCATAGGCATAGCCGAACCGCTGCCGTCCGGCGCCCGAAGGAGCAAGCTCCGCAAAAGCCTTGCCGAGGGCAATTGCGCAGTCTTCAACGCTGTGGTGATCGTCGACATCGAGGTCTCCCTTACAGGTGAGCTCGAGGCTCCATCCTGCATGGAAGGCAAGCTGGGTGAGCATATGGTCAAAGAATCCTATGCCGGTCTTGATATCGATTGTGCCTGGCAAAAACGTCAGGGCAATTGTGACATCGGTTTCACGTGTGGTACGCCTGAGGCGTGCAATCCGGGGCTCTCCGGCTTTTTCGTTTTGTATCGATTGTTCGTTCATTTAAGCCTCCTTGAACTGTGAGAGCCTGTCTATGGCATGCACAAGCTCTTCGAATTCGCTTTTTTCGCCTGGTACGGTGATGCGCACAAGACCTTCATAGGCGGCTTTGCCCATCCAGGTGCGGACGAGGATACCGTGTTCTCGGAGCATTTCGACAATGCGCGCCGATGCAGAACTTTTAAGGAGCACAAAGTTTGCCTCACTCTCTGAAACGACAAACCCGAGCCCTCGAAGCTGTGCTGTCAATAGGGACACTTCGCGGCGTACCTCATCCACAAAGGCCTGCACTCTACTGGAATCGATCGAGAGCGCCCGCCGGCCAGCTTCGATTGCTGCGCTCGAAAGGGAAAAAGGTGGCCCCGCATCCGCAAGGCGCGCAATAATTGGTGCGGTTTGCACGCCGCCAGCGATGTAGCCGATTCTAAAGCCTGCAAGCCCTCTCGATTTGGAAAAACTGCCGGAGACAAGGACATTGGCAAAGGCGATGGCGTCGGCGGGTTTTGCGGTGTGCGGCGAAAAATCACTGTATGTCGCATCGAAAATAAGGATGGTGCCGGCTTCCCTGCATGCATTCGCGACAACTTCTAGTTCGCTCTTCGCAAGCACAGAACCCGACGGATTATCGGGGCTTGCAAGGATAAGAACCTGCGGCGAGCGGCTTTTCACTGCCTCGCAGATTTCCGCGACGGGAAATGCGCCGAACGGGTCTTTCGGAATGGATTCGAACATCGCTGACGATCGCTTTGCTGCTTCAAGAAATTCGACAAACCCTGGGCTTGTGCTCATGACAAGGCCTCCGGGCCCCGCAAGCGATCGCACTGCCCGGTCGATTGCATCGTCTGCGCCGGCTGTCGCAAGCACGCACGAAACAGGAAGCCCCAGCATTGCCGCAAGCGGCTCTTCGAGGAGGCTCCGCACCGGATAGCGCCGGGCTATCTCGGGGCTTAGGATTTCTTTCAAATCTTGCTCTGAAAGAAGGCACCTGCCTTCATTTGCATCGAGTCTAAGCATTCTTTTTCCTCCTTCACGGTACCAGCTGCGACATTTGGGTTACCACGATATCGGTGCCGCCTCTGCGTTTGATTTCAGGGATAAGGCTCGCAAGCGTATCCCGAGGAGCCGCGACTTTTACGGCAAATGCATCACCTTTGCCGAGCGGCGAGACAGTCGGCGCGCGCAGGCAGGGAAGAATGGCCACAAGCTGATCGAGGAGTTCCGCCGAAATATTGACTTCGAGCATGACTCTGCGGCGCGCTTCCAACACCGAACGAAAGAGGAGAACGAGGGAGTCCGCTGCCTCGCGTTTGACAGGGTCTTTCATCGCGTCTTTCGAGGCATAGAAGCGTGTCGAGCTTGACATGAGGGTATCGATGATGGACAGCTTATTGGCGCGCAAGGTTGTGCCTGTCGCGCAGTTGTCGATGATAATGTCCGCATCTTCGGGAGGGAATACTTCGGTAGCGCCATAGGATCGCACAAAAGCTGCGCCAGGCAGATTCTTCGCTATCCACTCCTTTGCCAAGCCCTCGTATTCAGAGGCGACAATGGGCATCCGTCCGCATGCCTTTTTTACAATATCGATATTGCCTTTGCATTTTTTGTATGCTTCTGCGACCATTTCAGGCGCTGCAGCCACAATGGTCACCGGGTCGAGCGCGGTATCCAAAAGCTCGACCAGATCGACGCCAAGTTCGCGGACCCAGTCGGCGCCCGCAAAGCCAATATCGCGGCTGCCGGTTGCGAGCATCTCGACGATGTTCTGCGGTTTGAGGAGCTTGGCCTCATACGCGATTTCTTTTGAAATGAGTGTCTGAGGCTTTCCGTTCCCAATGCGTGGGCGGTATTCGCGCTCATCCACGGAGACGGGAATGCCGGCGTCATTGAAAAGCTCGATCACCTTCGCCTGCATGCGGCCTTTCGGCAAGCCAATCCTGAGCTCTGTCCGTTCGTTTTTCTTCTCTCTCATCGCCTTCTCCTTCTGGACTAGTCCAGTTTCGTTCAATTCCAGAAAACGCAAAAGCCGGCCTTACGAGCCGGCTTTTGAAAGACGCATGTCTACAAAAAAGCCGGCCCATGCAGAGCCGGCTTGCGGGTGTTCTCATACGTACAGGCTAACGCCTCTCCGCATCACGGCTCTTCGAGAAATGGCCATGATGATGATGGAGTGAGGTCCGAAAGCCTGGAATAAAATTGCACATACCATGTATAAGATTGCGGATTTTGCAAAAACTGTCAAGGGGCTGAATGAACGTTTGTCGTTTCAAGTCTTTTCACATAGCTATGGAATACGGCATACTATGCGCAAGACTATCAAGAGGCATGGGCAATGACTGATACCCTGCATTTCGGCTTCCTCACCCCCGAGCGGCACCAGCGTGGCGAAGATGCTGCTTCCATCATTTATCCCGTAGTGTCCCGGCGGGCGAGAGGGCTTTCGCTCGGTATCAATCTTTTCCTCGATAGCAAGCACTGTACCTACAACTGTCCCTACTGCGAAGTGCAGCCTTTCTCGAATCCACAGGCGCGTCTCTCGGAGGGCATGATAGAGACAGCGCTGCGTGCATTTTTTGATAAGGAGTGGCCGGCCTATGCGAAATCCTTTGCGCTCAAGGATATTTCCATTTCGGGCAACGGCGAGCCTACCTGTTCGCCTTTTCTGGAAGAAGCGCTCTACGCCGTCGCAAAAGTGCTAAGCGAACAAGTCTCCCGAGATGCAGAGTTTTCCCATGTGCCGATTGTGCTTATTACCAATTCTACAGGGTTTTTAAACCCTCGAATCTGCAAGATTCTGCACCGCTTCTCCAAGCAAGCCCGCTTCGAGATATGGGCAAAGCTCGATGGAGGCACTTCTGAACTGCATTCGATCCTTTCTGGTTCGAACTATTCATTTGATAGGATAATCGAGGGTATTGCGCATTTTGCAGCGGTTACGCCTGTCAAAATCCAGACGATGATCTGTCGGGATGCTTCTTCCGGGCGGCTTTTATTCGATGCTGAGCGGTATTGCAGCGTCCTGAAAAATCTGATTGAGAAGGGCGCGCATATCAGTGCAATTCAACTGTATACGACAGCCAGGCCGCCTGCAGAGCCCTGGGTTGCAAGCATCGATGATAAGGAAATGGCGATGCTCGCTTCAATCGTGCGCAGGTTACTGCCTTCGGATATCCGTCTTGAGTGCTTTGGACGATCTGGAGAGCTGTCCATTCCGAATTCAGGACCTGACCAATGGCCCAGGTAGATTTGCATACGCATTCGAGCGCTTCCGATGGTGAGTTCTCTCCTTCTGAGCTGATGGCGCTTGCCCACAGACTCGGGCTTTCAACCATTGCGCTCACCGATCACGATACGGTGGCAGGGCTCGCGGAGGCGGCGCAAGCAGCTTGCGCGTATGGCATTGAATTCATTCCAGGCATTGAAATAGAGATCGATTTCGAGCCAGGAGAATTTCATCTGCTGGGCTATGGGATAGATCCACAGTCGGCGCCGCTTCAGGATGCGACCCGCCGTCTCGGCACTGCGCGCCATGAACGCAATGAAGCAATTCTCGAGCTATTTGCCAATGCCGGTTTTCAATTGGATACCATTAAAATCTCTGAGCTTTCGCGCGAGTCGTATATCGGGCGTCCACATCTTGCCGATCTGCTTGTCAAGGCTCGATGTGTCCGGACTCGGCAGGAAGCCTTTGATCGCTACTTGGGCAAAGGCAGGCCATTTTACATAAAAAAATCATGCCTGCCTCTCGAAGAAGCGCTCTCCGTGATCAAGGCAGCAGGCGGTGTGTCAGTGGTCGCACATCCCTATTCGCTCTTTGTCTCGAAGGCGATGTTGGGGACATTATTCTCGCGCTGGAAGGACATGGGAATAGAGGGAGTTGAGGCATACCATCCGACTGCCAAATTCGGCCAATGTGTCATTCTCGAGCGCATGGCGCATGAGCGGGGCATGTTTGTGACTGCAGGTTCTGATTTTCATGGCAATGCAAGGCCGGAATGCGGCCTGGGGAGGACTGCAGGCAATATGATTATCGACAGCTCCTATCGCGATGCGCTCGTCAGTGCACTTTCTCGTTCGGCTGTTCAGAAGTGAGCTCTGAGCTTTTTTTTGTGTCTTCGTCTTCTTCGGCACTGATGGAACGGTAGAGGTCGCCTGCTGCGATAAAGAGCATGAGCACAAGGGGACCCAGAATAATTCCGTTAAAGCCGAAAACCACGAGCCCTCCCGAGATCGAGAAAAACAAAAAGAGCGGATGCACTTTCAGCTGTCCGCCCAGGACTACGGGGCGAACGAAATTATCGAGCGTGGAGACAACGATGCCTGCTGCGATCAGAAATGCGATGGCCAGTCCGATATTGCCGCTCGCCGCAATGAATATGCCCATTGGGAACCACACAAGCGCAGTCCCAACCATAGGAACGAACGACGAGATGGCGGTGAGCACAGCAAGGACAAGGTTATTCCTGAAACCGAATATGAGGCTCAAAATGAACATCATAAGCCCTTGAAAGAGGGCGACGAGGAAATATCCTTTGACGAGCTGTCTGCCTGTTTCTCTCAATTTGCGCATGAAAATACGCGTGTGCTCAGGGTCAATAGGCATCATGGAAACAAAGGTTTCGCCTAGCGAATTTCCATCCATCAACAGGTAATATAGTGTGAATATAATGAACAGGATTGCAATAACGAATTTGAATACGTTTTTTATGAGCGAACTGGACAATTTGAGTGCCTGATTGGCTCCGGCTGCCAGCAAGGATTGCAGTTCGCGTATTGGATCGAGTGTTCGCATATCAAAAGAATCGCCAAGAAATGATTGAATGGCTGCACCCAGCTGGCTCTGCGGATCGATTCGTAGTTTGTCCATGTTTGTTTCGAAAAAATGGACCGCCGACTTTAACAGTTCAGCGAGCTGTCGTGTCACCGCAACCGCAAGAAAAGCCATAGGCACAAGCAGAATGAGGACGCCGAGAATGGACAGTACGAGCGCACTCAGATGAGAGCCGAATGACCTGCGTCCATTCGCATGAACCGAACCGCTGAGTTTCTTATAGAGAGGCTCCAGAAACACATAGAGAAGCCCGCTCCATAGGATCACGGTCAGAAATGGATAAAAAAGCCTTGCTACTAACAAAAAGAGCAGCAGAAAAAAGAGCAGAAAGGCGATTTTCCTCGGGTTAAGCGTTTTCATCATGCGTATGATAATTGTTTTTGTGACCTCTGGATAGATTGAGACCACCATTTTGGCTGTCCACATGCAGTGACTTTGGACAGAATGAGGTGGGTCCTCGCAAGAATCACGATATCTCAAATTCCGCGCGGCCCTGGATTCGATGCGACTCTAGACATAGGCCGCCTTCCCCATGCAGTATAGTACTGTGAGTACTCTTTATATCGTTGCAACGCCCATCGGCAATCTCGGCGATATCACGCTGCGGGCGCTCGAAATACTCAAGGCAGCGGATGTGGTAGCATGCGAGGATACACGGCATACGCTGAAGCTGCTCTCGCACTTTGACATACATAAGCCCCTTGTTTCCTGCCACGCGAACGACGAGCAGCGGGGTGCGGAGCGGGTCGCCAGCCTTTTGGATGAGGGAAAGAATGTTGCCTATTGTTCCGATGCTGGAACACCTGGTCTTTCTGATCCAGGGGCCGTGCTGGTGCGCGAGGCGCGCAGCCGGGGGCATGTCATCGTGCCGATTCCAGGGCCGAGTGCCTTTGCAACTCTTATCAGCGCTGCAGGAATTTCGGGACGTACTTTTCTGTTTGATGGTTTTCTTTCGCCCAAACCCGGCAAGCGCCGAGCGCGACTCAAAGAACTGCTTGCGCGGGGCGAGCCTTTCGTGCTCTACGAATCACCGTTCAGGGTGGGAAAGCTTCTCGATGATATCGCAGCGATGGAACCAGAACGATATATCTGCATCGGACGCGAGCTTACCAAGATTCACGAGGAAATTGTACGAGGAACTGCAAGCGAGCTTGCGCGCCGCTTCCCTGCTGATTCAGCGAAGGGGGAGTTTTGCCTTATCGTTGAGGGGCGTGCAAGTGAACAGCCTGACGCTGAACGAGACGAAGACTCATGATAGATATTGCCCATCTTCTCAATCTCCACGGACGTGCGCGCGTGCGCAAAACAGTGCTCATTCTGGAGCGCATCGAGCGCGAGTTCACCATGGACATGCATGCTTTTCCTCTTTCGTATTTGAGAGAGCTCGCAGTAATGCTCAAAGAGAGTCCCGAGAGCCCAGATAGCATCATCCAGGCCGCAAGCATCTTTCTGCAAGCGACTAATTGCGAACAGCTTTCTCTAGAGGGACAGACCAATGCTGATAAGCGATCCATGCTCAGAGCTCTGAATCAATTTCGCCACGCGCTCATGAGGATATCTGGGCAGACTCCCGCCGACTGGGACTTTGTAGATGCGCCCCGCGGTTCGTCTTGCCTTGCCCGGCGCAAAACCGGCATGCGAGTGTATCTTGAAGATGTACGCTCTCCATTCAATATCGGCAGCATTTTTCGAACTGCAGAGGCATTCGGCTTCGAAGAGATAATCCTTTCTCCTGAGTGTGCAGATCCGATGCATCCACGTGCACGCCGTTCCGCAATGGGCACAATAGAACGCATGGCATGGCGCCGCGCTCCAGTTTCTTCGCTTGCCGAAATGGAAGGAGTCTTCGCGCTCGAAGTGGGAGGCTCTGCGATTGGTGAATACAATTTCCCATTGCCGGGCGTCATGGTGCTCGGTTCCGAGGAACTAGGCATATCGAGCGATGCACTGCAATACTGCAGTGCCGGCAGTGTAGAAATACCGCTTGTCGGCGCAAAGGCTTCGCTCAATGTGGCAACAGCTTTTGGCATTGCTGCGTTTGCATGGTTTTCATAGTGTCACGAACCTTGCAGAAGGCAGGGGACAGCAGAACGCTCATCTTCATAGCTGAGAGAAAAAGAGGCCTTCACTGCAAATTCATATGCAAGGTTCGTAACACTATATGCGAATTTTGATTGACTGCTTTCGCAATACGGAATACACTATCTTTATAACATACACCTCTTAAAAGGGAGGATCCATGGCAAAGGTAGAACTCAAAGGAATGGGGAAGGTGTACGAAGGCAATGTGCGTGCAGTCACAAATGCCAACATCACCATCAATGACAAGGAATTCGTGGTATTCGTCGGGCCTTCGGGCTGCGGCAAGACGACGACCCTCCGAATGATCGCAGGGCTTGAAGACATCACAGAAGGCGAGCTCTATATCGATGGCAAGCTCGTCAACGATGTACCGCCCAAAGACAGGGATATCGCAATGGTGTTCCAGAACTATGCGCTCTATCCGCACATGACCGTCTACGAGAACATGGCTTTTGGCCTCAAGATCCGCAAGCTCCCGAAAGACGAGATCGATGCCCGTGTCAAGGAAGCGGCGCGCATTCTCGACATCGAGAAACTGCTCGATCGCAAGCCCAAACAGCTGTCGGGCGGCCAGCGCCAGCGCGTTGCCGTCGGCCGCGCCATTGTCCGCAAACCCAAAGTATTCCTCTTCGATGAACCGCTGTCGAACCTCGATGCCAAACTGCGTGTGCAGATGCGCGCCGAGCTGATTGAGTTGCACGACAGGCTTCAAGCTACCATGATCTATGTAACGCATGACCAGGTTGAAGCAATGACAATGGGCGACAAGATTGTCGTTATGAAGGATGGCATTGTCCAGCAGATCGGCTCACCTCTGTACCTCTACAACAACCCGATCAACAAGTTTGTGGCAGGCTTCATCGGCTCACCGCCCATGAATTTTATGAGCGTGAACGTCGTCGAAGAAGGTGGGCAGATTTTCATCGACGAAGGTTCGTTCAGACTGGCTCCCGATGAAAAACAGGCAGGGCTGCTCAAGTCGTATGTCGGCAAGAGCGTGTATTTCGGTATCAGGCCGGAAGACCTCCCCGTCGCGGATGCCGCGCACAGAGGCCAGAAGTTCGAAGCCAAAGTAACGGTCGTCGAACCGCTCGGTGCTGAAATTCACCTGCAGGCAACCACTCCCACCCAGGTCATGGTTGCGCGTATTCCGCCGCACCACCTATACAAGCATGGCGATACTATCACTTTTGCACCGGTCATGGCTAAGGCGATTTTCTTCGACAAAGAGACCGAAAAGAGCATTTTGCCTGTCAAGTGGAACGAGCAGGAAGAATAACGCAGAAAGAATAATTGTTTATTCTTCTGTAAAAAGGAAAGAGCCGCCCAGCGATGGAGCGGCTCTCTTTTGCGGGCAAGACTATTCGGATTCCTTGGATTCCTTTTTTGCCCGCTTTTCAGCCCGCTTTTCCTTGAGCGACTTCTGGGGTTTTTTCTTCTCTGCCGTTTTGGGCTTGTCCATCGATTTCATAGTGCACCTCTTCTTTCTATATTATCGAATCATTCCTGAAGTTAATCAATTATTTTATCAGGCCTTCATCTGGCTCTCTGCAGGTTCGCCCTTCGTCACCTTGCCCATGACAAACCGAGCGGCGAGCATGCACACCGTGCAAAAGAGAAAAATACCCGAATATCCGAACACATCGATAATTAGGCCGGTCAGAATGGGAGCGAGAATGGCAGCTGCTTGGCTCGCAGTATAATAAAGCCCAGTGTAGATGCCGATTGTTCCCCACTCAGCCATCTGCCAGAGCATGGGGAAGGAGTTCGTGATGATCGAGACCCAAAAAATACCGAACAAGAACATGATCGCCCAGAAGCTCGCCAATTTGAGCGAACCAGGAAGCGCTGCCGTGAGCCATGGGTGGACAAAGAGTATGGCGGTGAGTATCGAGATGACGAGGAGGCTTGCCCGGATAGTTTTTTTCCTGCCGACGCGGTGAGCGACATAGCCTGATGGCAGCGCGAAGATTGCGTATGCAATGCCGACCATACCGGCAGCCAATGCTGCGGTACCGCTGGAAGTTTTAAGCACATCTACAGAGTACTTGCCGATGAATGGCAGAACTCCCTGATAGCCTAAAAACCACAAGAAGAGCGATATGAGAATGTAGAGCGCGCTCTTGTCTTTCTGGGCAGCGACATTTCGGAAACTTTCGATCATAGGGATTTTTTGCTCGGCCGCCTCTGTCTGGTCCGGCTTTTTCTCACGAATAAAAACAAAAAGAAGAATAATTGCGAGCACGACAAACAGACCTGCAAGAGGGAAGGGGAGGCGGTCTTTCGTATTTCCCAGCAAGGGGAGCTTTGTATCGAGATCCATGAGGCGGGCAAGTCCAATGGTACCGACGATGCTTGCAATACCGCCCATGGTATTGATTACTCCATTCGCTTCGGAACGGTAGTCAGCGGGAATTGTGTCCGGCATAAGGGCAACGACCGGCCCGCGTACCGATTGCTTCGTTATATTGAGAAGAAGAAGGATAGCGATCAACGCAGCGAGAGAAACGCCGGCTGCATAGGGAATTGCCCCGAAGAAAACAGCAGTAAGCGGCAAAAGAGCGAGAATATAGGGCATGCGCCGCCCGATTCTGGTATTGGTGCGATCCGACCAGGCACTCACAATAGGAATGAGAAAGATTGCGAGGATATTGTCGATGGTCATGATGAATCCCACCAGGCTCATACTGCTGATATATTTGCTCAAAAAGATGGGAACATAGGTATCATAGAGCGGGTCCATGAGGCCCATTGTAAAAAAGCCGAAACCAATGAGAAATGTGATTCCCAGATAGGGCCCGAATCCCTTTTTCCTGTCCATCGCTGCCTCCTTGGACGCGTTCAGTCCTCGATGATTCTGCACATGCCGAATGGACGAATATTCAACCTGCGCACGCAGCCTCTGCCGAACACAGCTTCCATTCGTTCAGAAAATGCCGGGAATTCCGGCTCTGGAACATACACTTGAATTGTGCCTGCAAATCCTCCGCCGTGAACCCGCCAGGCTCCTTCGGAGCCAAGCAAATCTTCGCTGAGCGCCAGCGCAATGGCAAGGCTTTGCTGCCGGGGATCTCCGGCATGAATATTCTGCAGATACATCCAGCTCGACCTGCCCGATTCCCTGACAAGCGAAAGATAGCTGGCTAGATCATTTCGTTCGAGAGCAGCCTGCATGAAGGCAGGACGCTCGGTTTCATGTACGAAATGCCATGCCCGCAAGAATGCCCGATCACCGCACTGCCTTCGGATTTGGGCTGCGCGGGCAAGGAGATCGGCTTTTTCTACATCTCTCATGGTCTGCTTGCCAAAAATCGCCGCCACTTCTTTCATTTCATTTGGAATGGCGGCATATTCGTGGGTCAGATCTTCATGATTCGAACCTGTATCGACAATTGCGAGCACCAAATTCCGCAATGCGAAGTTGTACGCAATCGAATTGATGAGTGGCTGCGCCGGCTCTGCAAAATCGATCGAGACAATACCGCCGACTGCGCAGGCAATCTGATCCATAAGTCCGCAAGGTTTGCCGAAATATGCATTCTCTGCGTATTGTCCGGCGATTGCCCATTCCACCGGGCTCAAGCCCAGCTCGCCAAAATCATCGAATACAGCCGCGATAAGGAGCTCGAATGCTGCAGAGCTCGAGAGCCCGGAGCCTGCGGGAACTTCGGAATCGATTGCGATATCGAATCCTCTGGGCAAAGACATCGAGCGTTTTTCGAGCCAGCCAGCAAGTCCGCGAATAATTGCTGCAGGGGTACCTTGTTCATGCACCCTTACAGCGCTGTCGGACAAATCGACGATTATCGGGTCGTAGCCTTCCGATGTAACAGTGACAATTCTATCGGCTCTCGCACGCGCCACGGCCAGCATATCGAGATCGACTGAAGCTGCAAGCACACAGCCGTGATTGTGATCAGTATGGTTGCCTCCGAGCTCGGTTCGCCCGGGAGAAGAAAAATAGTGCAGTTCATTCTGCGAGGCTGGTTTTCCACTCGGAATTGTACCAGGGAGCCTCGAAATGAGGCGGCTTATCCGAGCATCCAAGTTTTTCTGGGCCGCTGATGAAAAATCGGCACGACGGATATGAGGGATTTTTTGTGGTATCATAGAGCTCCTTTTCGCTCTTCGATGGCGCTTGTTCGAGCGAGCTCGATATATGTTGATGCTTGTTCGCGCAGCTGGGCCGCTTCTTCGTCGGTAATCGCGCGCGTTATTCTACCGGGATTTCCCAACACCATGCTCCGCGGCGGAATCTTCTTTCCTCCCGGAATGACGGTTCCGGCGCCTATGATGCATTCGTCGCCGATTACTGTCCCATTCAGGATAATTGCCCCCATCCCGATCAGACACCGGTTACCGACAGTACAGGCGTGCACAATGGCGCCATGTCCGATTGTCACCTCTTCGCCAACAATGCATGGCATATTCTCTGCTACATGCAACACGGCGCCATCCTGGATATTCGAGCGCGCCCCGACTTCTATCGGCGCCATGTCGCCGCGCAGCACTGCCCCGTGCCAAACCGACACGTCTTCCCCCAGCGTCACTGCACCGCGCACAACTGCATGTGGCGAAATATAGGCAGCCTTTTCAGTGTTTGGGCTTTTATGGATATTGGCCAGATATGCTTTGCTCATATTCTCCTTTTCCTTGTGCGGGCCAAGAGCTCATTGTCTGATGGTGCACAAACATTGAACGTACCCAGCTGTCATTGTGCCAAAGAAGGTGGGGTAAAGTGAAGAGCTTGGATGCTGGAATAAGGCTGAAATTCATGAAATTTGCATGCTTTGTGTAGTGTTTCCAACCTTGTGCCGCAGTTCAGTGCAGCGCGCCATCGTGTCCTTGAAAAGCAGAAAAAGCAGCACCGCGCTATCATGATCTGCATCTTGCCACAGAAAAAGCGGCAGCGCGCCGTCGTGTCCTGCCTGCCTCCTTGCCATAAAAAAAAGCGGCACCTTGGGGGTACCGCTTCTATTTGCCAAAACAGAAGAACTTACTTTGCTGCCTTGAGCGCTTCGACTGCAAGCGTAATCCCCGGAACTGTAATCGATACGCCGGAAACTGCATCGGTCTTGCCGTCTGCTTTTACGGGGATTTTAGCCGGATCACCCGCCTTGACAATCGCCTGCGCGACACGGTCTGCCTGGACGTACCATTCGCCGTTCTTCGCGTTCATCTTGTAGGTTCCTAGCTGGCTCTGCACATACTTCGATTTTGCCTGCGGGTCCTTGCTGATAGCATTCCATAACACATCGACGATGGTGCCGTTCACGACGGTGACGAGCACGCTGTTTTTCCATCCGGATTTATCGAAATTTGGCTCCTCGGCATAGTACCAGCCATCCTTATAAGAACCTTTTGCCACCGGGCTGCTCTTAAGCGCTTCCTGTGCGAGTTCGAAGAATCCTTTTACAGTAAAAGTAGCGCCAGAAATGGCATCGGTATGCCCGTTTGCATCGAATTTGTTGAAGTTGATGTCCTGTGTCTTGACGAGATAGTCTTCAACGGCCTTGGCTTGGGTATCCCATTCGGCTTTGATTTTGGAAGCCTTGATCATGCCATATTTGCCGGAAGCAGCATAGGTTATCTTGTCAGGTACGCCTGGCAGATTGGAAACGCCATTCCATACTGCGCGGACGATTTTGCCCTTGCTCACTTCGAGAATGACTTGCTCTTTCCATCCTGAGTTCGAAAAGCCTTTGTCTTGGGCAAAATACACACCATCTTTGACCTTGGAAAGATCAACCTGAGCAAACGCGATGCCGGAAACAGCAATCAACGCCACTGCCAGCAGAAGAATCTTTTTCATAATCTGTTCCTCCATGGAATTTACATATGGAAGTGTTGCACGCCCATATGATTTTATCTATATAAAAGCATCGATTTCTTTCTATGTCAAGTATGCCCTGGTCATAAAACTGTAGAATCGATGCTCATTGGGCAAAATGCCCGAAGCGGCTTGCTTGGGAATTTGCCGGCGGCGAATCGGAATCGGCTCGCATTGCACACGAAATGCTTTGGGGGTAGAATCCCTCATACACCAATTTCCAGGAGAGGTTACCATGAACCAGCTTGCCGATGAACTCAATGCGTTGCTGTCAGGGACTGTTGCGGACAGGCTTCTTTCAGATATGGGAAGGCGCATGTATTTTCCAAAAGGCATTCTTTCGCAGGGAGCAGAAGCTTCGGAACGGGCATACCGTTTCAATGCAACGATAGGAATGGCGTATGAACATGGTCAGCCGATGATGCTCAATGCACTGCGCAAGGAATTACCGGGTCTGACCCCGACCGAAGCTGTTGCCTATGCTTCGACCGCAGGCGTGCAAAAACTGAGGAGCGTATGGAAAGATTCTCTGTACAAGAAGAATCCGTCGCTCGCGGGCAAGCGGATTTCCCTTCCTGTAGTAGTGCCGGGCCTTACCGCGGCAGTATCCTATATCTGTGATCTCTTCGTAGAGCCTGGCGATACCGTGATTGTGCCGGACCTGCACTGGCCGAACTACCGGCTCATCGTCGAAGAGCGGAAAACGGCGGCGGGCCTGACCTATCCTCTTTTTTCTGGCGAAGGTTACAATGTCGAGGCGCTGCTCGAAGGAGTCCGCCAAGCGGGACTGCGCCGCGGAAAGGCAATCATCATTCTCAATTTTCCCAACAATCCAACGGGCTATTCTCTCACGCTCGAAGAAGCCGATCGCCTCGCACAAGGCCTGCTCGAAATTGCCCAAAGCGGAACCGACATTCTGGCCATTACCGATGATGCCTATTTTGGCTTGCAGTATGAACCGAATCTCTTGCGCGAATCGATGTTTGCAAGGCTTACAGATCTGCATCCAAACATCCTGGCGGTCAAAGCAGACGGCCCCACAAAGGAAGATTATGTCTGGGGTTTCCGCATTGGTTTTGTGACATTTGGCGGCTGTGGGCTTTCGGATGGTCAGTATGACGCGCTATCCAAAAAACTCGCCGGCATTATCCGCTCGAGCGTGTCCAGTTCGAGCAGTCTGTCGCAGAATCTTCTTTTGAAGGCCCTGCAGGATTCAGGCTATGATGCCCAGAAGGAAGTCTATCGCGCAACGCTCGAACGGCGTTATCGCGCAATGAAACATGCTCTTTCTTCGATACAGCTTCCTGAAGGCCTTGTACCGATGCCCTTCAATTCGGGCTACTTCATGAGTTTCCATTGTCAAGGGTTCTCTGCCGAAGCGCTCAGGAAAAAACTGCTGGATGAGTACGGTATCGGTACGGTGTCGTTGCTAGACCAGTATCTGCGCGTTGCCTTTTCCAGCGTCGAAGAAACGGATGTCGATGAGCTCTGCAAAGCTATCGCAAAAGCGGCGGCAAGTCTGATAGCAAAAGGCTGAGAATCAGGATTTTGTGATCCGACAGAGGGAACCCATAGCCTGAATCGGGGGCGTCGACAATCGCTATATCATTGGGCCCTGCATGCGCGGCGAGTGCGGGGGATATAATGAGATGATCGGTGATGCTCGAATAGTTCGCTGAGGTGAATGTGGGTTCGGGATAGCGCCATTTGAGATTTGCACTCAGAAAATCATCGCGTGGGTCTTTATTATCTCTGAGCTGAAGCACGTCGAGCGTGCCAGTATGTGGTGCCATGTCTTCGGGCATAATGGTGTTGAAATCGCCTGCAAGTACAATCGCCATCTGTCTGATGCGTTCACCATACTGAAGGCGCAGAAGCGATGCGAGCGCACTTGCTTGCGCACGCCGGGCGGAAAGGGATGTTGCATCGTCGAAGGCTTTGAAATGGGCATTGTAGAGCACGAGTTCCCGGCCGGCCACATCGATGTGCGCTTCCAGCACAGGGCGCGGCCATGGCGCTTTGGATGGCTCGAGCACCGCTTGATTCTGCACAATCGGGAACCGTGAGAGTATGGCAAGATCATCCGCCTGGGGGCTTTTTACCCATGCGGCATGCGGCATCGGCCACCCTTCATGCTCAAGTGCATTCTGCAAAAGCTGGATATCGGCGCCTTTGCGTCCTTCAACCTGAATTTCCTGAAGCGCGATAATATCGATTCTGAGTTTGTGCAGAGTTCGGGAAATCTGGGCATGCAGCGGAAAGGTCTGGCCTGTTTTTTTGTTGGAAGCGCTGCAATCGTGGACATTCCATGTGGCAACCCGCAGAACTGCCGGCGGCGGTATTTGGGCTGTGCTTTCCGCATGCGCACTCTGCGCAGTGGCACTCTGACAGGAAAACCAAAGAAACAGCGCCGCGACCGCTGTACCCGCTGCAAGGGCAAATCGCGGAATTGGGCTGCGTTTCATTCCACAATCATATCATGCCGGCGGCAAAACATAGGATTTGAGCGGCGGGAAACCATTGAAATACACTGAAGAATAGCTCTGCGTATATGCGCCAGTCGTCAGAATGTAGACCCGGTCTCCGATTTTGGCTGAAGATGGCATGAAGTAGGGCGTCTTTTCATAGAGGATGTCCATTGAATCGCAGGTGGGGCCGGCAAGAATGATTTCTTCGGCTGAGCCCTTTCCTTCGAAATAGATGGGGTATTTAATCGATTCATCGAGAGTCTCGATAAGGCCGCCGAATTTGCCAATATCGAGAAAGACCCATGGATATCGTTCATGAACCGATTTTTTTGCGATGTTTATGATTTCCGAGACAATGACGCCGGCATCGCCTACCATCGACCTTCCCGGCTCGATGACGATTTTTTCAGGCCACACCAAACCGAAGCTGTTATCGAGGAATCGCTTTATGTCTTGCGCGTACTGCTCAAGTGAATCGGTCGGCTCGAGGTAGTTTGCAGGGAAGCCGCCGCCCATATTGATCATTTTCAGGTCGACCTTGAGATCATGGCGTGCCCAGTTGAAAAGTTGTGCCACAATTGCAAGAGCGCTCGACCACTGGCCGACATCGCGCTGCTGGCTGCCCGGATGGAAGGAAATGCCATACGGCTCGAGGCCGAAGCGCATCGCTGTTTTCATAAGCTGGCGCGCCAGGTCGGGGTGTGAACCGAATTTTTTGGAAAGCGGCCAATCTGCACCAAGGCCTTCAGTCAGGAGCCTGAAAAATACTTTGGCTCCCGGTGCAGCTCTCGAAAGTTTGTCGATATCGGTAATCGAATCGGTCACGAAGAGCCGTACGCCCTTTTCATAGAAATATGCGATATCTTTTTCTTTTTTGATGGTATTCCCGAAACTCATGCGGTCGGGAGATACACCGAGCCGCAGAAGCTGGTCGAGCTCGTACCGCGAAGCGACATCGAAATTCGAGCCGAGATCTTTTAGAAGAGAGACTACAGCATCGTCGGGATTTGCCTTGACCGCATAATATATGGTCGCCCATGGCAGGTAGGTCTGCAGATTCTCGTAGTTCTTGCGTATGACATCGAGATCGATAATCAGACATGGTGTTTCTTTGTCTTTGGCAAACTCCTTGATACGTTCGAATTTTTCGCGGCTCATGTAGTTTTCGAGCGGAAAAGAGTAGGCTGTTTTCACTGTGCATGCCTCTTGGCAGGGGGATAGCTCTCGGGAGCTCCAATCGCATACTTTATGCATCTACTTGTCCAAAGGTCAAGCATGGAGTATAGAACTAGTATGATTGGGTTCTTTATAAAGAAGGCTTTTTTCGACGGGTGGGATAATCTCTACCTGCTGGCGGCACTGAATGGCATATTTCTGCTTGTGCTGCTCGTGTTTTTTGTTGTACCTATGGCGCTCGGTGCTCCGATGTGGCTGATTATCATAATGGCAGCCTGTGCAGCTGTAGTGCTTTCGATCTGGGATGTGGCTGTTTCGCATGCGATGTATACGATCGCAGACGGGAAAAGCGTGCATTTTGCCGACATAAGGGCTGCACTTCCTGGCTCTGCGAAGCTTGGCCTTGTTATGGGTGGTATCAATATACTCTATGGTGTGGCATTGACGGTTGCCCTGCCATTCTATCTCAGCCAGAAAGCAATGTGGGGCGTGTTCGCGGGCGGCGTGCTGTTCTGGACGATGATTCTTGCAATGCTTATTCTGCAGTATGTTCCTGCAGTTTTCGCGCGCGATGGAGGGCCTCTGCGGCAGATTTTTAGAACATCGCTCTATTTATTCGTCGATAACCCCGGTTTTTCGATATTCTTGTTGCTGTGGAGAATGATCACTCTTGCGATCTCCGCGCTTACCATGCTGCTTGCACCCGGCCCAGCGGGCTCGGCGCTCGCTTCAGCGGTCGCTGTAAGGCTGAGGATGAAGAAATATCGCTATCTCAAGGATAATCCGGGGGCCGATCGACGCCGCATTCCTTGGGATGAACTCCTTCGGGAAGAAAAAGAGCTTGTCGGCAAGAGGACGTTGAAGGGGATGATTTTCCCCTGGAAGGACTGATCATGATAGAGAAATCGAGAAGAGAGCCGGGCATGAAACCGCCGGCGAGGGGGAAAGGGCATGCCGCTTTGAATTCTCAGAAAAAAGTGCGCAGTGAAGAGAATCGCGAAAATGCTGCCATGCGCCCTTCGCTCGAAGCATTTGAAGAGCGAAAAAAGCTTGCGCTTTCCAGCATCGTCTTTATCAGATTCGATGGCAAAACTGCGCATGCGCACCTTCCCGAAGGCATCGATCCATCGATTCCGTACCCTGTCCAGCTCCAGGCACCCATGATCAAGCTCGATCCCGCATCGATTACACCGGAAAGTCTCCTTACCGGCATGCTCCGCGTGCTCGCATGGGATCCTGACAATGCACATGGTGCGACATACCGTGCCTATGTCAGGGCGGTACGTCCGGAGCTGTTCGAAGAGCTTATTGCAGCAGGCGTCCAGAAAGCAGAATCAAAAGAATGGCTTGTAGCCGAGGAGATTTTTTTTGCCGCAAGCGGGTTGGATCCAGAGCGCCCTGAGCCTTTCATCAATCTTGCCCTCATGCATGAGGAGCACGCAAAACTGCTTTTCGATGCAGGAGACGAGGCACAGGCCGAAAAGGAAGATGAGCTTGCTCATAAGTACTACCAGCATCTGCTCGCAGCAAAACAGGCATTTCCTCCTGCCTATTACCACGCCGCATTCTTTTTTCTCAGAAAACATAACTACGACCGCACAGTATCCTTGCTTACCAGCTATATCGGCATGAATGACGACGAGGAGCGCACGAACAAGGCGAAATCCATCCTCGAAAAGCTCAGCAGTATGGGCTATCTCGATACCCTGTTCAAGGAAGCATACGACTTCATCCAGATGGGCGAGGAACAGAAAGGTTTGGAGCGAGCGAAGCAGTTTGTCGATAAATTTCCCAATGTATGGAATGGATGGTTCCTCGTCGGCTGGGCACATCGGCGCCTGGGAAATTGGTCAGAAGGAGCCCAGGCCTTTGCCACCGCGCTCGAGAAAGGTGCAGAAGGTGCTGATGTGTTCAATGAACTTGCTATTTGCCAGATGGAAATGGGCGACCTCGAGGCTGCCAGATCGAATCTCGAGCGTGCGCTCCGCCTCGAGCCAGAAAATGTCAAGATCATAGTGAATCTAGGTGCGCTTTCATACCGCCAGGGGCGGCATAGAGAAGCCGAAGGTTTTTTCAGGGCTGCGCTTGAATTCGATCCTGAAGATAGAATTGCGAAGGAGTGGCTGAAAAAATTCGATTCTGCGGGGAGTCCGGCGAAGCCGACTGGAGAGCAGAATCAATAGCATCAGCCTTACCACCGCGGTGGGCTGAGCGATGCCGTGAGGGATTGCAGACATGCATCATGATGAAGAACCATCCAATGGAACTCTTCCCGCAGGCCAGGAGCTGGAAAAAGCGCTGGAGGCTGTAGTGGCAGCTGCCAATACGATTCCGCCTGCCATACGCCCTAGAGCGAGAGAAGGTTCTTATCCTGGTGGCTTGATTCAGCTGCCTCCGGACAAACCCTGTGTGCTCGTTCCGGATGTGCATGCACGTCCTGATTTTATTGAGTCGCTCTTGCTTTCTGTATTCCCCGGCATCGAGGGAACGCTGGATACTGCGCTTGCAAAAGGGTTGGCGACGCTGGTTTTTCTCGGTGATATTCCACACGCCGAAGGAGAATTGGCCGCACGCAGATGGAACCGTGCATACGAGCGAATCGTACGCACGCATGATGCCCATGCGATACTCTGCCCAGAAATGGACGAGGAAATGAGCCTGTCGCTGGCTGCGCTTTTAGCAGTAATCGATGTGCAGTGCCGCAATCCATCTTCGGTATTCTGTCTGAAAGGCAACCATGACAATATGACGAACGCGGCGGATCATGGAGATTTGCCTTTTTATAAGTATGCGGACGAAGGCAGGATGGGTGCGCTTTGGCTCGAGATGCGCTATGGCGAAAAAATCGCGCATCTGATACGCCGGTACGAGCTTTCGCTTCCTGTGGTCGCATGCGGACCAAATTTCTGTGCAAGCCATGCCGAGCCTGCTTTTCCTCTCGACAAGGAGCGTATCATTTCATTCAGAGAGCACCCGGAGGTGGTGCAGGCTCTCATATGGACTGCGAACGATGAAGCAAAACCAGGATCGGTCGCCAGAAGCCTCGAAGCGCTGCTTGATTCCGGGGAAATAGCACAACATTCAGTATGGTTTTCGGGACACCGGCCAGTGCGCGACAATTTTGCGCTCCGAGCAAATGGGCAGCTGGTACAGATCCATAACCCTGGCTTGTGGCACGTTGTCTTGTTGTCACCGAATGCCAAGCAAGCGGATTTTTATGATGTTCAAAGAAGCGGAGGCGAGGCAGTGCATGTATGCAGCCTCATTCTTGACCCTGAGCGCCGCCGCAAGTAGGATCGGTACCATATGGCTGTGCGGAAAAAGAAGCGTAGTGCAAAGACTGGCTGCCTTCTATGGGCTGTCGCTTTTCTCGTGCTGTTGGTGTTGTTTCTGGTCAAGTTCAATGATATTCGGAGTGCGGTTGAGAAAACCGGTTTTCTAGATGCGTTGAGCCATGCTGTTTCGAAACCTGCGTCTCAGAAAAAAACAGAACAGCCGTCTGCACCGGCTTTGCCGAAGCCTTCAGTACCTCAGCCGCCGCCTTCACAGCCAGCAGCGAATCAAGGGTCGCCGAAAGATACGGGAAAACCTGGACAGACGCCTCTTCGGAGCGCTCCTCAGCCTGAACAGAAACCGCAGGCGCCACCATTGTCGTCCTCACCATCCTCACCATCCTCACCATCCTCGCCGCCCTCGCCGCCCTCGCCGCCCTCGCCGCAAGCCCCTGGTCAGCAGATTCAAAAAACAAGGAGCGCGGTGTTGTATTTTGTTCACATTGGTGAAGATGGCACCATCTCGAGCGAACGCGTAAAAAGGGTTTTGCCATTGACTGACAGTCCGATCCAAGACACTCTCGAAGCGCTGCTGAAAGGCCCGACCGAATCGGAACTTAGAACGAATCTGATTTCGCTCATTCCCTCCGGTGCAAAGCTGCGTGGGATAAACATGCGAGGAAGTACGGTGCTCGTCGATTTCAGCGATGGCTTTACCTATAACCGCTATGGAAAAGAAGGCTATCTGGCTCAGCTCAAACAGGTTGTCTTCACCCTCACTGAATTCCAGAATATTACCGATGTGCAGTTTTTGATCGAAGGTAAAGTGCGCCCCTTTATCTCCGAAGGTGTGCCGCTCGACAAGCCGTATTCGCGCGCCAGTTTCTGAAGTACTCGTGTTTTTCTGCATGCTGGTCGTTGTCAGCATAGAGAGCAAGTGGTAAAATAAAACAGCATTTCAGAATTCGAAAAGGAGGAGTCTACGAATACCACTGCATTGCATGATTGGCATGTCTCCCATGGTGCGAAAATGGCGCCTTTTGCTGGCTACGATATGCCAATTACATATCCAACCGGCGCAATCGAGGAGCATCTTATCACCCGCCGTTCAGTCGGCCTTTTCGATATCGATCATATGGGGCAGCTCGAGATTTCCGGAGCTGGCGCAGATGCCTTTGTTGCTCGCATGGTGACCGCAAAGGTATCCGATATGGTGCCGCCGATGGCCAGGTATTCGCTTTTGCTCGACGAAAAGGGTGGCATCATCGATGATCTGTTTGTCTACAGGCTTGTGCATTCCTGGTGGATTGTGGTCAATGCTTCGAACCGGGCTAAAGATTTCGAGTGGTTCAAGGCTCATGCTCCTAAGGATGTTGCTGTAGTGGATCGCTCGGATGATACCTATATGATCGCTGTCCAAGGTCCGCGCGCCATCGAGCTCATCGACAACGTTGCCAATTTGGCTGTGTCGGGCATCCAGCGATTCAATTGGGGAAATATTATCATAGATGGAGTGCCGGTGCTTTTTGGAAGAACCGGCTACACGGGCGAAGATGGGGGAGAACTTTTCTTTCCGGCGGCCGAGGCTCAGCACGTGTGGGAACTGCTCCTTGCAAAAGGGCAAGCCCTCGGCATCGAGACAAAGCCCATTGGCCTTGCCGCTCGCGACAGTCTCAGATTCGAAGCAGGGATGCCTCTCCACGGCCATGAAATCAGCATCGATATCAACCCGATCGAGGCAGGCTTCAAATGGGCTTGCGATTTCGAGAAGGAATTCATCGGCAAAGAAGCACTCCTTGCCATCATCGACAAGGGAGTAAGCCGAAAGCTCGTGGGCATCGAAGTGTTCGGCGGAGTGCCGCGCGAAGGATATGAAGTTGTGTCGTCCGATGGCAAAGTCATCGGCCACTGTGTTGCTGGCATGTTCTGTCCTACGGTCAAGAAATATGCAGCAAATGCCTTTGTACTGCCTGACTATGCTAAGGCTGGAACCGACGTCTCGGTGGTTATCCGCGGTCAGCCCCGCAAGGCAGTCGTTGTGAAACGTCCGCTCTACCTGCCGGCTTACCGGCGATAGAGCCAAACGCAGCAAGATATAGAATTTACAGAATTTCAGGAGGAAATTATGGCAATCGACAAGAATGCACGGTATTTGGAATCTCATGAGTATGCAAGGCCCGAAGGCGGTAATTTCGTAATCGGTATTTCCGACCATGCGCAAGCCGAGCTTGGCGATGTCGTATTTGTCGAGCTACCCGCAGTGGGCAAGACCATTGCCAAGGGTGCGACATTCGGAACCATTGAATCAGTAAAAGCTGCAAGTGACCTCTACATGCCGGTTTCTGGTACGGTTATCGAGGTGAATGAGGCGGTCAAGAACGACCCAGCCCTTGTCAACAAAGATTGCTTTGGAGCCGGTTGGCTCATCAAGGTCGCCCCATCCAATCCCGCCGAATTCGATACGCTTCTCGACGCGTCTGCCTATGGAAAAGCCATAGGGGAGGAATGAGGCCGTGCCATTTATCCCGAATACCGATGCCGAGCGCATCGAAATGCTCAAAACTATCGGCGTCGAGTCGGTCGAGGAGCTTTTTTCTGATATTCCAGCACATTTGCGCGTACAGAATCTCGATCTGCCCGACGGCGTCTCGGAAATGGAAGCACTCGCAGCGCTCGATGCCCTCGCTGAGCGCAATGCGCAGACGACTAAAATGGATTGGTTTGTCGGAGCCGGCGCGTACAACAGCTATATCCCTTCTCTTGTGCCTGCCCTCGCTTCGAGAGGGGAGTTTCTGACTGCCTATACGCCCTACCAGCCAGAAGTCTCGCAAGGGACATTGCAGGCAATCTTTGAATACCAGAGCATGGCAGCCAAACTGCTGGGCATGCCAGTAGTCAATGCTTCCCACTACGACGGCGCAACGGCACTCGCAGAGGCAGTGCTCATGGCGTGGAAGGCAAAAGAAGGAAGAAACAAGATTCTGCTTCCTGCGGATCTGCATCCGGAATATGCCAAGGTCGTTGCGACCTATCTCACTTCGTTCGATATCGAACTCGCACGCTATGAGGGAGACCCTGAACGAGCATCCCTCGATGAACGCACCGCTGCAATTGTCGTGGCATATCCAGGCTTTTCCGGAGAGGTGTATCCGGTCGAAAAGGCGGCAGCACGTGCGCATGCAGCCGGTGCGCTCTGTATCGTGCAGGCAGATCCTGTCATGTGTGCAATCTTCAAGAGTCCCGGGGAGCAGGGTGCGGATATCGTCACTGCGGAAGGGCAGAGCCTTGGCAACCCGCTCAATTTCGGCGGGCCGTATCTTGGCATGTTGGGCACGACAGAAGCGCTCATACGCCGCATGCCTGGTCGCATTGCCGGAGAAACAAAGGACAAGGAAGGCAGAAGAGGTTTTGTGCTCACGCTTTCGACCCGGGAGCAGCACATCCGCAGGGAAAAGGCTGTTTCGAACATCTGCTCGAACCAGGGCTTGAGCATGCTGCAGACCTGCATCTATCTGGCCGCCCTCGGGAAGCAGGGATTGCGGCAAGTCGCAAAGCAATCCTATGACAAGGCACATTATGCGGCCGAGCTCATTGGGCGCATCCCCGGCTTCCGGGTCGCCACGAAGCAGTTTTTCCGCGAATTCCTTGTGCAGACGCCCAAGCCTGCGGCTGACATAGCCCGCGCGCTCGCGAAAAAAGGCATTGCGCCTGGCTTAGTTGTTTCGCGCTACTTCCCTGACAGGCCGAATGAACTTCTGGTTTGCGTAACCGAAATGAATTCGCGTCCACAAATCGAACGGCTTGCCGTTGCGCTCAAGGAGGCTTCGAAATGAACACAATGAATATGCGAAATGAGCCTCTCGTCTATGAACTTTCAAGACCTGGAAGAATCGGTTGCACGCTTCCCAGATCGGATGTGCCGGAATATTCGCTTCCTGAAGGACTTATACGGACCGAGCTCGATCTTCCCGAGCTCGACGAGCTGACAGTGGTGCGGCATTTTACACGCCTTTCCCAGAAGAATTTTTCGATCGATACTGAATTCTATCCGCTTGGCTCATGCACTATGAAGTACAACCCCAAGGCAAACGAGGCCGCTGCTGCTCATCCTGGATGGAAAAATCTGCACCCCCTTGCAGAGCCTGAGCATGCGCAGGGTGCGCTCGAGCTGCTTTGGCGGCTTCAGGAAGCGCTGCAGGAAATTGGCGGTTTTGCTGCTGCTTCTTTGCAGCCGGCTGCAGGAGCGCATGGAGAATTCTCCGGTGTTCTTATGATACATGCGGCGCTCAAAGATAGGGGAGAGCTGAACCGCAGAAAAATGCTGATTCCAGACTCAGCGCATGGCACCAATCCTGCGAGTTGCACGATGGCAGGCTTTGTCACTCAGACCATTCCTTCAGGCCCCGATGGCAATATCGATATGGCAGCCTTGCGTGCTGCCCTCGATGACACTGTTGCCGGCATCATGATCACCAATCCGAACACGCTGGGTCTTTTCGAAACAAACATCGAAGAGATCTGCAGGCTCGTGCACAAAGCGGGCGGCTATGTCTATGGCGACGGGGCAAACATGAATGCGTTGACAGGCGTCTTCAAGCCGGGCAGTTCAGGCATCGACGTCATGCACTTCAATCTGCACAAGACATTCTCGACACCGCATGGCGGCGGCGGGCCCGGCGCCGGAATGATAGCCGCAAACGAGGCACTGGCTCCCTATCTGCCAGGTCCTGTTGCGGTCAGGCGCGGCGAAAGCTATCGCCTCGAAATGCCAGCCAAAAGCATCGGCCAGGTCAAGGCATTCTACGGAAATTTCGGTGTGCTTGTGCGCGCGTACACATACATCCTTATGACAGGCGGCAACGGTCTCAGGCGGGTCGCAGAAAATGCAGTGCTGAATGCGAATTATCTCAAGGCATTGGTAGAAGGCGTCTATCCGGTGCCCTATAAGCGCCATTGCATGCATGAATTCGTCGCAAAAGGTACTATTGTTCCAGGCATTCACACCCTGGATATCGCAAAGCGCTTGATCGATTATGGCTTCCATCCTCCTACAATCTATTTCCCGCTCATTGTGCAGGAAGCACTCATGATCGAACCTACGGAAACCGAATCGAAGGAAACTCTCGATCAATATGCCGATGCAATGCTCAAAATTGCAAAAGAAGCTTCGGAACAGCCCGAGCTTCTACACGATGCGCCGCATAATGCACCGGTCGCACGTCTCGATGAAGTGATGGCTGCGCGCTGTCCGATACTCTGCTACCGCGGCTGACGAGCGATTGCAGTTGAACAAGGGGGCTTTCTGCATTTGAGGAAAGCCCCCTTCTTTTTTGAATGTATGATTCGATTGTAAAGAGCATGCCGGGAACATGCATGAAGCCTTGTTTCGCTAGATAAAATGAGATATAATTACCTTAAAAATAATTGAAACATTAAGAAAATACGTAGGAGTAGCGATGCTCTGGATTTCACTTGCGATGGCAGTGGTTTTATCCTCGATTTCAATGCCTTTCATAATACAATTCTGTCACAGGCATCAGCTCTATGACAGGCTCAACGATCGAAAGGTTCACTCCGACAGCAAAATGCCGCGGCTGGGCGGCATAGGAATTGCGCTCGCATTCATTCTATCGATCGCAACCATTCGAATCTTTCAAATCGATGAATTTCATCAGCTGTACGGTGGCTATCGGTTGTGGCCCATAATTGCAGGTGCAACTCTCATTCTTCTCACCGGGCTTTTCGATGATCTCATCGACCTTACGGCATGGCAGAAGCTGGCCCTGCAATCGACTGCCGCCATAATGGTGATACTTACAGGATACCGTTTCAAGTTTCTTGTTGTCCCGTTTGGCAGCGGCGTCTGGGATTTCGGCCTTTTTTCGTATCCTCTCACCTTTTTATGGATTGTCGGGATCACGAACGCAATCAATCTCATCGATGGCATCGATGGGCTTGCGGGCGGAATTTCGGGGCTGGCAGCGCTCGCATTTGCATTATTTTTCATGTTCACATCGAATGTGATTCCGGCAGAGATCTGCCTTGCACTCGTGGGGAGTATTATCGGTTTTCTCATTTATAATCTACCGCCAGCCAAAATTTTCATGGGTGATTCAGGCAGCCTCTTTTTGGGGTATGTGCTCGCAATAATTCCGCTCATGAGCCAGTACAAAGGTTTTCAGGGTACCGACATCGGGGTGCTTTCTGCGGCTACAGTGCTCAGTATTCCGATTTTGGACACATTTATGGCAATGTATCGCCGCTTCAGGGCGCACCGATCATTCTTTTCGGCAGATCGCAAGCATCTGCATCACCAATTGCTCGACCGCGGATTCCATACATCAGAAATTCTCCTGATCCTCTACTCGTTGACAGTCGTGCTTGCAATGGTTTCTCTGAGCGTGTTGTTTATCCCTCTTTCGTGGAGCTTTGTACTCAATGGCGCGATGTTCGGTGCGATGCTTCTGTATTTTTTGCGATTCAGCAGGCCTGATCGCGAAGAAAACATGCATAATTCTCTCTGATATCCTGAAAGCACGCCGCTCGAAACTTCTGCGCCCATCACGCCAAGTATATTCTTTATCAGAAAATATTGAATACAGAAATCAGGCCGCTTGTGCCTGTTGCAGCCACGATGGTATCTCCGAGCGCTGCGATATTCGTAATGGATGCAATACCTGCATAATTCGCGTCGACTGAGGCAAGCGAAGATTGAGTGCTTGGCTGGCCGGTTGCATCGAGTGCAATGATACCCATGCTTTGGCCGCCTCCGGCAACGAGAAATGAGGACGAAGGATACGTCCTTGCCAGCGCAAGGGAGCGCGCCTTGTCGAATTCATTTGTGAGGCTGATAGTCGACACAGGCTGGTATCCAGTATATCCATCGATCTTCGAAAATACATGCAGTTTCTTTGAATATCCAAGTATGTACATGAGGCTATTCTGTTCGTCGAATACGATCGATTTGGGGTCACCGAGGGATTCGCCATTTGCTCCGCTCGCATAGGTTGTCGCCGAACTGAATTGATTGTCCGAGTAATGAACAAGGAATATTCTTGCGATATTCGATGAACATGCTGCAATCCAGCCATCGGACAGCAATGCCAGATCTTCCATTCCCAGAGAAGAACTGGGTGGGTTTTCAAAGCAGCTTGCAAAAAGAAATTCTGCTTCCGGCACGAGTTGGCCGGCAGTTGGATTTTCCACGTTGAATACGAGGATTTTCTCCGGAGAATTAGCGAGGACAACCAGCTTTTTCGCATCAGGAGAAAATTTGAGCGCCTTGATATTCGCAAAAGCAGGTGCCCCGTTCTTACCGCTTACCATATCTTTTTTCGCGACTATCGCACCTGTGGTATCGAGCACATATACTCGCAGCCAATTGGAAGAGGAAGACCCAACCGCGAGCAGCGAGCCATCGCCCGAAAGACTCACGCGATCCGGACTGCGTTCGCTCTTTTCAATGACTACCTTATCCCGCCACAATCGAATCCAGCCCGATTCCGCAGGAAGTATAACCGGCATGCCATTCGAATCCGTTGCTTCCTGGCCTGCTGGCGAGTAAAACAGGTGAACAGCGCTCGATTTGTCGAGGCCAGCGACCGCGATCAATCCATTTGAACTTGCTGTAACCCACTTTGTATCCGATGCTACGCCTGTACCCTGGTTTGCCGGATCGCCATTGTCATGAAGCGGACGGGTCAATGCCGCTCTATAATCCATGCTCTGAATCCATTCGGCATGTGCAGCAAGGGGAGGGCTGACATTCGTCGACTTCTGGGTAAGGACCTGAGCAAGTTTCGTATCAGGATCACTCAGAAGAGCATCCATTTTTAGAAATGAAAAGGCGCCAGGTTCATCAATTGTTCCAAAATGCAATCGATAACCAGCGAGCATTTGATTGCTGGCTTCAAGGTGATTGCTGGCTTCAAGGCCGCCCCCAACCGCTTCTCCATTCGCAAACCAATTGATGCCGAGGTTTGCATTTTCTTCGGCGACCGCGAGCGGCACAAGCATTTTTCTGTTCTTGTTCAAAAAGCGATCGACGCCGATAGCCGTCTTTGCCGAAAGCTCGAGAAGCGGCACAGAAAGTGAAATGTTGATGGATGGATCGGCAAGAACAATGTCGCAATTGCCGGCAGAAATCCTGCCGGGCAGTACCAGAATCGTTTCGATAGAGCCTGCAATCGCAGCCTGCGTAGTGTCCTTTAGCTGAACTGCAAGGCGATAGTAGCCGGATGGCAGATCAGTAGCATTGAAACTCTGTTCTGTTGCGGCGAATTCAGTAGTATATGCGGGGGGCCCTTCAGCGGCCGCATCGCCTGGCAAGCCCAAAAACTCGAGCGATATGCAATATTTCCAGGAAGCATTCGGTGTCTGTGTCGTTAAAAAGGTAATCTGCACGCTGCCTTTGCCTTTTGCGAGGTGCAGATTGATGGGGAGATTTATGGTACGACCTGCAGAAACATCGATTTGCGTCTGGTTCTCTACGATGACAGAACCGTCAGCAGCCAAGCCTTCAGCAAGGATATTCCACCCCCCAACCTTCAAGGTGATATCTCCGCTCGATCGGACCAGGGTCTTCGTGATAATTTCTCCCTCGTTCGAGGTGCATGTCAGCCGGTACGACGCGATTTGCCAGCCGGACTGCGGTCCGATCAGCCGTGGCGCTGTGCTGTTATTTGCTCCGCTACTATTTGCCGCCCCTCGATATATCGCCCCGCGGTATGCCGCGCCGCCATACAGTTCGCCGCTATGTGCCATGCTTTCCGACGCTCCGCCCTTTGTCCAGCCTTTTGCGGCATAGTGTGCAAATTCGCCTGGCAAAATACATTGAATGCGCAGTGTCCCCTGGCTCTTAGGCGCTCCGATAGCGCACGCTGCCATCGAAGCCAGAACGACGCCCAGCATTGCCATGCGCAGAAAAACTTGTAAAAGCCTCCGATGTGTGACAATGAGACTCATTCATGCCCTCCTCATCTGGAATATCGCACGCGACATAGCCCTCTGATTCAAATTTGGAGAGACAAAACAGCATGGCTGCGCTCGAGCCTCTTTTACCACACTATAGTGGCTGCATTGCAGAATCCGATGAGAACGGACTATAATGAGTATCATTAGTTCTGCTGCATTCCGGCATACTGCTCTCAAGCTTGGGCAGCACAAATACCATACAGGGGAGGGCGCGTGTGAAAATACTGTTCGTATCCAGCGAAGCGACGCCATTCGCAAAAAGCGGAGGTCTAGGCGATGCAGTATCTTCTCTTGCGACTGCGCTATCCCGAGCGGGCCACGATGTGCGCATTCTGCTCCCGCGTTATTACTTCATCTCGAAGAATACGCTAAGGAGAATAAATGGGCTTCTGGAAATCGAAACAGGCCGCGAGCGCTATCACGCATTCCTGTACACAACGGCGATGCCGAATTCGAAGGTTAAGATATATTTTCTCGATTGCGAATCGCTGTATGGGCGCAATGGGATTTATGGCTATTCTTCCACGCAGGAATTTCCAGATAATCCTGTTCGATTTTCGGTATTGAGCAGGGCTGCCTTTGCCGCATGCAGGAATCTCGGATGGATCCCCGATATCATGCATGCACATGATTGGCCGACCTCGCTTGTGCCGGTCTATCTCAATACTATCGAAAAAAATACAGAGTTTTCGGATACTGCAGGAGTACTCACAATCCACAACCTCGGCTATCAGGGGATATACAGCAGAGATCATTTTCCGGAAATTGGCCTAGGGTGGGAATATTTCTATGGAGCCGGGTTCGAATATTACGGCAATGTGAACTTTCTCAAAGCGGGCATTGTTTCTGCCGAATGCATTACGACTGTCTCTCCGACCTATGCCAGGGAAATCCAGACTCCGAATGGCGGTTTTGGGCTCGATGGCCTCCTGAGGCAGAGGAGTCGGGACCTCGTAGGCATTCTCAATGGCATTGATGTCGATGTATGGAATCCTTCGACGGATCCATATATTCCCGCACATTATTCTTATAACGACATGAGCGGCAAGGCTGTCTGCAAGGCTGCACTCCAGAAGGAGCTTGGTCTGCCCGCTGACCCGAATGTTCCCGTCATCGGCATGGTGACGCGGCTTGTGGAGCAGAAGGGTATTTCAGAAGTGTTCGGCCGAACCTATGGATGCATGCGCAAAATCCTTGAAACAATTCATGTGCAGGTTGCAGTGCTTGGATCCGGAGACGCGTGGGCCGAAGAGGCAATCATGAATTATTCCGCGCAGTATCCTCAATTTAAGGGTGTTGTCGGCTATAATGAAAGGCTTGCCCATCTCATAGAAGCGGGAGCCGATTTCTTCCTCATGCCGAGCAGATATGAGCCTTGCGGCTTGAACCAGATGTACTCGCTCGTGTATGGGACTCTGCCGATTGTACACAGGACGGGCGGCCTGGCCGATACTGTCGTAAATTATAATCAGGAATTGGGCGAAGGCACGGGTTTCATGTTCGATGACCTGACACCTCAAGCCGTTTATGATACGGTCGGATGGGCTATGTGGGCGTGGTACAACAGGTTCCAGCACATCCAGAATATGCGCGCACGAGCAATGCAGCAGGATTTTTCTTGGGCTCGATCGGCAGATGAATATCTCAGGCTTTACGAGCATGCCATTTCTCTGAGAAAAGCACGATGACGGTTCGGTTCCGTTTGCCTGCATCAATCGACAAGGAAGTAGTGTATGTCTGAGCGAAAAACTCTTGATTACAATAGAAATGAAGTGCGGGAACGTCTGCTCCGGACATTCCAGAGCGGCACGAAAGAGTGGGCCGCAGCGGATCTTGCACGTGCCACAGGACTGCCGCTCGCTCAGATTAACGCGGAAATGCCGTCAATTGCAGATGAGTATCGCGGCAGGCTGAAGGTCTCGGACAAAGGGGATATTCTCTATTCCTTCCCCAATGGCCTGAAGAGCAGATATCGAGGTTTCGGGCCCTTCTTACGAAAACTGGGGAGAGCGCTTGGACGGGGTGCGGCCGAAGCAGGCAAGGCCCTGTTCAAGATATGGATTCTTGTGACCCTTTTTGGGTATTTCTTTTTGTTTATAGCACTTGCGCTTGTAGCGTTGTTTGGCTCCATAGCAGTGCAGCAGGGGGGCGGGTCGCGCGACCGCAGTGACAGAAGAGGCGGGGGCGGGCTCGGAGGGCTCTGGCTTACCACGAGCCTTTTTGATTCTATGATCCGGCTCTGGTTCTACAGCGAGCTTTTCAAGAGTTCCGAAGCCCGTTACAGGGATTCTTTCGCCAGACGCGAACGTCATCCGCTTCACAAGGCTGTCTTTTCGCATGTTTTCGGCGATGGAGACCCGAATGCCGACTGGGATACTGTCTTGAAGAAGGCCTTTGTCGCTTTTGTGCAGACCCATAAAGGCATCATTACGCTTCCAGAATTCATGGCGATATCGGGGTTGAAACCACAAGAAGCCGAAGAGCGGATTACGCAGTTTCTCGTCGAGTTCGAGGGCAGCCCGGAAGTGACGGAAAGCGGCGCGCTCTATTTCTTTTTCCCATCGCTGCTCGCAAAAGCTGGCAAAGTATCCGCTGCAGCAGCTTCCGCATTTCCTCTCAAGAAGCTCAAAAGCTTTTCTTCCAACGACAAGAAAATGGACCGCACCTTCCGTTGGGTCAACATTGTCAATTTGCTGTTCGGTTCGTATTACGCATGGAATGCGGTGAATATTGGCGCCGACGTGATTGTGCGGACTTCCCAGGGCTTGAGTCTGCGGGGGGGAATGACGTTTCTCTATTCCTATACGGTCTATCTTGCATCACAGCTTGGAGCAGCGAAGCCTGCTGTCGTAATAGGATGGTTGCTGGGTGCAGCGCCCTTGGCCTTTTCGGTGCTCTTCTTTGCAATTCCCCTCATTCGCTCATGGCGACTGAAGCGCGAAAACGAAATGCTCAGGCGCGAAAATATGAGAAAATTGCTGTATTCGAGCGTCCTTTCAAACCCTCAAGGTTTTGACCATCGCTCGGTTGTTTTGCCGACTGAAGAAGTGCGGCCCACAAACCCGAAATCTGTGGAAGAAGAAGTCCAGCATCTCGCGGCCTGGAGCTCTGCAGAGATACGCGCTGATGGAAAGTGGTTTTTCAAGGATGTCGAGTTTGTGCAAAAAGAAGTCGAACAGGTGCGCGCTTCGATCAAAGAATCAGATTATGCGGCCGACCGGACAATTTTCGATACAAATGCCCCAGTTTGATGGTGTGGTGCGCAGTAGAATGCCCTTTTGGGCGAAGCGGGGAATCGGTCGTTGCTCCGCTATGGTCGGGCTATTCGCCTGACAGCACCATTTCAGCGATTTCGAGCATAGGCTTCATTTCCCCGATATCGAAATCACCAGGGACCGACGAAGGGAAATCATAGTCGGGAGAAATCAGAATACCGCGTTCCATGCATCGCATGAAAATTGTCTCATGCATTGCGCGTGGATATCTCGGGTAGAGCCATGGCCCCGATCGTTCGAACAGGGAGCCGGAGAATCGGTCTATACGCTTCCATTGCTCGCTTAAATCTATTGTATCCTGCCCGAACATGAGAGAAAGCGCATGGATGGCCGTCATCCCGCGCAGACCATCGATAAGCCCGCTTTCTTTTTCTCTTTCTGTGCTGGGCGATTTGCGTGCAAGAATGCCAATGGAAAAGGCCGCAGGAACTGGAAGAATGATGCTCACCGAGTCGGGCTCTGAGGTCATGTCGGACTTCTTCAGATATGCATCGAAGGCAAAGACGCAGGTGCCCGGCGCAGGTTTCGCTGTTCCGCCTGTTGCGATCCTTGTAGCTTCTTCAGGCGAATTGAATAGTGTGACAAAAGGCGTCTGAGGCATATTTTTTCGGATTATTCTTGCGATGCGGCCATTCCATTCGCCTGGCGATGGTGCAACAAGGCCGCGGTCGATTGCACTTTTTGCAATTGTTGCAAGCCCGCGCGGCTTGTAGCCAAATATATTCCTGCCATAGTCAGACCAGAGGCTCAGGAGCTTTTTGCCATTTACTGCATAGAGTCTCCAGCCACGCATGCGCCGAATCGGAGGCAGGCGCGAAAGGAGCAGTTCAGGCAGGCATACAGGGCTGTTTTCTTTTTCTGTCGTATGCTCGTTTAATGTATGCGCTTTCATCAGTGCTCGACCTTTTCGAGTTTTTTTGTATATTTTGGAAAGAATTGCGCAACCTTCCCGGAATCGAAGCGGACAATGACCAGAACGCCCGCGCTCTGCGATGGTGTAACTTTGATAATAGTCCCGCTGCCGTACTCATCATGGTATACCAACATGCCAGGCTCCCATTCAGACTTTTGTGGCTTAGGCTCTTTTTCCTGGTTCCGATACTCGTTTGCAGCGCTTTGAACGTACATGCCTTGGCCATAGCCGCGTCTACCCGTTTCCTGACCGGCCGACAGCAAATCAGGCTGATGCTGCTCCACCGCAAGGCGCCTGGAAGCTCCCCAGAGCTCGTACAACTCGGGATCGATTTCGGTCAGGAATCGGCTCGGTACGGTTTCGAACAAGCGTCCATGCAATCTGCGCCATCGGCACGCCGATAAGTAGAGCTGCTCTTTCGCTCTCGTCACCGCCACATAGAAAAGTCGGCGCTGCTCTTCGAGGTCATCACCTTCTTCGTCATTCCGGGGGAAAAGGCCCTGCTCAAGGCCGGTCACGATGACAATCGGGAATTCGAGGCCTTTTGTGTTGTGCATAGTAATCAAGGTTACGGCATCCGTATTGCTGTCGCCGTTTTGCTGGGACTGATCGAGCATGATGGTGTCAAGGAATTCAAGCAATCCTTCCTCCGAAAGCGGGAATTCGGATGCTGCATTGACTAACTCTTCTATGTTTTCTTCTTTTTGGGTGCCTGCAATCCTATCTTTGCTGCGATAGAGCTCGATGAGCCCGCTTCTCTGCGCAAGGTCGCTGATAAGCGTCCCGAGATCTTTGGGATTGTTCTCATCCTTCAACCCAGACAAGAGCAATAACCGCGCACTATCCATGAGCTCCGTAAAATACGTAAGCCCGGCTTTCCCTTTTCCATGTGCGTTTGCCTGCATATCCCGCGATGCTTCCAGAAGATCGACTTGCTTCTGCATGGCATATTCAACGATTGCGCTGATAGCGGAAGCTCCGATTCCCCGTGATGGCTTGTTCACGATACGCTTGAATGCAATCTCGTCTCTGGGGTTGGCAAGCAATGCCAGAAAAGCCAGCATGTCCTTGATCTCTTCGCGTTCGTAGAATCGCAATGCGCCTACAATGCGGTAAGGTATGTCGAATTGGGGGAAAAGCCGTTCGAATCCAAGGGATTGCGCATTCGTCCGATACAGGATGGCGACATCTTTCCAATGGCCGCCATTCTGCACATGCTGCCGTATGATTGAGGCACAGAATTCGATTTCTTGATCCTGATCGTCGAGAATCGCGAGCGTAGGCTTTGTTCCGCCTGGGCGAGTCGCAAGCAGCTTTTTCCCGAGTCTGCTCATGTTGCGAACCACAATACTGTGCGCCAAATCGAGGATCCGCTGATGCGAACGATAATTCCGCACAAGCTTGATGATCTTTGTTTCGGGGAAAATCGTTTGAAAATTGAGAATATTGCGTACTTCAGCGCCGCGGAAACGATAGATAGACTGGTCGTCATCGCCAACGACACAAAGCATGCTTTCTGGACTGGCGAGCTGCTGCAACAGGCGGAATTGAGCGACATTGGAATCCTGGTATTCATCGACAAGGATGGCTCTGAAACGCTGACGGGTACGATTGCGGATGACCTCATCGTTTTCGAGAAGGAGAGCAGGCAGAAGAATAAGGTCGCCAAAGTCCACATTGCCAGTCGCACGGAGCCGTTCTTCGTAGGCAGCATAGATGCGCCGGAATTCAGGGTGTTGGCTTATAAAACCGAGAGTCGGAGAGTCGGGGGCGAGGCAATAATCTTTTGCCTTCGCAATGAGAAAGGCATAATCGCTGCAATCTCGCCTCGAAAAAGCCGGAAACACCGAGTGGACCAGCTCCGCGCTGTCATCAGCATCGTAAATGGTGAATTCGCTTCTCAACCCGAACGCTTTGGCATTTCGCCGCATAAACCATGCGCCAAAAGAATGGAAAGTCCGGATGATTGCCCTCTCGCATGCAGGCTCGATGGCCATGGCGCGTTCCCTCATTTCATTGGCTGCTTTGTTCGTAAAGGTAACTGCAAGGATGGATTCGGGCGGAATGCCTTTTTCTCGCACAAGGTAGGCGATTTTCGTCGTGATAACCCTTGTCTTGCCTGTACCTGCACCCGCGAGTATCAGCAAGCGCGTTCCGTCAAAGCGCACTGCTTCGAGCTGTTCAGGATTGAGTCCCTGCAGATAATCTGGAATTTTTTCAGCCATCATGGTTCGGCAGTATAATCCAGAATTGCGTTAAAATCGACACCATTTACGGAAACGATACGGGCATGTACGACCGAACCGGGCCTCTGCCTGGAATGGATCAATGTAACACCATCTACATCGGGAGCCTGCATCCATCCGCGGGCAATGCACAGGTCATCATGGTCAAAGGCTTCTTCGACAACAAAAGTATCGTGAGAACCGATGAATCGCTGCAGCTTTGCTCCGGTAATTGCAGTCTGCGCTTCTTCGATGCGTGCTTTTCGTTGTTTAGCAATAGATTTTGGCACACGATGTTTCATCGTATAGGCAGGCGTGTTTTCTTCTCTCGAATATTCGAACGCGCCGAGCCAGTCGAGCTGAGCCTTTTTCTGGAATTGCAGAAGCTCCGCGAAATCATCCTCTGTCTCTCCTGGAAAGCCTACGAGGAAGGTCGAACGTATCATCGCATCGGCAAGAGAACTTCGGATCGAATCGAGCAGTTCCAGATAGGCAGTTGCCGAGCCTTTCCGGTTCATGCGTCGCAAGACCGCTTCTGAAGCATGCTGAAAAGGCAAATCGAAATAGGGGGCGAAGCGCTGCTCATCGCGGATAATGGGAAGTATTGCATCTGGAAAATGGTCGGGATGGATATAGAGAATGCGGACACGAAAATTACCTTCAAGGCGGGCTAACGCTTCGAGCAGATCGGGAAGCAGACACCTGCCCTGCAGATCTCGCCCAAAATTGCCGAGATCCTGGCCGATGAGCACAAGTTCGAAAATGCCTCGTTCGAGGAGCATTCGAGCTTCATGGACGATATCCTCTATGGTGCGCGAGCGAAGCTCTCCCCGGATAAGTGGAATTGCACAATATGTGCAGTGATTGGAGCACCCCTCAGTGATTTTGATATGGGCGGTGCCCGGAAAATCGAACAGCGCCTTTCGAGGATAGAATGTGGAAGGCAGGGTAGCTTGCTGAGGAGGACAGACGAGGACGCGTTCCCCTTCGACCACTTTCTGAATCGAGCCGGGTATGAGCGAAAGGTCTGCGTTGCCCACAATACCATCGGCATCGACGAGATCCTGAAATAGGGCATCCGGATATCGCTGGGACAGACAGCCTGCCACAACGACTTTTTTCTCTGGCCACTGGCGCTTGGCCTCGATAATCGCCTGTATGGATTCTTTTTTTGCATCCTCTATGAATCCGCACGTATTAACGATAATGACCTCGGCATTTTCAGGAGAGTCGACCGCGACAAAACCTGCATCGACAAGCCTTGAAGCTATCTCTTCCCCGTCGACTTGATTCTTGGCACACCCATGCTGATCAATAAAAAATGCCGGCATATCGTATCCTCTCTATATTTTTCTGCATGCTCATGCAGTCATGGATGAGAGCACCCTAGCGAATACCCATGCTCCGGACTGGCCATGCGCCTCAATCGACGGGCACGGCGACGAGCGCCCATCCGCCTTGCGAATTCGACCATGAAAGACGCTGGACAGAAATTTCTCCAGGGCCGCCCATTATCAATTCTGTCGATTTCCCTGCAGATTGAAACACGCTCACTTTGACTGCCTGGGCATTGGCTGTCCAGAATGTAATGCTGTTTGAAGCGTTGACAGTGATAGATTCTCCCTTGCTGTAATATTTTTCCACCCATTCTTTTCTGTCAGCTTCATATCGAAACATGACAGGCGATGCAAAGCTGACATTTACATAGAAAGGATGCGGGCCGCTGGCGCTCTTGAAGAGAACGATTGGTGCTGGCTCAGTGTTAGGTGCAGCCGCAGGAGCAGTGCCAGCTGGAACGGTAATATCGCTTGAATTTGCCTGCTGTGACAAGGCTTCTTTTACATCGAAATGCGCGAGAGCACCGTTCTGCGGCGCATTCGGCGCATAATCGATAATAGAGGCAGTAAGGCGATCCTTGTCGGCACTGGGGTTGAGGACCGTCTCCTCGTTCAGACCAAGGGTGAATTCGCCATATGGCGTATCCAGTACAACCTTGTCTTTCACTGACTTGAGCGTGACCGAAATGAAATCATTCCCGAGAGGCAGATAGACGCGATCCTGCGGGTAGAGGCGCTGTTCGAAAGGCAGCCCTTCAGCGCGATATTCAGCAGGTGCCCGGCTTGCGCGAGATGAGAGCTTGATACGCGGGAGTATGCTGACAACGCCGACAACAATAATGAATATCGCAAGCGCATACAGCAAAAAATGTCCCAGCTGGGTGGGCGCTGCGTGAACGTTCTGGTTTTTCCGCGCGAAGGGGAAAGGCCGACGTGGAAGGGTAATTGTATCTTTCTGTGAATCTGCCAAAGAAGGATGAGCCTTTGCTAAGGGCGCTTCGGATTCTTGAGCGGGAGCCGGGCCAGCCGCTGGGGTCGCTTTTTCAGGCTCGGAAGAAGGCTTCGCAGCGGCCTGTTTTTTCGATGTCCGGGGCTTTTTGCCGCTTTTTGCAGGCTCGGGCGGAAGCGGAGAAGCTGCGGCGTTCGCGATTTCTGGTTCTTCGGCGAAGAGAAGCGGCGCTTCAGGTTCTTTGCGTTCCTGTTTAGTTTCGATTGATGCTTGCATATCGGGGCTTTTTGCAATGGGCTCGATGACATCGGGCATTTCGGACGAAAGCTGTAGAGGATTTTCGTTTTGGCTGAGAGGTTCCAGCTCAGGTTCTGCCGCCTTGTAGCGGGCTACGGCTTCTGCTGGATTCAGCCCTAAAAATTCAGCATAATTCCTGATAAATCCGATAATATATACTTCACCGGGGAATCCGTCGAAATTGTCGTTTTCAATGCCCTGGAGAAAGCGTTTGCTGATATTTATTTCATCAGCGACCTGATCGAGCGTGAGGCCTTTGCTCAGACGAGTGTCCCGAAAAATGCTTCCAACCTTTCCCATCGCCACCCCCGCTCCTGCAGCCTCTCTTACTGGAATAGGAAATTGTTATAGACATTCGCGCTTGCCGGCGCGTCGTAAGCAAACCTGTCATCGTGGATGCCCTGGTTGAGCAGGACGTTCTGGAAATCGAAGGTGATTTTATCATTCGAGACAGTCCAGCCCTCGAGCCTTCGGATAAGCATTGTATCGCCGCTCACCGAAAGCCGAATATTCTTGTACCCTTCAGAAACGCTCTTCCTCGATAGCATGAGCCGATAGACCTGCTCTGTGGAACCGGGATCGAGGGGTTCCTCGTTCGGGCTGCGCTCCCACCCGATTGTATAGTTCCGCCTGAGCAGAGAAAGGCCTTCCTTCGATGCAATCGTTGCTGCACCCAAAGAAATGCCTTGATCGCTCGCATCCTGACGTAGCACTGCGCGGTACTGCGGCAGATATACAAGCAGTGTCTTGCCGTCGAACACGATAACCTGATCTGCGGGCTGGGAGAAATCGATGCGCAGCAGTGTCGGCGACTTGAAAATGAGTTTTCCAATCATCGGCTGTCGGCCGGCAGTGATCTGGACGTCCGCTTGATAGTCAGTGACAGAGGCGTACCGATCAGCAAGCTTCGAGAAAAATTGGTCTGCGGTCAGAAGAGTCTGCGCGCCGATATTCGACAGGGCCATATAAAAGCCCACGATGAACATCAGAACAACAAAACGTTTTCGTTTCACGAATTCTGCTCCAGTTGCAAAATAATTGCAGGAACATCGGTAATCGATGGCGGTCCGAAATATTGGATGCTGCCCGGAATCCGATAATCGGAAGACAGCGCCCATTTGTCGCGCACTTGCGCAAAGGCTTTGAACGGTTTCCCTTCGAGGTCGACAAGGGCTTTCTTGATGACCGGTTTTTCTTTCCCGTGCCTGCGTTCGATATTCATCATGGAAACAATCGGGATGCCGCCAGGTATCCATTCTTTGGGCGGGGCAGCAAGATTTCTGATTGCGGCGATATACCCAGTAAGCCCATTCAGAATGAGCAGACATGCCGAATAGCCGAGCGAATAGCAATAGTCCGCATCGAAATTCGAGGGGAAGGCACAACGGCCTTCGTATCCGAAAAAGTGAGTTTGGTAATCGAATGCGCCGGTATAGGTCCCTTCGGCAGCCATCTCTTTCAGACGACGCGAAACCATTTCGACGAGGAGCTTTTCGGTCTCGATTCTCGAAACCTGCACATTACCGTGGGGATCGCGATCCCAGCACAGCTGGGTCTGGATCGATTCGGGAAGCTGCGAAAAGAGCCCTGCGGTATCAGCGGAAAGCTTCGAAAGAATAAAGGAGCGCTGCGCTTCGCCCCGGGGAAGCGACTCATATTCGATTCCGGCTGCTGCGATGATTTCATTGATCTGAGCTATGAGCGCCTTGATTTCTGGAATGAATTCGATAAGTCCTTCCGGCACAATAATGACACCGAAATTCTCACCTTTTGCGGCCCGGGCAGCGATTGCATCTGCGATCGTCGCGACAATCTGCGCAAGGCTCATTTGCTTGGCTTCGATCTCTTCTGATATGAGGGCAATATTCGGCCTTGTCTGGAAGGCGCATTCCAGTGCGATGTGTGACGCCGAGCGGCCCATCAGCTTTATGAAATGCCAATATTTGCGCCCTGAGGAAGCATCGCGGCAAATGTTGCCGATTAATTCAGAATATACTTTCGTCGCAGTGTCGAACCCGAAGGAAATTTCGATCCATTCATTCTTCAGGTCGCCGTCGATTGTCTTTGGTACGCCAACGACGGTGATAGGGGCTCCTTTCTGAATAAAATATTCGGAAAGAAGCGCGGCATTGGTATTGGAATCGTCGCCGCCGATGACCACGAGCGCATCAAGGCCGAGCTTTGTTGCATTCTCGAAAGATTTTTCGAGCTGCTGCGGTGTCTCGATCTTGGTCCTTCCAGAGCCGATGATGTCGAAACCGCCCGTATTGCGATATTGCTCGAGCAGATCTGCATCGATTTCCAGATATTTTCCATCGATCAGGCCGGATGGACCGCCTTTGAACCCGATAAGTTTCGATGTGGGGTTTGCTTTTTTGATGCCATCGAACAGCCCGGCGATGACATTATGCCCGCCTGCTGCAGGTCCCCCCGAAAGGATTACACCGACAGTAAAGGCTTTTTCCGAAGGTACGCCTTCTCCTTTTACGAATTTGACTGCGGGCTTTCCGAAACTGTTGGGGAATATGCTTTTCAGAAGCTCTTTGTCCTTGTCAGGTTCGATGACCTCGGTTGGCAGTGCTTTGATGTGGGACAGCGGCTCAAGAAAAATTTCGGGCACTTTTGGAGTGTATGCATATCGTGCGGTATGAAGAGGCGATCGTTCAAGCATTTGTGTTTCTCCTGTCAAAAGGTATCATTGCTATTGTACTGAATTGCTACAGTATTGAAAAGGCCGGCAATTTCCTTCTTGATGAATATTCAAGAAGTGCCGATAAATGAACAGGAAGGCATATGGCTAGACGCGCCCTTGTAATAGTAATTTCTTTACTTTCTCTTTTTCTCATGCCGCTTGGCTTGTGCGGGGCAGAGCAGGAATACCATGTGATCCAATCGGGCGAGACACTCTATTCGATTGCAAAAAGCTATTCGGTACCCTATGAAATACTTGCCAGCACGAATGGTATCACCGATCCGTCCAAAATTCGGCCGGGGACGGTTTTGCTTATTCCCCTCGTGCATGTTGTTGCAAAAGGCGAGACATTTTTTGGAATTGCCAAGAAATACGATGTTTCCATACAGGAATTGAAGACGGCAAATGGTCTTTCCGATTCATATGTGCTCAAGGTCGGCGATGTGCTTGTCATTCCGGATAAAGGTGCTGCAGGATCCAGTTCCTCACAGGCAGTGTCTGCTCAAGCAGCGCCTTCTCAGCCACCGTCTTCTCAGCCACTGCCTTCTTCATCATCGCCCACCCAAACACCATCCACTCAAACACCTCCCGTTCAAACACCATCCGCTCAATCTCTGCCTCAAACAGCTTCGCCTGCCACTGCGGTGCCTCCACCCAGTCCAAAGCCCGTCACAACCACGCCAGCCGCTTCTATGCCGGCAGCGTCTTCCTCTGCACCTATAGCCGCTTCGTCTTCCGATACGGCCATTTCTTCCTCTTCAAATTCAAATTCGAAAAATGCTTCGGCGGCTTCTCGTACCCCGGATGCGCTCTCTATTTGGCCAGTGGAAGGCAAAGGCCAGTACATGAGCGGCAAGCTCGAAGGCATCATGTTTCAGACAACCCGAGGAGCACCCGTCAAGGCTGTTGCATCGGGTACCGTTGTATCAGCAGGTCCGTCTAGAGGTTTTGGAGACGTCGTCTTCATCCAGTCCAAATCTGGCTTTGTGTATGTATATGGAGGGAATGAATCGATTCTCGTAAAGACTGGAGAAAACGTCGAGCCCGGAAAGACCATAGGCAGAGTGGGAATCGATGCAAAAGATGGTACCGCGATTGCGTATTTCTTCGTATTCCGCAATGGACAGCCCATAGATCCTTCTCTTGCACCCCGCGACTAAGAATACCCCCTCTCGATGTTGCTCTTGTCCCCGCGTATTGAAGAGTGTATTTTATATAATATAAAAGAAGATATCAAACGATAGTCAAAGGGAAAAGTATGAGCGACTTGGAGAACTGCAATCCAAGGGGCAGTTCTGAGCGGCCCACGCGCAAAAATGAAGATGCGATGGCTGATCTTGATCCTCTCAGCCTCTATCTGCGACAAATTTCAAAATATCCTCTCCTGGATGCAGTTCAAGAAAAGGAAATTGGCGCTCGCCTTGCCGATCTTAGTGCTCAGCTTGCCCAGATAGACCTTGCAATTGCTGAAAAACCTGATAATGCGGAGCTGATAAAAGAACGAAATCGAATAGCGGCAGATATTCGAACCGCAAGAGAACTGCTGATTACTTCGAATCTTCGCCTTGTGGTATCCATTGCCAAGGGATATCAGATGCGCGGCGTAAATCTTCTGGATCTCATCGACGAAGGGAATATCGGGCTCATCGAGGCAGTAAACCGCTTCGATTACAGGCGAGGTTATCGCTTTTCCACCTATGCGAGCTGGTGGATCAGGCAAGCGATTATAAAATGCCTTGTCGATCAGAGCAGAGTCATCCGTCTTCCCATTCATATGCTCAATACGATTCGGCGCTGTTATGCTTCGGCGAAGCAGCTTGTCCAGGAACTGGGCCGCGATCCTAATATGTTTGAGCTCGCAGAAAAAATGGGAATTCCCCAGAATAAAGTTGAGAGCGCCATGCAGTTCGCGCAAGGGACTTCCAGCCTCGATGCAGGCGTCGACGAAGAACGAAATGGCAGCATTGGCGACGGTGTAAAGGACGAAAAAACACCCGATCCTTTCAATCAGGCATTCGCTGCGACAATCCGAGAGCTCTTGCGGTACGTCATGTGCTCTCTCTCGGAGCGCGAGCAGATTGTGCTCCAATTGCGGTATGGCCTTAATGGAGAAGGCCCAAAGACGCTCGAAGAGACTGGGCGTGCGCTCGGTATTACTCGAGAGAGGGTCCGCCAAATTCAGGAGCAGGCTCTTGAAAAAATCAAGCAGCGCCAGGAGCTTTCAGACTGCCAGGCTTGAAGCCTGCCGGGCAGAAACAACGGCGCTGCCAAATCGTTGTGCCTGATTCCTGATGTGCTTCTGTACAATAAGGAATCGGCGTTTCAATTGTTGGCCAATAACGGCACAATATCCTGAAAACCCTTCGCTTGCGCGATATCGAGCGGCGTCTCGCCCTTCCTGTTGCGGATACTTTTATCTACACGGAGCGAAAGAAGGTCGGCGACTGCTTCCTTATTGTCTTCTCGCACTGCATAGTGCAAAAGCGATTCGCCGGCAAAATCGGTCTTGGGAGCCTGTGCCGATGAAAGTATGGCCGAGAGCAGTTTTATGCGAGATGCGGAATCCATTCTGAAGATCATTGAAAGAGCTGAAACATTGTCAGCATTGGAGGCAAATACCGAAGAGCCCGCATTGATCAGTTGGACAGCTGTTGCAATGTCATTCTTTTTCAAGGCAAGCATAAGCGGCGTGTCGCCATGGGCATTGCGCGCGTTCGGATTTGCTCCATTCTTCAGCGCAGCTCCAATCAGGTCAGGGCCGGCAGAACTGCCTGCAAGCATATGGAGAATGGCATCGCCGTTCGAATCGGGTTTATTTATGAGCCATGGAGCAAAGAATTCTGCGGTGACCTGGGCATTTTTCATGAGCGACAGCTTGAATGGCGACAGCCCTCTCGCGTTCAGCGCATGCATGTCAGCACCGTTGGCGAGCAGAAGCCGCACTGTTGTAATGTGCTCACCGCTCACAGCCTGGAACAGAGGTGTTGATCCCGAATTATCCCGAGTATCCACCTGCGCTTTTGCCTTCAAGAGCTCGTTTACAGATTCAAATGCACCATTTGCAGCGGCCGCCGCCAAAGGGGTAAAACCGCGGCTATCCAATATTTCTGTCTTTGCCCCATTCGTTTCCAGCAAAATTACAATTGCAGCCGCGTTGTTCTTTGCAGCCTGGTGGAGTGCTGTTTCTCCTGAATAATTCTGATTGTCGATTGGCGATCCAGCGGTAAGCAGCGCTTGCGTCGCTCGAGCTGCACCTGCAAGAACCGCGCTCTGAAGAGGAATATCTCCCTTTATATCAGCTGCTTCCAGAGAAGAGCCTGCGTGGGCAAGGTAAGCGATAGCATCGACCGCATCGTACTTCGCTGCCGTATGCAAAGGAGTCTCTTTTGCATTATTGAGTACATTGATATCGGCTCCCTTCTTGACCAGATATGCGATGCCGTCTGGCAGATTCTTGCGCGCAGCATGGTGTACAACTGAGTCGCCATTTGCATCGCGGGCTGCAATGACATTGGGCCTGAAGAACCATTCAAGCGGCGCAGGTTTGGCGGTAAGCGCAAGGAACAGAGGATTTTCCTGTTTTGAATTGTATTGGAAGATGTCGGCATTTGCATCCAGCAGCACAACACCCTGCTCGGCATAGTTTTGCCGGACAGCAATATGAAGCGCGCTGTCCAGCGCTTTGTTTCTTGCATTGGGGTCGGCGCCTTTGGCAAGAATAAGTTTGAGCACATCTGCAGGCGCTTTGAGCGAAACCGCTGTCATGAGCACGCTGTTTGAATTGTCGTCGCTCTGATTGACATTCTCTGGAAGCACAATGCTGTCTACTGCCTGGTATCCTTTCGATATCGCAAGCTTGAGCGCGTTTTCGCCCGCCTGGTTCATTTTGAAAATGTCTGCTTTCGCCTCGATGAGGGGTTTTGCATATTCGTAACGTTCGCTTCTTACGCAGAGAATCAGCGGTGTATCACCATTCGCGTTCTGTGCGTTGACAGGGGCGCCCGCCTGGATAAGCGTTTCGACAATTTCCGGAGTGTAGCTCTGGATGACTGCCTTGTGGAGCGGCGTATTCCCTTGATTGTCGGCAAGTGCTGGATTGGCTTTGAATTTGAGGAGCAGTTTGATCATTTCCAGCCTGCGCGCTGCGGGAATGGGAAGAAGCAGAGGTGTATTGTGGTTTGCATCGAGAATGTCCGGGTTCGCATTCATGGAAAGAAGCAATGTTGCACCTTCCACATAGCCTGCCTTTACTGCAAGGTGCAAGGGGGCATCGCCGTTCAGATTTTTGTTGTTCGGATCAGCCTTATTGAGAAGCAGGAACGAGGCAAAGCCGTACTGATATCGGGAAATAGCCTCATGCAGCGGAGAATTGCCGTTTGCGAAGCGGACCGCATTGTAATCTGGGGCCCTCACTGTCTGGGCAAACCATGCAAATTCCGGGAAAGAAGGATTTGCGCCTTTCAGTATGAGTTTTTCTGCAATCTGTGCTGCTTCGAGCTTGTCAGGATACAGCAGCACCAGGTCCAAAGCCGTCCGGTCAGCCTTATCCTTTATTTGGACCGAAGCGCCTTTCGAAAGAAGGAGCTCTACTTCCTTGGTCATGAGCGCGTCCGCAGCATAGTGGAGGATCGTTCTGCCGTCCGCAGCGGTATTGTTGATATTTTTCGAATTGAACATTGCATCGAGAATGTTTATATCTGATTTGAGTGCGACCTGGGCAGGCGAGGTTCCTGCTACATCGGGCAGAAAGGGATCCGCTCCCCGGTCGACGAGCATTTTTATTATTTCCCTCTGCTTGGCGGGTTCTGATGGGTATCGATCGACCGCATACCGCAGTGCAGTCTTGCCGGAAAGGTCTTTGTTGTCCGGCTTGGCTCCGAGCACAATCAAAATTTCCGCAATCTGCGCATCTCCCCTCGATACGGCGTAGTGCAAGGGATAGAGCCCCTGGCTGTCCGCCTTATTGAGCTGTTCCTGATTTGCATAGAATTTTCTGATTCCTTCTATATCGCCTTTAATGACGAGTTCGCTCAGCGTGACTTCTTTATTCGATGCCGGAGAAGTTGCGCATCCTGTAATCAATAAAAGGGCAAGAATCATAAAGCCCAGAAGTCTTGAAGGTCTCAGCGTGTGCTTTTGCATCGGTTATACCACTCCCTCTTGAATTATCGGCAACTTGCTCGCAAATACGGAGCCACCACTATCTATATCGCAAAATTTCGAAGATTTCATGATGCCCCTTGCTTCTCCCACGCAAAGTATGATTGCATGGAGATGCTGTATTCAACAGCCAAGCGAGGTAGCGATGAAAATTGGCTCATTTATGCCCCTCAATTCTGTATGGGATCCTGCTATCAAGCAGCTGCGCGACGAATTCCCCCAGCATATATGGCTCGAAGGGCTCAAGCCGGAATCGAGCGACATTGAAAGTCTGGATGCAATGATAGCAGGCCGTATCCCTCTTGAAGTATTTGAGCGTGCTCATTCGCTAAAAACATTGTTCCAGCCCTTCACTGGCATCAATCATCTGCCTGCGAGCCTCCTGCTCGAGCGGAATGTGGAAGTGTACAATGTCCACTCCAACGCCTTCGATGTAGCAGAGCGCGCGCTCGCAATGACGCTTGCATTCTATGGGCGGATCATCGAGTATCATAATGACCTCAGGAATGAGATATGGCACGGGTTCTGGGTAAATCGTGGAGCAGAAGATAATTGGGACAGCATATACGGCAAGACATGTGCAATCCTCGGAACCGGCGCAATCGGTAGTATGCTGGCAAAACTGCTCAAGGCTTTCGATTGTACCGTCTATGGATGGCGAAAATCGAAGACAGCAGCGGTGCCCGAGCATTTCGATGCAATCTTCCCCACTATGAGGGAAGCCATCGATACTGCTGAAATTATTTTTATAACCCTTCCAGCCACCGCAGAGACCGAAGGGCTGTTCTCCAAAGAAATTCTCGCAGGCATGAAAGGAAAATTCCTTGTGAATGTCGGACGTGGCTCTATCGTCGACGAAGAGGGACTATACGAGGCACTGAAGAACGGCATTCTGAAAGGAGCAGCGATCGACACCTGGTACACCTATCCAAAGACAGGGGTTACCGGTGCGCCGTCGCGCTATCCGATTCATACGCTCTCGAATGTCATTCTTTCGCCTCATGTGGGGGGTTCTACGAACCAGGCCACGCGGAGAGCGGTAGACGATACGCTCAAGAATATTCGAGCTTTTTTGCGCACAGGCAAAGGCATCTGGCGGGCAGACCTCTCGAGAATGTACTAGAACAGGCCTTCCGGCGCTTCTATCAGCATATGAGGAAAGTCTGCATATATCGAGATAAGCTCGTACAGCCGATCGAATGGCAGAGTTTGCTTGTCGAACACGACATAGGGCAGGAGCTCCGCAAGCCGCTCTGCGTTATATCCGCCTTTTGAATTGAGAACGACCATCGTCTCCATATCCTGCGCTTCTTCCAGCGCCCTGTACGCAAGCGCAAAATTCTTCGTGGCGAAAAACATACGGGTTTGATAGCTTGTCTGCGGGTCTGGGGAAAACGAATTGGCGAGCTCATAATAATGTTCGGGCTGGAGGAATGCCTCTCTTACGCGCTCGACCAGCTTTTCGGATGGAATTCGCGTTTCGCTCGTGAGGACGATCTGGTACAGAGTAAATGGGTTGTCTTTTCTGAGGTCGCGAGCGGCGCGCACAATGCGGACAAGAATTTCCGGATCGTCTGAATCGACGAGCAGTGTCATGGAATTCGAGAGCTTCTCGGGGTTCAGGCGCATCCAGTCGATATTTTCCGGCCTGCGAGTATCGATGAACGATACGAAGCCTTCTTTGAAGAGCTGGAAATGCGGGGCAGGCGGCATCGCCCATTCGACATCGAAGCTCTCTTCGAATGCAGCAATCGCGTCGACCATATCATCGTAGGAGATCCAGTGAGTGCTCGTAACCAGATAGGGAGGGATTTCCATGGCACTCATGCCGTACTCGTCTGCTCGCTCCCGGATCTCGGTACCGGGGAGAAGCGAAAGCGGATAGAGCTCGGCTTCCTGCCCGAGCCCCTGCATGCCCAGGAAGTCGAAGGTTTCGATTACCTGCTCATAGCCGTCGAAGGGCAGGCCAAGAATAAGTCCTGTCTTTACAAGAATTTTCTGTTTCTGTAGAAGCTCGGCTCCGCGCTCGAATGCCTTGCGGTCGAAAGTCCGGTGAACTGCTTCCAGGGCCTTGGGGTTGGTGCTCTGCAGGCCTGCTTCGACTGAAGCAACGCCAGCCTCTTTCAGAAGCTCGGCAATCTCTTCGGTAATGCCTTCGAGTCTGAGCTCAGTATGAATGGCTGTGCGCGCATGGTTTGCATAGGCAATATCCCTGAGTCTTCCTGCAAAGTCGGGGCCGGTCTGAAAATTGGGGTCCATAATGTAGATTTCGGGGACACCCGCTTCAGAAGCTGCTTGAATGACATCGAGCACATGTTTGTGCGGGAAGCGCCTTAATGTTTTATAATTCTTGCCATAATAACAATATGCACATTTTGCGGAACAGCCGCGCATGGTCTCGAGATGCACTTGGGTGCTGGGGTCGAAGCGGAGTGTCCCTGCAAGGTATGGATTTGGTACTTTTTCGAGGTCGACGAGGGCATTTGCGGTATATGAAGGGGCCAGCGGGCGATGCTGCTGAACATCCCTCAGAAGATCGACAAACGCTTCTTCTCCTTCCCCAAAGACAAGGCTGTGAAATGGCGTTCGCACCGTGACCGGCATATGCTCAACAACTTCTGGCCCGCCTGCGACAAGCCGGGCATGGGGCAGGAGCGAAGCAAGCCGTTCAGCGATAAAGAGGCTGCGCTCAAGGTTCCATGAATAGAGTGTAAAAGAGACGATATCAGGTTCCCGCGCAGCGATAGATGCGACAATCGAGGAATCCGAGCCATAGTTGGCAATTTCGGGCTCGAGAATGGACCATTCTCTGCGCGCGAGGATTCCTTTCGATTCTGCGTAGGCAGCAAGATACCCTGCAGCGAGCGGCACATTTGCGGGGGCCGAACTCCAGTCAGGCATCTGCGAAGGCAGCTGTACAAAAAGCAATTTCATCTGTGTTCCATTTTGGTTTATGCATTATGAGTGATAGTTTCGATATTTCTTTCTGCAGCAAAAATGCGATTGACTTCCGGGAAATTCTGGAAATATTGGGACCAGTCTCCTTTGATCGTCGGTTTTTGCAGGGCTCTCTGCAGCATCTCGAGATAGAGCTTTCGAGGTATGTCGATTCCACCCATGAGTTCAAGATACGGTGTGTAAACCTGGCAATCGATAAAGTCGAATCCTCGGTCGAATAATGTGCGTGCCAGCGCCAAAAATCCAACTTTCGATGCATTGCTTTCGGTACTGAACATGGATTCACCAAAAAAGGCTGCGCCGATGCTTACGCCGTATAATCCGCCCACCAATGTCCCATTTTTCCAGACTTCGACCGAATGGGCATAGCCCCGCATATGCAGTTCGGTATAGGCGTTCACAAGGTTCGGGAAAATCCATGTGCCAGGCTGGGACGGCCTTGGTATGTCTGCACAATTGTTGATAACATCGATAAATGCTTTGTCGAGCGTCAAGTTGTAGGGAGAACCTCGCCGAAGCGCTTTTTTCAGAGCCTTTCGGGCAGATTCGGTGATATGGAGAAATCCCCTCGGAATGACGAACCGCGGATCAGGACTGCACCATTGCATAACATCAGGTATCGATGGCCATGGGAAAATGCCTTGCCGATAGGCGGAAAGCAGCGCACCCGGCGAAAGATTTCCTCCATAGCAGACTATACCGTTTCGGCTTGCGCCCGATGGGGGAGGAAATCGGTATTCCTCATCCTCATCGAGATATGCCGGCATCGTGATCCATTTCATGCGACAGGCTCCCAGCTTCAGTTTTCATGCGGGGTGATATCAAAGGTGATCTTGTCTCCTTCAATATGCGCCACAGCTTTACCGCCGTGTTCGAGCTTGCCGAAGAGCACTTCATCGACAAAAACAGTCTTGATCTGGTCCTCGATAAGGCGGTTGATATTGCGTGCTCCGAATTCGCGCGAATAGCCGCGCTCGGCGAGGTAATGAACGACTTCGTCATCGACTTCGAGGGTGACATTCTTTTCTGCAAGCTGGACTCTGAATTCGTCTATGGCTTTCCTGACGATGCGCTCGATGATGTCCATGGGGAGATTGTTGAAGTGCACAACAGCATCGAGCCTGTTGCGAAATTCGGGGCTGAATGCGCGTTCTACCGCTTCATCCAGAGCCGATGCGCTTACGGCTTGATCGCCGAAACCGATGAGCGGTTTGCCGATGTCCCGCGCGCCTGCGTTGCTTGTCATGATGAGTATGACATTGCGGAAGTCCGCCTTGCGGCCCTGGTTGTCGGTAAGCGTCGCATAATCCATGATCTGCAGCAGAATATTGTAGATGTCGGGATGGGCTTTTTCGATTTCATCAAGGAGCACGACTGCATTAGGCGTCTTGCGGATTGCATCGGTCAATAGCCCGCCTTCTTCATAGCCGACATATCCGGGAGGAGAGCCGATCAAACGGCTCACTGTATGCTTTTCTTGATATTCGCTCATGTCGAAGCGATGCAGAGAAATTGCAAGATGCTTGGCAAGCTGTCGCGCAAGCTCTGTTTTGCCGACACCCGTCGGTCCGACAAAAAGGAAATTCGCAATTGGCTTGTCCGGGGCGCGGAACCCTGCTCTGGAACGTTTGACAGCTCTTACAACGGTTTCTATGGCTTGATCTTGGCCGAATACTTCCTGTTTGAGCGTTGATTCGAGCGTGGCGAGCTTGTCTTTTTCGGAAGATGTGACGGTGCGCTCAGGAATTCGCGCGATTTTTGCGATGACAACTTCGATATCATGGGGAGTTAATTCGATTGTCTTGACTTGGGCATCCTGATTCTGTTTATAAGCCTGGATGCGGGCGAGAGCACCCGCTTCATCGATGACATCGATTGCCTTGTCGGGGAGTTTGCGCTCGGTTATGAATTGCGCGGCGAGTTTTGCGGCGATTTCGAGTGTTTCATCGCTGTATCGAACGTCGTGATATTCCTCGTATTTGGGGCGCAGACCCTTGAGTATCTCCACTGTTTCGGGGATTGTAGGTTCGACGATGTCGATTTTCTGGAAGCGGCGCGACAGAGCACGGTCTTTTTCGAAAATCTTGTTGTATTCGTCGTAGGTTGTTGAACCGATGCAGCGAAGCCTGCCTGAGGTAAGGGCGGGTTTGAGCAAGTTGGATGCGTCGAGCGTACTGCCTGTTACCGCGCCGGCACCGATAATCGTATGAATTTCATCGATAAACAAAATGGATTTTTCTCTTTTGAGCAGTAAATCGATGACTTTCTTGACTCGTTCTTCAAAATCGCCGCGGAATTTCGTGCCAGCGAGGAGCGCGCCCATGTCAAGCGACCAGATGGTATATCCCTGGAGTTTGGGAGGCACCTTGCCTGCGGCGATGCGCTGGGCAAGGCCTTCGGTGATTGCGGTTTTGCCGACGCCGGCATCGCCGACATGAATCGGATTGTTCTTGAGCCTTCTGCATAGCACTTGAATCGTGCGTTCTATTTCGGCTTCTCGGCCAATGACAGGTTCGAGCTTGCCTGCCGCCGCAAGCGCGGTGAGATCTGTCGCAAAGCGTTCGAGCGTACCGGGGCGGGCAGCACGCCGCTCCTTGCCGCCTTCCTCAGGATGCTCTTCGGTTTCTTCTTCCGTGAGCGATTCCGATTCGATTTCTTCATCGCTCATGCCATGGGAAAGGACTTCTAGAAGCTGAAGCCGCTTGATACCCAATTTGCGCATGAGGTAACCAGCATAGGTACGCTCTTCGTCGTAGAGCGACACGACGAGATCGGATATCTGCACTTCTTCCTTGCCTGCAGACTGCGATTGCATGACCGCGCGCTCAATGACCGCTTGAAAACCGGCGCTCTGAATAGGCTCAGCGTTGCGGACAATTGGCATTTTCTGCTCGAAATACGCTTCGATGCTGTGGCGCATCTGCTCCAGATCGGCGTCGCAGTTTTCGAAGATATTTCGCACCTTTTCAAAAGAAAGGCTTGCAAAGAGAAGATGCTCCGGCATGAGATACTCATGGTTCCGGAGTTTTGCTTCGTTATATGCAGCGTTAAAAATCGCTTGCACTTCAGGACTAACTTTCATGCCCTCTCCATTGTGCAGCGGAGCGGAAATCCCCGCTGTCTGGCCATTGCATGGACTTGCTGTATTTTGGTCGTGGCTATGTCGTAAGGGAATACACCTGCCATTCCACGACCTTTTCTGTGCACTTCCAGTGTGAGCTTTGTCGCTTCCGCGAGGCTCTTGTGAAAAATGGTCATGAGAATCGATATCACAAATTCCATTGTAGTGAAATCGTCATTGATGAGGTAGACACGATATTCCTCTGGCTCCTTCGTCTCGAGGTCATGCTGTGTCAGCTCTTGCGTGCCAGTTGCGTCTGTGACTCTGGTTCCCATACATATTAAAAATACTCATAGTGGCCGCCTTGAACAAGTATTCTGCCTTGCCTTTGCAATATGATGGCAGAATGCCGTGCTTTGATTCCGGCCAGCACTTGACATTTCCATTCCTCGCATGGAAAATAACAAAAAATGCGTTGATGGAGAAGAGTAGCCGGGCTATCTTGAGCACAGAGAAGGATTCCGCATGCTGGCATGCGGGTGGAAGAATCCTGCCAAGCCCCGACGAAAACCACTCCGGAGCAGTCTGTGTGAACCTGCAGCTTTGCAGCTGTAATGCAGACCGTGTGCCAGGCGTTAGTGGCGGCGAGTGCGGCCCCTGTCGAGGGGAGCCGAAGTAAGGTGGTACCGCGGATTACCGTGAGCTTCGATCTCCACGGGATTCGTCCTTACGTGAAATTCTTTCACGTCCGGGCGTATCCCGTGGATTTTTTTATCTGCTCGATATGTTCCCGGCGATTTTGGCATGCAGGCTAACTGTATGCAACCTGAGGGTAGGAAAAGGAGTAGAGCTATGTCAGCTGATATCGACAGAATGAGGCATTCTTTGGCGCATGTGATGGCGGAAGCGGTGCAGCATCTGCATCCAGGGGTTCAGTTCGGAATCGGTCCTGCAATCCAGGATGGTTTTTATTATGATTTTGTGTTTCCAAAGCCCATCACCAATGAAGATCTGCCTGCCATTGAAAAGGAAATGCGACGCATTATCGCGCAAAACCAGACCTTTGTCCGGGAAGAAGTCAGCAAGGCGCAGGCGCGGGAAATATTCCGCGACCAGCCTTTCAAGCTCGAACTGATAGACGGGCTGGAGGAAGGAACGATTTCGATTTATCGGCAAGGCGATTTTGTCGATCTGTGCCGCGGCCCTCATGTCGAATCGACCAAGGAATTGCGGTCAGATGCCTTCAAGCTCAAGACAATAGCAGGTGCATATTGGCGCGGCGACGAAACGAAACCGATGCTTACGCGCATCTATGCCTATGCCTTTGCTACCAAGGCCGAGCTCGAAGCGTATCTTCGCATGCTCGAAGAAGCAGAGCGCCGTGATCACCGCAAACTCGGCAAGGAACTCGACCTGTTCTCGACGCACGAAGAAGCGGGACCTGGCCTTATTTACTGGCACCCGAAAGGCGGCCGCGTTCGGGTCGAGCTTGAAAAATGGTGGCGCGAAGAACACTACAGAAATGGCTATGAAATTCTGTTTACTCCGCATATCGGGAAAAGCTGGCTCTGGGAGACGAGCGGACACCTGGGCTTCTACAAGGCCAACATGTACGCTCCCATGACCATCGACGAAGACGACTACTATATCAAGCCAATGAATTGTCCTTTTCATATAATGATTTATAAGACGACGAGCCATTCGTACCGCGACCTGCCGCTGCGATGGGCCGAACTTGGCACTGTCTATCGCTACGAACGATCGGGCGTTCTGCATGGGCTTATGCGCGTGCGCGGTTTTACACAGGATGATGCGCATATCATCTGCACGCCCGAACAGATCGAAGACGAAATTCTCGAAGTACTGCGCTTCAGCCTCTCAATGTGGAAAACCCTCGGATTCAGCAAAATAAAGGCATACCTTGCCACGCGCCCTGCAGATTCCGTGGGTGATCCCGAGCGCTGGGATCAGGCACTGGTTTCTCTCAAAAAGGCAATCGAAAAAGAAGGCCTGCCGTACGAGATGGATGAGGGCGGCGGAGCATTCTATGGGCCCAAAATCGACCTCAAGATACAGGATGCAATTGGCCGCGAATGGCAGATGACCACAATACAGTTCGATTTCAACCTCCCCGAGCGATTCGACATGACCTATATCGACAAGGATGGCAGACAGAAACAGCCCTATATGGTGCACAGAGCTCTGCTTGGTTCAATCGAGCGCTTCTTCGGCGTTTTTGTCGAACACTATGCGGGCGCCTTCCCCGTATGGCTTATGCCCGATCAGGTTGCCGTCATTCCGGTTGCGCCTACCTTCGATGAGTATGCAAAGGAAGTGACCGCGTTTTTGAGAGGAAAAGGCATCCGCGCCAAAGCCATGCTCTCCGAAGACCGCATGAATGCAAAAATCCGCGATGCTCAGAACCAGAAGATTCCGTACATGGTAATCCTGGGACAGCGGGAAAAGGACGAACGCTCCGTATCCTTACGGCTCAGAACTGGCTCGCAGGAGAACGGGATTCCTCTTGAAATGTTTGCATCGCGCGTACTCGGCAAAATAGAAGCGAAATCTCTGGATTTGTAAATGCCATGCTTATGGAATTCGTGTTTTTCTGCTACACTGATAATCGAAGGAGCGAATAATGGCAGATTTAGGAACATGGCTCATGGGACTTCGCTTGCGCAATCCAATCATTGTTGGAGCAAGCGGGCTGACTAGCCTTGCCGATGGTGTGGAAAAGGCTGCGAACTCGGGCGCGGGAGCAATTGTGCTCAAGTCTCTGTTCGAAGAACAGATTCTCGCTATGCTCGGTCAGGAAATAGTTGGCCTCGACCTCGACAGTTATCCCGATGCAGAAGCATTTATATCCAGAACTGCATGGGAAGAGAGTACCGACGAGTATCTCAAGCTTATCGATGAATCGAAGAAGAGAACCAGCGGTGTGCCGATAATCGCAAGCATCAACTGTGTGGGGCCTGGCAATTGGGCCGGCTTCGCAAAGCGTATCGAAGAAGCTGGAGCAGATGCGCTTGAGCTCAATATCGCGTATGTTCCGTTTTCTCCGCATATTTCGGGGCAGGAAATAGAACATAAAGTGCTCTCGACAGTCAAGGAAGCTCGGCTCGCGACAAAGCTGCCCATAATGGTCAAGCTGGGCAACAGTTATACGAGTCTTCCGCATACTGTGCATGGGCTGTCAAAAGAAGGCGCCAATGCCGTGGTGCTGTTCAACCGCTTTTTCCGCTTTGATTTCAATCTTGAGACAATGCGGCTAACGGGCGTCCAGCCTTTGAGTTCGGAAACAGAATATCACGAAAGCCTTCGCTGGACTGCGATTCTCTACAAACGGGTAGGTGTGGAAATCGTCTCCTCCACCGGTATTCATACCGCAGATGCAGCTGTCAAATGTATACTCGGCGGCGCCAGCGCAGTGGAAATATGCTCAATCATCTACCAAAAGGGATGGAAGGCCATTCCAGCGATTCTCGAGGAAATGGATTCGATCGTTGAATCGATGGGATATTCCTCTCTTGATGCGATACAGGGCAAACTTTCGGCAGCAAATGCGGACAGGCCGGAAGAATATCTGCGATTGCAATACATCAAGGCGCTCACCGGGATATATTGAGCCAGTGTTTTATTGCAGCCATCTCAGATGCATGCTATCATCACGATTGCTGCAAGACCAAACCAAGGTTTGGTCGGCCAATTTTGCGCACGCTGCAAAAAGCAGCATTATTCGATTTACGTATTCGATATAAAGGAAGGGAGTTATGAAACTTAATCGCAGTCTCGACAATCTTTCCGAAGCGTTTCCAGATGATTTGACCCCGGATCAGCGCGCCCGCGCCCAGACACTGTTTCTGAAAGCACTTTCAGAAAAAGCTCATCGTTTCTACGAAGGGAAGATTCAGGTAGTGCCCAAAGCCGGGCTCTATGGATTCAATTGGTTCAATGTCTGGTATACCCCTGGTGTTTCCAAGATTTCAACAACGATTAGAGATAATAATGATCAATCGTTTGCTCTTTCCAACAGGGGGAACCTTGTGGCCGTGGTATCGGATTCGACCCGCGTCCTTGGCGATGGTGATTGCACGCCTCCAGGCGGCCTTGGCGTTATGGAAGGCAAGGCATTCCTGATGAAATACTTAGGCGGAGTAGATGCGATTGCTCTCTGCATCAATTCGCGCGGCAAAGACGGAAAGCCGGATGCCGACAAGATTATCGATTTTGTGAAAATGCTCGAACCCTCTGTGGGCGCGGTGAACCTCGAAGATATCAGCCAGCCCAATTGCTTCAAGGTCCTCGATGAACTGAGAGAAGCCTGCGATATTCCTGTCTGGCACGATGATGCGCAGGGCACTGCTTGCGTCACTCTGGCAGGTCTTCTCAATGCACTGGAGCTGGCCGGCAAGAAATTATCGGAGGCAAAGATTGTACTGCTCGGTGCCGGCGCATCCAATACGACGATCGCGCGCCTTATCATGGCAGATGGCGGCAAGGGCGAGAATATGATTATCTTCGACAGCAAGGGTGGCTTGCACCGGAACCGGAAAGACATCGAACAGGATACACGGTACTACCGGAAGTGGGAGCTCTGTCAGACTACCAATCCTCAGTGTATCGAAACCGAGGCCGAAGCGCTGAAAGGCGCAGATGTGCTCATTGCTCTTTCGACGCCCGGACCGGATACAGTCAAGCGGGAATGGGTGCGCTCGATGGCGCCCAAATCGATTGTGTTTGCATGTGCAAATCCTGTGCCAGAAATCTGGCCATATGCAGCAAAAGAAGAGGGTGCGTATATCGTTGCCACAGGCCGAGGCGACTTCCCGAATCAGGTCAATAATTCGATATGCTTCCCCGGCTTGCTCAAAGGCGCTTTGCTTGTCCGCGCGCGAAAGATTACCGACAACATGGCCATCCGCTGTGCGCACTCGATTGCCAATTTTGCGAAATCGCGCGGCATCAATACCGAAAACATCATTGCTACAATGGAAGAAACCGAAGTCTTTGCCCGCGAAGCGGCAGATGTTGCCATGGCCGCTATCGAAGAGGGCGTTGCTCGCGTAACCGATACCTGGGAAAACATCTATAAAAAAGCAAAAGAGGATATCCTTGAGTCGCGTTCGCTGACAAAAGACCTGATGGACCGCGGCCACATTGCATCGATACCTGAAGAGATGCTCAAGGAAGCATTCGACTATGCGGTTGCTGAAGTGAGGAAGAAATAGGGCAAAATGCGCTGCAGAAAACCATGAAAATTGCGCTTATCCAGTTCAGGCCGGCATTTGGAGAAAGCGATCGGAATATCGAGAGACTTCTCCGCCTCTGCAGGGAAAATCCGGCGGATTTATATATTTTGCCGGAGCTTGCATATACGGGCTACCAGTTTGTGAGCGAGGAAGAGGTTCGTGTTCTCGCCGATTCAGTGCACAGCAGAAGAATCGCAGCGTTTCGCAATGCAGCGAACGCACTGAATGCCTGCCTGATCTTTGGTTTTCCTGAACGTGCGGACGCTGGTATCTATAATTCAGCGTTGGCTGTTTTGCCAGACGGACGCGAGTATCTCTATCGCAAAACACATCTTTTTTACAAGGAAACCCTGTATTTCTCGCCAGGGGATACAGGATTTTCTGTTTTTGAATATCGTGGTGCACGAATCGGAATGGCGATATGCTTCGACTGGTTTTTCCCGGAGAGCTTTCGCACGCTTGCGCTGAAAGGTGCGGATATTATTGCACATTGCAGCAATCTTGTGCTGCCATACTGCCAGACCGCAGATTTTGCTGCAGCGGTGCAGAATCGCGTCTTTATCGCAACGGTCAACAGAGTCGGAGCTGAGCAGCGGGAAGATGAGAAGCTTGTCTTCACTGGCGAGAGTGTGCTTGTTTCTCCAAAAGGTGAATACTTGCTTCGCGGCCCCATCGATGACGAAGCTGTGCTGGTTGCCGAGATAGATCCCGAGACAGCCAGAAACAAATCAATCAACCCGTACAACGAAGTTTTCAAAATGCGAAGGCCTGGGATGTACTCGCTGCAATAAAGTGATGCAGAATTTCTTGGGCTGGACTATACTTTAGTGTATGAAACTATTTTCCTCCTCTCAGAACGGGTGGTTGAAACGCGCGCTCATCCTCCTTGGAGCAATGGCTTTTCTCTCTGTGTTCGCGACAATCGATACATCCGAGCATTTCCGGACATGGCGGACAGCTCGAATGTGGACGGACGAACAGAAAGTTACAGCCCGAGCCGAAGATGCATCAGCAATGTTTGCAATTGCAAGCGCTTCCGTCATATTCAATACCGTCATAGTAGCCTGCTCCGCTGTCGGTGCCCTGGCGCTCGGAATTTCTGTTGCTCTCGACAACAAAAAATGGCTTTCTGTGTCGTGGGCGATAGGCCTATGTGCGTCGGTATGCGGCATTTTGTATTCCCTTACAATCATTCTTTACAAAATAAGGATCGGCGGGCGCCACGTTCTGAAAGGGCCAATTTTCGATTATAGCCTGGCCCTCCAGCCGCCTATCGTTCTAGCGGTGGCTGGGTATATCCTCGTATTCATTCTGTGGATCGCACTCATGCGAAGCGCCCGTGCAAGTCGGGCAGGGCAGGGCGGCCAGCAAACAGCGCAAACGTTCAAATAGCGAATTATATAATGTATTGGACAATCAGCCCTACCACGATGAGAATGCCCGATGCGATGGCCAGATCTCGACGGAACTCGCGGCTGCGCTGCATTTGAAGCGAGCGCGTTTCGGCGTCCATGTCCTGTGTCGAGCCGACAAATTTCTCCGGCACCCGATCTATCCACGATTCCGCAAGATTTTTTCTTCTGAATGGATGCAATACAAGAAATGCCAGACCGCGCGATTTCAGATAGGAAGCCCATGCTCCAATTATGAGAACGATAGCTTCGATGAACAGTATATCGCTGGAACGGTTTCTGAAATGGTGTATGTCAGTGAAGGCCGCTATGCTGAGGGCAAATATCGTCGCCACGCAAGCGGTCAAGGCAGGCCGCTTCAAATGGTGCGGCTTCTTTTTCGAAATATCTGCCATTTGCCTTCCTTTTTCTTCGTTCATTCTCTCATTCATATATTTTTTTGAATATCCATGTTGACATCTACTGCAATACCAAACAAAATGAAGGGCAAGTTTGTCGGCCGGAAGCGTATGCCATTCAGCACGCTCATCTGAAGACCGGCACAATCATAACGCATCTACGAATGAGGAGGAAGCGATGTACAAGAAAATTGCGCTCGCGCTCGTCGCGCTGGTGCTGCTCACTGCAGCCACGCTGGGAGCAGCAACGCCGAAATCGAAGGACTACGTCTATGTGTTCTCTACCGATCCGAGGTCATTCAATTACCTCAACGATCAGCGGGCCACAAACACGCAGCATATTACGAACTTTGTGGATGGGCTGCTCGAGCATGACCGGTACGGCATACTCCGCCCTGCGCTTGCTGAAAGCTGGAAATCGAATGACGATTATACAGTCTGGACTTTCAATATCCGTAAAGGCGTGAAGTGGGTGACTGCCGATCTCGAGCCCTATGCAGAAGTCAAAGCTCAGGACTGGGTCGATGCACTCAAGTATATGCTCGACAACAAGAGCACCCTCACCTACCTCATAGACGGCTTTGTTAAGAATGCCGGAGCATATCTGCAGGGCAAGATCACTGATTTTTCGCAGGTAGGCGTCAAAGCGAAAGGCGATTATGTGCTGGAGTATACGCTCGAAAAACCCACGCCGTATTTTGATACCATGCTCACCTACAATGCCTATTACCCAGTGAATGGCGAATTCCTCAAGTCGAAAGGCAAGGATTTCGGCAAGGTAGACAAGAATGGCATTCTGTACAATGGCGCGTATATCCTTTCGAATTACACGTCCAAATCCGTGATCGAGTACGATGCCAATCCAACTTATTGGGATAAGGGCAATGTCTCCATCCAGCATGTCAAGTTCGTGTATTTTGACGGAAAAGATCCCGATTCGCTGTTCAATAATTTCGATGCGGGCGTCTATGTTGCAGCGCCGGTTTACACTGATAACGAGGCGCTTTTCGCAAGAGCACAGGCAAAGTACAAAGACTACATTTTCAGGGCCCGCCAGGATTCGACGACCTTCGTCTATGCTTTCAATTATGATCGCAATGCTTTTGCATCACCTGCCGATCCCACGAAAGGCAAGTCTCCCAAGAGCGACAAGGCCAAGGAAGATACCAAGAAAGCGATTCTCAACCGCAATTTCCGCAAGGCCATTTTCTTTGGCATCGACAGGCCGACCATCCTTGCGCAGCGTAATGGTGATGTGAACAAGCTCGCAGCAATCCGCAATTCCTATACCGCACCCGAGCTTGCATTCGATAAGGCCGGCAAGGATTATGTGAAGTATGTCGAAGACGCGCTCAAGAGCCGGGACCCCGCTGACTTCCCCGCCAGTTTCAAGCTCGATGATGCCCAGGATCCATATTACAACCCCACCAAGGCAAAGGCATATATGGCGAAAGCCAAGGCCGAGCTCACCAAGCAGGGCGTGAAATTCCCGATCGAGCTTGATGTAGCAGCCGATGTTTCTTACACTAAGGGCATGAAAATGGATCAATCGCTCAAAGCGGGCCTCGAAGCCCTCTTTGGCACCGACACTATAAAGGTCAATGTCGTCGAGATGGATACCGACAACTACGATGCATCCACGTATTATGCCGAAACAGGTTCCCAGAGCAACTATGATATCGGCAATACTACCGGATGGGGCCCCGACTACGGCGACCCATATACCTTCCTGCAGACGCTCGAACCTGTTGTCGGCGCCCTGCTTACTCCAATCGGGCTCGATCCAGTCGATGAAGGCAGCGACAAGGCAGCAGCCACCGCAATCGGTCTCTACGAATATGCAAAGAAAGTCGAGGCCGGCAATGCCGAGTACAAAGACTATTCCAAGCGCTTCAAACTCTTTGCTGATGCAGAAGCGCAGCTTCTTGACGATGCCATCATTCTTCCGTACATGTCATTTGGCGGTGCCTTCCAGGTTTCACGCGTGATTCCCTATACCGCTCCGCGCGCAGCCTATGGTGCCGACGAATATAAATTCAAGGGCGTCATTGTGAGCGATAAGGTCGTAAGCCTTGCCGAGCGCGACAAGTATCGCCAAGAGTGGGAAAAGCAGCGCCAGGCCGAGTACAAGAAGCTCAATGCCGGCAAGTAATTGCTGAACTAGTAATTTCTGGACGAATTGCGGCTGTTGGCAACATGCTGCCGCAGTTCGATCCTTACCGGAATCCATGGGGCTGCCATGCTTTTTGGGCAGCCCCTTTTGCTTTTCTTTTTTATAATTGATAAACTTCCCAAAAGAGTTTAATATGCTGAAAAAGGTATCTGCTTTGCATGTATCCGCAGGTTCCAGCTCAATCAAATCATTGCGCCCAGCTTTGTGCTCGGCTGAATGCGGGGTTTCATGAAAGGGTATGTACTTAGAAGAATTCTCCAATCTTTGATCTCAGTTTTTCTGGTTTCAACCCTGACGGTTTTTCTGGTTTTTTCCTGTATTCCTCGGCAGCTTGTATTCAAGGGCGATCAGATGCTCCAGAAGCTCGCCAATCGCCCCGATGAATACCAGGACTACAAATTTCGGACATGGAAGAGCCTGGGCTACATCGAGTATGTCACCATGAAAGAATACGCCCAATCGATATATGGGAATGATTCTGAGCAGGTAAGTACTGCACTGCAAAGCGGTTCTTCTTTTTATGAGCGATTCAGGGCCGATTTACAGGCAAAGGGCTATATTGTGGAGGCGCAGCCAGTCACCGGCTATCTCTATGCATACAGAGATATTCCGACCATGACGAGAGTCCTCCGATGGTATGCAAACCTTGTGCAGATCGACCATCCTTGGCGTGTAAAGGATCCCAATAATCCGGACCTCAAGCGAGGCTACTATTTTACGAAGGATTGGAGCGGCATGCCCGCCCTCGCTGCATCGGGAACGCTCTATAAATACCAAATCTGGGTCGATGGGAGCTTTCCATTTCTGCATCAGAACATCATTCATCTGTACATGGGACGGTCGTACCCGACATATGACGGCATGCCGGTTCTGGAAGTGATAGGAATGGGGCAGGGACGCACCGCTCGCCGCGAGGTAACGGCGAATGTCGGTGGCCAGGAAGTTACCTTCTATACATCGATCGACGAGCATACATTGAAGTACAAAGCCGACCTCGACAGGCTCGACAAGAATAAGTTCGAGGACAATTACGCCGATGGCAACAATATCTACCAGGATCCGTCGATGCTGGGTATTTCATTTCGCATAGGCATAATGTCGCTCATCCTTTCGCTGGGTATCGGACTTACGATCGGTGTCGTCGCAGCCATGCGGAAAGACAAGATATTCGACAAGGTCACGATGGGATATATCGTGTTCATAAGTTCGATTCCGACACTGCTCTATATCGCGCTTTTTGCTCGATTCGGAATGAAGGTGCTGGGTCTGCCCGATAAATTCCCCTTCCTTGGTGCGCAGAATTTTCTGTCATACATCTTGCCGACATTGTCGCTCTCCCTCGGCGGGATCGCGGGCGAAGCGCTCTGGATCCGCAGGTACATGGTCGATCAGATGAATGCAGACTATGTAAAGTTTGCGCGTTCCAAGGGTCTGACGCAAGGTGAGGTCTTTTTCAAGCATATTGTAAGGAACGCGCTCATTCCGATTGTGCATAGCATTCCAATGGCAGTTATCGGAACTCTTGCCGGCGCGCTCATCACCGAAAGCTTCTATGCGGTGCCGGGCATGGGCAAAATGTTCCCGAGTTCAATTTCCGATTACAACAATGCCATGATCATCGCGCTGACATTCATTTTTACTTTTGTATCAGTGTTTGCCATATTCCTGGGAGATATATTGGTGACAATCGTCGATCCGAGAATCAGCCTGGCGGCCAGAAAGGAAGCGAGGTAAGGGCATGACAGACAAGACCGCCGAAAAATTCACCTATGCAACGTTCGATATCCTTCAATCCGAGCATATTGCAGGGCCCAAATATTCTTACTGGAAATCGGTATTCCAGACATTTTTCAAGAAAAAATGGTCGGTGTTCTGGCTTGTACTGCTTTTGGTCATGACATTGATGGCCTTTATCCAGCCGCTTCTTTCGGGGTACGACCCAGCGATGGCGCCCAACATCAACAAGCCGGAGACATGGTATTTAAAGCCCTCTGCCCAGCATTGGTTCGGTACGGATGACCGCGGTAACGACATGTGGGATGTAGTATGGGCAGGAACGCGCATGTCCCTTTCTATTGCGCTGATTGCAGCCGCGATCAACATAGGCGTCGGTATTCTCGTGGGAGCTATCTGGGGGTATTCCAAGCGAATCGATCCTATTTTGCTTGGTATCTACAATGTCGTTTCGAATGTACCTGGAATTCTGCAGTCGATGATGCTCATGTATATATTCGGGAGGGGTTTTTGGCAGATAGTGCTTGCAATGACCATTACCGGCTGGTTGAGTATCGCATTTTTCATACGAACTCAAGTCATGATTATCCGCGACAGGGAGTATAATCTTGCCTCTCGATGTCTTGGTACGCCGCTCAAACGCATGGTTACACGGAACATCCTGCCCTACATGGTTTCGGTCATCGCAACGCTTATCTATCAGGAGATACCGGGTCTTATCAACACCGAGACAGTTCTGTCGTATCTGGGAATCGGCCTGCCGACAACCTATCCGTCCCTCGGAAGAATGATCGATACATACTGGTCATTTGTCGACACCTATCCGCACATGATCGTGTTTCCCGGCATAGTGCTCGGCCTCATCACGATTTCGTTCTATATCGTGGGCCAGTTATTTGCGGATGCTTCCGACCCGCGCACTCACCGTTGAGGAGCGAATTATGGACACGCCGAACATTATACTTTCTGCGAAGGATCTTGTTGTCAAATTCAGGGTCAGAAACAAGGAACTGACCGCCATCCGCCACATATCTCTCGATCTTTTCGAAGGCGAAACGCTCGCAATTGTCGGAGAATCGGGGAGCGGCAAAACTGTACTGACCAAAACCTTCACGGGCATGCTCGAATCAAATGGGCGCATCGACAGTGGTTCAATCGTTTTCGAAGGTCAGGAGCTTACCAAGCTCAAAACCGACAAGCAGTGGGAAGCAATCCGCGGTGCCAAAATATCGACGGTATTCCAGGACCCGATGACCAGTCTCAATCCATTGAAACGCATCGGCATTCAGATAACCGAAGTTATCGAAAAACACCAGAAACTGCCGCCGGCCGAAGCAAAAAAAATTGCGCTTAGCCTCATGGAGCGCGTCGGCATCAAAAATGCGGAACAGCGATTTACCGATTACCCATTTCAGTATTCAGGCGGCATGCGTCAGCGAATTGTCATCGCAATTGCGCTTGCATGCAAGCCCCGAATTCTTATCTGCGACGAGCCTACAACCGCCCTCGATGTCACCATACAGGCGCAGATTCTCGATCTTATTCGAAATCTGCAACGGGAGTATGGATTTACGACTATTTACATCACGCATGACCTTGGTGTCGTCGCGAACGTGGCGGACAGGGTAGCGGTCATGTATGCCGGGCAGATCGTGGAATATGGTACGGTGCGCGAAATATTCTATGACCCAAAACATCCCTATACCTGGGCGCTCATTTCTTCGCTTCCGACGCTTGCGGAAAAAGACAAGCCGCTGTATGCAATTCCGGGTACACCTCCGACGCTGTTCAGCGACATAAAGGGCGACGCGTTTGCTCCCCGCAACCGCTATGCTCTCAAAATCGATTTCGAGGAGGAGCCTCCATTCTATCAAGTGAGCCCAACGCACTTTGCCAAGACCTGGCTTTTGGATCCGCGGGCTCCCCAGGCAGAGCCTCCCGATGCAGTAAAAATCATGCGTGAACGCGGCAGAAAAAACACAAAACAGACTTCGGAGGCTCAGCAATGAATGCAGCAGCAAGCGCATCAGCACACACTCCAGCGGACGTGCACACCAATGAACCCCTCTTGTCAGTAAGAAACCTAGAAGTCACTTTCAAGAAAGGAAATACATCGTTTTCCGCTGTCCGAGATGTCAGTTTCGATGTTATGCAAGGCGAATCCTTCGCATTGGTCGGCGAATCCGGCTCAGGCAAGACGACAATCGGCCGAACCATCATCCGCATCAATCCTGCCAGCAAGGGTGAGATCTATTTCAAGGGCAAGCGCATATCCGGCATTATCGACAAAGAGACCGATTCCTGGGTAATTCGCAATATTCAAATGATATTCCAGGATCCCATGGCCTCGCTCAACGAGCGCGCGACCATCGACTACATCGTGTCGGAAGGCCTCTACAATTTCAATCTTTTTTCGAGCGAGGAAGAGCGCCGCGAAAAGGTTTTCAGAGCCTTGCGCGATGTAGGACTGCTCGAAGAGCATGCCGAGCGTTATCCGCATGAGTTTTCGGGTGGCCAGCGTCAACGCATATGCATTGCGCGCGTGCTTGTCATGGAGCCGAATTTCATCATTGCGGACGAACCGATATCCGCCCTCGATGTTTCTATCCGCGCACAGGTACTGAATCTGCTCAAGGATCTCAAGAGAGAGCGCGGACTTTCGTATCTGTTTATCGCACATGATCTTACAGTTGTGCGCTATTTTGCTGACAGAATCGCGGTGATCCATCAGGGAGAATTGAAAGAACTTGCGCAGACTGATGAATTGTTCAACCGTCCACTGCACCCGTATACACGTTCGCTGCTTTCGGCGGTTCCCCTGCCGGATCCTGATCTCGAGAAAAACAAAAAGCTCCTGGTCTACGACCCCGCGACAATGCACGATTATTCAAAAGGTCTGCCTTCATGGCGTGAAATTTTCCCCGGCCACTTCGTGCTCGCCAACGACAAAGAAGCCGAGGAATACCAGGAGATGTATCGGTAAAGCTGGTGCAATCGCCCACCGGAGCCGCCAGCAGGCCAGGCCCTGATGTCAGTATTTGAACACGCTCCCGCCTATGAATTCGCGGAGAATCGAATCGCTGGGAACATATTGGGGCGAAATCGGCGAAATCCTCGAAATGAAAGCCTGAATGCGCCGGGCATCCGGATATTCATCGTGCTGTGGTTTGACAGCCTGCAAAAGCGGCTCGGCAAATACCTTGAGCACGCCAAGCTCGTAATCGAGGGCAGAATTGAATGCGATATCAGCCGAACCTTGGAAGGGGAAAATATAGAGCCTCTCGCCGCGCTGAACCGAAGACCACATGCCTAGAGTCGCCTGTGCGCTGTGCCCACGGAAATTGTAGTCTCTGACCATACGCCGCAAGAGGCGGTAATCGGTTGTACGCACGCGGTTGTGATCGTCGATATTGAGCTGCGTCAGCGCTGACACATAGATTTTGAGTTTGTTCTCTGCGGGGATATGCGGTGTAAGGCGATCGTTGAGACCATGGATGCCTTCGATAATGAGTATTTCGTTGTTGCTGAGGCTTATTTTTCTACCCGATGCTTTTCTCGTGCCGCTTTTGAAGTCGTAGAGCGGGAGCTCGACTTCCTTGCCGTCGAAGAGATCGAGCAGTTGCTGGTTGAGGTATTCGATATCGAGCGCTTCGAGGCATTCGAAGTCGGGCTTGCCATCTTTGTCGAGCGGCGTTCGACTGCGATCGACAAAATAGTTGTCGAGTTCGATGTGGATAGGCCTGAAGCCAAGCACTTTGAGTTGTATTGCCAGCTTTTTTGCGGTAGTTGTTTTTCCGGAGCTTGAAGGCCCGGCGATCAGCACCACTTTGGTCTTGTCCGATTTTTCTCCAATGCGGTCTGCGATTGAGGCGAGTTTCTTGTTCTGAAGCGCTTCAGCGACGAGGATAAAGTCCTGAATATTCCCTGACTGATTGATTCTGTTGAGCGCGCCTACCGATTCCGCATTCAGTATTTTTGCCTTGTGCTCGTACTCCTCAGCGATATCGTATAAAACAGGCACATCGGAAAACGGATCCATCTCATACGGCGTTTTCGTATGCGGAAAGCGGAGCAGCATCCCTCTGCGATAAGGAATAAGCTCCCACACGCTCAGAAGGCCTGTACGCGGTACCAGCGGCGCAATATGAAAATCCCGAAAGGCGTTGCATTCATTCATCCGAATAAAAGGATCATTGATATATTCCATAAGCGAGAGCGTATCGCTCTGGTTCGAATTTTTAAAATATTCCAGCGCTTCTTCCCATGAACGCGTGATGATGCGGATAGGCAAGTCGCTGAGGACGAGCTCTCTCATGCGCCTCGAAAGCGCTTCAAGAAGCTGAGCCGATACCGGCTCGTTGTCATCGAAATAGTGGTAATAGCCATTGCCGATTGCCATGCTCACGGTCAGGCGCCGAGAAGGCACTATTTCTTTTGCGGCGAGCGCAAGGATAAAACAGAGGGAGCGGCGATATACTTCAGTCCCCATCGGCGAATCAGGATAGACTGGCTTGATGCTGCAAGGCGCGTCGATCGGTGCAGAGAGCGGAGCCAGCTCATTGTTTATCAGCACGGCGAGGGGTGGGAATGCGTTTTTCTGAGACCTAGGCCCAGCACTCAGGCTCGCCTGTTCAAGAACAAACTCGGCACTTGCCCCGGCAGGGACAACAACTTCGCCATAGCCATCGACATTGACTGATACGGTTTCCATAATGCTGATTATAATAAACAAAAGAGCAAAACGAGGAAAGTGGACCTCCGCGCCGCTTTGACGCTCTGTTTTCTTTCGTGTACAATGCTTTCGCTATGTCAAAAGTAACGATAAAGGATATCGCACAGCGCGCAGGAGTATCGAAAACTGCTGTGTCGTTTGCCCTAAACTATCCTGGCCGCATATCCAAAAAAACCTATGATAAAATCATGGCAATTGTCGAGGAACTCGGCTATGTGCCCAATCCTTTTGCGAGAACGTTGACGACCAAACGCCTCGGCGCAATCGGTTTGCTGTTGCCGCAAAAAATCGGCGACATATTCGGTAATCCTCACATGGCTCAGATTATAAGCGGCATTGGCGAAGAATGTGAGCAACGCGAATTCTCGCTCGCCATTCTGCCGCTAATACGCGGCAAAATTATCGAAGCTGCTCGAAAGTCCTATGTCGATGCCCTCATCACTATAGGTGTTGGGCCGGATCACGAAGTCGTAGATCTTCTCAAGAAGAACCATATTCCTTTTGTGACGATCGACGGCGAGGAATCAGAGAATACTATTAATATCGGAATTGACCATAAAAACGCTGCCAGGGAGATCATGCTCCATGTTCTGCAGCAAGGCTATCGCGACATAGCAATTCTTGCGCTCGAAGCAGATACCAAGCCTATCGAATCGACGCATACTTCGATTGTTCTGCAGAGGCGCTTGCAAGGTTTTCAGGAAGCGCTCGAGGAATTCGGCATGTCGCTTGCCGAGCCGAACGTACAGATAGTGAACTGCAAGAGCTCGATGCAGGCTGGCTATGAGAGCGTGCAATTTCTTCTTTCGAATGGAAAGAGACCACGCGCAATCGTGGCAATGTCCGATATCGCGGCAATCGGAGCGCTGATGGCGATAAAGGAAAATGGCCTGAGAATTCCTGGAGACATCGCTGTCGCAGGGTTCGACGATATACCGGAAAGCAGTATTGTCTCACCAGCATTGACGACAATTTTTCAACCTGGGCGGCAGAAAGGTACGGAATCTGCAAGGATGGTACTGAATATGCTCGATGGAGCGGAAGGAATGCATATCAAGCTGCCATATACGCTGATAGTGCGTGAATCGACGCTCCGCGCCTGATGAAGGGAGGAATAATGGCACACGCAATTCCTGCGCGATCGGAAGTTCCAGCAGCACACACGTGGAATCTTTCGAGCCTGTTCAAAGATGATGCAGCATGGGAAGAGGGGCTGGCAGAGCTCGGAGCAATGCTCCAGAATGCAGAAGCATACAAGAAGACTGGAATCGAGCATTCAGCAGAAGCTTTTCTTGCCGCACTGTCTGCCTATGAGCACTATCTCATTCTTGAAGAGCGGCTTGGATACTATTCGCATCTTAGGGTTGCCGAGGATGAAGGAAACAGCATAGCGCGCGGCATGTTTGCCCGTTTTGTGGGCATCTCATCGCAGGGGCAGGCAGCCTGGTCGTGGCTAAGTCCGGCAATACAGGCTCTCGATGAGGCATTTATGCAGGCATGCCTTGCTGATCCTGAATTCGCCGCCTATAGAGTGTTTCTCGAAAAACTGCGGCGCTTCAAGCCGCATGTCCTGAGCGAGGCCGAAGAGCGCCTGCTCGCACTGCAGGCAGAGCCCGCGCAGACGGCACAGGAAACCTTCAGTGTTCTCACGAATGTCGATCTCAATTTCGGCACCGTCGATACGCCGGAAGGTCCGAAACCGCTCACCCAGTCGACATTCGCATCCTTTATGCGCATGCCGGACAGAGCGATTCGCAAAACTGCATACCTCCAGTTCTATACCCAATTCGAATCGCATCAGAACACCTTGGGCTCCCTCTATGCGGGTTCGGTCAAACTCGACAAGTACCAGGCCCAGGTTCGCAAATATCCGAGCGCGCGAGCCATGGCGCTGTTCCCGGACAATGTACCCGAAAGCGTCTATGACAACCTTATTGCGACTCTTGGGAAAAATCTGCCCTCTTTGCACCGTTACTATACCCTGCGGAAAAAGGTTCTCGGCCTCGATGAATTGCGCCATTACGATGTCTATGTTCCCCTCGTACAGGAATCAAGGGCTACCCACAGTTACGAAGAAGCGGTCGACATTGTTACCGAAGCGCTCAAGCCCCTGGGCGAAGACTATATTTCTGTCCTGCGCAGAGGGCTCACAAGCGGCTGGGTCGACCGGTACGAAAATAAAGGCAAGCGTTCCGGTGCTTTTTCAGCAGGGACATATACTGGCGAACCATACATTCTTCTCAACTATAAGGACGATGTGCTGCACGACCTTTTTACCATCGCCCACGAAGGCGGCCACTCCATGCATTCATGGTACTCGGCACGCAGCAATCCCTTCATGTGCTACAACTACACCATATTCGAGGCCGAAGTGGCGAGCACATTCAACGAACAGCTCGTGTTTTCCTATCTCTACCAGCATAGCACCGACACCATGCAGAAAGCCTTTCTCATCGCAAACCGAATCGACGATACCATCGCTACGCTGTTCCGCCAAACCATGTTTGCCGAATTCGAAATGCGGGCACACGAGATCCTCGAAGCTGGCCAGGCACTGACTGTCGATGTGCTCAGACGGGAATATCGGGCTCTGCTTGAGAAATATTTTGGTCCGGAGCTGATTTTCGAGAACGTCTCAGATCTCGAAGGCCTGCGAATTCCTCATTTTTACAATGCATTCTATGTTTACAAGTACGCGACTGGTCTTTCTGCGAGCATCGCTCTTTCGGAGCGCGTTATGAAAGGCGGCAAAGAAGAGCGCGACGCCTATCTAGGCTTCCTAAAATCAGGCGGTAGCAAGTTCCCCATCGAAGCGCTGAAGCTTGCAGGAGTCGACATGTCGACTCCACAGCCGATAGAAGCCGCATGCATGCGCTTTGCCGATGATGTGAGCGAGCTGGCAAGGCTGCTCTCTGTTCCGCTGGATTAAAGGAAGTTCAGTTTCGAAAGGATGACGGAGACGGCAGTGATTGCTGCTGTCTCCGTTTTTAGTATGCGGTCACCCAGTGCACAGCGCAAAAAATCAGCTCTTTCGAAGAGCGCGAGTTCATCCGGGGCCCAGCCGCGCTCGGTGCCGATTGCTAGGATGACAGGGATTCGCTCAATCTGTACCTGGCTTAGGGGCAGGGCGGCGCTTTCCGGATGGCATACCAGCTTGGTGCCTTCTCTGTGCTCGACGGCTTCGAGCGCTTTTTTCAATGACCAGACGATACTGATTTCGGGCAGACGCGGATTGCCTGCCTGCTCTGCACCATCCAGCGCATGCTGGATATATTCCTTGCGCCGGTAAAAATTGGATTGGGTATACGATTTCTCCCCAAGCGCTGTGGGGAAAAATACGATTGATGCGACACCGAGGCTCGCAAGATCTTTTACGATCCGAGCTCCTTGGATGGGGCGGACAGTGCCGAGCAATACCATCAGAGGACGTAATGGCGGCGCAAGGCTCTCTTCTAAAAAATGCAAGGCAATTCCAGCATTGTCTATTGCATCGATGATTGCATATCCGAGTCGGCCATCAGAAGTACCTGCTCGTATGCGGTCACCCACTCTTTTCCCAAGAATGCGAAGAATATGCTGAGCTCTGCGGTCCGAAACAGGCAAAACTTGGAATTCGTCGTCTGAATCGAGAATGCACAGGTTCATTCGAAAGAAGAAACCTCTTGATTGTAATCGACGCCTGGCACATCGAATCCATGCGCTCTCAGAAAATCGCTCTTGAATCCTTCTGGATCGGCCAATAGATAGAGATTCGATTCGTCGATCCGCGAGAGGCGGGCGCTGACTTCGCTCTGCACCGATGAACCCATCTCAAGATCGTCTATCCGGATGCGATTTTCCTGGTCAGTCGGAATCTGCGCCGAGTCCTTCCGGTAGAGTCGCTCCGAGAAAAGCCTGAGCATCTGATCGATGCAGTCCTCGTGGATGTTGCGTTCTTTCATGACTTTGAAGAGGGTTGCGACATAGAGAGGAATGATAGGGATGACAGCGCTGGCTCTGGTGACGACAGCCTTATTGATCGAGACGAAGGCGCGAAGACCATTCTCATTCTGATAGCGGCTCGTAAGCGAATGGGCAGTTTTCTCGAGATGGAGCTTTGCCTGCCCGATGGTTCCATCGCGGTAGATGGGCCATGAAAAAGAAGGTCCGATGTACGAATATGCAAGCGTTATTGCGCCAGGAGCAAGCATATCGGCCTTGCTGAGGGCATCTATCCATAATTGCCAGTCTTCGCCGCCCATTACCTTGACTGTCTGGACGATTTCTTCGTCAGTCGCAGGCTGCACGGTGGCTTCGGAGATTTTGCCGGTGAATACATCGAGCGATCGGCCTGCGTATTGCCGTCCTATCGGTTTAATGACCGAGCGATACAGTTCCCCGGTATCAGGGTCGGTGCGGACAGGGCTTGCGAGCGAATAAATGACGAGATCATATTTGAAATTGCGCTCGCGGGCGACTTCAATCGCTTTTGCTTTGGCTTCGTGAGAGAAGGCATCGACATCGGAAAAAGTGCGGGCAAATAATCCTGCCTGAGCAGCGAGCCTGTCAAATTCATTGTTGAAATACCAGCCGGGAGTTGCAGGCTTCTGGGCAGATGGGGCCTTTTCATAGGAAAAACCGACAGTGTCCGCTCCATAGGCCATGGCTGCAACAATCCTCGATGCAAGACCATACCCGGAAGAACAGCCTATTACCAGTACATGGGATGGCTTGGCATTGCTGCCATTTTTTGCGGGACCGACAAGCCGGTCGCGGAATGCCTGTGCTCGTTCTATCTGGGAACGGACCTCTGCCCGGCATCCATCCGGATGCGCATTGATACAGATATTGTTTCGAACCATGGGTTTGAGAATCATTCTGGAACTCCTGACGAGATGCTTATCCATTCTGCTTCGACGGCTATTTCATCACCAACCTTGCCGACTCCTTTCTGGTGCAGAAAAACAGAAGAAGCGCGGACATTCAGTATTTCCATTTTGAGCGTGTCGCCTGGCCTGACCGGTCGCTTGAATCGTGCTTCCTTGATCTTCGCGAACATGAAAAGGCTTTTGGGGTATATGCCCATCAGCTTTGCTCCTACGCCGCCAGCCTGCGCCATGCTCTCGACCAGCAGCACTCCAGGCACAATGGGAAACGATGGAAAGTGGCCCTTGAAAAACCAGTCATCGTCATGAAAGGTATGGGTCGCAACAATTGTTTCACCCTCGATGTGCGCATCATCGACAAAAAGGAATGGTGGCCTATGAGGCAGATATGTTTCGATATGGTTCACTGGATGCCGCCTTTCATATGGATATGATTCTGAATAGTGCAAATAATACAGTATAGTTGCAATTCTAGTATCATGCCGCACGCTTTGCAACAGGTTGCTGCTGGCAAAGGGCCCCTCAGAGGGCCTCCAAAGGGCTCCCAAGCCCCTCACAGGGGCTCGCATCGGGCCCCTTTATGGCCGCGTGAAAATGACAATGCCATTATGTCCGCCGAATCCGAGGCTCGCAGACATAGCTGCATTGATTTTGTGTGTTCTTGCGCGGTTTGGAATGTAGTCAAGGTCGCATCCATGCTCAAGATCGGGATTATCGAGATGAATTGTCGGAGGAAGCATGCCTGTTTCAAGCGCCTCTATGCACACAATGGCTTCAATGGCACCCGCGGCCGCAACGCAATGGCCTGTCATACTTTTGGTGGAGCTGATTTGAAGCGACTGAGCGAGCGGGCCGAATGCGGTTTTCAGCATTCGTGTTTCCATTTGGTCGTTGAGCTCCGTGCCGGTTCCGTGGGCGTTGTAATAACCGATGTCTGCGGGGGTGAGCCCTGCATCCCTGAGCGCGATTTCGATTGCTTTTACGCCAAAAAGGCCTTCTGGCTGAGGCGCCGTGAGGTGATATGCGTCACAGGTAGCACCATAGCCGGCAAAGACCGCGTGGATCTGAGCCTTGCGGGCTTTTGCGCTTTCCATGCGTTCGAGGATGAGAATACCTGCTCCCTCTCCCATGACGAATCCATCTCTGTCGCGATCGAATGGTCTTGAAGCTAGCTCCGGCCGGTCATTATAGGAAGTGGAAAGCGCTTTGAGCCGGCAGAAGGCACCGATTGCGAATTCCGTGATAGCAGCCTCGGTTCCGCCTGCAATGACGATATCTGCTCTTCCAGAACGAATGAGGTCGAACGCCTGGCCGATCGCGTCCGTGCCCGAGGCGCAGGCGGTAACCTGCGTAAGTGCCGGCCCATGAATACCAAAGCGCATGGCAATATTGGCGGCGGCTTCATTTGCGATCATCATGGGAATCGTCATGGGAGGAATCCGGTCTGGCCCGTCCTGCAGCATTTTTGCATGTGACTCAGTGAATACTTCGAGCCCCCCAATGCCATTCCCTATGACAATCGCGATACGGTATGGGTCGATGGGAGCACTTTTCCCCTCAGACTGTGAATCCAACGCAGTCGGCAGTCCTGCATCGTTCCATGCCTGGACAGCAGCAGCAACGGCATATTGCGAAAAGAGCGCCATCTTTCTGGCTTCTTTTCGATCTATCCAGAGCGAGGCGTCGAAGTTTTTTACTTCAGCAGCAATTTTGCTTTCGACATTCGACGCATCAAAATGAGTGATTGGGCCAATGCCGCTCACGCCATTTACGCAATTCTTCCAGAATTCCTCGATGGAATTTCCGATTGGGCTTATAATGCCAAGCCCCGTCACCGCTACTTCTTCTTTCATGGTATGTCACTCCGTTCAGGATTTTTCTAAATGCCGCCTATATGGGCTCATCGCTGGTTCGCCATCAGTGTGCCATCCAATCGTCGCCAGCCTGCCGGCGAATCACCATCGGATGACTGCTGCGCCATAGGTCAGGCCAGCACCAAAGCCGACCAGCATAATAAGATCGTTCGGTTTTAAAAGGCCTTTTTCATCCATCTCACTGAGTGCGAGGGGGATGCTTGCGGCAGATGTATTGGCATATTCTTCAATATTGAGAAATATTTTATCCATTGGAATTGAAAAACGCTTTGCCGCAGCTTGTACAATGCGCGCGTTGGCTTGATGCGGGACAATCCATGCAAAATCTTCGAGCCGGTAAACAGTCTTGTGGAGGAGACGCTCAATAACTACCGTAATCGATTTCACTGCAAAATCATACACCTTCTTGCCATTCATTGAAATAACCGGAACCATAGGCGGCTGACGCTCGAAAGCCTTTGTTCTCTCAGGCTGAACCAGATAGAGATCCTTTGCACCGCTACCATCTGCGCCGAGAATAAACGAAAGACAGCCTCGGCCCGGCTCATCGACGCGGGACAGAACAGCAGCTCCTGCGCCATCACCAAACAGCACGGCAGTAGACCTGTCATTCCAATCAGTTATTCTACTCAGACCCTCTGCACCGATAACAAGCGCATTTCGTCCATGCGACATTTCCAGCATGCTGGAGGCGATATTGAGCCCATAAATAAAGCCGGTACATCCTGCAGTGACATCGAATGCGGAAGCCCCATAGGCGCCGAGCTTGTCCTGTACAATGCATGCAGTCGCAGGGAATCCGAAATAATCAGGAGTCGCCGTAGCGACAATAATATAATCGATCTCATGAATGCCTATTTTTGCTTTTTCGAGGGCGCTTTTTGCTGCGCTTACCGCCATATCGCTCGTTTGGACACCATCCGGAGCAATGTGGCGGGCCCCGATGCCAGTGTGGGATCGTATCCATTCGTCGGTAGTGTCCATGCGCGAGGCAAGCTCTTCATTGCTTATCCTGACAGGCGGCACATAGGCAGAAATTGCTCTGATCAATACAGACATATACTTCTCTCCTTTCAGTCAGAGATGAGAGAAGTACACCATATGTTGCAGTTGTTGTCAATATGACAAAGTTGGTAAAACTGTCACAATTTCATGCATTAGACGACGCGGCTGCAGCACTGGTCGAGGTAAGCTCAGCTGTAAGCGCGGCGAATTCAGTCTCTTCGATCACTTCTTTTTCGAGCAGAAGAGTTGAGATGCGATCGAGCATATCTTTTTTCTGCATAAGTAAATTTTGTACATGCTTGTAACGCTCGTCCACGATGGCAGCAATCTCTTCATCGATGTACCGCTGCGTATCCTCACTGTATTCTTTCGTTGCATAGGGGTCGGTAATCTGCGGCATTCCAGGAATGGTACCGCCTCTCTTAGTAAGTGCAACGTTCCGAAACTTTTCGGACATCCCGTAATCGGTGATCATGCGGCGGGCGATATCGGTCGACCGCGCAATATCGTTGGCCGCCCCTGTCGATATCGAATGGAACACGAGTTCTTCAGCAGCGCGCCCGCCAAGAAGGACATCGATCTGGCCAAGCAATTCTTCTTTTGTGACGAGATAGCGATCCTCGAGCGGCATTTGAAGCGTATACCCAAGCGCCCCGAACCCGCGCGGAACGATCGATATTTTGCGGACAGGATCTGCACCGGGCGTGAAGGCGGCGGTAATCGCATGCCCAGTTTCGTGCACTGCCACAATCTGCTTCTCTTTGGGATTTATCATGCGGTTTTTCTTTTCCAGACCAGCGACAACTTTTTCAATAGCATTCTGAAAATCTTCTTCCTTGACTTTTTTGCGGCCAGCGCGCACAGCGAGCAGGGCGGCTTCGTTGACTACATTCGCAAGATCTGCGCCGACGAAACCGGGAGTACTCCTCGCGATTTTGGAAAGGTCGACCGATGGGTCCATTTTGATCGTTTTGGTATGAATCTTGAGAATTTCTTCGCGGCCGATCATGTCGGGACGATCGACAAGCACCTGCCGATCAAAACGTCCAGGGCGGAGAAGCGCAGGGTCGAGGACATCTGGTCTGTTTGTTGCAGCGATGAGGATGAGGCCGCTCGTCGAATCGAATCCATCCATTTCGACAAGCAGCTGATTGAGCGTCTGCTCGCGTTCGTCATTGCCGCCTATCATACCGCTCATGCGCGATTTGCCGAGCGCATCTATTTCATCAATGAAAATGATGCAGGGCGCTTTTTCTCTCGCCTGCTTGAAGAGATCGCGCACCCGCGCTGCGCCCACGCCGACAAACATTTCCACAAATTCAGCGCCGCTCATCTTGAAGAAGGGAACATTTGCCTCGCCGGCAACAGCTCTTGCAAGAAGCGTTTTCCCTGTTCCCGGAGGGCCGACAAGCAGCACACCCTTGGGAATTTTGCCGCCAATATCAGTATATTTCTGGGGATTCTTGAGAAAATCCACTACCTCGACGAGTTCTGCTTTGGCTTCGTCGACTCCAGCGACATCTGCAAATCGTGTTTTTATATCACCCTCTGCTACGACAGTTGCCCTGTTCTGCCCGAAAGCCAGGACGTTCGAATTCGACCCCATAAAACGGCTCATGACTGTTCTCCACAGGAAGAACATAATCGCAAAGGGAAGCACCCAGTTTAAAAGCAACGAAAGGACCGCACTCCCTTCCCGCGGAGATGCAGAATACACAACGCCCTTCTGGTCCATCAGCGCGGTAAACTCGGGATCGTTAACTGGGACAGTCTTATAGACGACGCCCGGCTTTGCCGTCGCGGGAAGCGGCGATGCAGGCTCAGAAGAACGGGCATCCGTATACCCGGTATAGTAATTGATATCGATTTCAACACGCTTTATTTCGCCGGAACGTATCTTGTCTTTGAACGTTGAATACGGAACAACGGTGTTATCGCTTCTAAAGAGGAAATAGTTGAAAAATGATACTGCAATGAGCGCTATCAAGACATAGCCGAGAGAAAATCTGAATTTGAATCCCTCGGGCATGTCCGGCTTTTTGTTTGAATTCCCTTGATTCTTGTCCGGTTTGTTCTGTTGATTTGGGCTCCAATTGTTTTTGCCTTTCGATGGCATTATGGTCTCCTAATGGTCCGCTTTATGGACGGATGTTTGTATACGCACAGTATCGCATATTCCTGATTTTGTTCAAATATAAATATAATGATTTTGCTGAAATGCGGCGAATAGCCTGTTTTCAGAAGAAGGCATACTTTCGCGCTTGACCCTTTGGTCCAGTTTTTTTATATTTTGGGGTGGTTCTCTACCACAAATCATCTTTGAGCACTTTTCAGGAGGAGATACCTATGACGGTAAAGCCCTTAGGGGACAGAGTTCTTGTCAAAATCAAGGAAAGCGAAACGAAGACTGCGGGGGGTATTATCATTCCCCAGACCGCCCAGGAGAAGACCCAGACTGGCGTAGTTGTTGCTGTCGGAACCGATAGCGACGTCATCAAAGTCAAAGTCGGCGACGAAGTGATGTACGACAAGTATGCAGGCACCCAGATCAAAATCGACGGTGCAGAGCATCTCATTGTGAAAATGTCGGACATCCTTGCAATTCTCGAATAAGAAAATCGCTGGCTGTCATGAAGAGGCTGCGGATAAGCCGCAGCCTCTTTTATTTGGGATTGCCGAACATCAGGAATTGCCACCAAGAATGGAAACAACTTCTTCCGGGGTTTTTGCAGCAAGCAGCGCTTGCCGTTTTTCTTCGCTGCGGAACAGCATGCCGACCTCTGCCAGGAACTGCAGATGTGGACCGGTCTTGTCGATAGGGGAGAGGGTCATGATGAAAATGCGGCAGCCTTTTCGATCGAGCGCATCAAAATCGATTTCTTCCTGCGAAATGCCAATGCAGGCGACCAATTCGCGCACCGCCGTCGTTTTCCCGTGTGGAATGGCAATGCCGTGCTTCATGCCGGTACTCATGCGGTTTTCCCGTTCGAAGACACTGCGGATTGCTTCTTCTTTGTCCAGCACTTTGCCACTGCGATATGCGAGCTCTACAAGTTCTCTGATAATCGCTTCTTTGTCTTTGCCCTTCAAATCCAGCGATACCAATTCTGGTTTCAGCAAATTTTTGAGGTCCATAACCATATCCTAAATATACCCGATAGTGCCGTCAAGTGCGGCATCGTTGCAAACACAGGAAAACTATATAAAATTCCGCGCCCGCTTTGCAGATCGCTCGCCTTGTCTATCGCCGATCAACGCAACCGCGAACATCATCCATGCGCTGTCGAGAATGACAGCCAGAATGGAAAGTGGAAAGGCTACAGGCACAAGAAGCGAGGCTCCATTCTGGAATCCCTGCCCGAAAAGCATGCAGACAAGCGAAAGCATGACGGAGATGTCACTGCGGATACCTGCTGAAGCAACAAAAACCGAGAAAGGCACAAGAACGAGGAGCAGCAAAAGCTGTGCAAAACCCGGCCCATTCCTTGAATATGAAAGAAACATTGCTATGAAAGCAGAGGCGACTACGAGCGCACTTCCAGCCCTCCCCGCCATGAGCGCAAGCGGGAAAATAGTCGCATTTGTATCACGCTTTACGCCAAGACTCTCCGACAGATGCCGGATTGCGCTCCCTGAAGAGAAAAAAATGCTACCAGATCCTGCAGCGGCAAGTAAGGGACCAAGCATCCCATACATGAGCACATAAGGATTTGCCTTTCCACCAAGAACCCGGTAGGCAAGAGGGAACAGGCCGAATAGAACAACGACAGCCGCAACTCCAATAGAAAAGAGAATTCCTCTGTACTCCGCTGGCCAGCCGGCATTTCTCAGAACCAGAAAGAGATTGAGAGAAACGGCAATGAGCAGAATCCCGAGTATCTCGGATATGAAAGTATTGATCAGATACGCTGTCCGAGAAATAACATCGAGTACAGGGATCAATGGCCGTGCCATGACGGGATCATGGGCGACAGCAAGTCCGAAGGCAAAACCAAAGAGCAGGAGAGGCAGCAACCAGGTGTCAGACCCCGCAAAAGCCGAAAAAATGCTCGAGGGGAATGTCGAACGGATCATCTCGGCTGGGTCAAGCGTTTGCGTAAGCCCGCTGTCGGTGATGAGAGGAAGAGGAGCAGATTTGAATATCAATGCGACCGCAAGCCCAAGGCCGGCAGCGACAATCAAGCTCCCGACAAGCAGAAAAAAAGACTGGCCGAATATTTTCCAGAAACGATGCGCTTCTGAAAGCCTGAACACCGAAACCGGAATTCCCGAAGCAAGCGTGAAAACAAGCGCATAGCCGCCAATTTTCAGCGATATCTCCGAGATGAACGCAATTGCTGCCGTTCCGTGCACCATACTCGGCGGGAGCGCGATATACAGGATCGCTCCCATTGCAATGCCGAATGCATATTTGAGCCAGAGCTTCATTATGGATAAAAGCATAGCCTCATGGCAGGATGAGGTCAATCATTAATGGAAGCTGGTAGAATGTCGATGGGAGCCGGCGCAAAGCCGAAAGCAGGCGGCAGAACGTCGATATGAGCCGGCGCAAAGCTGAAAGCAGGTAGTAGAACGTCGATATGAGCCGGCGCAAAGCCGAAAGCAGGTGGTAAAACGTCGATATGAGCCGGCGGCTGCCGCTCCCTCACATTGACAGCGGCCGACCTTTTCAAGTATTGTTCAACCCAGTTTGGCGACCCAGTAGCTCAGTTGGATAGAGCGGCTGCCTCCTAAGCAGCAGGTCGGCCGTTCGAATCGGCCCTGGGCCATAAAGAATTACATAAATGCAAGGCTTGTAAAATGCTCCTGTTACCATGGGACTGTTACCAGATTCAGGAGGTCAA
>Ga0078972_1001573_pt1 | contig 84271 bp, 90 predicted proteins | sample YelNatPaOPGAMG01_FD_67568 | JGI IMG/M metagenome (GOLD analysis project Ga0078972, IMG submission 67568) | Hot spring thermophilic microbial communities from Obsidian Pool, Yellowstone National Park, USA - OP-RAMG-01 (SPADES assembly) (version 2) | ecosystem: Environmental > Aquatic > Thermal...
TGGTAGGGATTTTACTGAGATTGAAAAGAGGATTTGGAGTTTTGAGGAGAAAGATCCTCGCGGAACAGGATACTTCATACAGCTAGTTCAAGATACTAGGGGATGCGTAGGATTTCACGGTCTAGGTGGAGGTGGAGCTATGCTTGCAGCTGACGCCTTAATTAAAAAGGGAGTTAAGATAGCTAACTATGCAGATACAAGTGGAGACCCGCCAGCATCAAAAGTCTATCGAGTAATTAAAACCATACTTGCACAACCTGGGATAATCGGATATGTCCTCATGGGGGCTGGGCTTGCAAGCCAGGAGCAGTGGCATCATGGTCATGCTATTGTTAAAGCTTTAAACGAAATGCTTAAGGATAAACCTGGATTTCCAGTAGTTATTCTTATAGCAGGCAACAAGGAGGTGGAAACACATGAGATAATAAGGAAGGGGCTTAAGAACTTACCAATTAGAGTAGAAATTTATGGAAGGGACTATATTTATGAAACGGATTTTATAACTGATAGAGTAAAAGAACTTGTTAATACCTATTTAAAGGAAGTTAACAACTCCTAATTAGAGTTTTATTGATGACGTAATTCATATTTAAAATGGAAACGTTTAAGTTAATAGAGCAATTATGTACTTATTCTGAATAGTTATCTAGTTGTGATTAAGGTCCGGAGTGAGATTACAATTGGAAGCTATATATGCAGTTTTTAGTAGATCTTAATACGTTCAGAACTATCTTTTTATGGTTTCATTCTTTGCATTCATAGATGTAATGTAGTACTCAGCTCCAGCATAAGCCATAGCGTTTTCCCTTATTCTTTCCAACTAAGCTTTCTCCAGCTACTTAATTTAACTAGGTCTTGAAGTAGGCTTTATCAATTTTCACAGCACTTAAAGTCTTCCTGAGGATCTATAGTACTTATGGAGTACATATATAATCCCATAGTTACATGGCAAGCTGCTCAATAGCTTAGTTTAAGCCCATACTTGCTCTTAATATAGATATGTGTAGGCGTTTGAAAAAATAAGTGAGGAAAGGAGCTCATTAAGAAGCATTCTTGAGTAGATAAATACAGTATTGGTCTTATATCGTTAAGTATACATCTACATGTCTTACATCTATAGTGCTGGTATCTATCTATATTTAGCACATCTAACCATCCTCTTTAAGTTTAAGTAAAGTTATCTTTCCTATTCTCTCACTATATAGGAATACGTCATTAAACTAGTAAAAATAGTTAGGGAATAGGTTGGGTTTTAGAGAGTTGCCTTAATATTTTTTCAGCTCTCTTAACGTTGAATACTCCACATACACAGCATCTTGCCAGCTCTCTAGCTGCATTAGCTGGTGTTGTTTTACCCTTCCTAATATCGTTAATCATTTTTAGAGTAAGTGAGGGGGAAACCATACAGTGCCCGCACATACTGGTTATCCATAGAATTTCCTCTCTAGGCAGCTTCTCAACTCTACCCCATACACCTAGGGATAGGTTTACTGTATGGGGTTTAAGCCCTACGTTCTTTAATGCTTTAAACACATCATCCATAACACCTGTAACCACAACAGATAAACCTAGATCTGCTTCTTTAAGCTCTAGGAGAATTCTCTCTACATCCCCCCTACTTGTATATACTCCATGTATGATGTTGCTTTTCTCACTAAAATTGGATATTACATCAACCTCATCCCTCCAATACATGTTTCCAACATTCATATTTCCAAGATTAACTGGGTTATGTTTAGCCAGTATATCCATTGCCTTCTTAAACTTTGACTGTAGATCCTCGTATTTTACATGTTTTGAAGACATTATAAGCACTACGTAGTCCTCCTTAAGAGACTCTAACAATCCTCTTCTATGATGTGTATGTGTCATTCAATCCCCTCAATAAATAATGGCTTACCCAATCCTACATTTACCTTTGCTGTAGGTCTAACTTCAACTCCAACCTCCTTCAGAACATCAATAACAGGTATGGTTCCGTCAGGCTCAATTCTTGAAATTACACCAATACTAAAAACGGTATCTGTGGTTTCAGCTAAATACCTTAATCTCTCTATAACGTCTTTAACCCTCTCTAAAGGAACTTTAAATTCTAAAACTGCTGAAAGTATTCTTTCATCCCCTATATCATCTCTAACCTCCCCCTTCTCAATATCCTTCATTAAGTAGATTATTGGATTATTCTTCTCGTATATTACCCCAATCTCACTGAAAGTCTTTATAAATCTACCAAGCTCCCTAAACGTTAATCCGATATGTGGTCTACCAATATCAATAGCGAATCCAACCTCCCCTCTACGAAACCTTCCAGTAACGTCGTTTGTCTTCATTTCCTCAGTTCCCCTACCAGGTATCCCCGTAGAGGCATGGACAGGTACTGGATCACTGAAGAGACTCCTAACCTCCCTACCAATGCTTAATGGAGATACCTCAATAGCATCCATAGGGCAGGGAACAACTCTAACACATGTATTACACTCAACACACTTCTCCACATCAACCACAGCCTTACCCAATCTAGAGTCAAACCTTATCGCATTAGTAGTACAGTAAGGTATACATATTCTACAGCCAACACACCTATCCAAATTTATTAAAACCATAGGAATCGAATAAACATACAGTAACAAATATAAATTTTTCCTGTCAAAATGACTTTGCAAGCTTAAGCATATTGATTACCTCTACTATTGTAGTTTTATGAATTTACAGTGATCCAGTATACTTAACATAGCCGACAAAGTGATGACACACATCGAATTATTATTTATGAAGTAGTTTCAAAATATTTAAGTTTTCCATAGCCCATATCTCATATGTATTATTATGTATGTGAATGTTATGATTGCTGGAACATTATCGCATTGCTGGAAGCCCCTCCAGCATAGTTTGTGCTATCTATTGCTACACGTTTACAGCTCATGGATGTGAGGAACTTAACTATCCTACCCCATACCCCTAGCCTCCTGAAGTCTTCTAAGCCTTCTCCATGCGGTTACATATGATCCATACTTCCTAGTATCTCAACGCCACCTAAAGCCAGTAGTAACAACATATAGCATTAATCAATGATCTATCATTGCTTAAAGCCCTCCTACCCTTCTAGGCTTAGGTGGGGGGAAGGATGAAATAACACCCCACTCCTCATCACTCAACTCACGAAACTCCATAAACAAAATAAGGGACGTGGCAACTTAAGTCCACCTCCTAGGTGGTTGTAGTATTGTATGAATAGTTTATTGGTAGGTTTCAGCGTAGTGTTGATCTTCTGATCTTCTCGCTTTGTTGGTGGGTTTGATGTTGTTGAGAATGCTTTGTTCTCTTGAATGATGAGTATACGATTCTACTAGGCTTCTATCTGAAGGACTTTGTATTGTATGTTAATCCTAACTCTTCTAGTGTATGTTAAGCCATGAACATTATCAACGATGAATGCTGGTCCTCCAATACAGTAACTTAACATCTATGAGTTGTTGGTAAGAGTATTTTGATGATGAACCATCATAGATCTCATTATCAACATCCAGCATAAACAAACAATCCATTAACTTTAATGCATGTTTCATCCAATGCTATAAGCCTTTAACAATTCTAGATTTAACACCAATCCTCCCACTAAACTTCCTAACCCACCTCCGAAGCTGTTTATAGACCCTATAACCTCAATAATGCTCTACTCCTAAGACTTAAGCTGAATATAGAATGCTAAAGAATCTTAAGCTCCAACGGAACCTTATTCCTCCCAAAAATTAAACCCTCAACCAGAAACTAATACTCAACATGAAATAACTAACAAGAATATATAAACCTTAAGTTGCCACATCCAAAATAAGCAACAGAAAAATTAAATATTTTGAAACCACTTCTATGTTAAGTATAATTTCTAGTTGAGGATTTGGGTGTTTTGAGGGGAGAATGTTTTCTTTGAGTTTAATTCTGGCTTATTATTCTACGTTCAAGTTTAGGAGGGTTGAAGAACATTATCTGAACTTCATAAGGCTTTTAAGAAAGCTGTTAGTTAGGAGGTTTATAGGAAGGGCTAATGCTAATCTATCTAGAAGACTTATAGTATTAGATGAAATATACATTAATTTAATAGCTTATAATGGATTTACGTTGGATATTGATAGGATTGAGATTTATCTATGGGTATTTATTTTCAGAAACATTCCACTACAAGCTTTTTTAGTCACAAGGTTTATTAATTAGTTTTTACTATCTTACAAGGTGAAATTGGTGGCTACATCTCCCTCCCAAACTAAACTGGTTATAGGTGTTTTAATAGTTTTAATCATAGTAGCTGGAGGAGTAGGATATTATGCTGGTTCAGCTGCAGCTCCGGTAAGAACAGTTACGATATCTGTTACAGCCCCTGTGACACCAACCACTCCACCTACAACTTCAACTATTACGCCAGCTGTTGAGTGGCCTACAAGAGCTGTTTATGCTATATGTGGGTGGGGTGTTGGGGGAGGTACTGACATCTTTACTAGAGCAGTAACTCCTATTCTTCAAAATCTTACAGGTGTTCCGTGGGTAGTTGTTAATATGCCTGGTGCTAGTGGCGCTATAGCTGATGACTATATTGTTAAGCAGCCTGCTGATGGCTATACAGTTCTATTTGCCCCAATAAGCTTCGTAACTAATATTATTACTGGTGCTAACAAGAACCCTATTAGTAGCTATATTCCAGTTGCTCTATTTCAATGGGATGTTGCTGCTTTATGGATTAGAGCTGATGATGATAGATTTAAGAATATGGATGAGTTTCTTAATTACGCTAAGAAGAATGAGGTAAAAATAGGTGGTACAGGTATTGGCGCTACCGACCATGTTGATGTATATCTACTTATTAAAAACTCAGGAATTAAGGGTAAATACATACCTTACGAGAAAGCTGGTGATATGCATAAGGATCTGCTTGGAGGACATATTGATGCTATGTTTGAGGAGCCTGGAGTTATTTATTCCCTCTATGAGGGCGGTAAGATTAAGCCATTATTCTTCTTCCACAGTGAACGCTTAAAGGAGTTTCCCGATGTACCTGCAATTACGGAATACGGCTGGGATATTACCTTAGGTGTATGGAGAGGTGTTTTCGTAAGAGCTGGAGTTCCTCCAGAAATTGTTAAGAAGCTTCAGGATCTATGTATAAAGGCATACAACGACCCAACCTATAGAGCGTTTGAAAAGAAGCAGTTCCTACATTATAGGAGTAAGCTGTTAGTAGGTGATGAGTTTAAGAAATTCATAGAGAGAGAGTTTGAAATATATAGTAAGGCATTGAAGGAGCTAGGTGTAATTCCATGAAGGGAGAAACTATAATATCCATCCTCTTTTTATTTTTAGCTATTTACTTTATTCATCTCACCCTTCAACTACCTAATCCCCCATGGGTTGTTGTTGGTCCTCATGTTTGGCCTGCAATCCTCCTTATAGGGGTTGTTTTTTCATGTATTGGAATAATTTATAATAATATAGTTAATAAGAAATATGTAATTCCTGAAAGAATAGGTAGAAATGAACTTATTAGGCTTATAGGTACTTTAATACTTGTGTTTTCATATTCAGCTCTCCTTGATTTTTTAGGATTTTTCATAACTACATTGATTCTTTTCCCAATATATCTCCGCTTTATGGGTGTTAAGTTATGGAAATCCATTATAGCGGGTATCTTCTTCGCTATCTTCGCTCTATTATTGTTCCAAGTAGCTATCATGGCTTCTCTTCCTAGGGGTCAAGGCATATTCTACTATTTAACCTCATATATTTTAAGTATATTTGGTAGATAGCTATGGATTTTCTAGTTTACATTATTGAAGCCTTAAACCATCTACTACTTAACCCAGTAAATCTTAGTGTAATGATTATTGGAGCATTTATTGGAACATTAAGTGGGGCTTTACCTGGAACAACATCAGTATCTACAGTTGCTATTTTACTTCCATTCTCGATATTTATGCCTCCTGATGTTGCTATAAACTTTCTACTTGGAGGCTATGTAGGTGAGGTTTCTGGTGGCTCAATATCCGCAATACTATTTAGAATTCCTGGAAGTACTGAGGCTATCGCTACAATGTTTGATGGCTATGAGCTTGCTAGAAAGGGAAGAGCTGTAGAAGCATTAACCCTAGCTAGATTCTACAGCTTAATAGGTGGTTTAGTAGGTGGTGTCTTAATGCTATTTGCAACACCAATATTAGCTGAGTTCGCAATTAAATTTGGACCTGCAGAGCTCTTTATGCTTATAGTAATGGCGATCGCTGTTCTATCCACATTTGAAGGGGGCTTTAAAACATTACTAAGCATTTTCCTCGGCTTCTTCCTAGCAACAATAGGTATGGATGAATACACTGGTGTTTCAAGATTTACATTTGGTATAGTAGAGCTTGAAAGTGGGCTACATCTTGCTCCCCTATTTCTAGGATTATTCGCTATTCCTGAAGCTATTAGGCTTGCTATGAAGCCCCCGCCTCCACCTACTACAACAACTAGATTTAAATTAGGAGGCTTCATGTTTCCTAGCTATTCATTCTTTAAACAGTCACTCCCACTAATCTTCCTATTAGCTATACCTATAGGTTTCCTAATAGGAGTTCTACCGGGTATTGGAGCTACAACAGCTGCTATATATTCATACATAATGGCTAAGGGAACATCTAGAAAACCTGAGAAATATGGTACTGGAATACCTGAAGGCGTAGCAGTACCTGAAACAGCAAACAACGCAGCAGCTATGGGAACTCTAGTACCAACATTAGCACTGGGAATTCCTGGTGGTGGAGTAACTGCCCTACTTCTCGGGGTATTAATTATACACGGTATTAGACCAGGCCCACTAGTTTTTATGCATAGCCCACTATTAAGCTATAGTATTTTAGTAGGAGCCATACTAGTTACTATATTAGTATGGGTTTTCACCCCTATTGTCATCTATTTCTTCGTAAAGATTTTTGAAGCATTCCGTAAAAGTATCCCTATACTAGTATCATTTATCATCCTCATATCTATTTTAGCTACATACATTATTAGAAACCAGATGATAGATATATGGACTCTAACAATCTTCGCTATTCTAGGATTCATACTTGAAAGATATAAGTTTCCACTAGCTCCACTAGCAATAGGATTTGTACTCGGTGGAGGTTTATCCGAAATTCCATTTAGACGAGCACTAGATATAAGTGGGGGTGATCTATCAATATTTTTAAGAAGCAACATAAGCATCTTTATACTAGTAATTACTGTAATACTTGTTCTTGCACCAAGATTAATTAAGAAAAAGACAGCACATTAAGCTAATACTATCAAGGAAAAGCGGAAACCTGTTGAGGAAAAAGCTTATTGTCATAGCTAATGTATACTGTAAGCCATTAACAGAACTGGTGGAATCCATCAAGCGATGCGGAAAACAAGATTCCTCTACAACATCTACATCTATAAACAACTCAGCTTAATGCTTAAGAATTATCTAATAAAAGCCTATTCCCTAAAATTCAGGGAAATGAGAAAGTTGAGAAAATAAATTCTAGATACAGCTTGTAGACTATTATGGGGGCTTAGACATGGTTGTAAATTTATCCTAATGGTTTAATCAATAAGCTCCTATTTATATTAAGATTGTAGGAATGTTGAAGCTATGTCTTGAGTATCAGGGTAAGTGTTTAATTAAGCCTTATGGTATAAATGTTCCTAGAGGGTTTGTTGCTTCTAGAAATAAATCCACTAGTTCTAGAAGCTTATAGATGTTTGCTTTAAAGAGCTGTGGATGAAGTATTGATTAAAATATATGAATTGAAAATATTTAATAGGGGAAATATAATTTGGTGGGATGAATCTTGGAAACCGTTAAGGTTGACGGTAAGGGCAGGATAGTTATTCCGAAAGACCTTCGGGAGAAGGCTGAGATAAGGGAGGGAGGCTACGTCAAAGTAAGAGCTGAGGGGAAAACAATAATTATTGAGTCTGTTGAATCCATCGCCGACAAATACTATGGCGTCTTCAAAATAGAGAAGTGGCCTGGGGATCTAGACGACTTTATAGTGCAGGTTATGAAAAGATGGTGGACCCCGAAAGCTACATAGACACTAACGTACTCGTCTACTGGCTGGGCAACCACCCAACATTCGGCGAAAAGCCTACCAATGGATAAAGAAGGTTGAAGAAGCTCCACATGGACACGCACGTAAATACCTTGCAAGGATTTCCTCAACACGTTTCATCCTTCCTAATGGGGTTTCAATAACCTCTGCCCCAAGTTTCAATACTAAACTCAAGATCATCAATCCCATACCTTCTCCTCATCTTATCTCATTTGCTTTTTCACGATATACCTCACATCTTCTCTTTTACCCCTCCCTCCTTAAGACTCCGATTCCAGTATGAACTGGATGTGAAATCGCTGAGCTTATAAGTTATCTATCATTGTCAAGCTTACTCCAACCATAGCTGTAGGTGGAAACTCTTGCTGATTGCCCTTATCACTGAATAACCCTGAAGAGAAGGTTTTAACACTATAGCTTCCAAAATATTAAGGCAATACCTACGCATCAATATGGAAGCTAGTAATATTGAAGATGAGGAGAAAAATATAGGTCCAGTAAGTAGTTTCCAGATCGTATCAGCAATATTTAGGTTACTGAATTAATTATTGATAGAACAACTTACTCAACAGTAAATAATGACATCGTGCCTAACTCTGGCTACTACTGGACCTAATATACAGTATAGGATCCAGTATATAAACTTATCTATTTAAAGAATGAATGTAGCAGCTTAACATGCGTATTTAGCTTCTAATGCCGTGAGCTCACCATCTCATAGAGTAATAGGCTGGGAGTAAGCTGAAAGCTTTGCTTGCCAGACCTCACTGGGTTTGATACGTGTAGCTCGGCAACGCTTAGAGTCATCAAGATACATGGAATGATGGATGTGCAGCAGTTGTAAAACAGTTATAAATTAACTGTTAAGGTGTCAACGTGGGAGGATTGATCGCTGCTTTAAGAAGTATAGGTGAGGAAGATTTCATCATTTTTCTAATAGTTGTTACCTTGCTTCTTATACCTGACTTAGGCTTCAGCTCTCTGGTTAGACTTGAAGGCATACCTCTAGGATTTATTCTTAAAGTAGCACCCGTGTACGTCATGGTCCTTTACGTGATTTTGTCTGCAATCCTAATAATTCACGGAAGAAGAGAGGAAGGAGGGCTTCTTAGCATCTTCCTAATTGGCAAGAGCTTTGAACCGTTCACATAGGCGAAGCTTAATAGCTTCATGCTTAAGTTTACGAGACGGTAAACATCATCATTACGTTTATATAGCGGCAAACCCCTCTATATGAATGGGGAAGGTGTAGAATGGCATTAATATTTGAGGGACGCTTGGAGAAAGGGATTGCTTTTAAGGGAAAGCATATAGGGGTTTTTCTTTCAGTACCGAAGAAATATCTTTCAGAAATTTTTAATCTTTCCCCCTCTTACTATACTGTTGAGGGGGAAATTTTAGATATTAAGAGGTTTTGGAGGGATCTTGAAAAGGAGGAGCTTAAACTTAAGGAGATTATCGGTGAGAAGGTTGAGTTTGTTCTTTTATCTGCGTTGTTGGGAACGTATGACTATTTGTATATTTCTGAGCGTTCTTGGGCTTTATTCAGAGATTATGGAGTTTTCCCCGAAGAATATGTTTTAAGAGTTAAACTATTACGTATTAAGCTTAATGAGGAAACGTTAGAGATCTATCCGAAGAGGGATGTAGTTGCGATATGATTGAGCTTCAAGTGATGAGGAGAAGGAGGCTTGCAGACTATTATTATGATAACTACCGTAAATACTGCCTTAGGAGGGAGTATTCTAAGGCATCGGAATTTATTTGGGGTACAGTTAATGCATTATCATATGGGCTTAGTCTTTTTTACGGGAAAAATTGACGAGGCATGATGAAGTCATAAAGTTCTTGAAGATTCTAGCCATCCAGCATGAGGAAATACGTGAGGGAATATTGGCAGTGCAACGCTTACATGCAAACTACTTCCACAATTTTATGGATGAGGACCTTTTTGAGGAGGATAGGTCTAAGGCTGAGAGGCTGCTAAACAAGCTAGCAGAGCTACTTGACCTTAAAATCAACACCTTTATTACAGGTGGGAAATGCTTCTAAACCCTTTAGACTCCACAGCCCACTTCAATATATTCCTCAGCCTACAATCTATCATCGATATTAGCCTAGCCAGCCTATTCCGTGCGTGTTAGGATGCTGTTAAATTGATTTTTCCTATTAATTTTATGCCAGTCTTGTTACTGCTCTTATCTGTTCTGGCTTCCCCAGTTTATTGCTGTTAATGCTATGGGTAGCATGACTATTATGTATAGTAAGGCATGGATGGCTATGTTTCTCAGACCTCTAACCCTATGGTTTCTTAGGCTTAGGATTCCTTTAGCCTTGAAATGTCTTTCAGCTAGAAGCATTATTCAGAGTTTCTACACGATGTATAAAAATGCCCAACACCTCCTTGAAAACATTACCTGAATCCAAAATCTCAACCTTCCACTCAGACTTCAGGAAGTGAACCAATGTAATATGGAGGTGGCTAGGAGGGTCCGCTCTGGAACATGTAGCTAGTACCAATCATTTTAAGCTTAATTCATGTTTTAACGTAAGGTTTAAATGGATGAATGGTAGTTGCTGTTGGTGGTTTGGTGGTTTATGGTTAGGGTAGCTGTGGTGGGTGGTGGGCTTTTTAGGCCTGATAGGGTTCGGTATGAGGTTGCTGAGGAGGGTGTTGCTGAGGCTTATAGGATGCTTCTTGAGGATACTCCTGAGCTTGACCCTAGGGATATAGAGTTTGTTCAAAGCTCATACTTTAGTGATCACTTGAATCAGCAGCTATGTATGAGCTGGATAATTCAGGACTATATAGGTCAGCATCGGAAGGGGGGTTATAGGGTTGAGGCTGGGGGGAGTACTCCTCTTGACGCGGTAATAAATGCCTACTTCCTAATAAGGTCTGGGGAGTTTGACCTTGTTCTAGTGGCTGGATGGGAGTGGATGTCTGAGGTTGATACTGCAACAACTAATGAGTTTATTGCTTCAGCCTCAGATACTGACTGGGACTTTACTGTTGGAGGATACTATAATGGATACTATGCAGCTCTTGAGCTGAGGCATATGCAGCTATACGGTGAAACAGTGGAGGATTTGGGGATGCTTGCGGTTAGGAATAGGAATAATGCAGTTCATAACCCATACTCCCAGTGGAGGGCTGAGCATGGGGTAGGATACGTTACGCTTGACGACTACTTCAACGATAGGATTGTTGCTTGGCCGTATAGGAGGTGGAACTGTGCCTTAATAAGTGAGGGGGCAGCTGTTCTACTTCTAGCGTCTGAGAGGGTTGCTAGGAAATACTCTGATTCTCCAATGTGGATAAGGGGTATTGGTATTGGAACAGACTCTATGAGGCCCGGTGATAGATTAGCTAACTGGGCTTATAAGGGTGTTTTCCCAGATTGTGAAGCTATATATCCAGGATTTATTGAGAAGCCTTTAACACCATATCCTGAAATGGCTAACTTCGGATTTGCAAGAGAAGCTGCGAGACAAGCCTACGTTAAGGCTGGAGTATCAAATCCTGTTAGGGAGCTTGATCTTGCAGAGCTTTTCGCACCGTACGATGGTGTTGAGATATGCCTATACGAGGACTTGATGTGGTGTCCTAGGGGGGATGGTAAAAGAATGGTTAGGGATGGTGTTGTTATGAGGGGTGGGGAGCTGCCATGCCAGCTTAGCGGCGGTCTTACAGCCTTCGCCCACCCCGTCGGTGCTACAAGCCTACTCCAAACCCTATTCCTATACTGGGAGCTTACGGAGCAGATACCTAGGAAGTTCGGAGACCCGAAGCTTCAGGTTTCAGGAGCTGAGAAGGCGCTTATCACCGGTCACGGCGGTACTGGATGTCAGGGTGGGGTTATAATATTTTCAAGGTGAAAGCATGAGTGGGAGAAGGGTTAGGGAAAGAATTGTTGAGGATAGGGTTTCAGAAGTATTGAGGGAGTGGGAGGAGTATGCTAGGAGGGGTAATTTAAGGGTTAGAGGCTACCAGATAGTGAGGGGGCCTGCCGGGAACACTAGGGTTGGGGAGGAGGAAGAGGATGAGTTCCTAATAGCTTACCGTCCACACGGCGTCTTATACCATCATAGCCTAGGTAGGGTTTCAAAGTTCTTTAAGGGGTTGATTGAGGGGAAGCTTTACGGTACGAAATGCCCAATATGCGGTACAGTCTACTGTCCACCTAGAGCTCACTGCTGGAATCCTGACTGTAGGGCTCAGCCGACAGAGTGGGTTGAGCTGCCTAAGAAAGGTAGGGTACATACATTCTCCATCATGCTCTTCTCAGCAGACGCATTCCTAGACCAGCTTCCCTTCATACTTGGATATGTACAGATAGATGGTGCCCACACAGCACTACCTATCCAGATCCTAGCTCCTCCAACACATGTATGGATTGGGCAGGAGGTTAAGATAAAGTTTAGGGGGGAGAGGAGGGGTGAGCTTATGGATATTTACGCTGTACCTATCCCGGGGCAGAAGCCTCCCGAATGGTCATGTCTCCACAGGGATCCTAAAGCATTAAAGGATCTTGAAAGAGATCTTGAGAAAGTCTATAAATTCCTCGAGGAGAGGTTTGGGATTAAAAGAGATGATGTAGTGAAGAGGTGGGAGGAGGCATTAAGGGAGTGAGGAAGTAATTCCTCCATCACCTATTTCTCCCTCTTCCCATCTATGAATTCTTCAAGCCATCTCCTAGCTGTTTCATCATCTGGGGCTTGTATTGGTGGATGCTTAAAAAGGAATGCTGATACGCTTACAACAGGTCCCTTAACACCTCTATCTAGAGCTATTTTTGCAAGTCTTAACGCATCAATCATTGATCCTGCAAACATGGATTTATCATCTACTGATAGCTTAACCTCTATGGTTACTGGGAAGTCTGCGAAGCTTCTACCCTTAACGTATATGTATGCTACCTTAGTATTCCCCAGGAACTCTACGTAGTCGCTGGGTCCAATCCTAACCTTCCCCCTTGACTCGAGAAAATCACCGTATGGAATTATGCTTGTAACAGCTTTCGTCTTACTTATCCTCTTACTGTGAAGCCTCTCCTCAACAGTCATGTTTAGGAAGTCTGTGTTCCCCCCGACGTTAAGCTGGTATGTTTCCTCCACCTTAACCCCCCTCATATGTAGTAGTCTTATAAGTGCTCTGTGAAGTATTGTTGCTCCAATCTGTCCCTTAACGTCATCACCTATAACTGGAAGCCCTGAATCCTCAAATCTTCTAGGCCAGTAGCCTTCAGGATCGCTTGCTATAAATACAGGTATACCGTTAACGAATGCTGCTCCAGCCTTAATGCATGCTTCAGCATAGAATCTTGTTGCCTCCTCACTACCTACCGGTAATAGGTTTACAGCAACATCAGCATTAGAGCTTTTAATATCGTCAGCAACTTCATCCACACTTCTACTGGAGTTTAATGGGTTAAATATTTTAGCCATATGCTCAGCTACACCGTCAAGAACTGGACCTGGCTTAACAGTAACGTTTAAGCTAGGTATTTCAACAAGCTTCCTAGTAATGTTAGGATACTCAAATATTGCATCCGATAAGTCCTTACCGACCTTGCTTCTGGAGACGTCGAATGCAGCTACAAACTCTATATCGCCGATATGGTATTTCCCAAGCTTAACATATGTAATTCCAGGTATGTATGCATCCTCATCAACATCCCTATAGTAGTAGACACCCTGAACCAATGCTGAAGCACAGTTTCCAACACCAATCAATGCAACCCTAACCTTACCCATACATACTCTATATTTACCAGAATTAATATACTTTACGCTTAACATATAAGGTTCAGATTGAAGCTATGGAAATCGGGAATATCCGGAATTGATGATGGGTAGATTTATATTTAACTCAGTAAATGTAATATTATGAGTTCAGAAAAGTCTTCTAAGGCCTATAGAAGACTTGTTAAAGCATTAACTTCGGGGAACATATGGCTGTACGTACTTAAACTATTAAGTGAGAAGCCGATGTATGGATATGAAATAATACATAGCATAAAGAACAGGTTTAAAATAAACGTTAATACAGTAACAGCCTACGTAGTTCTCTACAAGCTAGCAAGCGAGAAGCTGATAGAGGCTATGGAGAGAAACGGTAAGAAATACTATGAAATCACAGCTAGGGGGAGATCTGAGCTTAAAAACGGTATTGACTTCCTAGAGCATATATTAGATATCGTTAAGCCGTAAACCTAACGTAGCTAAGATTTAAGTATTTGCCTAATAAGTAGCTTTATGGGTGGATTAATAGTAACGCATGGGGATGCTGATGGTATATGTTCAGGAGCTATAGCTTACAGTGTATTTAAAGATTTCCACATAGTCTTCTCAAATCCTCAAGACCTCCACTCAATACTTAGGAAGGCTTCTAACAGCTTCTCAAAGATTATTATAAGCGATATCGCAATCAACAGCCTTGAGGAGTTTATTGATGCTGTAGATGGATTAAGCTGTGAAGTCACGTATTTAGACCATCACCCCCTACCCCAAAAGCCTGATTTAAGCAGGTTACCGGTAACGTTCATACATGATGAAAACGTCTGCGCATCAGAGCTTATGTTTAAGCATTTAAGGGAATATTTAAGCCAAGACATGGAGAGAGTAATGCTTATAGGAGCTGTAGCCGACTATGCTGATGATACCCCATATGTAAGGGAAGTAATGGATAAGTGGGATAGGAGAACAATCTATTTTGAAGCTGGAGTTCTCGTTAACGGCTTGGAAAGCTTTAGGAAAAACGATGAGGGAAAGGAGGAAATACTGAGATTCCTATCCTTAGGTAAGCCTCCAAGCCATCATCAAGGACTTGTAGGAGCAGCTATTATGAACTCCTTCTACGAGGAGGAGATGAGGATTAGAATTAAGAGTAGCGTTAGAAGAATCGGTGAAGTATCCTACGTAGTAGATCCTAAAGGACCTCTAGGTAAAGCAGCTACCTACGCTAGAAGCATAAGCGGAGCACTTGTAGGAATCGCTGTAAGCATAGAGGAGAAGAAGGCAGATATGAGTATTAGAACAGCCTCAAACCACATAGACCTAAACATCATAGCAAGAAAAGCAGCAAGCAAATGTAACGGTAGTGGTGGAGGACATCGTAAAGCAGCAGGAGCTAAAATACCTAAGGATAAACTGGAGGAATTCCTAGAATACTTCAGCAGAGAAGTTGAGGAATCCCTAGCATCAACAAACCCTAGAAACAATAGATTAAGCCCCGCACTCAACCATAACGTATAATCAACATTAATGGAAAAGTATAAATAAATGTTGTCAATTATGATTTGAATGAGTGAAGAGGGAGCTTTAAGGGAGGAGTATTCCGTATCATCTGAGGATTTAGTTAGGAAAATTAAGGAAATAATTCGTGAGGGTAATGTTACTAGGATCATTGTTAAGAATGAAAGGGGAGAATCACTGCTTGAAATACCTGTTACAGTTGGGATCCTGGGAATTCTAGCTACTCCATGGATTACTACTTTAGGAATTATTGCTGCAGTAATGTCTAAATGTAGAATAGTAGTGGAGAGGAAAAGGTAGAAATCTTTATAAGGACAGTTTTGAAGCTACTAGGGGGATTACGTGCTTAAGTATAGATTAATAGCCTTAGCTGTAATTTGTATAATTATTGCCTCCGGATTATCTATTTACCTCTTCTATACTGGTTTAGCTGCTAGGAGAAACCTGGTAGGTATTATAAGTATTGAGGGGCCTATACTTACATCTGAGGATACTGATAGATGTCTTGAAGCTATAAACAATGCATTAACAAACAATACTGTAAAGGCTGTTGTGTTAAGAATAGATTCCCCAGGCGGATACGCTGACCTAGTGGAGCAGATATATTTGGATCTTCTAGAGTTGAAGAGGGTTAAGCCTGTTATAGCCTCCGTAACTCTTGCTTTATCCGGAGGATACTATATAGCTGTAGCTGCAGACTATATTTACGTTGAGCCTACATCCTCTATTGGAAACGTAGGAGTTATAGGTGTAATGCCCCCTACCCTAATCCCATCAGAAACAGTGCTTGAAACAGGTGTATGTAAGGCTACAGGCTTCTCAAAGCTTCTATTCCCGTTCAACCTAACACATGCCCTAGAAAGCTTTACCTCAGCCGTACTAAACGGTAGGAGGGATAAGCTTAAGATATCAGTAGCAGAGCTTAAGAGGGGGATGATATATCTGGGAAGTGAAGCATTAAAGATCGGTTTAGCTGATGATGTAGGCTCCCTCCAAAAAGCTATTAGTAAAGCTGCTGAGAAAGCAGGTATAATACAGTATGAGGCTGCTAGCTTAATGCCTAGAAACAGTATTTTAAGCCAGGGTATGCTGGGATGGAAGAACCTAACAGTTAACACTCTTAACACAATTCATCCACCACCATCCATATGGTACCTATACCTTCCAAGCAGCCAAGCCGGGCTTGAGGAGGATGTTGGGGGAGCATATGGAGGTAGGGCTGGACTTGTTGTTGTAGATAAGTCTCATGGAAACATAGTTTCAGAATGGGATCTAGACATATTTATAGCTGAGCTGGCTAAGAGAAACATTACTTTAGGATTTGCTTCAGATTGGAGTAGCTTAAGGTCTATGCTGAATAATGCTTCATGCCTGATAATAGCCTCACCTACAAGAAGATACTCTATTAGTGAATGTAGTGATATAGAGGGGTTTGTAGGTAGGGGTGGGATGCTTCTACTATTCTTCGATCCCTCATACGAGTATGTAGAGATTCCTAAGCTTTTCGGCCCCATAAACTCTGTAGCTAACAGGTTCGGATTATCATTTGCTAAGGGATACTTATACAATGAGGAGAAGTATTACGGATTCTATAGGAACATATACATCACCGGATTTAGGGAAAGCCCAGTAACGAGGAATATATCTTCAATAGTGTTCTTCACATCAACATATATCCACAATATGAATAGTGGGGTAGCATGGACATCAAACAATACCTACTCATCCACAGCTGAGAGAAGTGGGAGATATGATGTTATAGCATTCGTGAAGAGGAACGGTACAGTAATAGCCTTAGGAGACCAAACATTCCTTAAGGAGCCCTACTGCTACGTTGAGGATAACTATAAGCTAATACTTAACCTCATCTCTGAAATAATGAATGTTAAAATAGCTGTTAGGGCTGAGGAGAAGGGGGAAGCTGAGGAAATAGCTAAGCCAAACATCCCTACGGGAACAGTTAAGGAATTCATGGAGGAGATAAATGGGGATAAGCATCTGTTGAAATGGGTTAAAATCAGCGATCAGGAGGTAGTTGTTGAACGTCCAAGCATGGTGACGCATTACTACTACAGTAAGGATGGGAAACTAGTTAAATATACCTCTAATGGTATGGAGATTATTTATGATGATCCAATACCCCAACCACCATACCCACTATTCAAGGGGAAAAGCTGGAAGTATGAAAGTAGCTACACGCTACATATGGGTGGGGAGAATTATCTTGGAAAATACGTGGAGGAATGCTATGTTGAGGAAATTCAATACATAGATGCCGCAAATAAAACATATCTATGCGCTAAGATAAACTTCAAAACTAAAGATCAGTTTAACGTAAGTATGGCTGTAATAACGATAATTGCTAATGGTTCCTCATGGATATCATCTGAGGTAGGGGAGGTTAAGGAGGATTATACAGTTCAATACTACATGGATGAAGCCTTAACCCAGGAAATGAATGTAAAGATAATATTGAAATCTATTCAAACTAAATAACCATAAAGTTTAATCCTACGTAAAGCTAATTATAGTGTTTTGGATTAACTATTGCTCCAGTTTAGCCTGTATAATAGGAGTTATTAAGGCTTCTCCATCTTTACTGCATGGATGATTTGCAAGTAAAGCTAATTATAGATTATCAATCTATCACCTGTATCTAATAACTTAAGACTAGTGTAGTTCAGCATATATTTAGCAGGGCTTAACTAACTAATTTTTACTCATAACATTAAGCTGATTTACGTTTATTTCAACTATGTATTAGTGATACGTATTACTAGTGCGGTAAGTATATATATCTTTAAAGTAGTGGTTCTTGATGAATGGTAAAGTATTCATAGTGGCTCTATTAGTAGTTGTTGTGGGGGCTGGATGCCTTACCTACATAAGCTTATTTAGGAAGCCTTTAGATACTAGAATTGTTGAGGCTATATTAGAGAATGAGAATTACCTGTTAAGTATTGATGGTGTTCTAGGAGCCGGTGTTGAGAGGGATGAAAACAACTACATTAAGGGAGTAGTGATCTATATTGATAAGTATGTAGCTAACACCAGTAAGATACCTAGTGAGCTTAATGGATTTAAAGTATTTGTTAAAGATAAGTTTAAGTTTCAAGATGTTAAAAACATGATTATAAAGAATCCAGCATATTTGAATGTAAACTATGAGGTATGGTGTAATACTACGTTAATAGGGGATATTGTTGAGAACCCCTATGACTACGTTGATAGGGAAGTTATGCTTTTAGGCTATTATCGTGGATGGGACTTACTAGGGGAGGTAAACTATAGCCCTCCAGTAACTAGAAGCGATATTGTAGTTGCTGATGCTACTGGAGCAATATACGTAAACGCCCATACAGTAAGTAATATTGAGGGTTTACAGAGCCCATATGGGGTGGGAGATTTAGAAACCCTAGTATACTTAAGGGGAATTGTAAAAGTTTCCCAAGCCGGTAAGCCATACGTTAACGTTATTTATGGAAGAACTGTTAATAATACACTACCTCCAGGAGTTGTACTGCATGTTTTTAAGCAGGGGGGAATAGCTGGCTTCAATCTTGAAGTAATGATGTTAAGTAATGGATTAGTATACTTTATAGATCATAAATCTAACAGTAAGGTAAGATTTAAAATAACCCTGCTGGAAGCTAAGCTAATTCTAGAGCAATCAGCTTCACTACTATCCCAGAGTGAAATAGGTGAAATACATCCTGACTGCTTCATATATACTGTTACTGGATGGGTAGATGGAGAGTTACGGACATCTAAAATATTTAGAGGAGCTGTACCGGGGAATATTGTGAATGCTCTTAACCTTATTGATGAGCTGTTTAGGAAGGGTAGAAGCTTATAAGGAATGACGTCTAAATATGCTTATGGAGTCTTGATCAGCTATGATCATACTTTATAACTAATAAATCTAGAGATATAGAAGCCTTATAATAGTATTTAGGGCTTGAAAGTTTATGCTGAGGCTTAGGGTATTGCTGAAAACCCGGGAGGCTTCCAGCTTAGTTGAGGGGTTTTAAGGAATGTTGTGTTTACAGTATGTATAGTTGGTTCTTAATGTTAAACCAGTAATTAGGTTTAAATCTATCTTCCTAAGATATAGGGGGTTTAAGTGGCTGCTATGCTTAGTAGAGTGTTTAATAAGTATTTAAGCTTAAACTATGAAGTTAGGGTTCTTCTTATTACTACGTTTGCTAGTGGTGTTTTCGACGGTCTTCTATATATGGGCGGTCTCCTCCAGCTATATCTTAAATCAGCTGGGTATGGTGGGGGGGATGTGGGATTGTTTATCTTCATTAATGGCTTAGTTTCCTCAATACTTGTAATACCTTCAGGCTACCTAGCTGACGTATTTGGTAGGAGGAGGATAGCTCTCATTAGCGCTATACCCTTAACGATATCTACGGTTTTAATAGCTGTATCCCCCCTTAAACCCTTCATTGCTGCCTCAGCATTTCTCGGTGGTTTAGGATCTGCCTTAATCCATCCATCCCTAAGCGCTTTAATGGCTGATAAGGCTAGGGATAATCTTGAAGTTACATATAGTGCAGCATCATTCCTACTATCTCTAGGTACAGCTATTGGAGGATTTATGGGTTGGATTCCTGAAATAATGGTTAGTAGAGGATTAACCTATTTTGAATCTTATAGAGTTGTTGTTTTCCTAGCAGGCATTATCTGTTTAGCAACATATATCCCATTACTTTTCGTATCTGAAAGCAGGGTTTTCAAAGTTAAGCTTATGAAGATACGTTTCAGTAGGCTACTATTAAAGATTTTAACTCTAAACGTTGTAGTAGGGTTTGGGGCAGGATTCAGTATACCTTTACTATCATACTATTTAAGCTTAAAGTTTAAGGTTGAAAGCGGTCCAATAGGAACATTAAACGCTATAGCCAGTATTATTCAGTCACTATCCTTCCTTACAGCACCCTTAATAGCTGAGCTTCTAAGAATGCTTTACGCCATAGTTATCCCCCAAGCCCTAGCAACAATACTACTAGCTACCCTACCATTCACCTTCAACTTCACAGCAGCCTCCACAATACTAATAGCTAGAACAACACTTATGAATATGGTTAATCCATTATGGAGCTCCATACTTATCAGATCATGCTCTAAAGAGGAGAGAGCTACAGTTATATCAATATCCACCCTACTATGGAACCTACCATACTCCCTCACAGCACAGCTAGGAGGAATAATAATGGACTATAGTTTAGATACACCAATATTCATAACAAGCATAATATATATGATCTACATATTCCTAACCCTTACCCTACTAAGACGGGAAAAACTAAATTAAAGCCTTCTATTAACTATAGCGTTAAAAGACTCTTAATAACTATCCACCAAACAAAGCCTTACTATTAAATTCTGTATGAGAAGACTGCTAGTTAAGAGTTACTTAGAGATATAATCCCTCACCTCCAAATTTTAAGTTTATAGCATTATTAGCAAAAGATTTAAATAGCATAACCCTAAAGTCTCTTATGAAAGTTACTGTTTCCCTAATAAAGGCTGATGTAGGTAGTTTATGCGGTCATCATATAGTTCATCCGAAGCAGTTGGAGCTAGCTAAGGAAATACTTAATGGGGAGAAGAAGAGGGGGCTGCTTATTGACTACTACGTTTTTAATTGTGGTGATGACTTAGAGCTTCTAATGACTCACGGCAAGGGGGAGAACAGCTCTGAAATCCATGGATTGGCGTGGAGTGTTTTTAAGGAGGTTACTGAGAAGATATCTAGACCGTTGAAGCTATACGCTGCAGGCCAAGACCTTTTGAAGGAGGCTTTCTCAGGAAACGTTAAGGGTATGGGTCCAGGAGTTGCTGAGATGGAGATTGATGAGAGGCCAAGTGAGCCTCTACTCGTATTTGCAGCTGATAAAACTGAGCCTGGAGCATGGAATCTACCCCTCTACAGAATATTTGCAGATCCAATGTCTACAGCAGGCTTAGTTATAGATCCTGCTATGAGTGGGGGATTTACGTTTAGGGTTATGGATATGAAGGAGGGTGAATATATTGATTTGAAGTGTCCAGCGGAAATGTATGAGCTTATAGCTTTACTCGGAACTACTGGAAGGTATGCTGTTGAAAAAGTTTTTAGGAGTATTGATGGGTTGATAGCTGCAGCTGCAAGTACTAGTAGGTTAAGCTTTATAGCTGGTAGATATGTTGGTAAGGATGACCCGGTCCTAATGGTTAGAGCACAGGCAGGACTGCCTGCAGTAGGTGAGGTTCTAGCCCCATTCGCCTTCCCGCATCTAGTAGCTGGATGGATGAGGGGATCCCATCACGGGCCTTTAATGCCTGTTAGCTTAAGGGATGCTAGATGCACCTTCTTCGACGGTCCCCCTAGAGTTGTAGGTTTAGGATTCCAGTTGAGAAGTGGTGAGTTGATTGGGCTACGCGGCAATGAGCCTGCAGACCTTTTTGAGGATGTTGCATTCAACGAGGCTAGGAGGAAGGCTATGGAGATAGCTGACTACATGAGGAGGCATGGGGAAATAGCTCCAGCCCTACTTGGACCTGAAGAGCTTGAATATACTGGAATAGTTAAGATAATGGAGAGGATAAAGGGTAGATTTAAGAAGGTTACTTAACATTGGTCTACATGTTTAATGAGCCTATACTAGCAATAAACTTTAAAGCTTACAGCAGCTCCTTCGGCGTTAAGGCTGTACAGATCGCGAAGTCAGCTTGGAAAACATCTAGAAGCTATGGATTAACCATAATCCTAATCCCCCCACTTACAGAGATAAGATTTATAGCCTCCCAAGTGGAGCTTCCCGTCTTCGCCCAGCACGTTGATCCTGTTGATCCTGGAGCATGGACTGGGCATGTAGTAGCTGAAATGGTTAAGGAGGCTGGAGCCTCAGGCATACTGATAAATCATAGCGAGAAGAGGCTTAGAATAGATGAGGTAGGCTTCATAATTAGTAAGGCTAAATCCCTTAACCTAACATCCCTAGCCTGCGCTGATACTCCTGAAACATCAATGGCTATCTCCACCCTTAATCCGGATATGCTGGCTATTGAGCCTCCTGAACTTATAGGTACTGGAGTAGCTGTTTCAAAAGCTAAGCCTGAAGTTATTACGAACACTATTGAGAAGGTTAGAAGAGTTAATAGTAGGGTAGTATTGCTGACTGGAGCTGGAATATCTACAGCTGAGGATGCTGCTGCAGCTATTAAGCTTGGAACCTCAGGTGTTCTTGTTGCTTCAGCAGTGATGAAGGCTAGTAATCCTGGCAGTGTAATAGATGAAATGGCTAAAGCAATGGTGGAAGCCTACAGTAAATAGTTAACCTAATGCTGGAAGCTCATCAATATGTGATTCGAAGCCAAGTAGGAAGGAGTTAAGCTTAAATATAGGCACTATCAAAACCCCCTCTACAGGCTGCTTAAACCCTAAATCCATCAGCGTTACTATTAATGGAATAGTAAACCCCGCCTTTCTAAGCCTAGCTAGCTTTACACATTTATCTAGATGCTTAACGGAAGCCCTCCTAATCTTTGAGCTCTGCCCACCCCTCATCATCCAATGTTTACAGTCAATAACTAGCATTACTTGACGTTTAAACGCAGCTATATCCACCTCATACCTCCTATCCTCATACTTAAACCTTAAAGGAGCCTTAACCTCGAATCCATGGCTTCTTAAAGCCTCCACACATAGCTTCTCAAAATCCCTCCAACCCAGCAGTCTTGACACGGCTTCAACATCCACTCCTAGCTTAATAATAATCATAGCTAAACCTATTGGATCCACTACTCTAACAACTCCATTCTTAACATCTACAACCCCCCTAAGCTCATAGAGTAATTCATCATCTATCCCCAGCCCCATAGCCTCCACCATTCTTAAGCTTCTTAACTCAAGAATCTTCATAAAGGCACTAATTCTCAACCCATACTACCCCGCAACACTTATTCAGATAGTCTACTCTCCCAATAGATTCCCTTAAGGAGGTATTTAAAAACATGGTTGAGAAATAAGGTTCTAAACCAGCCCATAAATTCATATAGCTAATATAGAAGTGAAAAATCCTCATAGAAGACCTATAATCTTCTAAAACCACTTCTCAAACCCATCTATCTACTGGAGGCTTAGTATAAAAATCTTAAGCTGAAATTAGGGTTAATTCTCCGCAATCTGGAACATTACAATTTAACATTTTGTATTTAACTTCTTAAGTTAAAGCTTAAAATCTAAATAGTAATTGAGCAGTTAGCTATATATAACTCTAAGCTTCTATTATGATGTGTTGGAGGAGAGGTATTCTAAAATTGTAAATATAAGTGAGATTATTAAGGTTGTAATTATAGGTGAATCCTACGGTGTTATCTATCTACCTATTAATGACTTCGTTAAAGATTTAAATGTTTTAGTTAATGCTTTAGACTATGTGGAGAAGAGTTTCGGTGAGGTTACTGCTGTAATACCTAATATTGGATTAACTTCAACCAGTATGCTTCTAGGACCAGCATTTCCAGTATTTCAAGGAGTTAAAGGACTTGCTATAATATTTAAAAGAAGAAAGTAACACCACCAAATCCTTTTATTGAGGCTTGATAGCATTATCTAGCGAGCCTGGCAGCTTAATACATCACGTTTAACCTTCCAAGCATAGTTAACATTATATGCTGGCTTAATTAGATCTACTTGGTGATTGAAACGCCTATAGTAATAGTTGAGATGTGGGCTGGTAGGACGGAGGAGCAGAAGAGGCTAATTATAAAGGGGATTACGAAGGCTTTTGAGGATATAGGTGTTAAGCCTGAGAATGTACATGTAGTAATTCATGAAGTATCGAAAAGTAATTGGGGGATTGGTGGAGAGCAAGCTTCAAAGATTTCTCCATAAACCAATAAATATTTTTATTTTAAACTCTTCACAGCTAAGGTAAGAGCTTACAAGCTCATCTATTAGCTCCGTATAGACTGCTCAGTTCTGCTAAGAAGGGTATTGCTTCTAGCTATGTTGCTGAGGCATTATATCCTAGGGGATGGGAAGTAATAGTATATTAGGCTTAGGATCTTCTAGGAGCTACTGTAATACTTTAAATCCTCCTTAAACTCTAGGAATTTAGCTGCTTTTCTCAAATTGTTAAATCCCATAATGCTAGCTAAATCAAGCGCATTTCTAAACTCTCCATTCCTTTCTCTTCTACTAATTATTTTTCTAGCTGTTCTCGGCCCTATTCCAGGTATTTTTAGTAGTTCATGGTAGCCTGCATCATTTATGTTTACTGGGAATAGGTCTCTTCTCTTCTCCGCATATATTTCCTTAATGTTCCCGCTTGGTAGGAATCCTTCATCACTTACTATATGCTTAAAATCGTCAATAGTGAAGCCGTAATCCCTTATTAAGTAGAACATTTGATATAGTGATGTCTCCCTTGTCCTTGGGCAGTATGGATGGTTTTCCAGCGGTGTATCCGGTATTGGCTCAAATGGGGAGTAGTAGACTCTTGTAACCCTATAGTTTCTTATTAACTCATAGGTTCTCACTATGATTTCCAGGTCGTTTTCACCTAATCCAACTATCATCTGGGTATCAAGCCCACTCCTAGCTAAACCATAGCCTTCACTAAGCTTCCTCCTAGATTTATCTAGATACTCGTAGGCTAATCTACACCACTCCAGCCTCTTCAATACGTCGTTTGTGAAGGATCCTTTATCAGGACATATCTCGTCAAATTGGGATTCTTCAGGAGCCTCAATATTCACACCAACCCTATCGGAAACAGTAGCTGCTCTAAATATATTGTCGAAGCTGCTTCCAGGCATAATTCTGAGATGTATATAGCCTGTGAAGCCCATTACTCTAAGCCTTTCAGCAACCTCTACCTCCCTCATCAATACGTCATCAGGATCTCCATCAATAGAGGAGCTGAGGAAAACACCATTAATAATCGATTTCCTCCATAACTCATACGAAACCCTAGTAAGCTTCTCTAAATCCCACCTCCCCCTCAACGTCCCTCTATCCCTCCTAAAAGCGCAATACAAACAGTTATTTACACAAATATTTGAAACTAGGGTTTTGAGGAGAGGTATTAGCCTACCTCCTGCTGAAGCCTTAAATATAGGTATAACGGTTCGATCATACTTTGAGCCTTGAATAAGATAGCTCCACTTCCCCATCAAATACTACTAGCTTAATAGCTTAAAAACTTAGTTGTTCAACATGGAAAACTAGCATACTACACTTAGCCTCCTAAGCTGTTAACCCAGCCTTAGTAGGGGAAACTTTATGACTAAGTTTAAATAGGGATGAAATTCTACCCATCATAGTTTATAATTTTAATTAATATCATCCTTTAAATAGTAAGCCTAGACATATTCACCATAATGGTTGAAGCATAATCTTTAATTAAAGTTACTTCAGTAACAGAAATCCTATGAATTAATCAACTAGATAGCATAGAAGCTTAGAGATAAGTTTAAATCTGAGGTTTACGGGAGCACCTATAATTGAGTTAACTATAAATATTTAGAGTGGATAGATGGTCTTGAAGCCTAGTTTGAGGCGTTATTCATGAGTTATTCAGGTTTTAGGCTTGTTGAGGTAAGCGGTTCCCCGTATGAGAGAGGATTTAAGTATGGGAGTATTGCAGGTGATTTAGTAAGGATGAATATAGACTACTACTTCTCTTTTTGGAGGAGGTGTTTCAGTATTGATGAGGATTTAATATTGAGGAAATCTGAGGGGATTAGGAATGCTGTAGAGAGGTTTAATCCATCACTAATTGAGGAGATGAGGGGAATAGCTGATGGAGCTAATGTTAATTTAAATCAAGTTATAGCTCTTAACGCTAGATATGAGCTGATGTGGGTTATGCTACCTCAATTTTCATGTACATCAGCAGCTCTACTATCAGAGGCAACTATTAATAAGCATGTTATTTTAGGGCAGAATTGGGATTATAAACCTGCAGTTCTAGATACTAACGTAATACTACTAGTTAAGCGTAGGGATGGTCCTAACATACTAACACATGTTGAAGCTGGATGTTTAAGTAGAACTGGACTAAACTCTGAAGGTATTGGATTATGTGTTAATGCATTAGTTTCCAGCCAGGATAGATTTGAGCCGAAAACCCCATTCCACGTGCTGTGTAGAAGTATACTTTCATCCAGGAGCTTAAGTGAAGGCATTGAAGGCATAGTTAGGAGTGATAGAGCAGTATCATACAACTTCTTGGTAGCCTCTAGAGAAAACGTAGCTATAGACTTGGAGGTATTGCCGAAGAAGTTCAACTATATATTTCCAGATAACGGATTCATAATACATACAAACCACTTCGTTAAGGCTTACGGATTTGAAGATAAATTCATTGAAGTAATACCTGACACAATAGTTAGATTTGAAAGAGCTAAACGTATTCTGAAAGAGAGTATTCATGAAAACCCAGTAGACCATACAGCTCTAATCAGGATGTTCAGAGACCACTTCAACTATCCAAACTCCATCTGTAGACATAGAGACCCAAGAATAAGTGAAGACGATCAAATAGAAACCCTAAGCTCAATAATAATGGACTTAAACGAGTTAAAAATGCTAATTACTAAAAGCCAACCATGCATCAACGAATACAGCCAAATATACATGGAAAATAATTGTTAACAGCCTATAAAGTTTACAGAAGAGTGATAGGAAATGTTTAGCCGTGAGATATCGGTAAGTTTAAGTGTAGCAGCAGGCTATACGGCTGTGGAAAACCCATCAGCGTTCGAGAAGCAAAGTTTCCCTAATCCAGTACCGCATGGTCTGATGCTTGAAGAGTCCATAACGCCTTGTAAACTTAAGCCTTATCCAGCTTCCCTCCTTTTAGCTACGGTGAATACCATGTATAAAGTTGTTAGTTTAGGGAAATCCATTCATCTTAATGGGGTAGTGGTGATTTAGCTTGAAAATAGTTGAGGAGAAGATATTGAATTATTTAGATTCTAAGAGGGATGAGATTATAGAGTTTCTGAGGAAGCTGATTAGAATACCGAGTGTTGTAGGTGAGGAGTTGGAAGCTCAGAAGTTCATGTATCATACGTTTAGGGATATGGATCTTGAAGTCGATATGTGGGAGCCTGATGTTAATGAGTTGAGGAAGCATCCAGCATTCTTCGAGACAACCTCATTTAGGAAGTATGGATACAAGAATAGACCAAACGTAATCGGTAAGCTTAGAGGTGAGGGTGGAGGTAGCTCAATATTTCTCTGCGGCCATATAGATGTGGTTTCACCTGAACCCACTAGTGCCTGGACCTATCCGCCTTGGAGTGGTGAAGCCGTAAATGGAAAAATGTATGGGAGGGGGGCAGCAGACCAGAAGGGTGGAATTGCATCAATGACTTATGCGTTAAAGAGCATATTGGATTTGGGAGTTAAGCCTAGAGGCAACATCCTCATCGGAACAACGATTGAGGAGGAGGATGGAGGAATAGGTGGAGCACTAGCAACAGTACTGAGAAATTATCGTGCTGATGCAGCTATATTAACTGAGCCTGGCGGAAACCAAATTAGGGTTGCTAGTGCTGGTGTAATGTACTTTAAGATTAGAATTATGGGTAAAACCGCTCATGCAGGTAGAGCGCATTTAGGTGTTAACGCTATTGAGAAAGCTTGTGAAATATATAGAGCCCTAATGAAGTTGAATGAGGAGAGGCAGAAACGTATAAGATATGAGTATGCTGAAAATGAAGCTCCACATATGAAGGGTAGAGCAACAACAATTAATGTTGGGGTTATTAGGGGTGGAGACTGGCCCTCAACGGTAGCTGGATGGGCTGAGTTAGAGTGTAGAGTGGGGTGGCCGCCTGGAGAATCGATAAATGATGTTGAGAGGGAGGTTGAAGCTGTGGTAATGGAGGCATCGAGGAAGGATCCTTGGCTGAAAGATTATCCACCGAAGATTGAGTTGATTGGTTGGAGGGCTGAACCAGCAGAGCAAGATGTAAATCATCCAATAGTGAAGTTGGTAAAGAACACAGCGGAAGAAATTCTGAAGGAAAGGGTAGTATTTACTGGTGGTAGTGTGGGGTTAGATACAAGACACTTCATACTATACGGACACATACCAGCAATAACTTTCGGTCCGGAGGGGGAGAATCTACATGGAATAGATGAATACGTAAAGCTTGACTCCGTGATTAAAACCTCAAAAACCCTAGCTCTAGTACTATACCGGTGGTGTGGGTGAAGATTAAGCTAAACTTCAAGATAAGCCTTACTTACTCATCAACTAATAAATCTCCACCAGCACCCCCAAACAACTAACCAGTAATATTGTTACCCCTCATTACGTATTTCTTATCCGAAAGCTTCAAAACCAGCTTCGATCCCGATGAGGCTTCATCCAACATTTATAGTTTTGATATTGCTATTAATCTCTTATAGTATTTAAGCTTCACCACTACTCAAAACACCTACCACCACTCCCCATAGCTTTAACAGCTATAAATGGGAACTAGGATATAGAGTTAATGAAAGGCTATTATGAATTAGCATAATAGTGTAAAATATTTTAAAGTGAGCTGTGGACGTGGCAACTTAGGAATTCAGATACAATATGTTAAGTTGCCGGGTCCGTGAGCTGTTAATGTAAAGTTTATATTTATCTAAACAATTGGGTGATGGCGTGGTTGAAACCACATATTATAAGAAAAGGTGTATATTCCTCGTGAGATACGGGAAAGTTTAGGGCTAGTTGATGGTGATAGATTATACATAGAGGTTTTGGATAGAGGGGTTGCACAGCTAATTTTGATGCGTGAAGGTGGGGCTTGTAGGAGGGTTTTAGAAAGGATTAGTAATCCCCCAAATCTTGGTAGGTTAAAGGGATGGGTTACGAGAAGGGGATTTATGAAGATATTACTTGACAATAACGTTCTTGTTCACGCATATAATAGGGCTTCTCAACTTCATAAAAAGCTGCAGATATTATTAGGAAGACTTCACGTGGAGAAATTAAGGCTTGCATTACCCCTAGATACTGTATGAGTTCTTCGCTGTTTGATTAAGTTACGCTAAGACAATAATTTAGCAGGATTTCTCTAAAACATCAAATTTTTATAGAATTAATATCAGTATACATCGGTAAAAATGTTTTACCTAAATATAAGACATATTTTAGAGAGAGCATGCTTATATTTTAGTCGGAAAGAGATTGTATTTAGAACTGTTCAAGGGGATGTTGGCAGATATAGTTATGAAGCTTTTTATGGAAGAGTATGTAAATTAGCTAATGCTTTAAGGAGTGACTTGAATATTAGTGAGGGGGATAGGGTTGCAAGTTTTGGATGGAATACGCATAGACATCTTGAACTTCACTTCGCAGCTCCATGTATAGGTGCTGTACTACATACAGTAAATATACGTTTTTCACCTGATGAAATAGTTTATGCAGTGAATCATGCGGAGGATAAAGTAATGTTTCTTGACGTGGACCTCCTACCCACAATTGAAAGTATAGCTGATAAGCTTAAAACAGTAGAAAGCTTCGTAGTTATGGATCCTACCTCCAGCGTGAAGCTTAGGAATCTGTATGTTTATGAGGATTTAATAAATGGGAGAAGTGCTAGCTTCAGCTTTCCGGATTTAAATGAGAACTTACCTGCAGTTATGTGCTACACTACTGGAACAACTGGGAAGCCTAAGAGGGTTTTATACACTCATAGAGGAATATTTCTACGTAGTATGGCTACATGTCTAGCTGATACTTATGCATTATCTGAGAGGGATGTGATTATGCATATAGTTCCCATGTATCATATAAGTGGATGGTTTATGCCCTACGCTGCAACATTGGTTGGCTCAAAACAGGTTTTACCTGGAGCAAGGATTAGACCTGAAATCCTATATGAGCTTATAAGAAGAGAGAAGGTTACTGTTAGTGATGGGGTTCCAACAGTTTGGATTGATTTCCTAAACTATGTTAGAAGCAGTGGATGTAGGGAGGATATAAGTAGTCTTAAAAGGCTTGTCGTAGGAGGATCTGCCCCACCTAAATCCTTAATAAAGGCGTTTAAAGAGGAGTTTGGAGTTGAGGTTATACATGCATGGGGTATGACTGAAACGTATGATTCAGCAATTGCATACAGGCTTAAAAGCTACTTAGAAAACCTCTCCGAAGATGATAAGTATAACGTAATGGCGAAGCAGGGTCTTCCATTTCCAGGTATAGAGATTAATGCCCTGGATGAGCGTGGTAAACCAATAGCATGGAATGGAAGGGAGCAGGGGGAGTTGGTTATTAGGGGGGCATGGATCATAAATGAATACTATAAAGATCCTGAAAGAACAAGGGAGTCTTTTATAGGTGACTGGCTTAGAACAGGCGATATAGTAACTATCGATGGGGAGGGATATGTGCAGATTGTTGATAGATTGAAGGATGTTATTAAGAGTGGTGGAGAATTTATCTCATCTGTAGCGTTGGAGAATGAGATTATGGCTCATCCAGCAGTTTTTGAAGCAGCCGTTATAGCAGTTCCACATCAAAGATGGGTTGAGAGACCTCTAGCATGTGTTGTGCTTAAGCAGGAGTTTAAAGGTAAAGTATCAAGGGAGGATATAATTAAATCCATTAAGGATAAGTTTCCAAGATGGTGGCTGCCAGATGATATATTATTCCTCGACGAAATCCCAAAGACAAGTGTTGGAAAATTCGATAAGAAAGTTTTAAGACAAAAACTCCATAATTACTACATTGAGAAGCTATAAATATGTCTCTCATAATTTATGCTCACTCCATTAATGATATTGTTGTTTTACTGTAGCTTAAGAAATATTTGAGACTGCAAAATTAAAGCTGGACATAATGAATATCATGTAAAATTTATTGAAGTAAACTCTTCTACATAAGGGATAACTGTCTAGCTTAAGACAATCATCCAGCTCAACGCCTCCTAGAATGTATCTGGAAATTATTACGTATCAATTATTCACTGAATAAATCCGTTACTTATGAAACATCTATATGGAATGTTAAGTACATTTAAGAATTATCCTCCTACTTAGATATATTGCTATGGCATGCTATATTTATGAATGTCCTGCATACTACTACATTACAAGCTGCGGCAAGTTTATATGGGTAGGAGCTTCTTAAATGCATGAGTAGAGTAGGTATTTTACTTATTTTCATGCTTTTAACCAGAATATCAGTTAATGATGCTTCCTACAGTACTATTGCTGAAGCTTTCTTTAACTCTCTTAAAAGCGGGGATTACTCCGTTTTAAAGCCTTGTTTAGATGAGGATATGGTGAAGGTATTCAGTGAGGAAAGATTTAAAGCCTTCAGGAATGATATACTTTCCAAATATGGCTTTATTAAAGACTATAAGTTTATTAGGGAGGAGGAAAGTGGAGGCTTTATTTTAAGCTATTACAGCTTTAATTTTGAAAGGGCAAACGTAACTTTTAGGCTTGTTGTAAGAAGGGTTGATGATGAATATAGGCTTTCCGGTTTATGGATTCATGAAGTAAACATGGGGGAGAAGGGGGTTTCCATACCTATAGCGATAATTCTTACAATGCTTGGAGGATTCCTAGGTTTTCTAATGTTTTACCTTATGATGTTTAGAGTGAGGGGTAAGGAGTTTCTTCTAGGCTTCCTCCTAGTACTAGTAGTAATAATTATACAGCCTATCATCCAGCAAGCTCCATTCCAAGCCCTCAACATTAAATCCAGCATAGATATATTAGCTAGGGGAGTTATCTACATAGTTTTAGCTTCATTATGGATTGGATTTGTTGCAGGCTTTCTTCAGGAGGGTTTGAAGTACTTAACTTGTAGAGGTAGGGATTTGGGAAGTGCTTTATTTATTGGTGTAGGATTTGGTGTTGGGGAAGCAGTTCTAATTCCAATTCTTCAAAGTATCCAGCTAGCGGTCTTGGGAAGCCTACATGAAGTATCCTTGCTGAACTCTATTCTCTCCATGATTGAAAGATTTCTAGTAACAGTTTTCCATGCAGGAACAGCCATAATCTTAGCATACTCATATAGGAAAGGCTTCGGATGGAAGGCATTTACAATATTAAGCATTACCCATGGAGTAATCGATACCTCCGCCTCCTACTATCAATTAACCACATCCCCTACAAGCCTAACCCTATCATACATACTCCTAATGGCTTCAGCATCAATCATGCTCTACTACGGAATTCCTAAAGCAAAACTAAACTCTAAAGCTAAGTAATAAATTTCAAGGTTAATTTAAGCTTAGAGTTAACATCTATTTAAGCTCATTAATTATTAGTGTTTTTATTTCTTCAAAGCTTGGAATACCTGTGATTTTATGTTTTCCATTTATTATGAATGTAGGGTATTTTTTAACCCTATATCTTAATGATTTCCATATTCCTTGAGGAGTAGATACATCAACAGCATCTATCCTAATTTTATCTCCGAAGTAGTTTACGAGGCTAATTGCTAGATCACATATCCTCCTATAATTCTCCCTTACTTCATCAGGATATTCCTTAAGAACCTCATCAATTACGGAAAGACCGGAAGCAGGAAGTAATGGTTGACAATCTCTACAAATAGAGTAGAAAGTAGGAAACATGCTGAGAATCTCCACCTTAACGTGCATAATCTCCACCACTACTTACATACGTAAGCCTATATAAATCTTCTAAATCGATTAGATTAAGCTTACAGATTTACATGTTTGCTAGAAGCATCAACTAGTTTAGCTAAGCTTATAGCTGCTAAACATTGCTGTTTATATTTTAAGGAGTGATGGTGAATAGGCTTGTGGAATTTAGACCTAGCATGTATGGAGCTTCTTGAAAGTTGTTGAGGGAGGGTTTGGTTATGCGCTGAATAGTCTATTGGTGAAGCCTCAGAGTAATCCTATTCAAATCCTAGTAAATCCATTGAAATAGATATTGGACAGCAGAAAAAGCATATCCTTCTAAATGAGTTAACCATACATTACTGGTTAAGCCACTATGAATGTAGGCTTAGATGTTAAGGCAAAATTTATTTGTTAGAGGGTTAGGTATAAAATATGGAGGATCGTCGTGGGATAAGCTTATTGAATGTTTTAAGACGGATGCTTAGAGGTGAAGCTAACCTAGATGCTGAGCTTTTCAGGGAAGCTTTAGAGAAGGCTGATGAAGACAGGGTTAAAGGCATACTTTTCCGCTATAGTGATAGAGCTGAAAAATTTTTGAGGGAGCTGTTGGTTAGGGAGCCTAATAACTTTCTCATACTGGCAACTCTTGCTTATCTATATGAGGCTAAGGGTAGATGTAGTGAGGCTGAGGAGATGTTTAAGCAAGGTATTGCATCATGCCAGAACGAAAGGGATAAAGCTTACCTCCATTACTGCTATGCTCTCCTCCTCGAAAGTAGGGGTGAATTCGACGGGGCGAGGACGGAAATGATTAAGGCTATAGAGCTTGATGGATTAGAGGTTTACTACCTACTTAAATATGCGGAACTGCTTTGGAATCTCGGTGAGAGGAGGAGAGCACGTAAGTTCTGTTTAAGAGCTATGCATATGCTACCGCCAGGTGACCCGCTTAAAAATAGAATAAAGGAGTCTTTCAAGCTTGATATGGTAGATTTCCTACTCACACCACCGCCAACAGCTGGAGCTCTTACACGCTTCATTAGATTTCATGGGGATGAATTAGCTCATAGAATTTCTGAAGTATCAAGAGAGGTAAGGGAGAGGTTAAGAATGCTTAAATCTAAAACTGAAGATAGACGCTTAGTAGAAATCGGGGGAGGCAGTAACTATGTTGAAATGTTGCTTAAGATCGATAAGGAGAAGAGCTCAGTTAGTGAAGACCCTGACGAGTGGGCAGTTAATGAATCGCTCAATGTGTTGAACCACTGGAAACCAGGCTTCGAGCTATACTTAAGTCAGCTATTCTTCCAGAATCGATGTAGTGAATGCAGATATCCGCGAAAGCATAAACTTAATTGTGAGCAGGGATTTGCAGACTGTCTATTAGATCCGGAGTATGATGAATACGTATATGAGACAGTTCAAAGAATCGTTGAAGAGTTAAAAGCAGGTATTGATCCATCCCAAATACCGGAACTACAGATTCCAGAAGCTCTTCAGAATATTGAGAGAAATATTAGAAACGCTCTAGAAACTACTTCGTAAGCTACATCTCTATAGGAGTAGACAGCACATCATACCTAACTAGAAGCCATTTAGGGAGAGAACTGTACGGAAGCTGCTAAATATTCTCCGTATAAAGATGAAGCTTAAGTCTACAAGGAGCTGCTTCTTAACCCATAACATAAAGCTATCCAGATTTTAAGCGGCTTAATTAATGGAGGTACAGCAGCTTGGAATGCTGGATACATATGTTAAGTTGCCGGTTTGCTTGATCAGGAAAACCTGAGGCTTAACTATAATGGGATGAATTCATCTAACCTCAGCTTCTACGTTAAGCTTCTCCCTAACATATTTAGCGAACTCGTATGCTCCATTACTCCTCCTCCTATTTACTATTAGCTTTGACGGGTTTGAGTATTTAACGTATTCAACTAATCCATTGAAGTCTGAATGGTCGCTGAATGCGATAAGCCACTTCCTCTTTGAAAGCCTCCTTATAGGCTTATTGAACTCCCATCCGCTGAGAACAATCCTGTATGGGTTACTGCTGTTTAGATACTGCTCATTAAACTGGTTTGAGTAGTGGTTGAAGTATATGTAGTATTTATCCCTAATAATTTCCTCCGCCTCACTACTTGTTAATGGTAGGTAGTCATCTATTCTTAAACCACTACTTTCAGCATATCTTGTCATCGTGTAGTGGGTTGGTGGAAGTATGAAGGGGGCTACTACATCGTTCTCTCTAAGCATAAGCATTACCTCATGTATTTTACCATAGTATGCATATACATGTACAGGCCCATTCCTCAGCAGCTTCTCAATGAAGCTGTTAAGTATATGCTCAACATCATTATCAAACGGCCTAACATAATCCGGCCTACCATATACAGCATCAATAATTAAAATATCTGAATCTATAACTGGGGTTTTAACGGAGGGCTTCTTAAAATCACCTGTATACACTACTCTAACACCATCATCCCGCTCATAAACTACCTGAACACTTCCAGGTATATGTAGACAGCTTTCAAATCTTAATCTACCGTTTGAAAACCTAATAGACTCATCCATACCTAACGGTACATACTGACTTCTAGGTATTTGAACCCCTAAGCATTTAAGCCATTTAAGCGTTAGATTTGTACCAACTATTCTAGAGCCGTAGCTAATACTCCTATTTAGATCTACTGTATGATCACTATGTATATGTGTAGCAACTCTAAACTTTAAATTATGATATCCATCTATAACAGCTTCATCTACAATAATCCCCCCACTCTTAACCTCAACAACTCCCTCCACAACAACTATAGATAGTAAGGGAATATAAATATTCCCTTGGGCTCTCCATAAACTCTCAACTCGCTTCAGATATGCAACAAATCACCAATTCCTCTACATCCCCTACCTCAAACATAAATTGAACCTACCTATTAAATATGGAGAATTGATGCCTAAACTCCATCAATAGAGGAACTTCACATTTACGGTAGTAGCTTCATAATTCTAGGAGAATACTTCCCAACATAACTACTACATAATGTTTATTATTAATTATCAACCATTATTGTTACAAGAGAGCCGAATCCAGCAATATCGTATAGGCTGATTTTATTGTTGTTAACTGTAATTGTTGGTTTACCTATTTCTCCAATTCTAATATTTAATCTTTTAAGCCTTATGTTTAAATCATGTATGATTGTGGGTTCAGCATCCATGTAGAAGTCTTCAAGATCCCTAGCTCCAACCCTAATGTTTGAGCTGTTTCCAATCCTTACCTCTCTAAGAATAAGCTCAGAATCCGGGCTAACCTCGAAAACCTCATATATATCTACTCCATAGATGGAGTGTATATAGTGTAGAACTATTCTACTTCCAGCATTAACACTGTATGAGTAGAGCTTTCCAGAGTCTGCAACTATGATTTTCAGTTGTTTATTATCTACTTTAGGAATAGTAATACTCAAAACCGTAATGCTTAGCAAAAAAATAATTATGGTTAGTTTCCTACTGTTTAGCCTGTCCAAACCCCCTTCTCCTTGAAGTACTTTATGGCTCCATCATGGAAGGGTATTGGGGAGCCTACAACAGCAGTTTTAAGCGTTATCTCCTTAGCAACTTTATGGACAGCTATAAGCTCATCAATATGGTCGAAAACAATCTTCACTATCTGATATACAAGGTCATTGGGTAAGTCTGCTCTACATACTAGAAGATTTGTTAGTGCTGTGACTTCAACATCCTTATCTACTCCGGGATATGTGCCTTTAGGTATTACTGTTTTAAAGTATATTGGGCCGTAAAGCTCTACAAGCTTTGGAAGAACCTCAGCATGAGGTATTAGCTTTATCTTTATTCCTGGAGTTGATGCAAGATCAAGAACAGCTGCTGTCGGTAAACCACCACTCCAGCAGAAAGCATCGATCTTACCATCCTTCAAAGCACCGCAAGACTCACTTACACCAAGCCTCTCCCTAACTATGTCCTTATCAGGATCTATACCTGCAGCAGTAAGAACCCTAATAGCCTTATACTCAGTACCGCTTCCTGGAGCACCTAGAGATACACGTTTACCCTTCAGATCAGTTATTTTCTCAATACCCTTACCCTCCAAAGTCACGATGTGGAAGTAGTTCGTGTAGAGAGCCATCACAGCTCTTACAGCTACTTTACCAGTTGCTTCGAAAGCACCTTTACCCATATAGGCATCGTAGGCAGCATCAGGCATAACAAGAGCTAAATCACACTTCTTCGCATGAATAAGCTTCAAGTTATCTACAGAAGCTGTTGTTACCTCAGCTGTTGCCTCAACCCCAGGAATATATTTTGAAATAAGGGTTGCAAACCCCCCTCCAAGCGGGTAGTAAACACCACCAACACCACCAGTAGCAATACTTAAAGTCCTAGGCCATGGGGTTGTAGTAGGCGTTGGAGTTACAGGTGTAGTTGGTGTAGGGATTACCGTTAGGGTTATGATGCTTGTCTCTGTTTTAGTTATTGTAGTTACTGGTGCTGTTAAACTACCGGCAAAATATCCAACAACAACCCCAACTATAAGGAAGACCACTATAAGTATAGCTGACACTTTACTAACTACACTCATAATAATCCAATATTATACATTTTACAAATTTTTAAATTTTTCGGTATATGAAGACGCCTTGTAAACTTAAGCAAGAGTTGTGCCTAACTATTGTTAAGATTTGACTATAGTCAAACAGGAGAATTAAACCATAAACTTAAGTTTACAGGGCGTATGAAGAGGGTTAAAATTAAGCCTGAGGTAGCTAAACCCGTAAGGAGGCTGAGGAACCATACGTTTAGAATACTTATACTTGGATAATAGGGGTGAGAAGTGCAGTAAACTAGCCTGAGGGGTTTAAGAAGGCTTTTAGATGCGGATTAAGTTACCATCTTCCTTTCAGAATCCTTCCCTAAAACTATCTTCTAGTGAGAATATTATTCTTCCTTGTTTTTCTTAATTTAAAGATTTTCTCTTTCTCATCGTAGAAAACTCCATGTTTCTCCGCTTCATTAAGAATCTTTAAATCTCCTTATATTTGCAGCATCATAGGCGAAGTTAATGCCTAACCACTAACCTTCTCAGGAGTGGTGATAATGTCTCTGTAGAAGCCAGTATTAGCCATAGCCTTCAGCTCAATTACCCTTGGAGCTGCAAACCTTGACGTTAACAATTATAGAGCTCATAAACTTCACTAACAATTTCTACAGCTGCATGCTAGGGTATTACTGAATTCTTTGTTTTGGCATTTCCTGTTTATTAGTAATGTTGGGGGTTGGTGGTCATAAGGTACGCTCGTAAAGCTTAAAAACAATGAGTTGGTGATATGTATGAGGCTGTTTCATGACCTTAGAAAAATCTGTTAAGGAAGCTGTTGCAAAGGCACTTCTTGAGGCTGAGGCTAGCAGGACACCTATAGACCCTATAACTGATAAATATCCGCAGATAAGTGTAGATGATGCTTACGAGATACAGAAGATGGTTATTGATACGAAGCTCGGTAGGAAGGGTGGGAAGGTTGTAGGTATGAAGATAGGCTTCACTAGTAGGGCTATACAGAAGTTGTTAGGGGTTAACGAGCCTGCCTACGGCCATCTGCTTAGTTCTACATATATAGATGATGGATCATCCATCATCATCGATGAGTTAATACAGCCTATGGTTGAGGCTGAAGTAGCCTTCATAATTAAGGAGGATATTGAAGGGCCTGGAGTTACTGTGGCAGATGTGCTTAGAGCTACTGAGGGTGTCATGCCCGCCATAGAGGTAGTTGATAGTAGGATAAGGGATTGGAAGATAAAGATCCAGGACACGATAGCTGATAACGCATCAGCTGCTAGATTTGTTTTAGGTGGTGTTCTAAGACCTGTTAAAAATATTGATCTACGGCTGATAGGTCTAGTGTTTGAGGTAGATGGAGAAGTTGTCTCAACAGCGACTGGAGCAGCTATTATGGGTAACCCAGCTATTGCTGTAGCATGGCTTGCTAATAATTTAGCTCAATACGGTGAAAAGCTCCATGCAGGTAATGTTATATTGTCCGGTTCACTCATAGCTGCTGCCCCAGCAGCTAAGGGAACTTACTTTAAAGCTACGTTCTCTCACTTAGGATCCGTATCTGTAAGGTTCCGCTAGTTTATTGCTAAATTGAGTTTTATGCTAATTATATGTTATTGACTTACTTATTCTGGTTTCTATGTTTATGACTGCTAAAGCTGTGAGTAGCATAGCTATTATTCATGGTAGGATGTGAATAGCATGTTTTAATCCTTTAAACCTGCGGTTTCTAGGCTTAGATATTGTTTAAGCCCTGAAATAGTTCTTTCAGCTAAAGCCCTATAGGATAAAGCCTCTCAGCCTTTCAGACCTGTAAACTTTGAAGTATGCATAGAAACTATTCATCCGTTGGCTTTTGACTTGAAGATACAGTATTATGAGTTTTACTCCATAATTGGCTATGTTCTTCAATATTGTGAATCTGCAATTAAAATTAGGAGATAATGTAGCTGGTTTAAACAGTCTTTAGCTATTTAGAAGTTCAGCTTTAACCATTTTAGGAAGTTAGCTTCAACATTACTAAAGAATTCTTGAATGTTTTAAAGCCCATAACGGTGAAAGTTAAACTGTATCAAGCAAGCCCTAAAATTCGAAGCTCAGCCTTCAACCATCACCTTAATATCTCTCCAAATACTATCTGAAATTCTTAACAGCCTTCTCAAGATCTGCCCATCTACCTCTCTTCTCAACGTTTGCTAATATTTCAGCTAGGTTGAAATAGGCTGTTAAAGCCTTAACACATTCCTCAGCAGCTTTATACAGCTTTCAACTATGCCTTAGACAGCTATTAACCTATTTGAAGTAGCCGACATACATCACTTATGTACTCCTTCACTTTTTCCACCTCCCTCCTCAGCATCTCAACATCGATTATTCCATTGTAGAACGTCATTTCATGCAGGTATCTATCTCTTGCACCATACCTATCTCTAAATCCGAGCTTCTTAACTTCAGGATTTGCATCCTCCAACTTCTCGAGGAGCCTCCTCCTCTCCCAATGGCTAGCTGGAACTATATCAAGGTAGCTAAGTATGAGCGCATTTGTAGCGTTTATTGTAGCGTTCCAGAGCTTCTCAGCTGCATCACGGATTCTAACATTGTCGTTAAGCTTAACAGCTTCCTCAAACTCCTTAAAACCCCTCTCTAGAAACTCCTTAGCATCATCTAGAAATAATTTAATCCTCCCAGCCTTACCAACATTAGCTTCAGACATAAACCAATCCTTAAATTAGAAAGATACAAGTATTTATAAGCATTCCGCCCCTCTATGCAGATACAATAACACTTCTTATTTGCAGCCACCATAGAATCTAGCTTATAGCCTCATCTGAAGACATCCAAAAGCTTCAAATGCTAAAGCATAACTGCATGCTTCCACCTCTAAATCTTTCATACTCCATACTAAACCCTAAGCGGCTCTGTAAGCTTTAATTTTATTTAATTTTCTCCTATGATACATCTATGTCTATTATTATGTTGTTGGGGAATCTTATTCTTGGTGTCATGATGTTTACATCTTCATTATTAAGAATACAGAAAAGTATATAATCCTTAAAATCACTATAGATACGGTTGCTATGGGAAGTGTTGAGAGGTATTTTATTACTGTTTTAGCGCTCGGGATGGCTTTATGGTCTCTATACTATGTTGTTAGTGTTATAGAGACTTATACTTTCCGTATGGTTCATTTAGCCTTTATTCTCTCCCTTACATTCCTCCTATACCCATTAAGTAGGAGGAGGGGGTTAAGGGTTTTTGATTATTTATTCTCAGCCTTAGGCATTATAGCTATCGCCTATGTATTTACGGATTTTGAGGGATTTATATATCGTTCAACAATGCCTACAGATCTTGATATATTGTTTGGAGTTATTGTTATAGTCCTAATTCTTGAGGGGATGAGGAGGACGGCTGGAGTCATCCTTCCCCTCCTCATAGTTTTCTTCCTTGCCTACACCTACTTCGGCCCCTATTTCCCACCTCCATTTACCCATAGGGGATACGGCTTTGACCGTATAGTTGGCCATATGTATATGACTCTGGAGGGGATTTTCGGTGTACCGTTAGATGTTTCAGCATCCTTTGTAACTATATTTGTTGTTTATGGTGCATTGATGGAGGCAGCTGGTGCTGGGAGATTCTTCACTGATCTTGCATTAAAGTTTATGGGTAGGAAGCCTTCAAGTGCTGGAAGAGCTGTTGTGTTAACTACTGGATTGGTTGGTGGTCCTCAGGGAAGTGGGGTTGCAACAACAATGAGTCTTGGACCTGTTCTATGGCCTCTACTAAGAGATGCAGGCTATAGTCCACATAGTGCTGCAGGTCTTCTCGCAACTGGGGGTATTGGAGCTGTTATCTCCCCACCAATCATGGGGGCTGCTGCATTCCTAATAATGGAGTTTCTAAGAATATCATATCTTGAAGTTATCCTCCTATGCATAATGCCTACAATACTCTACTACGCTGCATTCTGGCTTATGGTTGAGCTTGAAGCAAGAAAGCTTAACCTTAAACCAGTAACAGTAACCCTACCCAGCTGGCTTGGGCTTCTTAAGGAGAGCTACCATCTACTATCACTAATAATCCTAATCGCCCTAATAGTTGTAGCTGGTAGAACACCTCAGCTCGCAGCCTTCTGGGCTATAATTACGGTAATTGTAACAAGCTTCCTAAACAGGGATAAGAGTAGGAGGCTAACACCTAGAAATCTTTTAAATTCTGTTACTGAAGGTATGAAAAGCCTAATTACGGTTGCTACAGTTCTTGCTGGAGCTGGATTGATTATAGGCTCCTTCACCCTAACAGGGCTTGGATTAAAGCTAGCCGGTATAATTATGACTGCAAGCATGGGGATTAGAATACTTGCCCTAGTTCTCGCAGCCATAGCTACAGTAGTTATTGGGTTAGCTATTCCAATAACAGCATCCTACGTCATTACGGTAATCATAGTTGCTCCAGCTCTTAAAGCACTCGGTATTCCTGAATTTGTTACTCATACATTCGTATTCTACTACGCAGTTCTCTCCGAGGTTTCCCCACCTGTAGGTTTATCACCTCTCGCAGCCTCATCAATAACTGGAGCTAAACCCTTCCAAGCAATGATGCAGGCATGGAAGTATAGCTTACCAGCATTCCTAGTTCCATTCCTATTCAGCGCAACAAGCGAGGGAGCATCACTACTATTCATTAAAGCATCTCTAGGAGACTTTATTGAAGCATCCCTAGTCTCCCTAGTCTCCATACTTCTATTTGCAGCAGCAATAATAGGATACATACATGGAAAACTAACAATTCCCGAACGTATAATCCTACTTATAGGATCTCTTGGAATAGCCTTCTACACATATACAAGCATCATATTCATAGCCTCAACAATACTAGCTGCAGCAACAATAATAATACATATATTAAGAGGGAGGGCTAAACATTAAGCCCTGGAAAACTTAATTAATATAAAATTATTTTGTTTAGATTGTATCTGTGTTTGTAACATATCCCTGATAGAGCTGGAAATGGTTTAGGAAGCTGCTCACTAAATCCTTTAACTCCAATTAAATAGTTAAAATCCATATGCTTATACATAATATCACCTGAACTCTCTAAACTTATCTTTAGGAGCATTACATATTGGGCACCTTTCAGGTAAAGAATCCCCAACAGTATACCCGCATAGCTCACATACATATATTGTACCTACCGCAGTATCCTTCCCTTGATCAGCTGACTGCTTAGCCCTCTGGTAGAGGGATGCATGTATTTTCTCAGCTTCAAGAGCCCATCTAGCCACTCTTTCAGCCCCTGTCTCCCCTTGAAGCTTGGCTACATTATTGTATGCTGGATACATTTCATCAACTTTAAATTAGATATAATATGCTAAGTTGCTAAAGCCTCTATAACATTTTAAAACTAGGGTTTATGATAGGTTAAGCTACTATACATAATATATAGCAGCGCACACTATACTTAACTTCCTAAGTTGCTAAGCCTCTTTAATTTTGCCTTGCTGAGTTTAGTGGTTTGTATTACCCTGAATTTTACCAATTTAGGATTCTTAATGCTTTAATATAGAGCTTACTTTATTTTGAATATGTTAATTAACAATAAACTAGCAGCTTTAAAGTAGTGAAGCCTCAGAATTAAATATCTATAGGACATAAGGACGTGGCAACTTAGGAAGCTAAATACAATATGTTAAGTTGCCAGGTTTGGACATAATTTAGAAAAATATATATTTAAGAGTTAACTCTATATATTGAGGATTCTTATGACAAGTAAGGAAGAGCTTTTAAATATGTTAAATAAAGCTTTAGAGCTTGAACATGCTGCAAGAATACAGTATCTAGCACATGCAGAAGTAGTAAAAGGACTAGGCTCAGAGCCTATAATTGCTAGGTTAAAGGAAATAGCTGAAGATGAGAGAAAACATGAGGAAATGTTTAGAGAAATTATTGCTAGCTATCTAGACGGAGTACCCTCCATGGGAATAGCTGAAACTCATCCAGCTAAAACAATAAGTGAAATAATTGAAGTTAATCTTAAGGATGAAATGCATGCAGTTGATGTATATAGTGAAATACTTGGAAAAGTAAATGCGATGAAGGCGGAGCTTAAATATACATATTTCCAGATAGAGCATAGGATAAGACACATCATAATGGATGAGCAGGAACACATTGCTGAGCTAAAACTACTTAAAGATTAGAAGCAAACTCCAATCAATTTTTCCATTAATAAATGGGGAAGGAAGCTATATGATTCCAGCTGTATGCTTATGTTAGAGGGCTAAGTGTTTTAGGATGGTTAAGAATGATTTTTTCCATGTTTTAGCTCTTAGCGTTCTACCTTTAATACTTAACATTTTAGTTACTCCTATAGTTGTGGTATCCATTGTTTCCTTATCTGAGTTTCTTGAAAACTCCACCTACTACATCTACATGTATGGTTTAGTTCTCTGGCCTATTTACCATTTTCTTCTCGCAGGGCTAGCAATCCACTTCTTCAAGACTGAGGGGGAAGATATTTGGGGAGTAGTAGGTCCTCTAAAGAGTAATCTTTGGCTTACAACCACTATAGTTATTGTATTACTAGGGTTGTCAATTCTAATTTTTCAAGTAGTGGAGCCCTATGTAACCAACTTGATTTACGGCTCAAACATGTGGCATCTTCTTCTAAGTGAGTATAGAAGAATTCCATTATCCCTAGCTGTATACGGCATAGCTGTAACATCCCTAACTGCTGGGGTATGTGAGGAAATAGTGTGGAGAGGTTATCTTCAAACAAGGCTTAAACATTTACTGCACGGCAAGGTCTGGATGGCTATAGTACTTCAAGCAGTGCTTTTCGGGTTTTGGCATAGCATATCAATACATACACTATTCACAGCAGTTTTCGGCCTAATATATGGAGTAGTTTACGCTAGAACAGGTAGGCTTACACCTATTATGGTAAGCCACTGGCTTAGCGATGTTGTAGGCTTCTCCACCATGTACTTCATAAACATAGCTTAGTAAACTATCTTTTAAGCCATCCTACATAATTATAGCTATACCCGTAATTAGCTATTGGTTTATGTTAATGCCTCCCCACTACATATTCAAGTTAGCCATCATGATGCTAATCATTCTTTTAAAAGCTTGAAATATATGGTAGCCATGGAGTAGCTGCTCTAATCCTTAAACAGAAACATAACCCTCAGCTTCTAGTAGCGATTTACATAGAGTTATGGTATCTACCTCCAAGCTGAAGCCATCATCAACTAGCGATGTAAAGACTAACTTCTTCACAACTCTATCTTACAATTTGATTCTGAAACATACTTTAAGCCTTTAAACCATAGCTTTCAAAACCTATGATATTAGTAAAGAATATCTGTAAATATTTATGAATTCCCCAGCATCATACGTGTTAGATATAGTAGATGAATACTCCATCTGAACCTGGCTTCCAAATGAATTCGTAGAAGTATAAACTGTTAAGGATTCCTTCAAAACCTAATTGGGCATGTCCAACCGCTACTAGCAGTTCATCAGTTCTAAATCAGACTTACCTATAAATTGCGGAAGTTCATAGATATTTGGATACGCCCAATCTAATTGAAAAGTTTATAAGGTATCTTATTGTAATTCTTGATGGTGTAGATTCTTGAATGTGAGAAGCCACTCATATATTCCAAATTCTAGCTTAGAGATTAAGCAGGAATTGATGAGGGAGATCGGTGTAGAAAGCATTGAGGAGCTTTACGCAGATATTCCGGAGAAATATCTTCTCAAAAAGCCGTTAAGTCTTCCATCCAGTATGTCGGAGTTTAATGTTAAAAAACATGTTGAAGCCCTACTTTCAAAGAACAAGACATGCGATGACATGCCTATCTTCCTAGGTGCTGGATGCTGGCCACATTATGTACCGGCTGCAGTGAAGGAAATTATTCAGAGAAGTGAGTTTTTAACTTCTTACACCCCCTACCAGCCTGAGATTTCGCAGGGTATGCTTCAAGCTCTTTTCGAGTATCAAAGCATGATTTGTGAGTTAACAGCAATGGATGTTGCTAACTGCTCAATGTATGATTGGGCTTCAGCACTAGGTGAAGCAGCACGTATGGCTTCACGAGTAACTAGGAGGAGTAAAATACTAATTCCAAAAATCATCCATCCTGAACGTAAAGCAACTCTTCAAACATATACTGAGCCGGCCGGCATAGGCATAGAGGAGGTAAGCTACAACCCGGAAACTGGGCAGCTAAGCCTAAAAGATTTAGAGAGCAAAATATCCGATAATGTAGCTGCTGTTTACGTTGAGAATCCATCCTATCTAGGCTTTATTGAGGAAAACGTTGATGAAATAGGTGGCTTAGCTCATAGGCATGGATCCCTTTTCATAGTAGGTGTTGACCCTACATCCCTCGGGGTTTTTAAGCCCCCGGGCGAGTATGGCGCAGACATCGTTGTCGGTGAAGCCCAACCCCTCGGAAACCCGATGAACTTCGGCGGCCCCCTCCTAGGGGTTTTCGCATGCCGTGATGACTTAAAGCTAATTAGGCAAATGCCGGGACGTATCATAGGCTTAACAACAACCATCGATGGTGGTAGACAAGGCTTCTGCATGACTCTACAAATCAGGGAGCAGCATATAAGGAGGGAGAAGGCTACATCAAACATATGCTCTAATGAAGCATTATGCGCGGTGGCTTCAGCTGTCTATATGGCTTTACTTGGGCCTAATGGCTTAAGGAAGCTTAGTGAAGCAATAATGTATAAGGCAAATTATGCTATGAATCTACTTTCAAGAATAAATGGTTTAAAAACACCAGTTTTCAAATCCGTACATTTTAAGGAGTTTACTGTAAACTTTGATGGGGCTAGCTTAAGTGTTAAAGAGGTTAATGAAAGACTTCTTAGCATGGGGGTTCATGGAGGTAAAGACGTATCAAAGGAGTTTCCGGAGCTAGGTCAAACAGCTCTATACTGTGTAACTGAAATCCACTCTAAGGAAAGTATAGGGTTGCTTGCAGAATTACTGGAGAAAATTGTTAATAGGGGTGAGGGGGGTGTTTAAGCAAGCTCAATGGAGTGAGCCGGTAATATTTAATCTTGGAAAAACAGGGAGGGTAGGCTATACTCTACCGGAGGTTGAGGAGGAAGTTAAAAATTCTGTTGGTAGCTTAAACAGATTAATTCCGGAAAGCTTACAGAGGAGGAATGCACCAGCACTCCCGGAGCTTTCTGAGCCTGAGGTTGTCCGCCATTTCATTCGGCTATCCCAAATGAATTACGGTGTTGACTCAGGAATTTATCCTCTTGGAAGCTGCACAATGAAGTATAATCCAAAAATAAATGAGCTTTTAGCTAATCTACCGAAGTTAGGTATGCTTCATCCATACCAAGATGAGAGCACAGTACAGGGCATATTGGAGATCCTTTATTGGCTTGAGCGTTGGCTAGCTGAAATAACTGGAACAGCTGAAGTCTGCCTACAGCCGGCAGCAGGTGCTCACGGGGAGTTTTTAGGTGCCTGCATAATAAGGGCATACCATAAACTAAACGGTGAATCTGAGAAGCGGAGGGATATTATTATTCCTAACTCAGCTCATGGAACTAATCCGGCAAGTGCAGCTATGGCTGGCTTCAACGTTGTCGTAGTTCCCTCAGATAATGATGGATGTATTGATTTAGATGCTTTAAAGGCAGCTGTTTCCAATAGAACAGCTGGCTTAATGCTAACAAATCCAAACACTCTCGGAGTATTTGAGGAAAACATTGAGGAGATAGCTAAAATAATCCATGAGGTAGGAGGGCTTTTATACTATGATGGAGCAAACCTAAACCCAATACTCTGTAAGGCTAGACCTGGCGACATGGGCTTCGACATAGTCCACATAAACATTCATAAAACATTCAGCACACCCCACGGCGGTGGGGGGCCAGGCGCTGGGCCTGTAGGTGTAACGCAGGAGTTAGCTAAGTTCCTACCTGTTCCCCGAATCGTTTTCGACGGTAAATATTACCGTCTAGATTATGATAGACCATACAGCATCGGTAAAATCAGATGCTTCTACGGAAACATCGCTGTTCTACTTAGGGCTTACGCATATATTTTAATCCTTGGACAGGAAGGCTTAAGGGAAGCTGCTGAAGTCTCAGTTCTAAACGCAAACTACGTTATGCGGAAGCTTAAGGAAATTGAGGGCTTAACACTACCGTACGGTGAGAAGCCTAGAAAGCATGAATGTGTTTTCAGCTCTAAACCGTTAAAGGATAAGACAGGTGTTTCAGCATTAAACATTGCAAAACGCCTACTAGACTATGGAATACATTCGCCAACAATCTACTTCCCACTAATCGTTGAGGAAGCCTTAATGATTGAGCCAACGGAAACTGTTGAGAAGGAGGAGTTAGACCGCTTCATAGAGGCTATGCGTAAAATCTGTAGAGAAGCTCAGGAAAACCCGGAGCAGGTCTTAAAGGCTCCCTACAACACTGCTATTCAAAGACTTGATGAAGCTAAAGCCTCCCACCCGCAGACAATGATCCTAAGCTGGCGAATGTATAGGAAAAGGCAAAGCATCAAAAACCTATAAACTCCTATATTTTTATGAGGTATTTAGATGTATTCAGCTTGTTAAGCTGAAGGAAACGTATGCGAAGCCACTGGTAAAGCCGCTGAGTTAGAGTGAAGTCGTGAGGCAAGACTTTAACCATAAGAATTGATGACTACAGCATCAAAACCTAAACAGATATAGTTTTGCTTCAACATAATATTTATAAGATGCTGGCTGTAATGTATTTATGATGAGGGTTTATAGGTTTATTACTCTTATAGCTTTCACGGTTTTAATCTTGGAGGCTACTCCTACCCTTCAGTCCCCGTTTGAGGTTGATAATACATCTATTGTTTACCGTGTGATTGATGGAGATACTTTTGATGCATCAATAGGTAGAGTTAGGCTGGCTGATATAAATACTCCTGAAGCCGGTGAGCCTGGATACTATGATGCTAAATATGCCTTATCAAGCCTAGTTTTAAACAGAGTGGTTTACCTAGATGTTGATGATAAATATGTTAAGGATAAGTATGGTAGATACGTATGTGTTGTCTATGTTAGGCATAATTCAACCCATCTCCTAAACGTAAACCTATTCCTAGTTGTTAATGGCTACGCATCCATTATTAACTATGACAATGAGTTCAACCCATATATGTGGAGGCTATTCATCTACTATCCTGAAGCAGCAACACAAACAGAAACCGTAAAAACAACAACACTAACAAAAACCATAACTGAAGCAAGAATATTAACAACAACACTAACAGTAATTCAGCCTACAACTACTACATTAACTGAAACCATTACATCAGCATTAAATCCACTATATATTCTAGGAGTAATTGTAGCGTTGGTTTTGATATTACTAGTGATTTTCATGTTTAAAAGTAGAAGTAAAATAATATCTTTATAATGTTCTCATTTAGAAACGATGATAGCATATCTAGTTTAAGTTTTCTTATGAATTAACATATAACCTCATCGTTTCAAATCCACATTTGCCTACGTAACTCTTGGAAAGGAAGTTGAGGAGGCTAAATTAGATTTAGCAGCTAACTTAAATATAAGATAGCTTAGAGTAAAGCCATCAATTGAAGAAACACATCTAAACTACATCATAAATACAGCTTGGCATCATGGAGGCTTGGTAAACCGGAATCTAAAGTAGAAGCTAATACTATATTAGCTTTCTAAGCTGCTAAGGTTTCTACAGTAAGTTTAAAAGTACCTAGCACTTTAAGATATGGTCTTAATGAGTAGTAAACTAGGTATTATATATAGTGTTAATGATTTAGCTGGTTCAGGAATAGCTGAGGTATTAGCTGGTAGATTTAAGTGTAGAGAGGTAAAAGTTGAGAGAGCAGTTAATGCTTTATCTTATAGCTCAAACCGTTTTGATGTTGTTCTAGCAGGTTTTAAGGAGGAAACTTTTAATTTTGAATTTCTCGATGATGTTGTTGATGTTGACTTCTACATTATACTTTCAAAACATAGAAGTGAAGCAGGAATTAAATCCTTTACAGTTCATTCAACAGGTAATCCGTGGAGGGAGGCTGATGTCGGCGGTAAGCCTTTAGAGCTTTCAGTAGCAAATCCTCAAGCTGCTAAAACACTCCTCCTAAACCTATTTAAGTTTAGAGGTGAGTGGGGGTTGGATGGGTTTGACGTAACTTACGAGGTTACACATCATGGCCCAACATCACCTATAAAACCATTAACATTTATTGAGATTGGAAGCTGTGAGCATGAGTGGAGTCTTAGGGAAGCTAGAGAAGTAGTTGCAGAATCTGTTTTAGATCTTGTTGAGAATGGATTGTTAAGCAGCTACCTACCAGTTGTAGGCTTCGGTGGAAACCATTATGCAAGTAGATTCAGTGAGAGAGCATTAAAAACTGAGGAGGCCTACGGACATATGATAGCGAAATACGTAATAGATAAACTTACAGTTAATGATCTAAACCAAGTAGTTATGAATGCTATCACCAAAAACGCGCAGAAAATATTAAGAGTGGTAGTGGAGAAGAAGCTTAAAAGCCTATACAGGAAAACAATAAGAGATATAGCTTCACAGCTTAACATTAACTACCTGGAAACATAGCCATCACTAGTAGCAATATTAAGATTCTAAAACTGGTAAGATCAACTAACAATGACACAGCAACCTAATTTAATCTAAACAAATCCGTAAGAAGTCTTCATAATCTCCCTACAGTTGCTGAGTTTAACGCTGCCTAAGATGTTAATAATCAATTCATCAGTAATACTTTTTATTACCTAGCTATCAACAACACGATTAGTGGAATCTAGGTTCTAAAGCTCAAAACAATATTCACAGTTACATAGCACATGATACTGTAACACGTAAACATGAACTTATTGATGTCATAAAGCTTATATTTGATAGACTGGAATTGTATTAGGTGAAGCTTGTTGGCTGGAAACATTGATGTTTCCCTAGTATCTGCTGAGGAGGTTCTCAGCTATGCTAAGGAGGACTTTGAAAAAGCTCTTAAAACCAATAATATAATGCTCTACAGGAATGCTGTGGATAAAGCTTTCCTATCAATGATTATTGCTGTAAACTTCTACATTAACCGTAGATTAGGAGTTACCCCTAAATCCCATAGTGAACGTAGATTCCTACTAAGAAAGCTGGAGCGGGAGGATCTTAGAGCTAAGTACAGCGATGTAATGAAGACACTTCATGATGAAGCCCTCTATGAAGGAGTTTACAATCCAGAAGAAGCTAAATACGCAATCAACCTCATTGAGGAAATGTTGAAGGAATTTAAAAACTAACATAGCATTTTAAGACTACAAACAGCGTCAATATGGCTTAAGAAGAAATCAAATTCATAATAAAACAGTAATTCATCATTAACAAATATCTGGGAAGAATGAAGTAAGTTCTAGATAAATACCTAGACCAATCATATAGCAAATCTCAGAATTTACTGGGAAATTTATATGTACTTGTCTATATGTACTTATGGTTGAAGTTATTAAAGCTGAGGTTTCAGAGGCTTTAGCTAGGAAGTTTAGGAGGGAGGCATGGAGATTATGGTTATAAGAAGGAAGCTATGAAGACAGCTCTTGAAGAAATGATTAAGCGTTTGTTACTTCCGGCGGTGTTGACTGGGGAAGTTTAAGAGGATGTATTCAGCCCAAGTCTACATCTGTTGAGCTACAGCATATGATGTGGGGAAGGCTGATTAAATACTGCTCATAGATACTAACGTCTTTATTGAGCTTTCCCTTAGACAGGAAGGGCTGAGAAGTATGAAAGGCTTCCTCAGGAATCTCCTGAATTTATTAGGGATGTGTTAAACAATCTTTATACTTGTATTAGCTTAGTTTAGATTGGTTTGGAGCTGTAAGAGTTAAGTAGTGGTTGAATATGCTGGGGTGGCTTATTGTGGGAATTTATCTATTTGACTCTTTATTTTTGCAGCTAGTGTTTTCCCAATTAGTGGAACTGAGGATAGCTGCTCGATTGTTGCCTTCTTCAAGTCATTGATTGTTTTAAATCCTGAGCTGTAAAGCATTCTAGCTCTAACTCTCCCTATACCTTCAAGATTAACAAGCTCCAGAAGCTCCTCCTTCACACCGTTTTTTACTCTTTTATTTATTGATTGAAGCCTACCAGCTATTTCTCTTTTACCGATTACTTTAGCTATTTCAGCTATTGAGTATGTAAGCCAGTCAGCTGTTTCTACGTATACGTATAGGTCTCCAGGCCATATACTGTATTCCTCACATATCTTCTCCTCACTCTCCTCATTTATCCAGCTGTTAAGCATCATTGCTGTCTTCAATTCAGCTAGCAGCATATCGTAGTCGTATAGGTTAACATCTATGAGAAGCTCATCCTCCACATCGTCTAGAATTGCTGAATACTTCTCCTCCTCCCTTCTTCCAAGGTATGTTTTAGGCATATCTGGAGTACTGCATACTAGATGTAGTATTGGTATTGGATCTATGCTTCCAGCTTTCTCCAGTCCTCTCCTAATTATTATTGCTGATTTAGGATCTATGTATAGCTGTGAAACCCTTCTACCTAGTATTGTTGCTTTAAGCTTTCTACTTGCTATTATAAGCTCGTTATCTTCAAGAAACTCCAGAACCCCTTCAACCCTATCCTTTATGCTGTATGTTCCATACTGTGTTCCGAAGAATGTTTTCTCCATGAAGTCCATTAATTCATCCCTGCTTTCAGTAAATTCTGAAGCTATAAGTGAAAGTATATGTGTTCTTAAAGCTCTCTCACTTGCAAGCTTAGATGTAAGCCTTTCAGGCTTTCCTAAAACGTATTTAGACATTAAAGTGTTGAAGCTAGATTTACTTCCAGCAATTATTACTGTTTCACCTATTGAATCGTATTTAGGTCTACCTGCTCTTCCAGCCATCTGCTTATACTCCAATACAGGTATCTGAACATTTCCAATTCCAACCTCGTATCTACTGATTGAATCTATAACTACCCTTCTCGCAGGTAAATTTACTCCAGCAGCTAGGGTTGGTGTTGCACATACTATTTTTAGAGTTCTGGACCTGAATGTGTCTTCAACAATTCTCCTATGTGGATAAGCTAGTCCAGCATGGTGGAAAGCCACCCCACTCCTAACACATTCAGATAGTATTGGGTTAATTCCTGTTATAGGCTCTAGGGTAAGGATTTTTCTAGATATCTCCCTAAGATCTTCAGCCTCCTCTCTGGAGAGGTATTGGGGAGTATGGATTGAAAGCTTTCTAGCAAGACCTACAGCCTGCGCTCTACTACTTGTAAATATTAGTGCCTGCCCTCCACCAGCTATAGTGTCTAAAGCTACATTCATTGTTGAGCTTGATGTTAAGTATGGAACTTCAACCATTACCCCATCGTTAAACTCCACAACCCCCTTATAGTATACCCCCTCCCTAAGCTTAACAGGTCTCCAATCACTTACAATAAGCCTTGCATCTCTAAGCCATTTAGCAATTTCCTCAGCATTACTTACAGTTGCGCTTAAAGCCAGTACTTGAGCATTAGGGTTTAGGGATATTAGCTTTGTAAGCAGTATTTCAAGTATTGGACCTCTTTCACCATCATTAATTAGATGAACCTCATCAGCAACTATAATTGACAACTCCCTAATCCATCTAGGCATATGTCTAGTTAGGGAGTCTGTTTTTTCATATGTTGAAACTATAATATCGTATTTTTCAAGCCACTCATTAGCACTATCATAATCCCCGGTTGTAATAGCTACTTTAAGCCCCAGCTCACCATACTTCAACAAGTCATTAAACTTCTCGCTTGCAAGCGCGCGTAGAGGGGTGAAGTATAGGGCTTTACCCCCATGCTTAAGCAGTCTACTAGCTATTGCAAGCTCAGCAATTAATGTTTTACCTGCAGCTGTAGGTATAGCTATAACAGCATCAAAGCCATCCAGTACACCAGCCTTAACAGCATCTACTTGTGGAGGGTATAGATCAACATATCCATGCCTAGCTAATAAATCCTTAACCCCCTCATCAATATTTAAATCACTAATCCTCACTACCTACAGAAAGCTGTAAGGCTATTTAAGCCTTTAGCAGAATATAGTGGATCTATTGAGGCTTTAGAGGTTACGTTTAAGGATTGGAGATGTTAGTAAACACGTAATGAAGTGTAAGCTTTAAACGGTAGGGGTGTAGAGCTAATTCTAAACGTTCCTAATATTAGCTGATTATCATAGTGTTAGTGATTTCAGCTCTTTTTGCTGTTCATGAATGTAGGCTATAGTCCTTATTGCTGCTATAGCTCCCTGCCCTACAGCTACTGCTACCTGCATACCTCCACATGTGCAGTCTCCTGCTGCATATACTCCTTCAATATTTGTCGCCATGTCTTTACCTACTTTAATACATCCCTTCTCATCAACTTCAACCCCGCTCCTGGAAATTATATCTGTGAAGGGTATGCTTCCAGTTGATATGAATACACCGTCAACTTTAAGAATCTCCTCAACTCCATTCTTAACAATTCTTAACCCCTCAACCCTATTTACTCCTTCAATAGATTTGATTTTTACGTTTAGAACTTCAACATTACTTGGAATATTCCCTATGTTCTCTATTGGCTTTAACGGTATAAAGTAGACTTTGGATGCTAGCCTGCTGAGAATTGGTAAATCCTCAGGAACTTCATCACTAATTAAAGCTACAGCTTTGCCCTTGTAGAGTGGGCCGTCGCATAGGGTACAGTAAGATACGCCTAAGCCTAGAAGCCTATCCTCACCCTCAATGCTTATCCTACGTCTCCCCAATCCTACAGCTACTATAACCGCGGTGGCTGTTATGCTTTCAGTTTTGGTTATTACTGTCTTTACTGGGCTTAGGAGGTCAACAGCTACCACGTCACCCCTCATTATATTAGCTCCAGCTCTTAATGCTTGGCTTCTCATCCTACTTAAAAGCTCAGAGCCTAAAATACCGTCTGGAAATCCTGGGTAATTGTATATTTTACCTGCTAGCTGCAGTCTTGGAGGCGGTGACCCCTCAATAATTAGTGTTTTTAAGTTCATGCTTGCACAGTATATTCCAGCTGTTAATCCAGCAGGTCCAGCTCCAATAATTACAACATCGTAGAGGGGTTTTTCAGCTAGGAATATTGACACTACTAACCCCTCCTACTAAGCTCAGCAGCTCTTAAAACATTTCTTAGGAAAACATCAGCTGAAACAGCTCCTTCAAACTCAACAACATCATTCACAACAGTTTTAGGAACTGCGTAAACACCGTAACGTTTAGCCAGCTCAGGAAACTCAGATACTTCAACAACGTCAGCTGTTATGTTCCTGTTTAATACTGCGAAGCTGTGGGCTAATTTAGCTATGGATGGACAGTATGGACATGTTGGAGTTACAAATACCTGGATATGTATAGGTGTATTTACGCCTTTAACTAGGTTAACTATGTTGGGGGGTAGCTTAACCCTGCCTGTAGATGCTGTAATAATACTGTCGATAACTACTCCAAACTCATATCCCACAGGTAAACCGAAGTATCTAATGTTAAACTCTTCCTCACCATGTATAACTATAGCTGGATGCTTATCAATTCTAAATCTACGTGCTTGAGGATGATCAGCATCGCATGTACATTTCTCAACAGATATAAGCGGTGATAAACTACTAACAATGTTAACAACATCCTCAGCCTCATTACAGTAGAGGCAGTGCATAGTTGTTGTAAATAGGTATATTTTAACAGGGGATTTTAAACCCTTAAACATCTCAGATACACGTCTACGAGTAGCTTCATCAACCTCAATAACCATAACGATCAAAAATATTGTGTGAAGCATATATTTCTACTTTTCGCTTAGGAGGATGTGGCAGCTTAAGAGGTTAAGTACAATATGTTAAGTTGCCAGGTCTGATCTGAACTAGCATATTAATCTATTTAAATCCACAGTGTCTTTAAGCGAAACGTTTAAAACTTGTCTTCATAAGATTTATTGATGAATGTAAAAATGGTTGATGTAACTGGTAAGGATGTAGTGTTTAGGGAGGCTGTTGCTGAGGGTAGAATAAGGCTTAGAAGGGAGACTATAGGCTTAGTGAGGAGTGGGGGGGTTGAGAAGGGGGATGTTTTTTCAATAGCTAAGGTAGCGGCAGTAATGGCTGTTAAGAAAACATCTGAAATAATTCCTCTTACTCATCCAATACCTATAACACATGTAGACGTCGATATGGAGGCTGGTGAGGATAACATATATGTAAAGGTAACTGTTAGAACAAATGCTCAGACAGGTGTTGAAATGGAGGCATTAACAGGTGCTGCTGTCTCCCTCTTAACAGTATGGGATTTAGTTAAGAAGTATGAGAAGAACGATATGGGTCAATACCCAACCACAGAGATAAGCAGTATCAAAGTTATAAGTAAAGTTAAGGGATCTACATGATTACTTATGATTGCATGTAGTTCTTGAATATCTGAACATATACAGCTCTCCACATTGCTTAATGGTTGTTAAAATTTATTTCCCCTATTGTTTCAATGCTTTTAATAAGTAGCTTCTCTACCTCTATCTTTTCCTCAATAGCTTTAACTTCTTGAATTCCAGATTTTGTTGCTGGCTTTCTCGGTTTAGCCCAGCATGTTTCCACACGTATACATGACTTATCATATGTTCCAATTTCCTTAGCTATTCTTTCAGTTTCAACCTTGTCAAACCCTATTAATGGCCTAAATACTGGAAGCTCTGATGCTTCATCTATTGTTTGGAGGTTTGAAAGTGTCTGTGAAGCTACTTGAGCTAGATCCTCACCAGTTACTATTGCTTTAGCATTAACTTTCTTAGCAAGCTCGTTAGCAACCCTATACATCATCCTCCTACATAGAATACATGTATGTTTAGGAGATACCCTCATAAACTCCGCTAGGTTATGTTCATGTCTGTAAATATATGCTTTTAACGGTACTCCTATACTCCAACGCTTCAACACCTTCAATACCTCAACATATCTTAAAAGGCTAGATTCATCCCCTCCTCTTGGGAAATATGCAAGCAATGGGTAAACTATACATCCCCTCTTCATCATCATCCATGCAGCTACAGGTGAATCTATACCTCCAGATACTAGACATACAACCCTGCCTGAGGAGCCTATTGGAAGCCCACCTGGACCCTTAACTCTACTATTATATATGAAGCAGTTATCCCCTAACCTCAACATAAACTGTTCTCTCAGGTTTTTAAGATTAACTCTGCGTCCAGATGCTTCAACAATAATTTTCCAATACGTTTCTCCAAGTCTAAACTTGTAAATTCATGCTTTCCCCCTCTACGTGCTCGAACAGCAAAGCTTTCAACCCCTCCTAAAAGATTCTCTACATTACTTCTTATGAAATCATCAAGCTCCTTAAGCTTAACACGTATACATGGAGCAAAGTAGGATATGCCGAAAACATAGGGTAAAACCCTACATACATAGTCAAAATCACTACACTTAGGAAATATTCTTCCACCAAATAATTCAGCCTTAACCCCATTTACCTCATTCATAATGTTCTCTATAAGAGTTTTCACAAACCTTTTTCTAACAGGGGGGATTTAAGAGCTATCTCACTATAAGCTAGAATAACCCCATTCCACATTAAACCACCAATATAGATTACTTAGTATCTAAGCCTTAGATATTAACTAATACTTAAAACCATTTATTAAGCCCTATCTGTTTCCCCGTCTTCCTTAATGCTGCTTCAACCCTATCTACAGCTTTCTCAACTCTCTCCCTTGAGAAGTCATGTTCCTCAACAAGTATCTCCAATACTTTACTTCTATCAATTGGCCTCCACCTTACCACATAATCTATATTTACTGTTGGTTTTAGGAATATTTCCCTAATGGATTGAAGTGAGGGTATTTGAATTTCAGGCAGATACTTCAATACATTCTCTAGACTACCATGCTTCTTAATTAGGATGTATGCACGTTTAGGACCTATTCCCTTCACTCCATCAGGATTATAGTCTGTACCTATTAGTATAGCTAAATCTATTAGCTGCTCTCTTGTTAATCCAAGACTTCTCAATACTTCACCAAGTAAAACAAGCTCAGGCACTACTTCAACATATTTCTCAGATTTTGGAAGTCTACGTCTACCACTTATTGTTAAGTTCCTTACTAGCTTAGGCGCTCCATATAGGAGAGAATCGTAGTCTTGGCTTGCAGAAGCCCAAACATCCCCCTTTATAGCTAGATAGGCTGCTTGAGCCTCCCCCTCTGATGGGGCTTGAATCCATGGAACACCCATAGCGTCAAGAAGATTCTTAACTTCATCAACCATCTCCTCCCTTAATCTAGCTGACTGGGAAGCATATGTTCTAGCTGCTTTAAGATCTCCCCTCTGCAGAGCCTCCTCATATTTTCTAACAGCTTCCTCTCTTAAAGCCTTTCTTCTAGCAACCTCCATCTCCTTTATCTCCGGAGGCCTCCCATCAAAAACATATACTGGCTTAACCCCCATCTCCAGTAGGTTAATTGTCCTGTAGAAAACACCGCTAAGATGACTTGTTACTCTACCATGAGAATCCATTAAAGGCGTCCCATCAGGCTGTCTAATAACAGTTAGGAATTGATAGAGAGCATTATAGCCATCAACCGCAATACTCCTACCCCTAAGCTCCTCCAACGTTAAAGCCCTTCTTACTACAAGATCCCCGAAATCAACACCCAACCTCCCACCTAAATAACTATGTATTTACAGATATAAACTTAGTGCTAGACATGAAGGAATGTAGCAGCTTAGAAATTCAATATGCTAAGCCAGATCCAGCATAAAGGGTCTGTTAAGCATCATTATCTACATTATTAGTATTTCTCCAGATTCATTAGTCCTATTTATTACTTCACTTAGCAATTATAACTACTGATTTTGAAGATTACGCATGATCCACTATGTTTCTCCCAATGATACATTATCAAATAGCTTACTTAGCATGCTTCCATGTATAGTATAGTCTTTGAACTACAGTAATTTGTGAAAATATTACTATTACTATTATAGCTATTTTTAATGCTTGACTGTAGAATAGTGAGGCTAGTGTTCCAATAATTACTGTAATTAGTCTTTCCTGTCTTTCAAACAGTCCTACAGCACAGCTTCTTAATCCACCACTAGATTCAGCTTTAGCTCTCGTATAGCTTACCATTACTGAGCTGAAGACAGCTAGTGCAACGTAGAGCCATTCAACACATCCTCCAACAGCAATTCCAATCATTACCATAAACTCAACATACCTATCCAATACAGCATCCAGAACTGAGCCGAATCTTGTTTCAAGACTTATAGTTCTTGCAAGAGCTCCATCCAGAGCATCCATAAACCCGGAAGCAACAATCATAGCTAAAGCCAGTAGCAGCTGAGCTGTAGCGTAGAAGTAGAAAGCTGCAAAGCCAAGCATAAACCCTACAACGGTGATGTGGTTCGGCCTCAATCCTAAATAAGCTACTCCAAGAGCAATAGGTTTAAGCAGCTTACCATCAATAAGCCTCCTTAACCTACTAAACACCATAACCATCAACACATAAAGCCTAAGCTCCACTAAAACTTAACATACACCCCTTTAAGAATTTACTTCCCTAAATATCTTCTAACCATAAGTAAGCTTACCCTAGACTTTAGGATAAATCATCTCTAGCTAATATCCTAAAGAAAATAATCTGGCTATCATATAGCTTATAGCATACATGGATAAGTAGAGGTTTTAAACTAAAGTAGGATCTATATATAGTAGCTACATACCGACAGAGACCTTTAACTCCATATAATAGGAAATATTTAAATAGTCTTTAGAGATTTTATGTAGAGAGGGGGGAGTGTGAATACGAGAATTGTGACGATAGTGCTTATGGTTATAGCCGTATCTCTAATAGCTCTTTACTTTATACCATTCCCTGGAGCACAGCTTGGGGAGCCTAAGCTTGAATATAAAATCTTAACCTCAACACATGTTATAAGCGGTGCCTATAAGGTGTATGGTAGGCCTGATCTCGGTCTTTGGGTTGCAAAGCTTGTTCTAAGCAATAATGGCACAGCACCTCTTTACGACATGAAGGTATCTTATGCTATTGATGTATATTCTGAATGGAGTGAGGGGGGAAGATACCCTGTTTTACTGCCTGGTAGCTCTGTTGTGGACTTATACTATCCAATAATTTCCAGTGAAGTAGCTAAGCTAGCAACATCTACACCATCAAAGGTCAAGATTAAGATAACCTATGTTGATGCTAAAGGGATGCTAAAGGAGATAACTGAAACTAGACCAATAGAGATTCTGGGAGTGCATGACTTCATATTCACAAGTCTGGCTCCTGAGGAGAATCTAGGAACATTTTATGATGTTTTCAACAATTATCCCCTGCTAGCGGCTTGGGTCACTCCTGTTGACCCTGTTGTTAGGGAGTATGGAGACATGGGCAATAAGCTAGCAGGCGGTGCAGGTGCAACCCTCTCAGATGAGGAAGCCTTGAAAAGCCTTTCAGGCATGTGGATGCTTTCTGTTTACAATGGAATATCCTATAAGACTGAGCCTGAGGCTTTTTGGACTGGAAAGTTCTCTCAATACATAAAATATCCTAGAGATGTGATTAGGGATAGGGCTGGAACATGTATTGATACAGCAATTTTCTTCGCATCGTTAGCTATAGCTCAAGGCCTTGAAGCCTACATAGTGCTTATGCCAGGCCATGCTTTCCCACTCGTGAAGCTTCCTAAGAGTGGGCAAATAATACCTATAGAGTCAACAGCACTAAACAGCAAGGCCTCATTTGAGGAGGCGATGGAGGCAGGAGCTAAAACATTCAGGGAGGCTATGAGTGGACCATACATAATTGTAGATATAAAACAGCTTCAAGCAATGGGTATAAGCCCCCCAGAGCTTGAATCCTTGCCGCCAGATATACTTGAGAAGTGGGGAATAAAAACCCCAACAGCCCCGCCGGAGAAGCCACCTGAAGAATATTTAACCTATACGAATCCCTCCCCGAGGTGGAGTATGTCATATCCGCGGGGTTGGATTGTTACCCAACCCGTATCTAATGAGGTTGACTTCACCTTGCCTGAACAAGCTCTAATCGTCGTGGCCTGGGCGGAAGGTATCGCTAAAGGGAATGTGCGGATACTTGTTGAAAAGTTCCTAAGTCAGAATGGTGTCTTAAAGGTGGTTAAGGAGAGCAGAAGCTCAGTATCAGGTATCCCAGCTGATATGGTCACGTACACATACATTTGGGGTGGAAGAGAGGAAATCATTGTTGCTAGATACTTTGAGCATCGGGGATACGGCTTCGTTTTAATGTATGAGGTTGTTCGTGTCGAGATGATGGATGCTTGCGAATCCATTGTGGGAACATTCAAGCTAGGGTGATAAAATGAGGAAGTATCTCCCAATATTTATAATTTCAATACTTCTAACAGCAATCTCAATAAACACATTATTTGTCTCAGCTCAGGTTGAGCCGCCAGCTACCATAGAGATGGAGGATAAAGTAACCTGCAACGTTATTTACAATGGAGATGCTCAGGTGGAGGAGGTTATCAGTATGTCTGCAGCTGCCTTCGCTAACTTCAGGCAACGATACCCCATGCTAAGCATGTTAGCTAGACTATTTAAATCGCAGAGGCTGAATGCTGAGCTTTCAAATTTAAAGATAGGGGTTGATGAGGTAAACAATAGAGTTACTGCAACATACATTATTAAAGGTGCAGCAATAAACAGGAAGGATTACTGGGAGATAAAGGTGGCAAGTGAAAAGCAGAAAATAACCTTATCAGCGCAAACCGGGAACACCCTTGTCTTCACGTTTGTAATGATGGCTACAAGCGAAACCAGAATGATCATAACCTCAACAATTACATTGCCTAAAGAGGCAAAGAACATCAAGTTCGATAGTGAAACAAATACGATAAGGTATGAGTATACGCCGACAACAACGCCAAGCCTTCAGCTAACCGGTAACCCAATACTTCTAGCGGCAGGAGTAGTATTCGCCATCCTCGCAGTAGCAAACGCCGCCTTAGCGAGGAGAAGGGTAATACCTCCCCCTCCCCCCTAATCGTGGAGAGAGCTACTTTAAGCTGGAAATCAATCTTCCACCCTAAAGGTATATATCCAATTATTTTGCTACTCTCCTATCCGAATCTAGAATTAAATCCCCTATCACATACCTTAAAACCGCCTTCCTTACTCTTTAAATTTAATTCCGCAGAGGTTTAGATATTCCATTATTTAGATTTGGTAGAAGCTTGTTTATTTTATAGATAATAATGTCAATATTGGAGGGTCTTTATTCCATTTTCTGTTAACATGTACTTGATGTTAACTATTGATGCTACTATGCTTAGTAGAGTTTAAACTATTTAAGCTTCAGCAGTCTCCTAATCTCTACAGCTACTTTTCAATTGTTAAACCATTTCTATACATTAATGCTTTAACTAAGTACTCTCTAATTTTTGACAGCTCCACTTCTCCCCCGGAGTATAGAGAGTTCTCGATGAGGATTAGGGCTTCACTAAGTAGATTGTAGATTTCAGCTTTTAATTTCCCCCTATTTTTCTCCAGGTATTCTCTTAGGGTTTCGCTTGAGCTATGCTTAACCCCTGCTAATTCTTCAACTAGCTGAATATATGATTGAACGATTTCAGGTAGGGTGTTTAAACGATATTTTTCCTTATCCTCCTCAACCGTAATAGGTTTACTACGTGTAAATCTGTAGAGGTAAACTGTACGTCCCCCACCTCCACCCTTAAACTTTTCAGATAGCTTAACCTTCTTAACCGGTGTCCAGCCTGGAATCTCGTAGGTTAACGTTACTACTCTAGCTCCATCCTTAAGCATTTCCTCAAGCCTAGGCTTTAAAATACTGTTTGCCCTACTGTTTAGGAATATGTAGATAACATCTGCCTGGCTAATATAGCTGTACTTAAACAAATCCCCATAAGTTACATATACCCTACCGTTAAGCCCCTCCTCAGCAACCCTCCTCCTAGACTCCTCCACTAAATCCCTTCTAACCTCAACACCAATAGCTATAGCCCCCCTCCTAGCAGCAGCAATAAGAACCCTACCGTCACCAGACCCTAAATCACAAAACACCTCACCACTCTTAAGCTCAGCTAGATCAAGTATGGATTCAACAGCATCAATAGGTGTTCCAAGATAAGGAACAACATAATCAGGCTTATTTACCGGTATCTCATCAGGTGGAGGCGTAAACATCTCCCTACCAATAGCTAAACTACAAATACACTAATAAACATTATGCTTAGCTAGCTTCAACCCTTAATATTTACGTTGAAGCCCGACAAGAAAGCCTACGGTTTTAACCGTGAGATGAATTGTAAGCAGCGCACGATTTACGAGTGATGGATTAACATTATCCATAATGCTAATACCAATACTATACACGTACAGATACAAACTCATAGGTAGAGCTTAAGAGCATGTAGGTAGCCTCTAAGAGATGATGGCTTAATTCTCGATAATTGTACTTTCAGTTTAGGTATGAATTAAGATATTGAGGATTCTCATCTTTACTATACGGATAGATTTACAAGATCCGAGGTTAAGCCATAAAGCTAGACAGCTTCAAAACAATCCTATTAAGGAAAATAGAGTAGCATAACAGTAAGCAACACAATAAACATCAAATATATTGCTGATGGTTAGGAAAGAGGGGGATGAAATAAGATTATAGATTCTAATACATCTAAAGAACGTAGGCTTGAAGCTCTGGGTGGTTTGACGTTGTCTTTCATGTATGTATGGAAGAGATATAGCTGAAACGATGAAGCAGTAATCCAGTCACTTATGGAGAGTAACGTATCCCAGCTTTAAGATTGGGTAAAGTTTAGAGAGTGATGAAGCAAACCAGTAGCTATCATGAAGACAAACCCTTAAGCCTAGGGAAGTGTTAACTTTATATATTTGGGATACAATTCCTCTATAGTAGGGATGTCTACCTGTAAACAGCTTCTGGAGGAGATTAGGAGGGATGAGGAGCTTAGAAGAGCCTTAGCTGAAGAGCTTCTACCTGAAGCCTTAAGACATAGGAAGCTGAGGAGAACGATGCTTCTAGCATTATCAAGGGAGATAGCTACAAAGGAGGATGTGGAGAGCTTAAGAAAAGCTACAAGAGAGGATATAGAAGGCTTAAGGAAGGCTACTAAGGAGGATATTGAGAGTTTGAGGAAAGCTACAAGAGAGGATATAGAGAGTTTAAGAAGAGCTACTAAGGAGGATATTGAGAAGCTTAAGGCTGAGTTGAAATCCTATATAGATGAGAAGGTAAACAGTATAAATTTGAGGGTAAGCGACCTATACGGTGTTGTTAAGGCATCCCTGGTTGCAATAGTAGTTACATTAGCCTCAACAATACTTGTACCGTTAATGTTAAGAGTATTCCTTTAACGTCTTCAAAAGCTTGCTTAAATAAGGTTTAGTCTTCATAACATTCTTCGGTAAGCTATAAACATCTTAGGTCTTCCGCAATGTTTAAAATCATATGGATGCAAACAAGTTAATAACTGAATAGAAGCTTTAGATTTCGCTGGGGAGGTTTGGCTACAAATATGTAGACTTCATTAGAGGACTTCAGCACATAGTCTAGTAATTCTTAATCCGCCATGACGTTAAGGATAGTGTGTATTGTTGAGGTTGAAACATCCATAAGCTTAAATGAATGCCCATCTCAGCAGTTTCGAGAACATGGCAACTTAACATATTGTATGCTTGTAGGCTGCTGTGTCCGTTTTGAGGTATATCCAACAACTCATAAGCCTTCTAGATACTTTAAGCTTTGAATTTTATGAATAGCTTAATTCAAACTAAAAGGTAATATCAGCATCCTTAACTAATACGAGCACTATGAACACCATAAAGTTTAAACAGTTAAAGGAAGAGTATAGTTGTGATTTCAATAATACTACCTAAAAAAATCGAGAAGAAGCTGAAGGAGGAAGCTGAGAAAGCCGGGGTTTCAGAGGAGGAGCTGGTGTTGGAGGCTTTATCGAAAATCCTTAATGAACCCCTTGACCCTGAGGCAAAGGTTGAAGCTTACTTAAAGCTATCTGGGAAGTATATGAAGGATATGGAGGATTTCTTATCTAAAGGAGATTACGTTCAAGCATCCGGGAAGGCTTGGGGTGCTGCAGCCCAAGTCATTAAGGCTTTAGCAGCAAGAAGAGGGGTAGAGTTAAGAAGCCATGGAGAACTGCATAGAGAAGTCATCAAAGTTGCTGAAGAAGCTAAGGATGATGAAATAAGGCTTCTATGGCAATCTGCAATCTCCCTTCACCAAAACTTCTATGAAAACTGGCTTCCACAAGAAATGGTTGAGAAAAACGTTAATGATGTAAAGAAGCTTATAGACAAGCTTAAACATCTACTTCCAGATACTATAAGCTTCACACAAGATCCTTAACTTAAGACATGGAGTATACAGCTCTGAAGTTAAGAACTTAATGAAGAGAATAATAAAGTTAAGGATAGAACTAGACTATTCGATAACTACATGCATTAAGGATGAATGCGATGAAGAGCATGCAAAATTCTAAAATCAATAATGATAATGCTAAACGAACCATAGATGAATGAGAAATTAGTTTTGCGGCTTAATTTCGAATCTCGTAAATTCACCCATATAATAGAAACATTAGAAATTTAATATTATTCCTTAAATTCATACTGATTTAATATGAAAAGTATGATTATCGAGAATAAGCCACAAGCTAAAATTAAGTAGAAGAATTCATAGATAAGACAATACCCATAATAAAGGTGATGAAACATGCTTAAGTTTACAAGGCGCCTTACGAAGTCGGAAAATTTATAAGTATCAGACTTTAAATTATCTCCGGTAATTTATAAATGTCTGTTATTAGAGTTGGTAGGGGAAGAACTATTGTCATACCGAGAAGTGTTGCTGAAAGATTTGATATTGATGAAGGATCTATGCTCCTCCTCGAGGTTAATAATGATAAAATCATGCTTAAACCTCTACTAGATGCTGTAACATTAGCGTTGAAAGGTGAAAGAATAGCTATAATCGATGTTGAAGATATTGAGGGGTTTAGTGGGGAAATGCAGAGAAAGTATGTTGAGAGGAAATTAAATGATAAATAAGGAGAACTCTATGAGGAAGCGTAAGCCAAGTATATTAATCGATACATCATTTCCCCTACCCTAGGTATAGGTGTCTTACTTGGTGATTGTAGACCTAACCTTACCGAAGAAGGTTGAGGAAAGGTTTAGATTAATGGCTGAGGCTCAGGGGCTTCCAATAGAGGCCATTATAGCAGAAGCCGTAGTGAGGAGGATCGGTGACCCGGAAGTAGAGGTTGAACTTCATTTAAAGCTCTGTGAGAAGTTCCTACTAGAAGGGCAGGAACTCCTCATGAGGGGGGATTATCTAGAGGCTAGTGAAAAATACTGGGGTGCAGTAGCTCAAGCAGTAAAGGCTGTAGCAGCTAAACAGGGATTGGAGCTGAAAACCCACGGGCAGCTATGGGATTTTGTGAATAAGCTAGTGGAGAAGCTTAAAGATCTAGAATTAGGCGACTCATGGATTCGAGCTAACGCACTACATAGAAACCTCTATGAGGGTAAATTAATCCCGGAGTTGGCGAAGAAGTATATGGAAGATGCAAGGAGTCTTGTGGAAAAACTGAAAAAACTAATTAACAATGACCAGTAGATACGGGCAAGAATAGACTACCCTAAATTCTGTCTACAGCATTTAATAAGTAGAGAGAATTGGAGGATGAGCCATGTATGTTTAGAGCTGAAACCATTATGTCAGTCTTCATCGCTATGACTTCATATCCTGAAGAGTTAAGTAAACATATATAAGCTGGTTAGGATTTAAAGTGGTATGGAAGTTGTATGAGTATTGTTTTGCTTCCTAAGAGAATTGTTAATGAAATTGAGAAGAGGGGGTTAGTGTGGAGGATGCTGTTTTAGATGCTTTAGCAAAAACCATAAACATCGATTCTAAGACTGTTGCGGATGCTCGTATAGAGATTGCTGAGATATGGTTGGAGGAGGGTAGAAGCCTTATAGATAAAGATCCTGTTCAAGCTAGTGAAAAGCTGTATAAAGCTGCTGAGGAATGCGTTAAGGCTTTAACAGTCCATTTCAACCTAGCTGAAATACTAGCAAACGTTGAGAAGAGGGGTAGATGGACAGTTGCAGATCTTGAGAAGGCTGTATTAAAAATTTCGGATAGTATTGGAGAGTGGTTTGGCGAGGCATGGGATAGGGCATGGGCTTTACATGTTTGGGGCTTTCATGAGGGTAAGTTTGATTCAGAAGATGTTAGGAGGAGGATACCGCATATAGAGGAAATGATTAGGGAAACAGTAAGGGTAATACGTAAGCAATCAAGCATCACTAATAAACAAGAAACGCCAAAATAAAGAATTTGAAGTATCCTAGCGGTTATGAGCTCTATAATTGTTAACGTCAAGACTTACAGCTCTAAGGATAGATTAAGCTGAAGGCTGATGGCTTCTACGAAGACACTATTACCATCCTAAAAATGCTTTAAACATTGGCTTCAAGTATGAGAGGTCTAGAGGTGTTGTTAGGATGGAATATAGTAAAGACAGAAGTGTAGAGCTCTTACAGTAGTAAAATTCCTTTATTCGAATATCAAGATATTTATGCTTCGATTTATTAAAATATGAGCTTAAGTAATTGAGGAAGAAGTAATCTAGAATATTGATAGCTTAACTGTAGTGAGGTATGCCGTATCTAGCTATGTGCTTAAGTTCTCAACTGAAGTAGTGGATTACAGATGCTTAATCCCATATGGAAAAGATTATAAAGAAGGATTCTATCTTCTCTTAGGAATTGTAGGGGGATTCATGGATAATAGGGAGGAATCGTTAAGACTGCTTAGAGAGGCTGAGGAGGATTTTGGAAGAGCTAGGAGGTATAGGGAGTTTAATGATTGGGTTACAGTTATTCATTATTCACAGCTAGCAATTGAGAAATCCGTGAAAGCCATAATTTCATGTTTTGAAGCCTATGAGTGGACACATGATCCATCCGAGCAGCTAACTAAGCTTGTTAGAATAGGGCTTCTAGAGGAGGGAATGTTAAGAATTGCAGTCTACGCTAAGGAGGCTGCGCCATGGCGTGGCCGTTCAACATATGGGGGGTTGAAGAATGGATTGTGGAGAAGTCCTTCAGAGCTATGTAGGGAGGAGGATGCTGTACAACTACTTCAAAAAGCAGAGGAATCCGTAAGGAAAGCAAGGGAATTTATTGAGGGGTTTTGGAGGTGAGGGAGGAAATATTAAGTGAGATAAGAAGAGTCTTAGAGGGTCTTGGGAGGAGAGATGTTTTAGCTGCTGGGCTGTTCGGCTCATTGGCGAGGGGGGATTATGATGAGAGAAGCGACATCGACATCTTCATCATTACTGGGGAAGAGATGGAAATTAAGGAGCAGGATAAGCTTTACTATGCATTCAGCAAGCTAAGAAGAAAATTTGGAAGAGATATAACAGTCCTCATATACGACATAAAGAGTTTAAAGAGAGTTCCAAGCTGGCAGACACTAAACATGATTAAGGACTCCATATTCGCCTATGATGCTGCAAACATAAGAGAGATATTTAAGAAAATTCTTGAAGAAGCTGAGAAACATGGAGTTTTCTACGATGAGAAAGAGAAAATCTTTAAACTAAGAAAACAGGGAAGAGTTTCCTTCTCACTAGAAGATTGATTATGAGGAGACAGCTTAAGCAAAATAATTAAACAGTAGAATATATAAACCTTAAGTTACCAGGTCCATAATACTTAGAGTCAACAATCAACACTAGGTATGAGGAGAGAAGGTGTGGTTTCCTAAAATCACAACTTCTACTCATTCGATACTCTCCACGGCTTCAGCCGGAGAACTCCTACATACAGTTCCTTCAATGCTTGGAGGAGCATCTCTTCAACATTTACCCTTCATTACTCATGAACTATCTGCAAGAGCTATGCCACCAGCCGTTAACGACTTCTTCATGAAGAAAACCTATATTTAATGCTTAAACCCACACCTACCTCGATTGGAGCCTTATTCAAGCTTTCAGACATCAGCCACATCAAAATATAGTGGCAACATATATAACTTACGGCAATTCATCCCCCAACTAAAGTCAGGAGCTTCCTCGCCGAATCTATGTAAATTACTGAAACTATTCATACCGTACTAAACCACTTCTGGTCTAGCGTAAACCTCCATTCCCTCCCCTTTCATGGAGGCTCCCGCCGTGAACGGGTGAAGACAGCATATCTATCTTGTATCCACACATTGCCTACAGATATTCAGCTTACCACATTAGTAATGTTACGTTAATAGCTTTATGCTAAACAGAAGCGGTTTCTATACTCCTACTTCTAGCATAAGGATTCATTATGTAAAATTATCTTAAGCTTCTCTACAACACTCTAACATTGCTTACTGCAAGTAGCCTAAATTGCTGATTTTCATTTATCTATTTAAATGATGGAAGCATCTTGCTATATAGGTAAACCTTAAATATCCACTACCTTAAACTAGTTATGGTTCATAGTATTAAGTATAAGCTTCCAGTTGTAGAGTCTGTTTTAGATTGGACGCATGGATTTTATAGATATATTAGAGAAATATATATTCCTGAGTTTAAAATAGCGTTTAATGAAGCTGGATACGTATTTACAACTAATGAAGATAGATATAGAGATTTAGAGTTACCCAATAATAAAATAGTTAAATGTGAAATTTTAGAAACTATAGAGTTAGAGGATGAAGATATAGATGTTTTGAGGAAGTATCTGAACGCTAGGGAAAACATTAAGAAAATTATAGAAAAATATTTTGGGAAAATGGATAAGTAAGCCAACAACTTAGAATTGTAGACCCATCTAATAGACAATGTCTCCAGCCTACTAGTGTTAACCATCATTTTACACGGTTCTCAAGCTACTTCATCACCTCCCCAGCTTTGCAGAATAAGCTTAGAGTAGTATTCTTCAACACAATAAATACCTAGTAGAAGTAGGAGATTATAGATCGAAACTGTACTAGGAGATATCTGTAAAACCCATACCATACGCTTAATACTGTGCTAGAGCAAGCGCACATATTCTAAACAGCATGAACGTTAAGCTACTGAAACCTCCTTTCAGCTAGACTTTGAACCATTAGTACGCGCGTAACAACAGCAAGGAGCAAACACATCCTCTTGAATAGATGTTTAACCTTACAGTTATTCAAGATACTGAGCTCAAGATCATAGCCTTCAAGAAAATCTAGGCTGAGAAGAAGCTCACCACGCCTAATAAGCCCCTCATCAACACCCTTAATCCATAAGGAGTTTAAAGAAAAATTTAAGCTATAAAGCTTAAATAATCATTTTGTAATATGATAGAGGAGGTGTGTATTCTAGGTTGGTGGAAATATGAATAGGAGTATTAAGGGACACATGGAGCTTGCCTTGAGGATGCTGGAGGAGGCGAGGGAGTACGTCCCGAAAGGGGATTCTGTACAGGCAAGTGAGAAGCTTTATAAGACTGCTGAGGAATCCTTAAAGTCCATAGCCTACAAGCTGGGGCTAGATGTTGCTAAGGCTGCCGATGAAAGGGGGAGATGGACTGTTAGCCTGCTTTTCGATGCTGTTACAGCTATTTCGGAGAAGGTTGGGGAAGACGTCACGCACTGGTGGGATTCTGCATGGGTACTGCACGTTGAGGGATTTCATGAGGCGAGGCTAAGCATCAAGCATGTAAATACAAGAATCAGCGACGTGGAGAGAATTGTGCAGCTAGCTAGGAGATTGGACACATTAAAGCCGGGGAAACTAAACCTTTGCACTCGTAGTTGTTTACATTAATAGCTATGAGGGATAGTGTTATGAAGCTCCAATCTACTTCACTACTTCATTTATTACCTTAACGCTTATCAGGTTAAATTTTAGGAAGGCTTTATAAGTATTGTAGATTCTGAGTATTATGGAGCCTTTAATTCATTTCGTAGTTCCATTCACAGCCTTAACTCTTGCCGGTGTCAAGTTTAGGAGGGCTTTACCAATTTCGCTACTAGCTCTTTTACCTGATCTAGATGCATTGCTTCTCATACATAGGTCGCTTTCACATTCACTCATAATCCTCCTCATAGCTGCTACATCCATAACTCTACTGATTAGTAGATTCAAGCCTAATCTTCAAAGACCCAGCATTTTAGGATTACTATCCGTAGCATCACATCTAGCCCTAGACATTTTCACAGGATATACCCCCATACTTTGGCCTCTATACAGCTACTCCATATGGGTTAAGGTAGAGCTTACAACCCATATCGGCAGCTCCCTAAACCTCTCTCTTAACGCATGTTTATTGCTGGAGCCTACAACATTTCATAGGCTTCAAAGCCTTGACGCCTCCCTACTTACCGGTGAAGGACTAATCCTCTCCACAGCTTTACTTACACCACTCTTACCCAAAGCCTTCACGAAATACAAGCATCCCCTAAAAGGGAAGAATTAAATAAGCTGAGACCTTAACATAATCTTAAGTTTAATGATGAATAGCCAAATAACAGTTAGGTATCTCCCTCTACATATGGCTAAGCTATTAACTACATACAACATAAGATAATGCATACCATACCTAATTCCTAAGTTGTCACATCATTATGTTGAATTTTGTAATCCCCTCCATCCTCAAGCAGACATAACATATACTCAGGAAACAGTAGGAAAAGCTATTAAAGATGATGATGTGGCGGTTGATAGGGTAGCTGTTTACTTTGAAGATGCCTGCAGGCTTCATGAGGAGGCGATTAAGGAGTTTGAGGAGGGGTTAAGGAAAACAACCCCTACAAGATCAGGGAATCTGCTGAGAAGGCATGGAACGCAACAATCCAAGCAGCAAACACCCTAATTCTAAAAGCTTACCGGAAAGCCCCCATCAAGCCATTGGGAACGTAGAAAAATACTTAGAGAACTGGAAACAAAAATCCTGAAGTAGGAAGATTAATGCTTAGAGACAGGTATGGAGCTAGGAAGAAACACCCTCATGAAGACGTGTTCTACGAAGATGTTGAAGATGTAAGGTATGAGCTGGAGAGGGTTAAAGCATACCTAAACGATGTAGGCAATATACTGAAAACCTAATTATTTTAAGTGATGCAAGTTAGATATACACGTAGATCTTCATGTTGGACTGTAGACTTATTAGGGGCTTAAGCGGGAAACTATAAATCTGCATGGCTTCCCTGCAGCAGATGGTGAATCATCATTACTAAACCCTATCTGGATGGTCTTACAGCATCCCTGTAGCTGAATATTAAGTCTTGTTTATGATTCTGGGGCTTTATGAGCTGGATACTTGACGGTGAGGTTCTTGCAGTTTTATCAGCAATTCTTATCGTATCAGCTGTTATTGCTGGTGTTCAGATATTCAGTATTGGAAGAGTTACTGAGCCATTCTCTGAGCTTGGAGTACTTGGACCTGAGGGGAGGATAGGTGGGTATCCGAAGCAGGTTGTTGCTGGATCACCATTCAAACTAAACATATACGTTGGAAACCATGAGGGGAGAACAGTCTACTATAAGGTACTTGCTAAGCTCGGCAGCATCTCCTCAACAATAAATGAATCAAACCCACTACCAGCTGAGCCAATAATGGATCTTAGAGTTGTACTAGCCCACAACACCTCAAAAACAATCCCCGTAGAAATAACACTCCACGAGGATAAAGCTAATCTAAGACTTGTATTCGAGATGTGGATCTACGATGAGGATTCAGGATCATTCAAATACCATGGAAGATGGAACCAGCTCTGGATAAACGTTACGAAGCCGCTTAGCCAATCCATCCCCCCACAACAAGCAAAAACACAAATTCCAGAATCAAAAATAGCTGAAGCATACCTAGCCATCAGAAGAGTTGAAAAATCTGGAGGAGAAACTTCAGAAATGATAAACCTAACAAACTCAGCAATAGAGCACATATACAGCAACAATCTAGGAGAAGCTGAGAAACTCATAAACAAAGTTCTAGCAGTAGAGCCTGAAGCAGTCAAAGCAGGGGTTGAAGCCAACAGAAACAGACTCTACATAACTGCTGGAGGCATAGCAGCTTCCTCCTCAACATGCCTAGCCATAATCCTCTATCTCCGAAGCAACATATGGCTCCTATGGGCTAAAACCCATAAGAATTGGAAGATCATATGGTACAGCAGAAATATGGGGAAACATCGAAACACAGCTAAATCCATCAATGAGCTTACAGTAAAAGACCTTATTGAAGGCTCAAACCCCCTAGCCAATGATGCCCGCACAGCAGCGAAAAAGCTTTACGGAATGGTGAAGTCAGGCACAGTTAAGATCATAGATCCAAACCCTCCAAAAACATTCATATCCTTCCTACTTTCAAGATACAATCTAGGCTTCACAACAGCACTACTAATACTGACAGCCAGCATCATATGCATCTACTCAACAGAGCCACTACAGCAAATATCCCAAAACGGATCCCAAATATTTTCAGCCCTCACAACAGCTTTAAGATTCATGAGGTACATGCTTGGAAGCATAACAGTCCTATTCCTACCAGGATACTCCCTCATCGAAGCCCTATACCCAGATAGGGAAAGCCTCAAACCCCTCGAAAGACTAGCCCTATCAATAGGCCTCAGCCTAGCCCTCACCCCACTAATAGGCTTAATACTTAACTACACCCCATGGGGCATAAGACTAAACCCAACAACCACAGCAATAACCACACTAACAACAATACTCCTAACAATATCAGCATACAGAAAATACACATATTCCCTAAAAGGGAAGAATTAAGAATACAATCTGAAATCTTAACAGCCATGGAAACGCTCGCCAACTTTAACAAGAATGCTGACAGCTGGAGAAACCCTCCATAGAGTTACAACATTTCTCTTACTAGCTTGCTTAGCCGTATGCATTGGAGTAACTGTTTACTTAGCAGTATCCCCTAAAGTAGGGGAGAGATTTACTGAATTCTACATTCTAGGCCCCTCCGGAAAGGCTGAAGGCTATCCGACAAAGCTGGTGCTTGGTGGAAGTGGGAAAGTAATAATAGGTATTGTTAATCATGAGTATGAAGCTGTAACCTACAGAATCGTAGTTACACTAGATAATGAAACAATAACAACCATAGAGAACATAAAGCTAAGCCATGAAGAAAAGTGGGAGCAAAATCTTACATTTACACCACAGAAAGCCGGCGACAAGATGAAGCTTGAATTCCTACTCTACAGGGAAGGTGTTAAAGAGCCATACCGAACCCTACACCTATGGATAACCGTACTTCAATATTAACGATGCAAAGCTATATTATCCACTCCATATGGTGCTTGCAGCCTCATCTAAGCCTACAACAACCCTATTACAGGCTTCTCTAACAGCACCGCCTGAAACACTATTGCGACCCATCAACTATTGAAACGCTTCAGACTAAATGCCTAAACATATTCCACACATATACTTGCAAGAAGATCTTTAAGTGATGCTTAAGTGGTAGAGATTTCCGTTATTCTCCCATCAAAGAATGAGCGGGAAACCATTGGTGACTGCATCAACAAGATAAGAAAGGTTTTAAACAGCAACCACATAGCTGGAGAAATAGTTGTCGCCGACAACTCTGAAGATGGAACCCCAATAATTGCAAGAGAACTGGGGGCGGAAGTTATTACCCCAGATGGGAAAGGCTACGGGTATGCCTACAGATACGCCTTTAAATACTTGAAGGAAAAGCATGGAAAGTATCCAGAATACGTGGTTATAGGGGATGCTGACAATACATACAACTTCCTTGAGATGCTGAAGCTGCTGGAGCCTCTTAAGAAGGGTGAGGCAGACCTCATTATTGGAAGCAGACTTAAGGGAAAGATTGAGCCGGGCGCTATGCCATGGCATCACAGATGGATTGGAAACCCGCTTTTAACATGGTTCCTTAACCTCTTCTACAAGGCCGGGGTTTCAGACGCTCACTCCGGCTTCAGAGCCATCAAGGGTGAGGCTTTAGAGAAGCTTGAGCTTAGAGCTGACGGAATGGAGTTCGCCTCAGAAATGATAATTGAAGCAGTAAGGAAGGGCTTAAAAATAAAGGAAGTCCCAATCTCATACCATAAGAGGAGAAGTGGGGACTCAAAGCTCTCCTCCTTCCCAGATGGGTGGAGACATCTTAAGTTCATGCTGATCCACACACCCAACTACCTATTCATATATCCAGCCTCCACCATAATGCTTGCTGGACTCATCCTAATAATCCTTGCAATTCTAAACATCCATGTGGGATACACGCCTGGAACCCACTCAATGATAGCTGGAAGCCTCCTAACAATACTAGGCTACCAGATACTATTCTTCGGAGTCTTCGCGAAGATGCTTATACATAGAGACCTACCGAAATTCCTAACCCTGGAGAGAGGAGCAACCATAGGAGCCCTAATATTCACAGCAGGATTCATCTGGACCGCGAAACTACTCCTCGACTGGATAGATAGCGGATTCAAAAGCCTACCCCCAGTAGAACAGGATATAGCCTGCTTCACACTCATAGTGATAGGACTTCAAACATTCTTCTCATCATTCATGCTAAGCATAATAGCGGAGCTTAGAAAAAGATGGATATCCTAACCCACATCTTCATACCCCTAACACTCATATACGTTTTAAGAAGAGACTTCAAAGCCAAGCACTTCCCACTAGCATTGTTCACCATCCTACCAGACTTCGACGTCCTAACAGGAATCCATAGAGGATTACTCCACTCCATAATACTCCTCGCACCCATATCAGCCCTCACGCTACTAGTAGAATACGCCATAAAGAGGAGGCTGAAATACTCTTTAATCGCCCTATTCTTCCTATACTCCCACATAATCCTAGACTTTCTAGCTGGAGGAGTACCACTCCTATATCCAATCATCAACCAAGGCGTCGGCATCGAGTTCCCATTCATAGTAAGGTTAGGAGGAAGCATATCAATAGTGGACGCTACACCTAGGCTTGTTTACAACTACCCACAACCAATACATGAAATTGACGCCTCCCCCTCAGGATTCGGAATAGCAAGCTCTCTTATGTTACATCTTGGGTAGAGATGAAGAATCCTACAAATGCATTCTTAAAGCATTAAGTATAAATCCAAGTTGTGAACACGCCTTAAAGCTGAAGCATAAGTTACTTATGTCAAAAGATCCACGTGCTAAATGATATGCACAGCACTTAACAGAATGCAAGCATTATATGGAGCTTAAAATCAATTCGCTAGATTTTCTCAAGAAACTTAAGTTGAACTAGCCCTCTATCCTCAAGATCACGCGCGCGAATGCTTGGCTTAGCGAGGAGGGGAAAAAGCTGATAAGAATAATGGATGGGAGAATAAGGGCTATTCTCTCAGACAGGTATAGAATAATGGATAACTATGATATTGTCTTCCTAGCTCTAGATGAGTTTAAGAGGAGGGAAACTGTTGAAATACACAGAATAGACTTAACTGAAACTATGCTTTATCTGAAGGCAATAGATAGAACCTTAACGGATTCAGTAAGGGATGGAGACATAGTTTACGGTGGGCTGATTATAAGGAACTCTGAGGTTGGGGCATCAGCTTTAAGGGTTGAACCATTCATACTGAGGAAGGTTTGCAGTAATGGGTTGATTCTTCAGCATTCTTTAAAGAGGATTCATCTTGGAAGGCAGACTCTGGATGTTGGTGAGATTGAGTGGTCTGATGAGACTAGAATGCTTGAAGATAAGGCTTTATGGTCTAAGGTAAGGGATATAATAAGGCTACATTCGATAGGAGAATATTCCACTCATGGGTTGAGAAGCTTAAGGAAAGCATGAAGATTGAGATTAAAAAGCCGATTGAAGCTGTAAACAATATTGTTGGGCATTTGGGCTTAACTGAGGAGCAGAAACAGAGGTTGCTGATGCGCTTTTCAGAGCCTACAAAATATGGATTAATAAACGCTATTACAAACTTGGCAGCGCGCGTTGTGGGGGTGATTTTCGCAAGTAGAGAGATTCAGACGTTTAAGCTAATATCTGTTTCTTCAAACTCTCAACAATTTCCTCTAATAAACTTTAATTAATTGGTTGCATTATTTTGATGGTTAATGCGTTTAATCGTTATTCCCATAGATGATCTTCCTTGTTTCTGAGATCATCCTTTCTATGTCTAACATTCTCTCCTTCACAGCGTCTGAGTCTAGTTTTGCCTCATGGAAACCCCAAACGTGTAGGTAGTTTGCTCTATCCCATGCTATGCTAAACCATTCACCTAGCTTCCTGGATATTCTTGAAACAGCCTTCTCAAGTTCTGTAACAGTCCATCTACCTCTCTCACCAACAATTTTGAGGATGTCTTCCATGCTGAAGCGTATTGCAAGCGCTTTGACTGCTTCTTCAGCAGCCCTGTACAGTTTTTCACTGGCTTGTACAGGATCTTTATCAGCTAAGCTTCCCCCCTCCTCAAGATATCTTAATGCAAGATCTATACGTTGTTTAACGCCAATTTCTTTACTCATCCTATAACACCAAATCCGCTGTACAGTAAGCATAAACACATTTATTAAGTTATCTGTTTTAGGATGTGGAGGATGGTTTCGCAGATAGGGATTCTGGGCTTTGAGTTAATGTCTATTTCTTCCATGCTGTTTTAAATTGATTTGTTAATGGGGTGGTTTGAGTGGTTCATGTGTTTATTTTCTCTGGAAGTAGGGAGGGCTTTTGAGGATGTTAGCATTGCAAGGAAGAAAACAGTGAAGAGCTGTAAAACTCTTTCAATTGACCATCCAATAGCGTAAAGAGCAGCTAGTAAAGCAACAAGTGGCAAAATGTAGTGATAGGTAGTTCTCCAAAGCGACTCAATACTAAGCTCCATAATAATACTTGAAGTGATGATTTAATAAACTTTACACCCACAGCCCTATGTTTTGTAAACTTAAGCCTTACCTGGAAGGTGATTAACAATGCTTAAGTTTACAGAGCAACAGCCCTGAATAATTAACTTCATATATCCCTTCAATGACTACATTCTTCTTTCTCCCGTCTCCTTCTCACAGTATGAGTTAGGCTGAGGCGCCTCCATAGGTCATCATCCAATTCTATTGTCATCTAGCCATTCTCCCAATATGTTTATGAGGATTCCCATACAGCCTTATATGTGGTGAAGAATGATTTGTTCTCTCAACACAGCATGAGATATGTCAAGTTAACATATAGTAGATCCATTAAGCTAAGGCTTAGCTTGACAGCATCACAGCATGAAGAGGAAAGTATAAATAGTAAACTTTACTATTCGACATTATGAGTAAGAGCATCTCCATTAACGTTCCGGAAGAAATTTGGATTCTTACCTCAAAGGATGAGCTACTTAAAAAGGCTATGGAACGTATTGCTGTTGAAGAATTCAAGAAACTTTTGTTGAAGTATTTTGTAGCAGAGGAAATTACTGGAGTTGTAGATGGAAAGGAAATAGTTAGAATAGATGATGAGCTGAAGGAAAAAGCATGGGAAGAACTGAAACGGAAATGGAGGTTATAATCGATAGTAACAAAATAATTTCTGCAGTAGTAAGTAAGGGAATCGTTAGAAGAATTGTTATATTTTCAGGTATAAGCTTTTACGCACCTAAAGAATTAGTGGAAGTCGGGAAACATAGAGAAGAAATATGTAAACGCATAGGTTTAAAACAGAATCTTTCAGCTTTATCTTAGAATTAATACTTCCAAATTTAAACATTGTTGAAGAATCAGCCAACAAATTTCAGAAGCCTAGCAGTATCTAAGGGTTTGACGAAAAGGATATGCTCTTCGTTGCTAGCTTTAAAGTTAAGGCGTCTATATGGATAAATGATAAAGCATGGTGTTAAGACACAAGCTTAGCTGTGGATACTGAGGCTTTAATGAAAGCTTTAAGGGGAGAACTAGAATTAAGTGATTGGCTAGTTAGAAAAGAACTCAGAGCAAAAATCTAGGGCCGCCATAAACAAATAATAGACGACAAATGGAAAGCTTTTGAAAAAGTTTAAACAAAGGTATTACGCGCGCTTAAGAAGGCTTCTGATATGTAGGAAGGATGATTTTGGCGTGTGCGCTACTTTAAGTTTTTCATGAATTCTTCCTTGGTTATTCTTGCAAGTTTTAAAATTCCCAGTAGCGTACCAGTTTTTACTTCTCTATGCATTGGTACTATAGTAACTATCTTTTCACCATTTTTAAATTTCCTTAAAACAACATGTGAACCTTTTTGCCTAACGACTTCAAATCCGAACTTTTCAACCAAAATCTTAACTATTTCTTTACCTGACAGCTTTGGTAATTTCGACATTTAATGTACCTACAGTCTCTATGTTTTTTATTTCAGTAGCTATTTCCGGCATTTCCTCCAAGTAGAGCTCTATCGCCTCCTTCAGATTTTCCATGGCTTCCTCTATCGTCTTACCTTGAGTAGTAACGCCGGTAAAAGCCTCCCTAATTACGAACATGTCTTCCTCCTTCCAAATTATGGCTTGAAGCTTCACAAATCTTGTAAAGTAATACCCTTATTTAAGGATTCCGTTGAGTTTCATGTTCTGTTAACTTAAGGTTTTCCAGGCCAAAGACCATCTTTAATTTTGGAATAAACTTCAAGAGGAGCTAATCTTTCAGCATTTCTCTACGTGCGTGCGTTTCTAGGGCTTTTAATCATGAGGGTGCTGATAGAGGTCATGGGTTTGTTACTTCTACGATTTGTTTCTTTGAAGGTTGATGAATTGGATAGGATAGTTATTGGTAATGTTGAGGGTACTGTTTACGTCATTGACGAAATTACGTGAGAGGGGTTTGGTGGAAGTGTTTATATAGATGTTTTAATAGTGTGTTATGGTGGTTTTTGAGCGAGGCTGTTTTGGGGAAGATTGAGGAGGTTGGGAGGAAGCTTGATGAGTTAATGGATTTTCTTGAGGATGTTTTCTTAACTGTTGAGGAGTACATATTATTGAAGGAGACTGATGGGATGGTTAGGAGTAAACGCTTTGGCGAGTTGAAGTCCATTAATGAAGTTTAGAATTCTCTCCATAGAAGAGCATATGAATTCTTAAGGGACCTAAAATCTGATGAGAAGCAACACATAATTGATAAGCTTAAGCAGCTCGAGGATTTCCCAGCAGTTAGACTTGACATTGTTAAGATTGTAGGCGAAGCTGATACGTTCAGGTTAACGTGTGGGAAATATAGAGCACTATTTAAGGTTTATGAGCGGGAGGGCGCGTCTTGTAAACTTAAGCTTGTGGTTTAATTCTCCTATTTGACCAGTCAATTAGGCTTAAGCTTTATTTGGGGGGTTCTCTCCTTATCTATGGTGAGACTATGTCTAAGGTTATTAAGTTTGTTAGGGAGAGAACCCCATTTATCTTAATTGTTTATGGTGCTTATATATATTTTCGTTCATATTCTCGAAAGCTGCTTCAGATATTTTAAGCTTTATAATATGTAGGAGTCATACATCTATACTATCATGGTTTAGGTCTTTATGTTTTCTATTTCCTGATGTTCGTAGGAATGCTAGAGTCTTATTGGTTGATGATAATGATTAGATAGGTTCTAGGGAGAGGGTATTGTATATTGCTTTGAACCATATTTGAGGAGGATTGTATGCATGATGAATTTCGATGTTGCTAACATATTAACATCAATGATATTCATTAAGAGGATTAGGCTATCTGCGGCTCAAAAATAACTATATTGACTGATGGGGCTCCATACTATAAGGCTTCATGCAGGATTCCTAATCTAAGACATGGGGTATATAGCCTTAAAGTTAGGAATTTGATGGAGAGGATAATAGAGTACGTTAAGGATAGGATTAAACTATTCGATAACTACATGAATTAAGGATGAATGTGATGAGGAACATGCGGAAATGCTTCTAAAATCAATAATGATAATGATGAACGAATGGATAAATAGAAGAGTTAAAGCAAAGAATTCACAGAAAATACAATACCAATAATAGAGGTGATGAAACATGCTTAAGTTTACAAGACGCGCTCAGGGGACGTGGCAACTTAAGCTCACCTCCTTAGGTGGTTGTAGTATAGTATGAATAGTTATTAGTAGGTTCCAGCATAGTGTTGACCTTCTGAATCTCTCGCTTTGTTGGTGGGTTTGATGTTGTTGAGGAATACTTTGTTCTCTTGAATGATGAGTATACGATTCTATTAGCCTTCTATCTGAAAGGCTTTGTATTGTATGTTAATCCCAGTTCTTCTAGTGCATGTTAAGCCATGGAGCATTATCAATGATGAATGCTGATCCTCCAATACAGTAGTTTAGAACTTCATCTATGAATTGTTGTGGTAAGAATATTTCTTGATGGGTAAACCCTCATAGATAATATTTCATTCCTATCAACATCCAGCATAAACCCAACCAAACCATTAACCTTAACGCACATCTCATCCAATGCTATAACTCTTCTAGGTATTCTGGATGGATTAACACTAATCCTCCTAAACTTCCTAACCCACCTCCAACAGCTGTCTTAGAGACCCTATGAACCTCAGATAATGCTCCACCTCCTAAGACTTGAAAGCTGAATATAGAATGCTAAAGAATCTTAAGCTCCAATGAAACTTATTCCTCTCAAAACACCTAAACTCTCAACTAGAAACCTAATACTCAACATGAAATAACTAACAAAGAATATATAAATCTTAAGTTGCCACGTCCGTTTCATCTATCAATAACTTTATTAGGAAGTGCCTGGAAAAGGGTAGGTGGATGGAGGTAAAATGAAGGTAAACTATGATCCGGAAGCAGACATACTCTACATAGTAATCAGGGAGGGCCCCATAAAGGACACTGTAGAAGTGGAAGATGAGATACTTATTGAAATTGCAGAAGATGAAAGCATAGTGGGAATAGAGATATGGAAAGCCTCAAAAAACATTCTAGAACCAATAGCAAAAGAGCTTTCAGCAAAATGATGCTGAAATAAGCAGCAAAAACTATGTTTAATGCCTGAGGTTAAGTTAAAGCTTACGAAACATGCTAAGGACATTATGGTTAAAAGGGGATTAGTGAATCTCTCATTCTCAGCATCGTGAAATCTCCGGATATGGTTTTTCTGGATAAGCATTCAAGCCTCATGGTAGCTGTTAAGGGAGACGAGCAAGCACTTGTGGTTGTTTATAACCCTGAAGATGACTACCTCGAAATAGTTACTGCATTCAAAACATCTAGATTGGTTAAACTTATAAGGGGCAGGCTGAATAAAGGATACTGGGTAAGAGTTCTATGAGAACTAGATACGATGGCAAACATGACATATTTTACATAGATATAGCTCCAGATAGGAAGGTGCATGATACCCAACCGCTGGATGATGATATACTCATAGATCTTGATGAGAAGGGAGATATCGTGGGCATAGAAATATGGAATGCCTCTAAGAATATCGTAGAACCAATAGCCGAACAATTAATGGAGAAAGTGAGAAAGTCATTGGAGATTGTTGTTAAATAGTAGATGTGCACACATAACCATGTGAGGAAGCTTCATATAGATGTCACATTGCGCGCGCGTTTATGTGGGCTAAAGTTAAATCAAAAACTAATGAATACATGGCTAAAGTACATCCAAGACATATGAGAAGCATTGACTATAGTATTTCGCACAACTTTTTTCCATTGTTTCCTTAAGTATATGTTATAGTTGATCTGTTCGAGACTTTAAGAATGGAGAGAGATTACAGATTCAACATAAGGCAAGCAGATACCTAACATGGAAAACAATGGTGGAAAGAACTTTAGTGAAATACTATAGTCAAACAGAAGAATTAAACCACAAGCTTAAGTTTACAAAGCGTCAAAAATTGAGGGAAACTTTATAAAGTGTGGAAGCCTTTATGATAGTAGGTGTTTAACCTCTTTGGAGCTAGTACTACCTAAAAGAATTGAGGAGAGGTTGGAGGAGGAGGCTAGGAGGACTGGAGCTTCAGAGGAGGAGCTAATAGTGGAGGCTTTATTAAAAACATTTGGGGAGCCCCTCGACCCGGAGACAAGGGTTGAGATCCATTTAAAACTGTCTGAGAAATACATGATGGAGGCGGAAGAGTTTTTGAGGAGGGGGGATCTCGTTCAAGCATCGGAGAAAGCGTGGGGGGCAGCTTCCCAAATCGTGAAGGCTCTTGCAGCAAGGGAGGGGAGGGAGCTTAGGAGTCATGGGGAACTGCATAGGCAAGCTGCCAAAATAGCCGGGGAAACGGGGGATGAGGAGATAAGGATCCTCTGGCAGTCTGCCGGAATGCTCCATCAGAACTTCTATGAAAACTGGCTTCCCCCAGAGATGGTTGAGGGAAACATCAAAGACGTGAAAAAGCTTGTAGAGAAACTGAGGCATCTGCTGAAATAATTCGATTTGAAGCAGTGAAGCTTGAAGACCAGCACATATAGATGTTTAACCTTAAATCAAGCCGTATTTATATTAAGAAGTATGGAGGGGGTGGAGGTGGAATGAAGGTAAACTATGATCCGGAAGCAGACATACTCTACACAGTAATCAAGGAGAGCACCAAAGGAACACTGTAGAGGCAGATACTTATTGAAATCGCAGGAGATGAAGGCATAGCAGAGATAGAGATATGGAGCCAAAACATTCTAGAGCCAATAGCAGAAGAGCTTTCAACAAATTAGAAAATCGCTTGAAGCAATCGCCAAAAATAAGCTATGATGAGATGATGTGAAAGATGATGAGGGGAAACATCAAGCTACTCTTCCTACTTAGATAATGCTAAATTAATGCTGAAGCTAAATTAAACTTACGAAACACTCTAAGAACATTATAGTTAAAAGGGGATTCATGAATTTCCCATTCTCAACAATAAGAGAGACTTGCAGGGGCTGAAATAAAGGCATATTTAAGCTTCCTTATGGCTATTGATGGCTTTCCAGCTTCATGTTTATGGGCTATGTTGATGATGTTTCGGAGAAGGTTATAAGGCATATTGTGAAGAGGTATAGGGATTGGATAGAAATGTTGGAGCTAAGCTCTGAGGAGGAGGTGAGGGATTTCATAGTTCGAGTATTGTCTCGACCGAGTGAGGTGTATGGGGATAAGTGAGGAGCGGTGTAAAGCATTTTTGCGGCTGAGCTTAAATCTTATGTGGATGCAAGGATTAATGATGTGAATAGGAGGATAAACGACTTATACGGTGTTATGAAAGCATCTCTAGTTGCCATCGTAATCACATTAGCATCAACAATACTCGTACCACTAATATTGAGGATACTCTTTTAACATCCTTGATTAAGCCGGCGCGCGTTAAGGGCTTGCTGGGAGGCGTGTTTAGCTGTTAGAGGTTACTTTAGGAATTATTGATGCTAGATGAGGGCTGAAAACAGCTTAGGTAATGAGTGAATAGCTATGAATTCTTTAGAGTGAGGGGATTGTGTATATGGGGACATTAAAATCATGCATAGAGCAGCTTCTATAAATTTATATGGATAGTTTGGTTTTAACGTTGGTGGTGGGTGTGAGTCGAACATTTGTGGAGATTGAGATAGAGGGGAGGAGGGCCTATGCCCTGTTTGATACTGGCTCGATACGTTCCTACATTAGGAGGGGGTTTTCTTCAGATGTTAAGCGGAGAA
>Ga0078972_1001574_pt1 | contig 84254 bp, 72 predicted proteins | sample YelNatPaOPGAMG01_FD_67568 | JGI IMG/M metagenome (GOLD analysis project Ga0078972, IMG submission 67568) | Hot spring thermophilic microbial communities from Obsidian Pool, Yellowstone National Park, USA - OP-RAMG-01 (SPADES assembly) (version 2) | ecosystem: Environmental > Aquatic > Thermal...
TATCCTGAACGGGGGAAAACGGCATTCTATCAGTAGATTATTACCAGTAATAAATTACTGATTTTGGCCGAGTTTGGCCGGATTTTGGCCGAACTCAACCCCAAACATGATGAACTGGAAACCAGCTTTCCCCGATAAAATAAAGGAATTCACCGATCACAGTCGCTACAACCTTTGCGCCATCGGGTATTGAGCGAACCTCCTTGATAGTCAAGGACTTAGAGGGGGTTGAAAATGGGCCAGGTCAGTGTTCTGACACGCTGTGCGGCCGCGCAGGGCTACCCGTTATAATTTAATCGTGAAGGAGATAAGCCTTAGGACAGAGCGGAGGTGTCAGCTCCTGGACATAACAAAGCTCGTTGAGGAGGCCGTCGCCTCATCGGGGGTCAAGGACGGGATATGCGTCCTTTTTGTTCCGCACACGACGGCTGGGATAACAGTGAACGAGGCCGCTGACCCATCGGTGGCGAGGGACATCTCAAACACGCTGTCAAGGCTGGTGCCCGAAAGCGCGAGCTATTCCCACTCCGAGGGAAACGCTGACAGCCACATAAAGAGCGTTCTGGTTTCGCCTTCGCTCACCCTCCTGGTTAAGGGCGGCAGGCTCGTCCTCGGCACCTGGCAAGGGGTATTCTTTTGCGAATTTGACGGCCCCAGGAGCAGGAAACTGCTGGTAAAGGTGATACCCGGATGAAGAAGCTCGTTCAGGTGAAGGGAAAAGCTGTTCTGGTTGAGGAACCGGCCCCCACGCCCTCTCCGGGGAGGGTCCTTGTCAGGACGAGGTTCTCCACCCTGAGCCCCGGAACAGAGGCCGAGCGCCTCAGGCTAGGGGGAAACCTCATTGAGGCCGCGAGGAGGCGCCCGCAGGAGCTGAGGGCCCTCATGGAGTTCGCTAGAAGGCGCGGACTTAGCGAGGCATTCAGGCTCGCAACCGAAAGGCTCTCTGAGCCCTTGCCCCTGGGATATTCGCTTTCGGGCGAGGTAATTGAGCTTGGCGATGGGGTATCGGGGTTCAACAAGGGCGACCGTGTTGCTTGTGCAGGCACGGAGTTCGCCCCTCACGCGGAGATAGTCTCTGTGCCAGAGCTCATGGCCGCGAGGATACCGCAAGGGGTTTCTTACGCGGATGCGGCCTTTGCAACGCTCGGAGCAATAGCCTTCTGGGCAACCAAAAGGGCCGAGGTTTCAGCGGGGGAAAGGGTTCTGGTCCTTGGACTCGGCATACTTGGAAGCCTTGTAGCGCAGGTAGCGGCCGCGTCCGGAGCCGAGGTATTCGGGCTTGAAAGGTCGGGTTTCCGCGTAAAAAAAGCCCTTGAGGTCGGGATAAAGGCCTCGTCGGATGAGCCTGGAGGGGAATTTGACGCCGTGATCGTAGCAACATCTGACCCCGATGGTTCGCTTTCTGCTCTGGCGGGCGCACGAGCCAGGCCCGGCGGGCGGGTCCTCTTCCTCGGGCCGTGGCAAAGGCCCATTCCCTACAAGGACTTCTATATGAAGGAACTCAGGGTCCTCTCCTCACGCTCATATGGGCCGGGAAGGTATGACCCGATCTACGAGCTCCTCGGTCTGGATTACCCTCCGGAGCTCTCCCGGTGGAGCGTAAAAAGGTGCATGGAGGCATTTCTGGATATGCTCGCGCGGGGCAAGGTGAGGGTGGGGACTCTCGTGACCCACACCTTCCCCATAGACCGCGGCCCGGATGCATATTCGCTTGCCCTCTCGGGTGAGGATTTCCTCGGAATAGCGATAGAGTATCCGTCGGAACCAAGGGCCGAAAGGGTAATACAGGTGAGAAAAAAAGAGCCGAGGGAGGGGAGGTTAAAGGTCGGATTGATCGGCGCTGGGCGCTTTGCCACATCAACCCTTATACCAGCGCTCAGGGGAGCAGGGCTCGCTGAGCTCGTGTGGGTGGCGGACGAGAGGAACCCGGGCCACATCGCTCGGCGTCACGGGTTCGCCAGGGCAACGACCAACCCCTTGGCCGTGATAGCCGATCCGGAGCTGGACGCCATATTCATAGCCACCCCGCACTCCTCTCACGCCAGGCTCGCCCTGGAGGCTCTGAGGGCTGGAAAGGCTGTGTTCGTTGAAAAACCGCTGGCGATAACGCGAGAGGAGCTGGCTGAGCTTGAGGAGGCTCTCGCTGAGGGAGGAGGGTTCCTCACCGTGGATTTCGGGAGGCGTTTCTCGCGGATGGCTGTGGAGCTCAAAAGCCGCATCCGGGGCAAGGGCCCGCTTCAGATCAGCATCAGGGTGAACGCGGGGCCGCTCCCGCCGAACCACTGGCTGAACCTGCCGACTGAGGGCGGAAGGGTAATCGGCGAGGCCTGCCATTTCATTGATCTCGCGAGGTTCCTGGTTGGCTCTCGGATAACCCGCACGGAGTCATCTTATCAGGGCCGGGCGAGCGCGCTGATCAACCTGTGCTTTGAGGATGGCTCGGCCGCGTCGGTGGCTTATTTTGCCGATGGTCCGGCCAGCCTGCCAAAGGAGCGGATAGAGGTCATTGGCAGGGGCGTAGCGGGAGTAATAGAGGATTTCACGGAACTTCTCCTTTATTCCGGAAATTCCTTCCGAAGAAGGAGGGCCAGGCAGGACAAGGGAACAGGGGAAATAGTGAGGGCTTTCCTGGCCGGCCTGAAAGCGGGCGGTGAACCCCCCATACCCATCCCAGAGCTCCTTGAGGTTTCGGACGCCACCCTGAGGGCGGGGAGGATCTGAGAGGCAAGGCCTATGTTCACGGGCATAATTGAGAAGACCGGAAAAATAGCCGAGGTAGCGCCCGCGGGCCCGGGCAAGCGCATAAGGGTTGAGGCAGAGGGTTTGGGGCTTAAGGTCGGGGACTCTGTAGCGGTTGACGGCGTTTGCCTTACAGCAGAGGAGATTTTGCCGGAGGGATTCGTGGCATACCTCTCCACCGAAACCCTGAGTAGGACTAAGTTCGGCCGTGTCCTGAGGCCCGGTTATCCCGTGAACATTGAGACCCCCCTTACCCTTGAGAAATTCCTCTCAGGCCACCTCGTCCAGGGGCATGTGGACGCTGTGGGGGTTCTGAGGAGGCTCACAAGAAGAGGCGAGGAGGCCGAGATGGAGGTGGAGTTTCCCCAGGCTTGGGGGAAATACCTGGTGGAGAAGGGGCCGGTCGCCGTTGACGGGATCAGCCTCACCGTCGTCAGATTGCTCCCCAGGAGGTTCACGGTCGCGCTGGTAGCACACACCCTCAGGCTAACCGCGCTCGGCCAGAGGCCCCCGCGCTCACTCCTCAACCTTGAGTTTGACCTATTTGCCAAATACGCCGAGAGATTCCTCGGATAGCCCGAAAAGCCTTCTCCTTAAAGTCTTGTAATACTCCCGGTATTCCTCAATGTGCTTGTCATACGGGAATTCTGGCAAAAGCTCGCCCTTTGCAAGCTCGCGAGCCCGGGCGAGGTATTCTTCTTTCTGAGCCGGATCAGTCGTAGCGTCGGCGAGCCGGACCAGGTTTTCAATCTCTCCGAGGTCTGTCCAGGTCTCCTCAAGCTGGTAGAAGTCGCGCTTTTTGGTAAGGAGTTCGCGGCGGCCCAGGTGCTTCCTTATTGTGTCAATGGCAGTATAGAGGAGAAACCTGCTCTTCTTGTTATAAGACCTCCTCGGCCAGAGAAGGTAAAAAAGGTGATCCATCGGGATCCTGTGCTGTGAGGAGAGCAGGAGATAGCAAAAGGCCTTGATTGCTTTGTCCCTTCTCCAGCCAATCAGGCTTATTTCCTTGCCGTCCACAATAACCTTTAGTTCCCCTATCAAATAAGCCCTTATTCCCGTGTGATCCTGCCCCGCCGCCCTCAAGACTTCGTTCAGAAGCGGCATCACATTGGAGAGGAAACCGCCCAGCAGGGGGTCTTTCCTAAAGCCGGGATGCAGAGGAACCAGAGGAGCTATGAGCTTGAGGGCCTTCGTGAAGACCGGTCTGTCAGTTTTCCAGCCCAGGTATGCCGCGGTGAGGCCTGAGAAAAACGCCTCTATGTTCTGATAAGCCCTCAGATAGTTTTTCGCGGCCAGGTAAAGCCCCTCAGCGGCCTCGGCATCGTCTTCTCTGAGCAATGCCTCTATTTCCTCTGCCGCGGCCTGCTCCCCCCAACCGCCCTTTCTGGCGAGAGCGAGGGCCTTCCTTATGAGCTTTCCTGGAGGAGGCTCAAGGCCCGCGAGGCGGGATATCTCAAGGGCCTTGGCTACCGGAAACGGCAAATATGAGGAGCCGGATTCGGCGTATCCCTTCGCTGATTCAAGGAATGTTTCTAGGGCATCGGAAACTCTCCTGAGCATCCGAAACGCCAACCCTTTCACCTCTAGCGCGGCAAAATAGAGGAGGGTTTTGGGATTAACTCTGAGAAAGCGATTCAGGTTATTCACGGCCTCGGCCGGCCGACCCCTGATGATCTCCAAGGTGCCCAATGTGTAATCAGCAACATGAGGCTCCCAGGCCTCGTTGTCTCTCCTGTAGTCAAGGAAATCCCTGTATGCTTGGTCATATTCCCCCCCGAAGACCCTGGTGGTGTATATTTGCAGCTTTGTCCTGCAAATACTTTCCCGGTCCCCAATCCGCTCTGCCATCTCCAAGGCTTTCAGGAGGTAGGCCTCCCCCTTCTTTATCTCGCCCATACCCCTGTAGGCTGTGCCGACTGAGGTAAACAAACGCCAAGCAAGCCAAGGCCTATCGCCCACTTTGCTGATTAGCCCGCTACCCTTCTTGACAGCCAAAGGGAATTGGTTCTTTAGGCTGAGTATGTGAACCTCCGCCACCCGGTAAGCCAGCGGGTCCTCCTCCCTCAATCTCTTAAGATAGGAATAGAACTCCCGGGTTTGCCCGGCCCTCCTGAACATCTCTATGGTCTCCTTGACCCTTTCCTCGGTATTCACGGGTGAAATTTTAAGGCTTTATGGTGGCTACGATCAAGTCATAGTAAAGCGCCAAGGGCAATGCGCGTTAAATCGGCGTTAAATTTCCAATTATAATATGGCTGTGTCTAAGAACCCTCAAGGAGATTTTAGCATGACAGGATGTGTTCTGACGATGTCCGTAGGAGAGGTCAAGGGCCTCTCGCCTACATGGGGGGACGATCCCTTCCACATCTCGTTCCAAATCCGCGCCAATGTTAAATGGCGTAATTTGTTAGTCGGAAGTCATCCTATAGGCCAACAAGGAGTTTGAAATGCTCTCCTCTCTTATAACAACAGGCATGATGTTTTCCCAAGCTCTCTTCGCGAGAGCATACGGAGGAACTAACTACGATGTTGGCTACGCCATCATCCAGAACCCTGATGGCAGCTATGTTGTCGCAGGAACCACGCAGAGCTTTGGAGCTGGTTCTGATGATTTCCTCATCCTCAAGCTCAACGCCTCCGGAGGCCTGGACTGGGCCAAGACTTTTGGAGGGCCGAGATACGACATCCCTTACTCCATAACCCCCACAGGGGAAGGCGGATATATCGTGGCGGGCGTCACGAAGAGTTTCGGGGCGGGCTACGACGATCTTCTTCTCATCAAGCTCAACGCTTCGGGGGAACTCCAGTGGGCCAAAGCATTCGGGGGGACTTTCATAGATATCCCATATGGCATAACCCAAACCCCTGATGGTGGATGCGCGGTTGCTGGAGTGACTTACAGCTTCGGAGCAGGCTACGGCGACATTCTCGTCCTAAAGCTCAACGGATCAGGTGAGTTGGAGTGGGCTAAAGCATTCGGAGGAACCAACAGCGAGGCCGCCAACACAATAATCCGAACCTCTGACGGTGGCTACGCTATCGCGGGGTATACGGAGAGTTTTGGCGCCGGTTCCGAGGATTTCTTGGTGCTCAAGATAAGCTCCTCAGGAGACTTCCAGTGGGCCAAGGCGTTCGGAGGAACGAACTATGACGACGCGTATTCGCTCCTCCAGACCTCAGACGGAGGCTACGCTGTTGTAGGATGGACGGAGAGCTTCGGTGCCGGAGATATAGATATCCTTGCGCTCAAGCTCAGCCCCTCAGGGGAGGTGGAGTGGGCCAGGACGCTGGGGGGAGCAAGCCTTGAGCTTCCTGGCACCACCTTTCTGAGCTCCGACGGAGGGTATTTAACTGCGGGGGTAACGCGGAGCTTTGGCCCAGGGGATGAGGATCTTCTCGCCGTTAAAATAAGCGCCTCCGGAGGCCTGGAGTGGGCTAGGAAATTTGGGGGAACGAACTACGAGCGGGCTTACTCCATGATCCCAAGCATAGACGGAGGCTACGCCATTGTCGGATACACGAGGGGGTCTACTTCCGAAAGCGCCGAACTTCTCGTTCTCAAGATCGGGTCCGACGGAAGCTATCCAGGGTGCATTGAGGAAGTTACCCTGAACGCGCTGACGCCGAATCTGAGCGTATCCCCTGCTTCTATGAGCGCTTCTTCACCCTCCCTTATCAGCGCTAACTGTTCCCCAACCGTAAACTCCCCCAATCTCACGCTAACCGATCTTTGCCCGCCATTGGATGTTGAAGAAATCCTCGGCAAGGGCTTTGATTTCAGGGCCACGGGCCAGAACATATACCTCTTCATGCCGAACCAGGCCCAGGTATCCCTCACGATATACGACGCGCAGGGAAGAGTAGTCCAGAGACTATACGATGGGGTTCTGAGCTCAGGGGGCCATACATTCAACCCAACGCTTGAGACCAAAGGCGTTTATATGGCAGTCCTCAGGTATCAGGGAGGGATGAAGAGCTTGAAGATAGTGAGGTAAAAAACCTGTGGGCCGGCCGCGGAAATCTCGCACCTCCCATATAAACCACGGCCGGCCCATATCAAAACGGAGGTTTTATCATGATAGGATGTATCCTAACGATGTGCGTAGGAGCAGTCACGGGCAACTGGCCCATGTGGGGAGGAGATCTCGCTCACCAATCCGTCCAGCTCTTGAAAGGCGCTATAACGAGCCCAGTGATAAAGTGGAGATTCGCGACCGGAGCCGATGTTGAGTGGCAGTTCTCTGCTATAGCCGATTGCGACGGGGACGGCCGGATTGAGGTCTTGGTAGGCTCATGTGACTACAAACTCTACTGCCTGCGAGGGTCAGACGGCAGTCAGAAGTGGGCGTTTACAACTGGCGGCGAAGTGCATTCCTCCCCCGCAATAGCCGATTGCGATGGCGACGGCAAGCTTGAGGTGGTGATAGGCTCTTATGACCACAATGTCTACTGCCTGCGAGGTTCAGACGGCGCTCAGAAGTGGGCGTTTGCAACCGGGGGCTGGGTGGACTCCTCCCCCGCGGTGGCCGATGTTGACGGCGACGGCAAGATGGAGGTTGTGATAGGCTCTCATGACAACAATCTCTACTGTCTGAGAGGATCAGACGGCGGTCAGAAGTGGGCTTTTACAACTGGGGGTGTTGTGACTTCCTCCCCCGCGGTGGCCGATTGCGATGGCGACGGCAAGCTTGAGGTGGTGATAGGCTCTTATGACCACAATGTCTACTGTCTGAGAGGCTCTGACGGCAGTCAGAAGTGGGCTTTTACAGCTGGTAGCGTTGTGTATTCCTCCGCCGCGGTGGCCGATGTTGACGGCGACGGCAAGATGGAGGTCGTGATAGGCTCTCATGACAACAATGTCTACTGTCTGAGAGGATCAGACGGCGGTCAGAAGTGGGCTTTTACAACTGGGGGTGCTGTGACTTCCTCCCCTGCGGTGGCCGATTGCGATGGCGACGGCAAGATGGAGGTCGTGATAGGCTCTTCTGGCTCCAAAGTCTCCTGCCTACGAGGCTCGGACGGGACCCAGAAGTGGGCGTTTAGAACTCCCGATAATGCACACACCCCCGGTGCTCTAGTTGACATAGACGGAGATGGCAGGTTTGAATATCTTGTTCCACAAGGTGGATCATCAACCCTCTACTGCCTCAACGCTGAGAACGGAACCCTGGCCTGGCAGATAGACTTGGCCGTGGATGTTCACTCGCCCTTTGCCGGGGACATAGATGGGGACGGGTGCTCTGAGATAATTGTTGGAACCCTGGGGTCTGATGCCCAGGGCTACCGCGTCTTTGCCATAGATGACCCAGGGAATACCCAGGGTTGCGGCCCCCTATACGAGGATGTTGAAGAAATCCTCGGCAAGGGCTTTGATTTCAGGGCCACGGGCAGGGGCATATACCTCTTTATGCCCAAGGAGGCTCAAATTTCGCTCGCGATATACGATGCTCAGGGAAGGCTCGTCCAGAAGCTATACGACGGAGTTATGAGCTCAGGCGGCCATACATTCAATCCAACGCTTGGGACCAAAGGCGTTTATATGGCAGTCCTCAGGTATCAGGGAGGGATGAAGAGCCTGAAGCTAATAAGATGAAAACAAGGAGGTTTTATCATGATAGGATGTATCCTAACGATATGCGTAGGAGCAGTCACGGGCAACTGGCCGATGTGGGGAGGCGAGCCTTCCCACCAGTCGGTCCAGCTCCTGAAGGGCGCTATAACAAGCCCGGTGATAAAGTGGCGTTTCGCGATCGGAAACATGGTTGAATGGCAGTTCTCCGCTATAGCCGATGTTGACGGCGACGGCCAGATGGAGGTTGTGATAGGCTCATGTTACGGCAAGGTCTACTGCCTCCGCGGCTCAGATGGGACCCAGAAGTGGGCGTTTACAGCAAGCTGGATGGAAAGCTCCCCCGCGGTGGCCGATTGCGACGGCGACGGCAAGATGGAGGTGGTGATAGGCTCTCTCGAAGACTACAACGTCTACTGCCTACGAGGATCAGACGGGGCCCAGAAGTGGACATTTACAACTGGCCCAGTGTCGTCCTCCCCTGCCGTGGCCGATGTTGACGGCGACGGCAAGATGGAGGTTGTGATAGGCTCAGGTGACGGCAAGGTCTACTGCCTCCGCGGCTCAGACGGGACCCAGAAGTGGGCGTTTACAACTGGCGGCTATGGGCGTTCCTCCCCCGCAATAGCCGATTGCGATGGCGACGGCAAGATGGAGGTCGTGGTAGGCTCTGAGGACCACAATGTCTACTGTCTGAGAGGCTCAGACGGCAGTCAGAAGTGGGCTTTTACAACTGGTAGCATTGTGTATTCCTCCCCCGCAATAGCCGATTGCGATGGCGATGGCAAGATGGAGGTCGTGATAGGCTCTCATGACAACAATGTCTACTGTCTGAGAGGCTCAGACGGCGGTCAGAAGTGGGCTTTTACAACTGGCGGCTATGTGTCGTCCTCCCCCGCAATAGCCGATGTTGATGGCGACGGCAAAATGGAGGTTATGATAGGCTCCCTAGACGGCAAGGTCTACTGCCTCCGCGGCTCAGACGGGGCCCAGAAGTGGGCGTTTACAACTCCCGATGATGCACACACCCCCGGTGCTCTAGTTGACATAGACGGAGATGGCAGGTTTGAATATCTTGTTCCACAAGGTGGATCATCAACCCTCTACTGCCTCAACGCTGAGAACGGAACCCTGGCCTGGCAGATAGACTTGGCCGTGGATGTTCACTCGCCCTTTGCCGGGGACATAGATGGGGACGGGTGCTCTGAGATAATTGTTGGAACCCTGGGGTCTGATGCCCAGGGCTACCGCGTCTTTGCCATAGATGACCCAGGGAATACCCAGGGTTGCGGCCCCCTATACGAGGATGTTGAAGAAATCCTCGGCAAGGGTTTTGATTTCAGGGCCACGGGCAGGGGCATATACCTATTCATGCCGAACCAGGCCCAGGTTTCCCTAACGCTATACGACGCGCAAGGAAGGCTCGTCCAAAGGCTATACGATGGAGTCCTGACCTCAGGAGGCCATACTTTCAATCCCGATCTTGAGACCAAAGGCGTTTATATGGCAATCCTGAGATATCAGGGAGGGATGAAGAGCCTGAAGATAGTGAGATAGCCGCTGATCCGAGCCCCGGCCGGGTTAAAATTCATCGCACCTCCCTTCCCCGGCCGGGGCTTTCTGTTTGACAAGCTTTTTATTAACCGACCCGTGGGTTTATACTTTGTGCCTTTGGGGATATTGCCATGAGCGATGTGTTCGTTCACGATGTTTTGATCCTAGGAACCGGCCTCGCCGGCCTTCGGGCCGCCCTTGAGATAGGCATGAAGACAAAGGGCAGAATAAACATGGGCCTGGTTTCCAAGGTGCAGTTGATGCGCGCTCACTCCGGCGGCGCTGAGGGCGGCACCGCGGCCGTCCTCAGGACCGAGGAGGGGGACAGCTTTGAACTGCACGCCTGGGACACGGTCAAGGGGTCGGATTTCCTGGCGGATCAGGATGTTGTCTTCAGGTTCGTGGAGGGTATGCCCAAGGAGATCCTCCTGCTGGATCACTGGGGCATGCCCTGGTCAAGGAGGCCGGACGGCACCATAGACCAGAGGCCCTTCGGGGGCCACACATATCCACGGGCCACATTCGCGGCTGACAAGACCGGGTTCTTTGAGATGCAGACCCTATACGACGCCCTGCTGGAATACACGGACAACTTCACGAGATACGATGAGTTCTTCGCTACGGCTATCCTGATGAAGGACGGAAAGTTCGCCGGGCTTGCCGCAATAGATATGGCGAAGGGGAGGATGGTCCTCTTCAGGGCAAAGGCTTTAATAATCTGCACGGGAGGCGCCGGGAGGCTCTACGGGTTCACCACATACGCGCACACCGTGACAGGGGACGGACTCGCCATGGCCCTCAGGATTGGGTTGCCCCTTGAGGACATGGAGTTCCTCCAGTTCCATCCAACCGGCCTCGTGCCAAACGGGGTCCTCATGACGGAGGCGTGCCGCGGGGAAGGCGGTTATCTGAGGAACAACCAGGGCGAGCGCTTCATGGAGCGGTATGTGCCGACGAAGATGGAGCTTGCGCCGAGGGACATAATATCTCGGTCAATGATGACCGAGATTGAGGAAGGCAGAGGCTTTCCGGGGCCTGATGGGCTTGATTACCTTCACCTTGACCTCACCCACCTCGGCGCCGCAAAGATAAACGAGCGCCTTCCCCTGGTCCGGGACGCGGCCATGAGCTTCGTGGGCGTTGACCCCATAAAGGAACCCATACCAGTGAGGCCGGTAGCCCACTATTCAATGGGCGGAATAGCCTGCGACATAAACGGCAGGACAGCCATAGAGAACATCTGGGTTGCTGGCGAGGCCGCCTGCGTGAGCCTCCACGGCGCGAACAGGCTCGGCTCAAACTCAACGGCCGAGTGCCTTCTCTGGGGCGGAATCACTGGCGCTGAGGCCGCTCGTTATGCCTCCGAACGGGACCTGCCTCCAGAGCCAACGGATGCCTTCTCTGCAGAGGAAAAGAAGATGTCCCGGTTTCTCGGAATGAGGGGAAAGGAGAACCCATACGAGCTCAGGGCCGAGCTCAGGCGGACAATGGACAGCTCGTTCGGGGTATTCAGGACAGGGGCCGAGATGGAGCGAGGCCTCGCCAAGATCCGCGAGCTCAAGAAGCGCTTCCAGGATATCAGGGTCACCGACACCTCCCCTGTCTACAACACAGACCTCGTTGCTGTCTACGAGCTGGAGAACATGCTTGATATAGCGGAGGCTTTGGCCATAGGCGCGCTGGCGAGGGAGGAGTCCAGAGGCTCACACGCCCGCAGGGACTTCCCCAAGCGCGACGACGAGAAGTGGCTCAAGCATACCCTCGTCTATAGGAACGAGGACGGGAGCTTCCGGCTGGACTACAAGCCGGTCACCATAACCGCTTGGCTCCCGGTTGAGCGCAAATACTAGGAGGAGAGATATGGAAACCCGCGCACCAAAGCCCCTTTCCCGCTCCCTTGGCGTCAAGGGTTGGGTATGGGCTGGCAGATACGGGCTTGAACGCTGGGCCTACCTTTTCCACAGGATATCGGGCCTCGCGCTCATCATATACCTTCCCATGCACCTCGTTGTAACGGGCCTGAGGCTTTTCGGCCCGGGCCCCTGGGAGGCGTTCGTTCGTTTCTCTCACAACCCTGTGGTTCTGTTCTTTGAGTGGGCCCTCATGATCGCCTTCCTATATCACGCCATAAACGGATTTAGACTGCTTCTTACGGAGCTCTTCGCCCTCACCATAGGAAAACCCTCTCACCCCCACATCCCCCCGCGCACATCCTTAAAGCGCCAGAGGCCCTTCAACATCGTCCTGATGATCCTTGGAGGAATCTTCATAGTCCTGAGCGTCTTGGACTTCTTCTTCTGGAGGTGAACCATGAAAGAGAGATACTGGTGGCTTCTTTTCATCCTTGCCGCGGCCGTGATCCTCATTACTCTGGCGGTTCACATGTTCCTGATGCACATGGGAACTGTTCTCAGTTGGATAGGCGTATCCGTCGGTGACCCCTTGGCCTGGGAGAGCACCCTCGCTCGGAACAGGCAAATAGGCATGGTATCGCTCCTTTTCGTCCTGCTCACGGCAGGGCTTTTCCACGGCCTCTACGGCTTAAGGGGAATCCTGATTGAGTGGATAAAGAACCCGATAGGACAGAAGGTCATCACCTGGCTCGTGGCTCTGTTTGGCATAGTGGCATACGCCTGGGGACTCGTTGTCCTCTTCGGCGTCTACGCTAAAGGAGGCTAAAGTGAAAGCGGTAATCTTCAGGGTTTTCAGGTTTGATCCTACAAAGGACGAAAAGCCCTACTTCAAGGAATACGAGATAACCCTCGCCAAGGGCATGACCGTCCTTGAGGCCCTTATCTACATAAAGGAAAAGATAGACCCAACGCTTTCATTCAGGGCCTCGTGTAGGATGGGCGTATGCGGCTCGTGCGCGATGTATATAAACGGCAAGCCACGCCTGGCGTGCTACAACCAGGTTGAGGACCTGAGGTCAAATGTGATATCAGTGGCTCCCCTGCCCAATTATCCCGTCATAAAGGACCTGGTTCCTGACCTCACGCCCCTGTTCCAGAAGCACGCTTCCGTCAAACCCTTTATCATAAGGCCTGACCGGGAGGAGATGGAGAACCCAACGGGCCAGTTCCTCATGACCCCGCACCAGCTTGAGGACTTCATCCAATTCGCCTATTGCATAAAGTGCGGCGCGTGCCTCTCGGCCTGCCCGACCGTCGCTTCAGACCCCGCTTTCCTCGGACCACAGGCCCTCGCGCAGGCATACAGATACATAGCGGATTGCAGGGACGCAGGCGCTGAGATAAGGATAAAGATCCTGGACACGGCCCACGGGCCCTTCAGGTGCCACTTCGCTGGCGCTTGCACGGACGCATGCCCCAAGGGGGTTGACCCCGCTCTCGGGATTCAGTATCTGAAAAAGCACATGTTCTTCGGGAAAAAACAGAAGCCTTCAGGCGTGAAGCCCCTAGCAAAAGAGCATGTGCCCAACGAGAAGTATCCCGCGCCCCCCGAAAGGACAGTGAAGTAGCTATCCGATATGAAAAGCCCGGCCCCGGCAAGATGCCGGGGCTTTTGTTTTTTTGTTTTTACCGAACCGCGGCCTTCCCCCTATAACCGCCCGCAACCCAGAGATAAACCCCCCGGCCCAGGTTTATCCTGTTCTCGCCCTGCCGGAGCTGGCCGGAATACGCGACCCGGCCGTCAACCGAGTATATGTTTATTACGAGATCGGCCGGGGCATTGAAAACAAGCCCTCCAGAGAACGCGGAGCAGGTTAGCCTGTTTCCTGGCAATAGATCGGATTCTCCGATATCCACTGGCGCGCACACATCGGTTATCGTGAGATTTGGTGTGCCTATGGTCGGAGAGCAATTCGCTCCCAGAGAAAGCGAGGATGTGCTGAAGGTTGGCGAAGATGAGCTAAGGCTTGGCGTGTTAACGGTTGGCGAGCAATCAGCAACACAACCTGGGTAGCTCCCGTCAGGCCTGAGCTTGAGGACGAGGACATTATAATAAACGCCACCGCCGAAACTTCCTGTCTCTCCTGCTACAGCGTAGCCGCCGTCCGAGGTCTGGATTATGGAGTGGGCCCGGTCATCGTTCGCCCCTCCGAATGTCTTGGCCCATTGGAGGTCTCCGGAGCTCGTGAGCTTCAGGACGAGGAGATCATAAATGCCGGCGCCGAAACTCCATGTCCATCCGGCTACTGCGTAGCCGCCGTCTGAGGTCTGGATTATGGAGAAGGCATAGTCATAGCTCGTTCCCCCGAATGTCTTGGCCCAGGATAGGTCTCCGGAGCTTGTGAGCTTGAGGACGAGGAAATCATTGCTGCCGGCGCCGAAACTATTTGTGTATCCCGCTACAGCGTAGCCGCCGTCTGAGGTCTGGACTATGGAGTAGGGTAAGTCATCGTAGACCCCCCCAAATGTCTTGGCCCAGGAGAGGTCTCCGGAACCCGTGAGCTTGAGGACGAGGAGATCCGGACGGGCGCCACCGAATCTTGCTGAGTATCCGGCTACAGCATAGCCGCCGTCTGAGGTCTGGATTATGGAGTAGGCGCCCTCCGAGCTCGCCCCTCCGAATGTCTTGGCCCAGGAGAGGTCTCCAGAGCTTGTGAGCTTGAGGATGAGGAAATCATCATAGCCAGCGCCGAAACTCCATGTCCATCAGGCTACTGCGTAGCCGCCGTCCGTGGTCTGGATTATGGACCAGGCCACATCCTGCCCGTTCGTTCCTCCGAATGTCTTGGCCCACTGTATGCTACCGTCGCTCGCGAGCTTTAGAACGAGGAAATCGCTAAGGCCGGCGCCGAAACTATATGTGTATCCCGCTACCGCGTAGCCGCCGTCTGAGGTCTGGATTATGGAGCCGAGCAAGTCAGTTGTATCGCCCCCGAATGTCTTAGCCCACTCCAGGTCTCCGGAGCTCGTGAGCTTGAGGACGAGGAGATCCTCAGCGCCGGCGCCGAAACTACGTGTCCATCCCACTAATGCGTAGCCGCCATCAGAGGTCTGGATTATGGAGTAAGGTCCGTCACTATCCGGCCCCCCGAATGTCTTTGCGAAGAGGGCCTGAGAGACCAGCATATATATGGGGATATAGTATATCATCTTAAAAAACCTCCTTCTTCTTGTTCATCACGCTCAAATTATTAACCTCCTTTCGGAGGTTCACCGAACCGCGGCCTTTCCCCTATAACCGCCCGCAACCCAGAGATAAACCCCCCGGCCCAGGTTTATCCTGTTCTCGCCCTGCCGGAGCTGGCCGGAATACGCGATCCGGCCGTCAGGGGAATATACGCTAATTGATGTTTCTTCTGCGGAGAGAAAAACGAGGCCCCCGCGACAATAGGAGGCAACGGGCGCATTCGGAGACCGGCATCCTCTTTCTCGGATATCCAAAGGTGGGCATATATTCCCTATATCAAAGTTCGGAGCGGTAGTTGTCATGGTGGCATCATGCGAATTCAGGCTAAGCCACGCGTGCGTGTGGGGATACTGAACAGTGGGCGTGGGGGTACCGGCCAGTATGGGGCAGTCGTTGACGCAACCGGGGTAGCTCCCGTCCTCGTTCAGCTTCAATATAAAAATATCGTTGCCGCCAGCACCGAAGCTGTTCGTTGTCCCGGCCACAAGATAACCGCCATCGTGAGCTTGGGTTACGGAAAAGGCATAATCATCCGCACCGCCTCCAAATGTGCGTGCCCACAATACCCCGCCGTTTTCATCCAATTTCATTACGCACGCGTCCGCGTTTCCGCTACCGAAGCTGTAGGTGTATCCAGCCACAACATAGCCGCCATCGTGAGCTTGGGTTACGGAAAAGGCATAATCATCCGCACCGCCTCCAAATGTGCGGACCCAAACCGGCGTCCCATCGGTACCAAGCTTGAAAACGAGGATATCGTAGCCGCCTACGCCGAAGCTAGAGGTGTGACCCGCCACAACATAACTGCCGTCATCGCTCTGTAAAACTGAGCGGGCGATGTCAAAAGATGCCCCTCCGAGCATGGTTTCCCATTCGTATGTTCCGGCGGCATCTATCTTAACAACATGGCAGTTCCCCATGGTCCCGGCCCCGAAGCTTTGGGTGTATCCAGCAATAGCGTAACCGCCGTCGCGGGTCTGTATAACGGAGTAGGCCGTGTCGCCCCGTGCGGACTCCGAAAAAGCCTCAATAAACTGGATTGAGCCGCTAGAGGAGAATTTGATTGCCACGAAGTTCAAGGCAGGACCCGTTACCTCATGCCCTACAAGCACGAAGCCACCATCCGATGTTGAGGACACTGCGAAAGCCTTTTCCAGGTTAGACTGATCTATAGTCTTTACCCACTGAACCCCGCCCAGTGCGCTCAGCTTTATGACGAGCATAACCGGACACAGCGTGCTTTTCCAACCTACAACCACATATCCGCCGTCCGATGTTTGCGCTATTGAATAAGCGTAATCGTTCTCCGGGGCGCCGAACTGTCTAGACCAATCCAGGCCGCCGGTCGCGTTGAGCTTTAGGACAATGGGGTCATAGTTAGCGCCCGTGTTTCTGCATCCTACAACGGCATAGCCTCCGTCCGATGTAGCTATAACCGAATAACCCCACTCATCATAAGGGCTTCCGTAAGACCTTGCGAACGATCCCTGGGCTATCAAGATGCTCAAAAAGGATATGGTCATTGCGAGATTATAAGGTTTGGGCCGGCTCCGGTAAGAACACGGGAGGTGCGAGATGCCCGGAGCCGGCCCGGGGGTTTCATCTTACAGCCACCTTTCCTTTGTAGCCTCCGGCCCCCCAGAGATAAACGCCCTGGCCAAGGGTTATCCGGTTCAAGCCCTCCCGGAGTTGCCCTGAGTAGACGAGACGGCCGTCGGGGTAATAGATGCTCATTTGGGCGCTTAAGCCCGCTCTCACCAGTATGCCACCCGAAATCGGGGAGACGACAAGTGAAGGCGCGGGAGCCTGCACCTCATTCACCTCAACGGGCGTGCAAAGGCTTGAGATGCCGGGGGCGAGGCTCGTTTGGGTTGGGGTCTGGTTGTCAAGGTTGAGGGGGATCGGAGCGCCTGTGGTCTGGATATCAGAGATAGGGCTCACGAGGGCCTGAGAGAGGTTGATGTCGCTAACGCATCCGGGATACGAGCCATCTGAGGCAATCTTCAGGACGAAGGCGTCCGACCCGCCAGCGCCCCAGCTAGTTGTGTTTCCAGCGCACGCTATCCTCCCGTCCGAGCAGATTATCGCAGACCATATCTCCTCGTTCCCTCCTCCGCCGAAGGTTTTGGCCCACAGCAGATTGCCGTTGTAGTCAATCTTCGCTATGAGGGCATCGCGTCCGCCAGCTCCGCCGCTCGTTGTGTAGCCAGCCATAACTATACCGTCGCCCGCGTCCTTCGCTGAGTAGATATACTCGTTGCCGGAGCCGCCATATCGTCTCGCCCAGATAACCTCCCCTGTGGGTTGAAGCCTGGCGACAAGTATATCCGTCCCAGCGGCCCCGAAGTTTGAGGTCTGACCGATAAGCATCAGGGTAGCGTCCGAGAGCTCCACAACAGCGTAGGCCGAGTCGCCCAGGGTGCCTCCGTATGTCCTCGCCCACAGGGGCGTTCCGCTGTTCGCAAGCTTAACGAGGAACATGTCCCTGCCGCCAGCGCCGAAGCTCTCCGTCCAACCGCATATCAGATATTCGTCGCCCATCGTTCGTATGATCTGGTAGCCGTCCTCCTCGGCTGATACGGGGCCGGCAAAATACATTGACCAGAGCAGTGAGCCGTCAGAGGCGAGCTTGAGGACGAGGAAGTCATCCTCTCCGGTTGCCGATTCCGTCCAGCCGGCAACGGCAAAGCCGCCATCGGGGGTGGAGATGGCGGAGCGAGGGCCGTCCCAGTCCGCTCCCCAATATACCCTGGACCATATAACGGAGCCGTCCGCGATGGAGACCTTCATTACGACAACTTCTCCCATATCGTATATGGCAGACTCGGAAGCCGCAAATATGTTTCCGTCCGAGGCTAGAGCGAGCCCTACTCCCCAGTCGTTTCCGGTGAACCCGTATCTCCTTGTCCAGAGAGGCGTTCCGTCCGGCCCGAGCCTCATGAGGAGCATATCCGGGTTGCCGCCAACCTGTGTGGAGCCTTGAACCACAAAGCCGCCATCAGGGGTCTGAACGATATACTGGGCCCAATCTCCGGTGTTCCATCCATATGTTTTGGCGAACATGTTCGCCAGGATCATCCCTGCGCTCAAGAAAAGGTTCAACATGGCTAAAACCTCCTTAAAGGTTTTCTAGTCATCTTACAATCGCCTTCCCGGCACAACCACCCGCCCTCCAGAGATAAACGCCACGGCCGAGGGTTATCCGGTTCAAGCCCTCCCGGAGTTGCCCTGAGTAGACGAGACGGCCGTCGGGGGAGTAGAGGTCAAGTTGGGCAGCAATCTGGGAAATAAAAACCAGTCCGCCCGAAACGCTCAGACAACGGACCTGATTGTGCGCCCCCTCTTCTGTTTCGCTGTCCTCCATTGGGGCGCAGAGGTCTGTGGTCGTGGGGTTCACGGAAGAAACGCTGGGGACAACATCCATTGCAGGTATGGATACATCCGCCCCCACGGTGATGGTTGCGTTTGAAATTGCTCCATTTATCTGGTTTATATTCCAGTCCCCGACACAGCCCGAGTAGTTTCCGTCAAGGCCTAGCCTGAGAAGCAGGAAACTCGGAGAGTAAGTGCCAGCGCAAACGAGGTCGCCGTTGAGACTATTGATTATATCGTGAAAATCCCACGGAGAGGCTATCTGAATCCTCTTTGACCAGATGAGGTTGCCGTCAAGATCCATTTTCAGAATGGAGGGGTGAGAGGTAAGAATCGCTATGCAGTTATCAGCTGTGGAGACAACGCCGTAAACCCCACTGCCGCTGGAGGCACCAAAGGCTCGCTCCCAGATAGGGTTTCCGTCGGATGCGGACAGTTTGAGAACCAGGATATCGTCCCGCGTTGGGTCTAGTATCCTGCTTATTCCTACAACAACCAGGTTGCCGTCAGCTGCCTCAGCCACATAGCGCGCTTGGTCGTCGTTGGGGCCTCCGTAGACCCTAGCCCACTGAACAGCCCCGTCAGAAGCCAGCTTCACAACTATGAAGTCCGAGGGGCCGGAGCCCCAGCTGGCTGTTTGGCCAACAACCACGAACCCGCCGTCAGATGTCTCAATTATACAACCAGGATTCTCCCCTTGGGGGCCATCTATGCTCTTAGCCCACTGGACACTGCCGTCCGGGGCTAGTTTTATTACGCATATATCATTAACACGCTGTCCAGAAAGCGCGAAACCCCCGTCAGATGTCACAACAGCACTGCCAGCGCCATATCCAGAGATGTAAAGCTGGTAGGTCTTAGCCCATTGGATAGTTCCGTCAGATGCGGTCTTAATTAACAAGGTGTAGTAAAAGGGGTTGTAAGATCCGGTGTATCCAAACATCACATAATCCATTTCAGTGGTCAAGAGGATTTTGTAGCCCTGATCAGAACCGGAACCCCCATATGTCTTAGCCCATTCCAGAACGCCGGCCGATGAAGCCTTCATAAGAAGAAAATCCCCGTTACCAGCACCGTAGCTATAGGTATAGCCAATCAGGGCGAACCCGCCGTCGCTTGTAGCGGCAACAGAGTATGCATTTAAAGAACCGCTTAATCCGTAGGCTTTCGCAAAAAGAGGAAAGCCCGTCAACATCCCTGCGCTCAAGAAAAGGTTCAACATGGCTAAAACCTCCTTAAAGGTTTTCTAGTCATCTCACAACCGCCTTCCCGGCACAACCACCCGCCCTCCAGAGATAAACGCCCTGGCCGAGGGTTATTGTCTGCCTCCCGCACTTGAGTTCGCCTCTGTAGGCCAGAGCGCCGTTAGGGCGGTATATCGCTATGTCCGTATCCTCAGCGGAAAGGAAAACGATCCCCTCACTACTGCAGAGGGCCTGGACGGATGGCCTGGGCGGCCTTCCGGTCTCCTGGGTTTCTTCGTAGAGGGAGCGGCAAAGGGAATCAACCTGTGGAGCGATCTGCACCGATTGAAGGGTGAGCGCAGTGTAGGGATAGGGCGATGAAAGATCCGTGAGGCCAAGGTTAATCCAGGCATACTCGGGAGAGGATGTGGAAAAACCCGCTGGGATTATACAGCCAGGATAGTGACCGTTGTTCGCCGGTATCTGGATAACGGAGCAATCCAGATCCCCTATGCCCACGGAGTTTGATGCGCCAACAGAGGTCAGGACGCCTTGAGGTGATTCGCACATCGCGTATTCGGTGTTGACGGAATAGAAGTCCGCGTAATAACATGACCAGGCGAATCCACCAACAGGGCCCAGGGCAATCCAAGCGTGTCGCATCTGATCGGGTCCGTTTCCGCAGACGATAAGGTTTCCGTTGGAGAATAGGTAAGCCTCGTTTCCGGTAAAACTCAAGAAACCTTGATACCACAACGGGGTAGAGTTCCTGAACTTCCATATCTGGGCGTCGGACGGAACGGAACCCCTGTTCACCAGAACATAGAAGGTGGAGTCATTCAAGGCGCGAATGCTCACCGGGTCCAGAAAGAGGGTGGTGGTGCAGGCTATAGCCCATGTAGGTTCGCCGGTTCGCGTGAAGCGGGCCAGGAAAACGCTGTTCTGATAGACATTGTCGGAATAGACCCCGCTCATATATATCTCTCCGCTCTGCGGAGCGCGGGCTATGCTCACGCCCAAGAGGTGGACATTGGGGGCGGCGTAATCGTGCTCAACGATGGGGTTACCGGTTGTCATGTCCAACCAAAGAAGAGCCGCATACCACTGAAAACCTATGTTTCTCGCGCCAGCTATCACCACATTTGAAGTTCCAGGTTCACGCGACATCAGGGTGGGCCTTTCGCTGATCCAGAAAGAAGGATATTCACGAGACCAGAGCACATCCCCCTGGGGGTTAGTCCTGATATAAATCGGGTGCACAGTGCCTCCTGACAAAGAGGCCCCGCAAACAAAGTATCCGCTGTCGGCCTCGGTCAGCTGAATGGCCTGTAACCCCACCTCTCTGCTTGGAGAGCTGCCCACGGTCTTGAGCCACAATACATTGAGGGAGGTATCAAGCCGTAGCATGAATATATCGCCCTGATCCGAGAATGGGTTACTGGGATCGTAAACATACCTCCCCACAACGAGATAGCCCCCGCCCTTGTCAGCGCAGGGGATTATTGACCTAGGCTCAAACCAAGCGAGAGGAGCTGGGGCACTTGGCACACCGTATACCTTCGCGCGAAGGGTCAACATCAGCAAAGCCAAAACAAAAGCGTTCATAGTCATCTCACAACCGCCTTTCCGGCACAGCCACCCGCCCTCCAGAGATAAACGCCACGGCCGAGGGTTATCCGGTTCGAGCCCTCCCGGAGTTGCCCTGAGTAGACGAGACGGCCGTCGGGGGAGTAAAGGCTGATTTCGGCGTTAAAGGTTGACACGAAGAGAAGCCCGTCTGGCGCAGTTGAACAGAACAACGCTGGCCCCGAGGCGTCATGCTCTTCAACTTCTTCATATACAGGTTCGCAAAAGTTGCTCGTGCTTATTGAGGGATTGGTTGGTGTTAGGTTGAGATCGGTAACCGTTGGAGACCAGGTATTGTCTGACCAGGACAGCCCAGTTCTGGTCAGGGTCGGACTACTGAGGCTGAAGGATTGAGAAACGAGACAATTGGAGTAGGAGAGGTTAGATCCCACCTTGAAGAAAAATATGTTTTGAGAACCAGGGCCTGAGGAGTTAGTGGTTGCTGTAATAAGAAACCTGCCATCGCTCGCTGGCGAAATGGCCCGAGAACCCTCCCACCCATACCAAGAGTCCCAGCCCGTCCCACCTATTGTGGCCGCTCCTTGGAGGGTGCCGCTTGAGGAAAACTTAGCCAAAAGGATGTCGCGATACCCGGCTCCCACGCTTGTTCTTCCCGTCGCGAGAATGCTCCCGTCAGATAACAGGATAAGTGAAACAGCCGTATCCCCAGAATAGTTCTGGTCCAGAACCTTGCTCCAGGCAACGGTTCCATCTGTGTTCAGCTTCATGATCAGAAAATCGGCACTGCTGTAGGAACCCGATAAGGCGTATCCGGAGCCGGCTACAAAGTATGTTCCGTCTGATGCCTGCACTATGGAGAGACCCAAATCTTCATAAGCTCTACCGTAAGCGTTTGCCCATTGAACAGTCCCATCCGAGGATGTCTTGACTACAAGCACATCCCTGCTTCCAGCACCAGCGCTGTTCGTTTCGCCAACAGCCGCATATCCTCCATCTGTTGTTCTGATTACGCAGAAGAATTCGTCAGCATTAGACCCTCCGTAGTGTTTGGCCCACTGAACGCCTCCGGAAGAGTTCAGCTTTACAAGAACAGCTTGGGTGTTGTTAGAGACATAGGCGTATCCGGCAACGAGATAGCCGCCATCGGTGGTCTGTATTATAGACCGAGCCTCATCCCAGCCGCTTCCGCCTATAGCCTTTGCCCACTGGAATGATCCCCCCGATGATGTCTTTAGAACAAATAGGTCATAACTGCCGGCACCGTAGCTAAGGGTGTGGCCAGCCACCGCATAACCTCCATCTGTGCTTATAACGAGCGAATATCCAGCATCGTCGTTTGCGCCGCCGAAGAGGTCCGCCCAGCTAACGCCTCCGCTGGAGTTAAGCTTTAGAAGGAGCAAATCATTCGAGTTTTGATCCGAGTAGCCTGTTATTATGTATCCACCATCGGAGGTTTGGCGCCCTTCAGTTCCTTCATAAACGCGCCCGCTAGCGCCGTAGAGCCTCGCAAAAAGGCTCTGTGATAAAAGCAGGATCAACAAGCTCACGGCAGTCTCCTAGCGTTTATATGGCACAAAGCCCTTCTCATCATCTCACAACCGCCTCCCCGGCACAACCACCCGCCCTCCAGAGATAAACGCCCTGGCCGAGGGTTATCCGGTTCGAGCCCTCCCGGAGTTGCCCTGAGTAGACGAGACGGCCGTCGGGGGAGTAGATGGTGATGAGCCCGCTATCGGGCGAGATTATCATCAATGCACCGGCTTTGGAGATGCATCTCAACCCTGTGCCAAAGCCCTCCTCGCCACCCTCCCGGACGTTGATGGGTGCGCATATATCCTCAGGAAGATAACCCTGAGGTATGCTTGAGACCGCCGGGCCAGAAATCGTGCCAGAAACAGGAACCGGAGACCACGAAAGCGTCGTCTGAGGGAGGGAGACCGCCGAGACGCTCGGATTACAGCCGGATACGCAGGCTGGATAATCTCCTCCCTCTCCTATCCTCATATAGAACCAATCATATGACCCGCTGAACCCATAGGACTGAGTTGTGCCGCCAGCGAAATAGCCTTGGCCTGATGGGCAGACCGACTTAATGTGATCCGACTGACCGCCCCCGAAAAGCGTTGCCCACTCAAGATCCCCGGCCGAAGAGAGCTTCAGAATTATACCGTCGTCGCTCGTGCCGAAGGAGTTGGTTCGCCCGGAGACTATGAACCCCCCATCGCTCGTCTGATAAATGGAATAAGCGCCGTCCCAGCCTGATCCCCCTATGACCTTCGCCCACAGTGGGTTGCCGGCTGAGCTGAGCTTTGCTACCAGTATATCGGCGCTAGACCCCCAGCTCCAGGTGAATCCCGCCACAGCGTATCCGCCATCCTGGGTCTGAATTATGCAGTCCCACTCATCCGGAGAGGTTCCGCCGAAGGCTTTTGCCCATTGGACAGAGCCGTTTCCGAAGAGCTTAATCACCAGAGCATCACCCCCGCCGCTTCCCTCCGTAGAGCCGCACAGCGCGAAACCGCCGTCTGCTGTTTTGACCATAGAATAGCAGTAATCGGACCCTGTGGTGCCGATCCTCTCCGCCCAATAGAGCAGGTCTCCCATGCTGTTTATCTTGAAAACCAGGATATCTCCAGATCCGGCGCCGAAACTCCATGTGTGTCCGGCGATCACGAAGTTGGTATCGTTCCCTTCTATGACCTCAGCCCCTGCTGTCGCTATATCAGTGCTGGCGCCGCCAAATGTAAAGCTGAACCCAACGGGCGCGCCGGAAGGGTTGGTCCTGACGCGCCAGCAATCGTCGTTTGATTCCCCGCAGGCAAAATACCCTCCGTCCGAGGTCTGAAAGACATGCCAGAGGATATTAATAGAGCCTGCCTGTGTCCTACCGTAGTCGTAGCCCCAGAGGTAATCCCCTGTCTGACTCACTTTTACCAGAGCCCCGCGCGTGGAGCCTAAGGCGTTGTTGTAGATGCTTCCGGCCAGAATAAAACTTCCGCCAGAAGCGGGCGAGACCCACATCAGCTGGTCATTGCCCGTGCCGCCAAGATGCTTAGCGTAAAGCCCAAAACCTATATTAATAAGGGTAAAGAGCATCTCGCACTCTCCTTTTAGGTGCCTAAGATAACCCTTGATCTAAAGAACCTCTAAAGAAAGTCGGGCTAATCAAGGCCAGGGCTAATTTACAGGCATATAAGCGGCCTAATCCTTAAGCATGGAGGCTATCTTCTGCCTCAGGCTACGGTAATACCTTCTGTAATCGTCCACGAATTCATCGTAATCAAAACCTGGCAGTATCTCCCCGGCGAGGAGATCGTTTGCCCTCATCAGGAGGCTTTTTCTTCTCTCTGGGTTCTCTGCTGCCTCTGCCTTCAGGAGAAGCGCCTCCGCCTCGCCGAGATCGGTCCAGGTGCTCTCAAGGTAATAGAACTCGCCCTTTTTCTTCAGAAGGGCCGGATTTCCGAGGTTTTTCCTTATGAGGTTAACTATGACATAAAGGTTTGCCCTCGTTTTGCTGTTCAGTTTGTCCTTCGGCCAGAGCAGATAGAAGAGGTGATCGTGGGCTATGGCGTGTTTCGGGGAAAGAAGTAGATAAAGAAATGCCTTGATGGCCTTCTTGCTTCCCCATCTCGTGAGGGAGACCTCCTTTCCGTCCACGATTACCCTCGGCCCCTCAACGAGGTAGGCCCTTATCCCGGCCTCGCGGTTTTGGGCCGGGGTGCTCTCGCGAAGGAGGGGCTCTATTGTCCTCGCAAATCCGCATGTAAGGCTATCGTCAAAGAGCCCGCGGTGAACCTGGGCAAGCGGCGCCAAAAATTTCACAATCTTTGTGAAGACGGGCAGGTCCTCTCTCCAGGCAAGCCAAGCGGCGCATATCCCTGAGAGAAAAGCCTCAAAGGGCTGACAGCACCTCGTGTATGATAGAGAGGCCTTAAAGATTCCTGCGGCGTCAGGGCTTTCCCCGAGTAGCGCCTTTATCTCGCTTGATGCCGCAAAAAATTGGAGGTCGCCCGATCCCTTCATGGCCAAGCACCTCTGGACGAGCTCCTGGTCAGGGGGCTCCAGCCCGGCAAGCGCTGTTATCTCACAGGCTTTGGCTATAGGATAACAAGCGTAAGCGCTTTGTTGCGCCAGAGATGTCCTCGCGGAGTTAACCAGATAGCGGAGCGCCTCCTGGTATTCGCCGGACAGCCTGTATATGACCCCGAGGAACTCCTCGGATGCGGCCTTGGTAACAATCGTTGCATTATCCGATGACAAGATGGATTTTAGCCTCTTTTTAGCGCTGTCCCTCCTGCCAAAGGCTATCTCCAGGCCGGCGGCCTGCATCTGAAGAAATTGGTAATTTTCGTCGTTCGGCCCTATCTCATCTAGTAGCTCGGCGATCTCGCTGTAGCTCTCGGGGTATCTCCCTTCCCTTATCTTGATGAGAAGCAGGCGTATTCGGAGCCTCCTCGCCTCCACCGTATCCCCTAGTTCCTCACTGATCTCAAGCGCTCTCTGGTAATAATTCCTCGCCAGATTCAGCTCGCCTATAGCCTCGGCCGACAAGCCGATCCACCTCATTATGGGCGATAGGAACCTTATGTCGGATATGTTGTCAGCAAGGAGGGCCCGGCCCTCCCTTATGGACTCAGCGTAATAGCATCTCGCCACGAGGACCCGCAGTCCCAGGATCCTTGAAACTACGGGATCATCTTTGGATATGGAGCGAACATACTCTTCCAGGCCCACCATCCCCTCGTTTCGGAGGATGTTCAGTCCCCTCGTGAACCTCTCGTAATTCTCCACAGATAAATTTTAAGGCCCGGACATACCTCTCAGCAAGGCGTTAGCGGACCGCGGCCTTTCCCCTATAACCGCCCGCAATCCAGAGATAAACCCCCCGGTTCAGGCTTATCCTGTTCTCGCCCTGCCGGAGCTGGCCGGAATACGCGACCCGGCCGTCAACCGAGTATATATTTATTACGAGATCGGCCGGAGAATTGAAAAGAAGCCCTCCGGAGAGCAGGTTAGCCTGTTTCCGGGCAAAACATCGCTCTCCTCAACAGCAGGCGGGCACGCGTTGGTTAGCGTGAGATTTGGTGTGCCTATGGTCGGAGAGCAATCCGCTCCCAGAGAAAGCGAGGATGTGCTGGGGGTTGGCGAAGATGAGCTAAGGCTTGGCGTGTTAACGGTTGGCGAGCAATCAGCAACACAACCTGGGTAGCTTCCGTCAGGGCCGAGCTTTAGGATGAGGAGATCGCCTAAACCGGCACCGAAACTTTCTGTGCATCCCCCTACCGCGTAGCCGCCGTCTGAGGTTTGGATTATGGAGTAGGCATAGTCCACATCTGTTCCCCCGAATGTCTTGGCCCATTGGAGGTCTCCGGAGCTCGTGAGCTTGAGGATGAGGAGATCACCATAGCCGGCGCCGAAACTTCCTGTTTTTCCCGCTACTGCGTAGCCGCCGTCTGAGGTCTGGACTATGGAGTAGGCTTCGTCATAGCGCGTCCCCCCGAATGTCTTGGCGAAGAGGACCTGAGAGACCAACGCGCATATCAAAAGACCTGACACGATAAACCTCTTTTTTTCTCGCCAGAAATTATAAGGCCTTTTCCTGCCTATCCGAAAGAAATAGTGTCGCCCTTAGAAACATGTTTCTAGAAGCTTTTCTAGATCTAGAAACTACATGTTTCTGAGCGACATCCTGCCGCGCAGGGTTTAACCGGGGCGTGCAGATGGGTTAAAATCTGCTCCTAGTGAACGAGAGGTTGGCCGCATACTGGGACCAGAGGCGAACCCTGGTCAACAAGGCGATTGACGAGGCCCTGCCTCCTGAGCGAGGCCTCGCCGGGCGGCTGACCGAGGCCATGCGCTACAGCCTCACAGCTGGCGGAAAGCGCCTCAGGCCCATTCTCGCAATCATGGGCTACGAGCTCGCCGGGGGCGCTGAGATTGAGGAGGTCATGCCCGTGGCGGTAGCCCTTGAGTTCATCCACACATTCTCGCTGATTCACGATGACCTGCCCGCCATAGACAATGACGACACCAGGCGAGGGGTTCCGACATCCCACAGGAAATTCGGGGAGGCAATGGCCATCCTCGCGGGGGATGCCTTGCTTGCCGAGGCTTTCGGCCTCATCGCGAGGGCGAGGCTTTCTCCGGAGATAAAGTGCTCCGTCCTCTCAGAGATGACATCAGCGATAGGGCTCCAGGGCGTCATAGCCGGGGAGGTGGTTGATGTGCTTGCGGAGAAGGAATCGTGGGAGCCTTCGCCGGACCTGGTCAGGTTCATTCACGGAAAGAAGACCGGCGCCCTCATATCCGCGTCGCTCACGGTGGGCGGAATAGTCGCGGGCGCGGACGACGAAACCCTGGGGCTCTTCAGGAAGGAGGGCCTCATGCTCGGGATTCTCTTCCAGATCACGGACGACATTCTTGATTTAATCGGGGACGAGAGCGCGGTCGGAAAGGACCTGCGCAAGGACGAGAACAAGGTCACATGGGTAAGGGTCTTCGGGCTGGAAAAAGCCAGGAGCGATGCTGAGGCCTTAGCGAAAGAGATATCCGAGGCGTTTGCCGAGCGCTTCGGGGAATCGGCCTGGCCCGCGTGCGAGCTGGTCTCTTTTCTAGCCAGGAGGGAATATTGACGGAGGCGAGGAAGATATTCACCAACACGGTTATATGGGTTCCGGTCCTGGCGATGATCACCGCTCAGGTAATCAAGTGCTGTATATACTCAATCACCGGCAAACGGCTTGATCTCACATGGCTGTTCCAGACCGGCGGCATGCCATCCTCGCACTCCGCGCTGGTGTCAGCGCTTGCGGTAAAGGTCGGGTTCAACGCCGGGTTTGATAGCCCCCTGTTCGCTATAGCTTTTATACTCGCCCTCATCGTGATGTATGACGCCGCGGGGGTGCGCCGAGCAATGGGAAAACAGGCGAGATTGCTCAACATAATGGTTGAAGAGATGGCCAGGGGACGCCCCGTATCCGAGGAAAGGATGAAGGAGTTCCTCGGCCACACCCCGCTTGAGGTCTTCGTGGGCGCGCTCCTTGGAGCGGTAATGGCGATACTGCTATGAGCATGTTTGACATCACGGGCATACTTTTGTCTCTGCCGGCGATTCTGCTGGCGCTTACGGTTCACGAGTTCTCCCACGCGTGGGCCGCTTTAAAGATGGGAGACCCGACAGCGAGGAACGCGGGCCGGCTCACCCTAAACCCCCTCAAGCACATTGATCCTCTGGGTTTTGTCTTGATACTGGTGGCCAGGATAGGTTGGGCGAAACCGGTTCCTGTGAACCCGCTTTATTTCAGGAATCCAGCCAGGGGCCTCGCGCTCACATCCCTCGCGGGCCCTCTCTCCAACATAGCCCTTGCAGTAGCCTCTGGCATTGCGTTCAGGATTCTGGGGCTTCTTTTCAGTGGGGCGGGCCTTTGGAAGGAATACTTCGGGCCCATGCTCGCCATAAGCGTTATAATCAACATAGCGCTCGCCTTCTTCAACCTGATACCCCTTCCCCCCTTGGACGGGTTCGCCATACTCGCTTACTTCTTTCCGAAGCTCGGCTACAACCCAGGCTTCATAAGGCTAGGGCCATTCATACTCATGGCCCTCATCGTCCTCGGATTATTTTTGCCCGTGAACCCCATTGGGCTTTACCTCGCGCCCTTTCTCTGGATAGGGACATGGCTTCTCCTGGGGGTTCCGATGGGGCTTTTCGGAGGATAAAACTATGGGAATACGCGTAAAAAGCCTTTCCTCTTATGTTCCTGAGAGCATCATAAGGAACGAGGATTTTGAGAGGTTTCTTGAGACATCGGACGAGTGGATAACGGAGCGAACGGGCATCAAGGAGAGGAGGATGGCCTCGCCACAGGAGGCCGCGTCCGACCTCGGTGCAAAGGCCGCCATCAGGGCGCTGGAGAGAGGAGGCGTTGATCCGAAGGAGATAGACCTCCTCATAGCCGCCACATCCTCGCCCGATCACCTTTTCCCATCAACGGCCTGCCTAATCCAAGCCGCAATAGGCGCGAGCCGGGCCGCGCCCTTTGACATCCAGGCCGGTTGCCCTGGGTTCGTCTTCGGGCTTGAGATAGCGAGAGGAATGCTCATCTCGGGCGCCTACAAGAGGGCACTTGTTGTTGGAACGGAGTGCCTCACAAGGATCCTGGATTACACTGACAGGTCAACATGCGTCCTCTTCGGAGACGGCGCGGGCGCGGCCGTGCTTGAGGAGGATCCGGATCACGATGGGATTATCTCCTCATACCTTGGAGGAGACGGCTCTTTGGGCTCACTGCTGATCATGCCCGCTGGAGGCTCAAGGCTACCTGCATCCAGCAAAACCGTAAAGGAGCACCTTCACTTCGTTAAGATGGAGGGCCAGGAGGTTTTCAGGAACGCGGTTCGCGCGATGCGGGATGCCGCTTTGACTACCCTCAAAAGGGCCGGGGTGCGACCAGAGGAGCTTGACTGGCTCGTCCCGCACCAGGCGAACACCCGCATCATAGAAGCGACAAGAGAGAGGCTCAAGCTTCCCCCAGAAAAGGTCTACATAAACATAGACAGGTTCGGAAACACCTCGGCCGCCTCCATACCCATAGCCCTGGACGAGATGCAGGAGAAGGGCCTCCTCAAGGAGGGGCAACTTGTGCTCGCGGTTAGCTTCGGGGCCGGATTCGTCTGGGGAGGGGTCCTCCTGAGATGGTGAGGGTTTGGCCGGATGCGGTTGAGGTGGGCTACGGCGCTCTCAGGAGGCTCCGGGACATAGTTTATTCGGTCGGGGAATCCCCCCTGTTCATCTCAGGGCCGGGCAAAAGCAGGGAAATCTGCGAGAGCTTGGGGATCCGTCCTCTTGTCGTAGACGAAAGCACCTCAAAGGCCGCTGAAGGGGTCGCGGCCGCCGCGCTCTCCTGCGACAGCATAGTTGCGATAGGAGGAGGCAAGGTTATTGATGTGGGCAAGATGTCAGCTGAGCGGGCCGGGCTTCCTATGGTTAGCGTTCCGACCGTGCTTTCGGGCGACGGCATAGCCTCTCCCATAGCGGTTATTGACGGCACGAGCCACAAGGTATCCGTTCCGAGGGCGCTTGTCTGCGACCTTGAAATCATATCCGGCGCCCCGAAGAGGCACAACACGGCCGGCGCTGGGGACCTCCTCTCCAACATATCCTCCTCATGGGACTGGAGGCGCGCGCACGAGCTCGGCAGGGACAAAGACTTCAACGGCCTCGCCGCGGCGATGAGCGAAACCGGCGCGCTCGCGCTAGTTTCTGAGGAGCCGGACCTCAGGTGCTCAGATACCCTCAGGGCACTCTGCCAGGGGCTTCTCCTGTCTGGCGCGGCGATGGCGCTGGCGGGGAGCTCCAAGCCTTCCTCAGGCTCCGAGCATAAGATAAGCCACGCCATGGACAGACTTTTCCGGGGGCCGGGACTGCACGGCGAGCAGACCGCTCTGGCGGCCGTGTTCACCACATACCTCCAATCCAACTCACACAGGGAAAGCATGATCTCCTTTATGCGCAAGCTCGGCCTTCCAACGAAACCGGCCGATCTTGGGCTTTCTTTTGCTAATTTTGCAAGGTGCGTAGCCGAGGCCCCCTCCACAAGGCCTGACCGGTTCACGATCCTGGAGGAGGTGGCCCCGGCCGGAGAGCGCCTCCTCGGCCTCATTGAGGAGGCGTTCACCCACGGGAGCCTTGCCGGTCAAAGCCTTTAAGCGATGGGCTTGCGAGCACGGGGGTTGCGGGAAAGGCCTTGTCGCCCAAGGGCTTAAAAGGCCTTGAGCCGCCATCCGGCCTCATCCTATACTTTGGCGCTGTGAACATCCTGCCTCAAGTGATTTCCAGAATCAGGGAAAAGGTCTCCTCCCAGGCCTACGAGACCTGGTTCTCGGGGATAAGGGACATCTCCGTGGAGGGCACGAGGGCCGTTATCACGGTTCAGGATCAGTTTTTCGCTGACTGGATTGAGGCAAGGTATGCCAGCTTGCTCCAGGAGGCCATAGCCGAGGCCGTGGGCGAGAAACTCTCCCTTGAGTTCAGGGTTGCCGAGCCCCGCGCCCTCCCTGAGAGCGGAAGACCCCGGAGGCCTGGGCTAGGCCTCGTGCCGAGGTTCACATTCGCTGGGTTCCTGATCCTATCCCACAATCGCTTCCCCTGCGCCGCCGTGAAGAGGTTCGTTGAGGATAGCTCTGGCGGCATAATCTGCATCGTGGGGCCGCCCGGCACGGGCAAGACCCACCTCGCGAACGCGGGAGGACACCACGCGCTCGCCATAAACCCCGAGGCTTCGGTCAGGTATGCGCGGATGGAGCCGTTCTTCAACTCCCTTCTTTCTTCAATCCGAGAAAAGCGAGTTGGGCGTTTCAAGAAGGAGTTCAGGAACCTTGATCTCCTTATTCTTGACGATTTCCAATTCGTTAAGGACAAGCCCCTCCTCCAGGAGGAGCTCCTTCACATGATTGATTCCCTCCTCATAAAGGACAGGAAGGTCATGGTGGTCTCTGCGGTTCACCCAGCGGGGCTCGGGCTCCTTGAGCCCTTGCTCTCAAGGCTCGCTGGGGGCCTCCTGGTTGAATTGCGGGAGCCTTCCCCCAAGGACAGGGAGAAGTTCCTGAGAGCCTCGCTTGAGGCAAAGGGGGTCTCGGTTGACCCTGAGGTGATCCCTCACGCGGCGCAGAACTGCCGAGGAGCCATCAGGGAGCTGGAGGGCATCGTGCAGAGGCTCTGGGCATACCATTCCCTCGTTGGCGGCCCGATCGGGCTTGAAACAGCGAAAGCCATACTCGCTGACATGGTGGTGGTCAAGACCCCGGCCCAGCGCATCGCGGAAAAGGTGGTGGAGTTCATGGGGGTGTCCTCCTCTGAGCTCATGTCAGGCTCAAGGCGAAGGAGGGTCTCAGCCACAAGGCACATCATAGCCTACATCCTCAGGGAGGAGATAGGCATGCCCCTGGAGGAGGCCGCGGAGGTTCTCGGAGGAGTCCACCACACCGCCATCCTATACGGCGTGGAGAAGGTTAAGTCGGACCCCAAGCTCCTTTCGCTCGCCAAAAAGCTTTTCAAGGAGAGCGGATCCGGCATTTGACCGGGATGGGCGAGTGTCCATTATAATTTACCCGTGAATATGATCTCATTAATCTTGGGTTTGAGCCTATCGTTGCCCGCGGCGACCAGGGCTGAGGTGCGGAAGGCGGTAGGCCCCTCATACTCGCCCCAGGCAACGGATTTCCAGCCGATCTGGAACGCTCCGGGCGGAACGATAACGGATATTGAGGTTGACCCCTTAAACCGAGATATCGTATACGCCACAAACGGATACGAGATCTTCAAGAGCACGAACGGTGGCGGGACATGGCGCAAGCTCAGCTTGGACCTGCCCATGCCGAAGGCCATCTGCGCCATTGGGGACAACAGGTTTATGTTCTACTCCTCCGACATGGGCCTTCAGTATTCCTCAGACGGAGGAAACACCTTCAACCCCGTTCCCGGAGTCCCTGATGGCATGGAGGATGCTGTGTTTTTCCTGGACACATCGGGCGAAGGCGCGGTCTATCTCGCTCTTGGAAACGGCGCCAAGCGCATTGATGTCTACAGGGGATACCAGAACAGCTGGAACCATCGCGGGTGGTTTGACCTTGACTCATCCGGCGGCGCTCCCCGCTCGCTCTGGGCCAAAGGAGACTCGGTGTTCCTGGGCATAGGAGGCTCCGGCGGCCTCACGGAGAGCTATCCCCAGCTTTTGGTCATGTTGTCCGTGGATGGCGGCGCAAACTGGTTACCCTTCTGGACTAAACCCTTAACCTCCGGAAATGTCAACGACATAGAGATAAGAAGGACAAGCGCGTTATACACATACATGTTTTTTATCACAGACGCCGGCATATTCTACGACCACATCCTAACGCCCAATCCGACCGGCCATATTGATGTGCCGGCTTGGAGCGAGATGCTCGTCCTGGGCGCCGCGGGGGACACGGTCCGGGCGCTTCTCGGGAGGAACGGGATCCTGCCGGGGCTATTTTACGCCAGGATATACGGGCTATCCGTTTTTGACACGCTCTTCCCTTACCGCGAAGAGGGCATAACCGATCTGAATTTTACCCAAGACCGCGCCATAGCCGGGACAGAGGGGCTTGGCGTAATCTCAGCGGACATAGGTTTCCAGAACTGGCAGGAGAGCAACGACAGCCTCCTCGCTTGGACAACCATGGGGCCATACTCCCTCTGGAGCAACGATACCCTGGTGTATTCCATAGATATCTCAGGCCGCCTTTACCGCTCGCGGGACGCCGGGACAAGCTGGGCCCTCACAAGCCTGAACCCGCTCATTTTCGGCATAGCGACAGCCGCTTCCACGGCCCAGCCTGAGGTCGTCTACGCGGTAGCGGTCTACCTGGATTCAACAGGAGGCGGAATAATCCTCCGCTCAACGGACGCCGGCGAGACCTGGGAAAGGATGGGGGGATTCAATATGGGGGATCCGGCCTTCCCGGTCTACCTGATTGTTGATCCTGCGAATTACAACAGGCTCTGGGCTGTTAGGCTGAGCATCGCCACGGGCGGCCTGAAGGCGAGCTATTCCACGAACGGCGGCACGGATTGGACTGATATAACCCTGCCGGATACTGTGCGCGGCCTTGATGTGGCGCCAGACGGCCGGGTATTCTGGGCGACCAAGAAAGGCGTATATTGGGGGACTTATCCGAACTTCACGAACCGTATAGATTCCCTTGAGGGGAAGGATATTGTGGGGGTTTTCTTCAATCCCCGTGATGACAGGCTATACGCGGCTGACGCCACCTCCGGCAGGCTCTGGGCCGGGCATCCGGCGAACCCAGGCACCTGGGCTACGGTCCTTGATTCGCTTCCGAACGACATATACTCAATGAGGGGAGGGGCTGATAAGTGGGGCGATTGGGCGATGATCCTCCAGGTGCACAACTCCGGACCTCTCCTCATATCAACACTTGACTACGGGCGCTCCTGGAGGCTTGAGACCTTGAACAGGAACATAGTGTGCCTCGGGATGGCGGACTCAGGAAGGCTGATAGCCGGCACCGTTGGCAACGGGCTTCGGAGGGCCAGCCTCCTTCCTCCGGGCCCGCTGAGGGTCTGGGTGAGCGCTAACCCCTCCTCACCGAAGCTCGGGGATTCGTGCTATGTGAAGGTTGAGGTGGACAGGTGGATACCGGATGTGCCTGCCTGCACCCTGATGACCGAGGGAGGGGATACTGTTCCGATCGCCCTCGCGCCCTCTGACACAACGAGGCGCGTCTTTTCCGGCGCCTTCTGGACCGGAGGGCTCCACGAGGGCCCCGGCGCCATAAAGGCGACCGCCTACGACAAGTTCGGGAACCCAGCTGTCGGCTCTTTTGAGATAGTCATAGGCCCCGGGGTTGGCGAGTTCATGCCGGGGGATTCGGTTTATGCCTATCCGAACCCGGCCCCAAATTCTGATTACGGAGATTACATCTACTTCAGGATATTCACGAGCACAGAGGCAGAGGTTGATGTCCTTCTTTACGATCTTGAGGGAAAGCCCGCTGGGATGGTATCCGGCGCTCGGGTAACAGGGGGCCTCGGTCAGGCCGTTGCCATGAACATATCAAAGGTTCCTTCGGGAATATACATATGGAGGCTACGGGCCAGATCCGTTCACGGCTCCCAGAGCGCCGAGAAAATGGGCAAGCTTGCCATAAGAAAGTGAGGTGAGAAAATGAAGAGGATCATCGCTTTGGGCTTAACCTTGACGGGGTTAGCGGCCGCGCAGGCCGGGCTCTTCCTGAAGATGGGGGCCGGCGGGCGCGAGATCGGGATGGGGGAGGCGGTGAGCGCTGTAACCCAGGGGCCTTCCTCGGTCTTCTGGAACCCGGCAGGGCTAGCCTTCGGAAGGGCTTTCGGCGCCTTCGCTCAGCACGCGGAGCATTTTCAGGGCATAAGGTATGATAACCTTGCCCTCGCCAAGTCTTTCGGGTTCGGGACCCTTGCGCTCTACGGGGGAGGGCTTTATGCCAGCGGTTTTGAGGGGAGGACAGGCCCCTCGCCTCTGCCGGAGTGGAATTTCTCCTGCTTTGACTTTTACGCTGGCCTTGCCTACGCCAAAAGGATAGGCGACTTCTCCCTGGGCGCATCCGCCAAGTTCTTCACAAGCAAGATTGAGAAGGATGCGGCGAGCGCCTTCGCGGGAGACATGGGCCTTTTATACGCGACGAGGTTCGTCAACGCTGGCCTCGCGCTCCAGAACATAGGCGGAGAGCTGACCTATCTGGAGGAATCCTCCCCCCTGCCGACCGCCCTCAGGCTCGGCCTGGGCTTCAAACCTCTGGAATTCGCCTTGATTTCAGCTGAGCTCGTGAAGAGCTTCCACGCCTCGAAATATTCAAGGGGCTACGAGATCAGGTTCGGCTCCGAGCTTACATTGGCGAAGGTGCTCTCCCTGAGAGCTGGCCTTTCAACCGATCTGGAGGGCGAATACCCTTCCGAGGAATTTGATTACGGCACGCTTTCGGCCTTCTACTTTGGATCAGGGGTGCGTGTTGAGGACTTTGATGTGGACTACGCCTTCAGGAGCTACGATGCGCTCGGCTACGCCCACAGGATCTCCTTGACATACAGCCCCGGCCGCTCAAAACAGGTTGATCTAAAGGCTTCCGAGCGCCTCGCTGAGGAATACAGAAAGAAAGCCAGAATAACAGCCGAGAGCTTCTACAGCCAGGCCTTGAACTACTATTCCGAAGGGAACCTGGCCGAGGCGCTCGCCAACCTGGATAGGGCCCTGGTGTGGGACCCGGAATACGCTGAGGCTCAGGTCATGTATGACAAGATAAAGGAGGAGAAACGCAAGGCCGACGCTGAGGCTTATTACAACAGGGGCCTTGAGCTCTACAACCAGGGCAATTTCATGGAAGCGATAAATCAGTTTGAGAGGTGCCTTGAGCTTGACCCGGAGAACTCCCTCGCCCGGAAGTGGCAGGAGAACGCTTTCACCGCTCTCGTTGAGGTTCAGAAGGCAAAATACGGCAAAAAACAGGAGAAGGGCCAGGAGGTATCCGAGCTGATGAAGAAGGGGGTCTCGTTCTACTCAAAGGGCGATTACTCCAAGGCAGAGGCCAAGTTCAAGGAGGTCCTGGCGCTTGACCCGCAGAACGCTGAGGCAAAGGACTACCTGACTAAGTCCGAAAAGGCCAGAAAGGACAAGGCCGCGGACTATATCAGAAAGGCTGAGGCCGCAAAGGCAAAGGGGGACTACGCCAGAGCCATAGATGCTTATCAAAAGGCCCTTGAATATGAGCCGGGCAACCCTGATGCGAACAAGGGCCTGGCCAACGCGAAGGCCGAGGCGGCCCGGCTCGCCTCAGAACACCTTGCTCAAGGCAAGGCCCTCTACAGGAAAGGAGACCTCTCCGGAGCCGAGGAGGAGTTTCGTGCCACGCTGGCGCTTGACCCGTCGCTCACAGAGCCAAGCTCGTATCTCTCAGAGATAGCCGAAAGGCGCAAGTCAGAGTCAAGACAGGCACCTGACCCCAAGACCGTTGAGGAGCTTTACCTTCGTGGGGTTGACGCTTATGTGAAGGAGGATTACGAGGGCGCTATCTATTACTGGGAGAAGGTCCTGGAGCTAGATCCGGATCACGCTAAGGCCAAAGCAAACCTGGCAAAAGCAAAGAAAAAGATAAGCAGGTGATAGCGCCGGTTCTGCTCTTGGCACAGGTCCATCAGGATCTCTTTGCCCGAATCTACGGCGGCCGGAATGACGATTGGGTATATTCCATTGTGGCATGCTCTGATGGGGGGTTCGCCCTTGCCGGATACACGAGGAGCTTTGGCTCTGATGGCGCTGATTTCCTCCTTCTCAAGCTGAACCCTCTCGGCGAGCTGGAATGGGCATTGACCGCTGGGGGACAAGGCTCCGAATACGCTAATGCGCTCGCCCAGACCGCGGACGGTGGATTTGCGCTCGCTGGATACACCAGGAGCTTTGGCGCTGGCGGTTCTGATATCCTTGTGGTAAAATTGAATCAGGATGGCGAACTGGGGTGGGCCAGGACAATCGGAGGCACTGGAAACGAATGCGCCTATTCCATAGCGCAGTTGCCCGACGGAAGCCTCCTGCTCGCCGGATACACCACCAGCTTCGGGTCTGGCGGTTCCGACATACTCCTATTGGAGATGAGCGAGGATGGCGATCTGAGGTGGGCTAAGACCATTGGGGGACCCGGCTCAGAGAGCGCGAGTTTTCTGGCGCTGACCAACGAAGGTGGGTTTTTCCTTGCTGGATACGGCCAGGGTGTTTCCGGGACCCTCCCACTCGTGATCCGTCTTGACCCATCAGCCGGGGTCCTCTGGGCAAAGTCATTCTCGGCAGGCGAAGGATCGTATATCCGTTCCGCTATAGCATGGATGGACGGATACCTGCTTGCAGGGTGGGTGAGGGGCAAAGGGAGCGATCCGGACGCCCTGGTGGTGAGGCTAAATGAGAAGGGAGGCCTGGTCTGGGCCAGAGCCTTTGGCGGAAAAGGCTACGACTGGGCCTCTTGTCTGACGGTTTTGCCCGGCGGAGGGTTCGGGCTTGCAGGTTGTATAAGCTTTGGCCACTACAATTTCCTCATCATGGGACTATCTGGCGCCGGGGAGCTGGAATGGGCCAAAACCTTTGGAAGCCCGGGTTGGGACGCGGCCTCGTGCATGGCGGTTTCTCGTGACCAGAGGATAGCCGTGGCAGGCTATACATCCGGCTTCGGCATAGGAGGGGACGACATCCTCCTCCTGGAATTGAGCCCTGATGGCGAATATCCGGGCTGTGCAGTTGATTGCCCAGTGAGGATCAGAGCGCCTTCGGTTAGATCCCAAAAGGTCTCGGTTGAAAGCAAGCCCTGCTTTCCGGCAATCTCGTCACCAGAGTTAACCATCAGAAAGGTTCCAGTAAGCGCGGTGGATGTCTGCGCTCCCCCATTACCGGATCAGTAGCTTCCTGTTTATCGCCCTGCCCTCAGCGGCGAGCCTCGCGAGGTAGATGCCGGGCTTGGCGTTGACGGGGAAGATGTGCCTGCCTCCCTCAAGCTCTCTCGCGCATAGGAGCGAAACCCTCTTGCCAGTTATGTCATAAAGCGATAGCTCAACCCGGCCGCCGGAAGCAAGGGTGAGCTCAAGCGCGGTTCCCCTCGGGCCGGATATTACCCTTAGGTCAGTGGCCCTCGCGCCCGTGGCCTCGCCCACTGCTCCGGTCGTGTCCTCGTAGTTGAGTATGATAATATCGTTTATGGCAAGGGAATCCGGCGAATCATCGCACAGAACGAGCTTAAGGATGTATGTGCCTAATCCGAGGCCGTGGGTGTCCCATATAGCGAGGGTATCGCGCCAGACGGGGTTGTTGTGCGGGTTGCCGATGGGGTGCCAGTTTGTTGTGTCCTCCGCAGGGGCCCAGTAGATGCTGTAATGGTCAAAGCGCCCCCAGGGAGCCAGAGGCCCCTGGATGATGGTGGCGGTGCCTATTATGGGCACATAGCTTTGGGTCCCAGCGTAATAAGGCTCATCTATGCCCATGACCCAGATGAGGCTGGAATCGTAAGCCACTGGCCTGCCGGGGAACTGGCACTCCGCGAGGATGAGCCGGGAGGTGTTCCTCGCCCATATCCCTCCGTAGGCGGTTGGGATTCCGACAAGGCCGAGAAAGGCTATCCCGTGATCACGCGTGTATATCTCGCATGTCATTGAGGTCATTATGGCTATGTTGAAGGAGTTCCCCCCGGCCTCAAAGTGGCCCCCTGTCCCGTCCAGGAGGTAGCTCTCGCCCCAGGCTACCGCGTTATCCATCGTCAGGACCTCTCCAACGATGCAGTGATCAAAGGTCAGCTTGAAATTGTCCGCCGGATAAAGGCTCCAGGTCATAACAGATGTGTTGACGAGACGGAAATACCTATCCGTCATGGGAAGGACGAAGTCCACGTAGCTCGTTCCGTTGACGAGGCCGGAGAGGTTCTGGGAATCCGAGCCGAGGCCCATTATCCCAACTGTTCGCAGGCGCGAGTCCCTGAAGGCCACACTGCAACCCGGCTGGATTACGGCGGCCCACATGCAATACCTGGTGGTGTCTATCCTCACCTGATAACGGATGCCTGAGACCCCGGGTATCCCATCCCTCATCTCAAAGACACTTATGTTGTTCCAGCCAGGAAAGGTAAAATCAACTGTCGCGCCCTGGCCGTAGAAGAACCAAGCCAGCAAGGTATCTATGTCCTTGAAGGTGGCGACGCACGAATCAGCAAAAAGCCACTCCCCGGCAACATTAACCTTCCTCAGGCTCACCGAAGGCCTCCCCCAACAGCCGGCCGTGGTCCAGCCCCTTGTGGTCACCGTGTCCCATATAACATAGGCGTTGTCGGAGGCCGAGAGGTTGTATGGCAGGTTGTTGTAGTCAAAGACCGAGCGCCTCACCTCCATGCGGGCATCCTCAGTGAGAACTGTGGCCCACTGATAGGTGAACATCTGGGGATACCTGGCGGTCCCGTCGTAGATGAGGAACCTGCCGTGGTCCATGGCGTATATGTTGCCGCGGACTATCAGGCTCCCTCCCTGGACCAGGAGAACGCCGCTATCCACTATGAATATATCGCCGTTCCACTCCCAGGTTCCGGTAATCTTAAGGGTCTCGTTCGGCGTATCGCCTATAATGTATGGCGGGCCTTTGGATTCTGGGAGCGCGCGGTTCATCATCTCCACGAGCGCCGGGTTCAGCCCTCCCCCCGGAAGGGGCTTGGCCTGCTGGGCAGAAGGCGGCACCTGGCCGCTGAGCCAGTCTACGCTCTCGGCTACCTCGTGCACCTCGGGCGGCAAGGCCAAGATCAGGATAAGGATTCCGCTCATCTCACATCCCCTTTGGTTTAGGCTAATATTATAAACCCGCATAAATCCCGCGGCTCAAAGGCCAGGACCATCCTATAACCCGGCCTCTGACCTTGCTATTTCCAGGTATTCCTCCGGAGAGAGCTGATCCGCCCTCTTTTCAGGGCTTACGCCCGCATTCTCAAGAACGCTCAGGGTCTTGGCCCCGAGGGCTGGCTTTAGGGAATTTCTCAGCGCCCTCCTCCTTGAGCCGAAGGCGAGCCTGGCGAGCTCACAGGCCCTCAGGGTAAGCCGGTCGGGTGGCCCAAGGCTTGTAAGCCTGAGGAAAGCGCTCATCACTTTCGGGGTTGGCGAAAAGGCCCTTGGCCAAAGGTAAAAGAGTATCCTCGGCTCATACCTGAGCCTCACGAGAACAGAGATATACCCGTATTGTTTCGTTCCTGGGTCAGCGCATATCCGTTCGGCGAGCTCTTTCTGAAGCGTGAGGTGCGCGTCCCGGTAAAGCCCCGCCTCCTCCGCCACCTTTTCAAGGGCTGGGGTTGATATGTGGTAAGGGAGGTTGGAGATGAAGCGGGCGGGTTTTGCCGGGAGGAGGGGTTCTACCGGCAGGCTGAGGTAATCTCCGTGAACCACGATGAAGCGCTCGCCGAACTCCGGGCCGAGGCCCTCTTTTAGGCTGTCAAGAAGCAGGAGGTCCAGCTCAATGGCTAAAACGCTCGCTCCCCGCTCAAGAATGGGCCTCGTGAGAGCCCCGCGGCCCGGCCCCACTTCCAGGAAGATATCCCCCGGCAAAGGCGAGACCTCGGATACAATCCTCTCTATGAACGATCTGTCCGTGAGGAAGACCTGGCTCAGCCTCCTCATAGCCTCAGCCCGAGCGTGAACTCGCGCGCGCTCATGGGCCTCCTGCCCTCAGGCTGGAGCTCCTCTATTCGGACCGCCCCATCAGAGCATGCTATCGCAAGCCATTTATCCCCTATGATTACCTTGCCGGGCTGATCCTTCGGCTCCGGGACAGGCACGGCCCTCAGAAGCTTAAGGAGCTTTCCCCCGAAAAGAACGCGCGCGCCGGGCTTGGGAGAAAGGGCGTTTATGTGCCTTGCCACTGCCTCTGCCTCCCTTCCCCAATCCGGCCAGAGCTCGGATTTCTCTATGCGGGGAGCGTAAGTGGGTTCACCCTCTTGAGGAACTGGCCTAAGGCTTCCCTTTATCAGTCCTTCAAAACCGGCCTTTATCAGTTCCGGAGCGCGCCTCAGATACTCCTTTACCAGCTCGCCCTTTGTTGGATATGGGGAAACTGACGCGGCCGGCAGTTCCTCCTGAAGGACCACGGGGCCTGTGTCCGTGCCCTCGTCCATGGCAAAAAGGGTTATGCCGTAAGGCCCCCCGGCCATCAATGACCTCTCTATGGGAGCGGCCCCTCGCCAAAGGGGCAAGAGCGAGGGGTGAAGGTTCAGGGAGGCTATTTTCGGAAATTCAAGGATGGGCTTTTTCAGAATACGCCCGAAGTCGGAGAGCAGGATAAAATCCGCGCGGGGCAAGCTGGCAATGAAATCGGGTGAGCTGAGCTTTGCTGGCTGAAGCAGTGGAATGCCGAGCCTTTTGGAGGCCTCCGCAACCGGACCCGGCCTTATCTTGAGCCCGCGGCCGCGGGGCTTGTCCGGCGTTGAGATAACCATCTCGGGCAGGATGCCCCTCTCGGCAAGGGCCACAAGGAGTCCGGCCGCGAAATCCCCGGAACCGAAGAAGATGTAGACCATATCACTCAATCACGAAGAGCTTTTTAGCCGTAAGTATACCGCTCTTGGTCCTGAGAACCGCTATGTATATTCCGCCGGCGAGATGGCTCAGGTCAAAACCCATAGGCCTCTCCCATGCCCCGCAGAAAGGTTTCTCAACGAGCCTTCCGGCGGGATCGTATAACTCCAGGCAGGCATACAAGCCCTCCCCGGGAAAAGCCCAGAGCCGGCTTCCCCTCTGCATGAGCCCTGGGGGCATCAGCTCCGCCTCCTCAGAGAGACCCACGGGGCCGACATAAAGTACGGTGGTTCCGGGGACTATGCTGTCCACTGCTACCTCGCACAATCCCGACGGGGCCTGCCTCACGAGGTAGCCAGGTCCGGCAACCTCGTATTGGGGGCCGGGTTTCATCCTCGGCCAGGCCCTCCCGTCGTAAAAGGTCCTGCCGTTTAGGTTAGTTATCAGGATGGCGCAGGCGGTGCTATCGTTGTTGTAATAATAAGCCGCATCAATATTGTAGAGCCTCAGGGAAAGGTCAGCGGAACCGCCCTCGGTGAATGCGAGGATGCCGGAGGCGTCCCCCATAAGGAACCTGTAGCCGGCTGAGCCGGAGTCAGCCTTGCATGTGGTCACGGTCTGGATGAAAAGGGGCTGATCCGGCAGGGGGTCCGGGAGCTGGCCTTGGACCCATGTGCCGTCGGAGAGAAAAAGCCTGTCCTCGTGGGTGTGTCCGGCTATCGCCATGTCAAGGCCGTATGTCTCCGCGCATCTAATGAACTCTTCAACTCCGTGGGTATTGGAATCATCGTTATCGTCCCTGTCAATAACAGGGCCGTGCATCATGGCGAAAAGGAGGGGAAAACCTCTGTTCCGAGAAAGCTCTTCTTCTATGAAGGCGAGCTGGTCCGGCCTGAATCCGTAGCAATAGGAGTCAAAATCCCAGTAAATGTTGTCCGGACCGGTATCAAGGCAAAGCATGTGCAGGAGCGAGCCGTAGCTAAAGGAGTAGTCGGCGTAAGGGTTCACCAATCGGAGGTAGTTTGTCTCCTCGTTCCCTATATACATCCAGTTATACCAATCGTGGTTGCCGGAGACAACAAAACACGGAACCCTGAGAGCGGAGGATATCTCAAGGAACTCCCTATACCAGTCCGGCGAATCGTCAACCTGGCCCTTCTCAACAATATCCCCGGTTATGATAACAAAGTCCGGGTAGACCAGGTTCGCCTCCTGGACTGCCCTGGCGTAGTTCCGGCTCTCCCGGTCCGAGTTGCCGATGTGAATGTCGGTGAACTGGAGGAAGGAAACGGTGTCCCGCCAGCCCGGGTAAATCATCACCGCGTTCGGCTGGGTGTCCGTGCCGGCGGGCAGGCTAATTGCGAGCGCATAGAGGCCGTGCCCGGCGGCCGATGGGATGAAGGCTCTTACGGAGTAGAGCGTGTCCTGAGCGCGAGGGTCATCGTGAAGGAGGGAGATGTTCCCGAACTCCGAGAGAAGGTCAATGTAGAGGGGGGTTGTTGGGCCGGAGGCTTTGAAGAAAACCTGTATCGTATCCCCTGGAACCGCGAGGGCTGGCCTCGCGAGGCGGGGGTATGAGAGCCAGGCTTGGGCGAAGGATAGGCCGACGAAAAGCGGAAAAGCAGATCCTCTCACCTACAAATTATAACCTAGCCCACGCGCCCAGCGCACCTCATCGCTCAGCGCCCGGGCCTGCGGTGAAAGAGACCTTCCTCATCGTGGCACGAGAGGCAGTTGCCGCTCTTGAGCCTGAAGTAAAGCCTGTGATCCGTCCTGGCCTGAGGGGTCATTGAGGGGGAAAGGAGGTCGCTGTGGCACTTTCTACAGCCCTCGTCCCGGACGCCCAATCTGGCGCGGGCCTCTCGGGCCTCATAGGGGGAAAAATGCCCGCTGAGGTGCCTGAAAAGGTTAATTCCGGCGTCCCAGGCGCTGTAGGCGTGGCAATCCGTGCATTTTGGCACAACGCCCTCCTCCTGCCTACCGTGAACCGACGCGCTGAAGGACTCAGCCGGCTCGCGCATCTCGTGGCAGATAAGGCAAACTGAGCTTTCGGACCTCCGAAGGTAAGCTAAGCCCGAAAAGAGCGCTACCCCAAGGATGATCCCTACCCCAAGGTATGGAAGGCCTTTCAGGATCCTTTCGCTCTCTGCCACAGCTCCTCCATCTCACCGAGGGTCATCTCCTCAAGGTTCCGGCCCTCTTGTCTCGCAAGCTCCCGCATCCTGGTGAACCTTGAGAGGAAACGGAGGCCAGCCTCACGAAGGCAATCCTCCGGAGAGAGGTTCAGCTTCCTCGCGAGCATTGCCGAAGCAAAAAGGAGGTCCCCGAGCTCGTGCGCTACACCAGCGTTGGTCTTCATTGCCTCGCGCAGTTCTCGCAGTTCCTCATATATCTTTTCAAGGACGCCTTCCGCATCCTCCCAATCAAAGCCGAGCGCCGAGGCCTTCCTACCTATCTCGTCAGCGAGCAAAAGCGCTGGCTGGCATGTATTGACGCTTTCGGGGAACCCCTTAGATTTGCTCTTCTCCCACCTAAAGAGGAGCTCTCGCATATCGGAGCTTGCGTTCCCGAAAACATGAGGATGGCGAGCAATAAGTTTTTCCTTAGCGCTCGCCAGGACATCCTCAAGGGAAAACCTGGCCTCCTCCTCGGCAATTGCCGCGAGCATCAAGACAACAAGAAGGACATCGCCGAGCTCCTCCGAAAGCCTTTCCCCCCTCTCTATTGCCTCCTGAACCTCGTAGGCCTCAGCGACAAGCGCTGATTTCAAGGAATCAAGGGTCTGCTCCCTGTCCCAAGGGCAACCTCCTGGCCCCCTGAGACGCTTAACCAGAGAGTAGAGCTCAGCGATCTCCATCCTTTATCAGAAGAGCACGGCAGGAGCGGTTAAGGTTTTCCCGCCGAACTCAAGTCGCCAGAAATACACCCCCTTGGGGAGCGCAGTGCTAAAAGAAACGCTGTTTTCCCCGCGTTCAAAGAGCGCCTCCTCGCGCTGGACGAGCCTCCCGCTCGCGTCGTAGAGGGATACCCTCGCGGGTCCGGGCGAGGGCAGGTTGAAGAAGAATCTCCTGCCGCTAACCCGGCCGGATAGCCCAGAACGAGCGGGCACGCCCTCATCTATTCGGACAACATCCGTCCAGTAGGTGAAGGATAGGTCCGGGGTCGTGCTATACCAGCTTACGCAGTAGGGAACGAGCACGAGGCTGTCGTAGTCTAGGGTGGGAACGGCCATGGACCCGTAGCCGTTGGCGTTCACATCCATCTCGTATATGTCCGACGGATTGGACGGGCCTCCTCTGTAGCCTATGACTCGGACACCCCAGGCCGGGCCATCCTCGCCATCAAAATAGAAGTAAAGGCTATCCGCCGAGCCCCACGAATCAAATACCACAAAATCACAGCCGCCCGGGCCCCTTATGGGGAAGGCGCCCTCGTTGCCAAAGGCCGGATAGGAGTGGTGAGTCCTCAAAACCATTACCCCGGGCCATAGATTAGCCTCTGACCAGTGCCAGTTGTCGTATCTGCCGGATACAAACCACCTCCAGACAGCGTAATCGGCGAGCGCGTTCTCAAGGCTGTCGCCAAAATCCCTGCGCAGAACGGCATCTATGTCCTCCTTGGTGTGGTTCCCCCAGTGCAGGCCCAGGGTGTCCCAGATCCTTCTTATGAGATCGGTATCGTTTTCCAAGAACATCAGGAACAAAGGCCACACAACGCCAGCATACCAGTATTCGGGAGAACCCGTGCCGTTGGTTATCTCGTAGTTCGGCCTCTTGAGGGGACCGGTGCCGCTGAGGTAGCCGATATACTCGTTGTCGTCCGGATAGACCATCTCCTCTGCCCACACAGCGCAGTTTTCCATGAACCAAGTTCCATCCGAACCCGTATAGGAGAACTGGATGGCGTGCATGAACTCGTGAGATACCGTAGCGTAGACATATCCTCCAAGGTTTCTGTCAACCGCTATGTAGGAATAGACATCCTCCTGATGGGGATCGGGCCCACTGCCCTCGGGCTCGGTGTAGCCCAGGACTCCGCCCGTGAGCTCTATTATGTATATGTCATAGCGGTCATCCCCGCCGGCGCCATTATCCGGAGGCGGCGCATCGTAACCCATTGAGTCCACGAGGATTTCCCAAGAATACTCAGCTATTTCAGCTATCTGCCTCGCATACTCCAAGGAAACGGCCAGGGAACCGGTGGTGTCGTAGTGGATGCGAAAATGGGTTGTGTCGTAGGTGGTTTGGTTCGCTGGGCGGGGCAACTTTATGCCGTGCTCCATGATGTAGGGGGTCCCGCAGAGCCATTCTCCAAAAAGATATACTCCTACAGTAAGGTATAACATTTCAAACTCCCCTAAGCCCTCTTATTGTATTACCGTCTTTCCCAGCAGGTTCTGGTTGAGGTAGGAGAAGCGCCAGAAGTAGATGCCTCCGTTCAGGCCCGGAGGAAGGGTGAGCGTGTTTTCGCCGGCAGGGAAGGCTCTGGTTACCTCAAAGGCCTTCCTTCCAGTCGCATCAAAGAGCGCGAGGGAAACCTCTCCTTCCGCGGGCAGATTGAAGGAGAAGCCCCGGCCCGCGCTGTTGACCCTTAGGGTTTTCTCGGGGATGCTTTCGTCCACCGCAACCTTATCAACCCAATATGTGAACAGGAGGTCAGGGGTATAGGAAGCATCAACCCAATTACAAACCACCGGAACCAGGATCAGACTGTCGTAGTCAAGGGTGGGTATTGGCCTTGAACCGTAGCCGGTGGCATCGTTCACATTTATCCTGAAGGTATCGGACGGGTTTGAGGGACCTCCTCTGTAGCCTATGACGAAGACCTCCCAGTCAAAGTTATCCGAGCCGTCAAAGTAGAAGTATAGGGTGTCGTTGGGAGTATAGTTGTAGAAAACCACAAAGTCGCAACCGCCGGCGCCCTTCGGATAGAAAATCCCCTGGCCGCCGGAAGCGGGATAACTGCTGTGGCTCTTGACTACCGTAACCGTTGGATAGAGGTTGGACTCTGTCCAGTGCCAGTTATCGTATCTTCCGGAGACAAACCACCTCCATATGGCGTAGTTCTCAAGGGCTGTCTTGAGGTTGGTTCCGTAGTAGTTGCTCAGGATGTAGTCTATGTCAGAATAAGAGTGCGCGCCTGGGTTCTGGCCATACCGGAGCCATATCCTCTGGATAATGGCCGTATCACCCGTCCAAAGCATGAGGAACAACGGCCAGAGAACGCCCGCGTATTCGTATAGATCGGTGTTCTGGAGCATGTGGTTTATCTCAAAGTAGGGCCTCTTCAGGGGGCTCGTGCCGCTGAGATAAGCTACATACTCGTTGTCGTTAGGGTAGCACATCTCCTCGCCCCACATCGCGCAGTTCTCCATGAACCATATGTTCTGGTATGTGCCGAAGCCGCGCTCATAAGCCATCTGGCAGGCGTGCATGAACTCGTGGACAACGGTGTTGCGCAGGGTAGAGTTATCCCAACCCTTGCCTATGACTATGTAGCTGGTGTAGCTGTCCGTGTAGTTGCCGCCAGGGCTTTCCGGCGATGTATAGCCCAGGACTCCTCCGGAGAGATACTGGACATACATGTCGTAGAGGGAGTCGCCGCCCGCAGAGCCGTCTGAGGGGGGCTTTTCAAAGCCCAAACCTGTAACATATACATCCCAGGCGTGTTCCGCATACATCCCTATGCTGTCAGCGTAGGACTTCGGGCAAGCGTGGGTGCCTGTTGTATCGTAGTGGACCTTGAAGTGTGTCGTGGTTATGTAGGTCTGGCAGGTAGGCCGGGCTTTCGGGCCTTTCGTGTTGAACTCCTCAATCGCATCAGCCGTGCCGCATATTCCCGGCACGCTCACAAGGGTCAGCGCAAACAACATGATCAAACCTCCTTATCCGTTTCCTAAATTATAAAACCCCTGAGCGTTGGCGCGCAACCCGCGCGGAGGTTATAATATGTCTCTGGATAAGCTCTACTACTCCATAGGCGAGGTAGCCCGGCTCTCCGGGGTGCCGGAGACAACCCTGCGATACTGGGATAAAAAGGGGGTTCTCTTGCCCTCAAGGAGGGACGGCAAAAGAAGATACTACACGGCAAGGGACATAGAAAGGGCAAGGAAGATAAAGAATCTGACTGAGTCTGGCCTCACCCTTGAGGGGGCTGTCGCTAAGATCGCGGGCAGATCAAGGATCCCTCCGGATGTTGTCCAGGAGATAAAGGAAATAATAGCCTTAATAAGGAAACTGATTGGCCAGAAAAGATCAGGGGGGCTGTTTGACTGATGGAACAGATCATCCTGGGCCTCATCCAAGGGTTAACAGAGTTTTTGCCCGTTTCCAGCTCCGGTCACCTGGTCATTCTCAAGTTCCTTATGGGGGTGCCGACCCCGGGCGCCGCGACCGAGATAGCCCTTCACCTGGCCACTGCGATAGCCGTAATAGCCGTGCTCTTCAAGGAATTCAAGGCACTTCTGAGCTGGAGATACCTGATTCTCCTGGCGCTAGGCCTCGCGCCGGCGGCCATCGTGGGCCTGGCATTCAAGGACCTAATAGAATCCTCCTTTGAAAACCCAGTTCCCGTTGGGTTCTTCATGATCATCACTGGCGCCCTGCTCCTTTCAACAAGGTGGGCAAAGCCAAAATCCGCGCCGCTGAACTGGTGGAGAGCGCTCATCATCGGCCTCGCGCAGGTATGCGCTTTACTGCCGGGCATCTCAAGGTCTGGCGCGACAATTGGGGTCGCGCTTTTGCTCGGCTTGGAACCCGAGGAGGCCTTCCGTTTCTCCTTCTTCATGCTCCTGCCCGCGGTTCTCGGCGGTGCAATCCTTGACGCAAAGGACATAGCCTCCCTGCCTCACCCGGCCTGGTTGGCCTTGGGCTTCGCGGTTGCTTTTGTTGTCGGGGTTGCCAGCCTCTGGTTTCTGAGAAAAACTTTGATCTCGCGGAAGCTTTTCTGGTTCTCTTTTTACCTTTTCCCGGCAGGAGCCGGAAGTCTGATTTACTTCTTGTTGAGATAAGAAACTACTTGAACCTGCCCTGCGGCGGGTGTATAATCTCATTTAAAAGAAGAGGTAAGTTATGTTTATCATGCTCCTATCCGTGGTCTTCAGGGCCGAGACGACGAACCTCGGAGAATACGGGCCTTATGAGAATACGGGTTATCCTGTTGGAACCGCCAATGGCCTGGCCTGGGGGGTTTGGACAAAAAAACCTGACGGCAAGCTGTGCGTTCTCATAAACGGCAAGGAGTGGGGGCCGTATGAGGAGGCGGGGTTTCATATAGAGTTTATGCGGCCGTCTTTTTCATCCGATGGCTCGGCTTGGGGGTTTGCGGCCATGAAGTCTGAGGAGAATCGGTATGTCATCATAAATGGCAAGGAGTGGGGGCCGTATAGATGGGTGACTGAACCAGGGTTCTCGCCCGATGGCTCGGCCTGGGGGTTTGAGGCCGGGATGACCGATGGGGGTTATGTGATCGTAAATGGCAAGAAGTGGGGACCGTATAAGTATAGCGGATCGCCCGTTTTCGCCCCTAACGGCTCATCCTGGGGATTTACGGCAGGTAAAGCCGACACCGTTCGTTATGTCATCATAAACGGCGAGGAATATGGGCCTTATGAGGACGCTGAGTCGCCGAATTTCTCTCATGATGGCGCTGTCTGGGGGTTTTCAGCCAAGAAGCCAGACGGAATTTATATCATCGTAAACGGCAAGGAACAGGGGCCGTATGAGTATGAGGAGGCTGGGTCGCCCTATTTTTCATCTGACGGCTCAGCCTGGGGATTCAGCGCCATGAAGACCGATGGGAGGGAGTATGCGGTCATAAACGGCAAGGAGAAGGGGCCGTATACATATGCTGGGTCGCCCTCCTTCTCATCCAATGGTTCGGCCTGGGGTTTTGCGGCCGGCAAGTCCGATGGCAGATTCTATGTCATAATAAACGGCGAGGAGAAGGGGCCGTATGAGGGCAACAAGAATACCATGGACTTCTTTATGCGGCCCTCTTTTTCCTCAGATGGCTCTGCCTGGGGGTTTTATGCCAAGAAGGCAGAGGATAAGTGGTATGTGATCGTGAACGACAAAGAATACGGGCCGTATCCTACATATTTTCCCGAATTTTCGTTCTCTCCCGATGGCTCGGCCTGGGCTTTTACGGCTGAGAAACCCAACTACAAGTGGTATGTCGTCATAAACGGCAAGGAGTGGGGCCCATATGAGCGCGTTGGGTCGCTCAGCTTTTCGCCTGACAGCGCTTTTGTGTTCTACACGGCAACCAAGGCCAAAAAATCCCGTTACAGGATTGAAAGGGTAAAGGTCTGGGTATCGGCCGAGTAGGCTAAAGTGGAAACCCGCGCTTGATCAGCTTCCCCTGCCGGGCTTAGAATTTTCAAAGAAACAGAGGTTACGCAAATGTTTATCTGCGCCTTTATATCCGTGGTCTTCAAGGCCGAGACAACGAACCTCGGGGAATACGGGCCCTTCGGGGATATAGGGTATCTTTATAGATCCTCTGACGGTTCGGCATGGGGGTTTAAAGCCAATAAGCCCGACGGCAAGTGGTATGTTTTCATAAATGGAAAGGAGTGGGGTCCCTATGAGGCCGTAGGGTCGCCCTCCTTTTCCTCTGACGGATCGGCCTGGGGGTTTGGGGCTGAGAAGCCCGACGGCAAGTGGTATGTCATAACAAACGGTGGGGAGTTGGGGCCTTATGCCGATGCGGGTTCGCCCTCTTTTCCACCTAGTGGCTCATCCTGGGGGGTTAGGGTCCAAGAGGACGATGGCAAGAAATGTGTTTTAATAAACAACAAGAAGTGGGGACCGTATGATGATGCTGAGTGGCCCTCTTTTTCCTCTGATGGCTCGGCCTGGGGGTTTTGGTTCAGGAAAGGCGATGGTAAATGGTATATCATCATAAACGGAAAGGAGTGGGGGCCTTATGAGGCCGCAGGATCGCTTTCTTTTTCTTCCGATGGCTCGTCCTGGGGGGTTAAGGCTGAAAAGACTGGCGGCAAGTATTATATCATCATAAACGGCAAGGAGTGGGGGCCTTATAATAATGTGTGGCCACCCTCATTCTCCTCTGACGGTTCGGTTTGGGGGTTTGCGGCTGATAGGGGTGATAGCAAGTGGTATATCATTACAAACACCAAGGAGTGGGGACCCTACATTTTCGCGGAATCGCCCTCCTTCTCATCCGACGGCTCTGCATGGGGGTTTTGGGCCTGGAAGGCCGATGACAAGAAGTATGTTATCATAAACAACAAGGAGTTGGGGCCTTATGAAGAGGTGGACTCCCCTTGCTTTTCCTCTGACGGATGGGCCTGGGGTTTTAAGGCCAAGAAGTCAGATGGCAAACACTATCTCATCGTAAAGGGCAAGGAGTGGGGGCCTTATGATGACGTGTGGTGGCCCTCCTTTTCCTTCAACGGTTCGGCCTGGGGAGTTAGAGCCGAGAAGGGCGATAAATATTATGTTATCATAAATGGCAAGGAGTGGGGGCCCTATAATTACGCGGAATCACCCTCATTCTCCTCTGACGGTTCGGCTTCTGGGGCTATAATCGCAAAATCAGATGGGTGGCACATCATCATAAACGACAAGGAGTGGGGGCCCTATAATAAAGCGTGGTCTCCTTCTTTCTCCCCTGATGGCTCGGCCCTCTTTTACGCCGCGACCAGGACCAAGCCCTCATATTACAGGATTGACAGGGTAAAGGTCAGCTTATCCTTTGAGGAGGCGAGCCGCAGGATAGCCGTTCTGCGCTTTGAGGCCACGGGCAATATACCCAAGGATAGGGAAAGGAGCGTTGAGGATAACCTGATAGCCGCCCTGGTGGGCAGGGAGGGCTTCAAGGTGGTGGAAAGAACCCAGGTTGAAAAGGTGCTGAAGGAGCAGGAGTTCGCCTGGTCAGGCGTTGTTGATCAGGCAACTGCCGCTAGGCTCGGGAAACTTCTCGGCGTGGAGTATGTGATCTTCGGTTCCCTTACCGGGGCAGAGAAGGGTTTCACGATAAACGCAAGGCTCGTCAAGGTTGAGACGGGGGAGGTGCTCCTGGCTCCCCAGGCGAGCTCAACCGGTTCGGAAGAAAGCATCCGAAGGGCCTGCGGGTTTCTGGCGGATGAATTAGCCGGTTATCAGGGTTGGTGATCCGAAGAATATTTCGGCCTCTCGTATGGCATTTTCCGGCGAATCCGAGGCGTGGACGGCGTTGCGGGTTATGTCAGTTCCGAACTGGTTACGCAGGGTTCCGGGTTTGGACTCAGAGGGGTTCGTGGCTCCGATGATCTCCCTGACGGCTGAGACCGCGTTCTCCCTCTCAAGAAGCATGCCAACCACAGGGCCGGAGGTTATGAAATCAACGAGGCTCTCGTAGAAACCCTTCCCGCGGTGAGGCTCATAGAAACGCTCCGCAGACTCGCGGGAGAGGCGCTTCATCTCAAGCCTGAGGACCCTGAAGCCCTCTGATTCAAACCTAGATATTATCTGGCCGATGACGCCTTTGGCAACAGCGTCCGGCTTTATGAGGACAAATGTCCTATCCACAAGAGAGCTTCTTCGCCAGTTCAAAGCCCACATCAAGGGCCTTAAGGTTCGGAGGGATGAACTTCTCCTTGCTGGCAAGGGATGCCTTTATGGCCTCAGCGAGGGATTCCTTTTTGACGACGCCGGTAAGGCAAACCAGGAGCGCGAGTCCCAGGATGTTGGCCGTCATGGGGTAACCCGTCTCGTCCTTCGCTGTCGTGGTAAGGTTGTAGGCGTAAAGCCGAGCGTTGTTAAAGCTCCGGGGCGAGGAAACGAAGTCCGTATCCACAATCATGATGCCGCCATCGGCCACCTTGGGTCCGAACTTGTTGTAGGACTCCTGGTTCATCACGAGAAGGGCGTGCGGCCTTTCGGCCCTTGGATAGTATATCTCGCTATCGGATATTATGATATCAGAGGAAGAGCTTCCCAGCCGAGCCTCCGGGCCGTAGTTTTTGACCTCAACAACCCTCTTGCCCTCGGCCAGCGCGGCCTCTGCCAAGAGTTTGCCAGCGGTCAGAAGACCCTGTCCTCCCGAACCAGCCAGCTTTATCTCTATCCTTTCCATGATTCGGCAAGCTCCCTAATAAGGTCGTTTATGGTGGGCTTTTCGCCCTTGTGCAGGACGCCCATCGGCAGGGCTCCCCTCTTCGGTTCGGCGCCGGCTTTGTAGACCTGACCCTTCAGCGCTTCAAGGGTCTCGTATGGGTCGGACGAGAGGTTGAACCTGCCGTAGTAGGTTGGGCAGTTTGAGAGCACATCAACGAAACCGAAGCCCTTGGTCTCGGTCGCTTCCTTGATCATGCGAACCAGCAGGGGAAAGTGAAACACCGTCGTCCTCGCTACATAGTTAGCGCCAGCGCCCTTAACGAGCTCGCAGAGATCAAACGCGGGTTCAAGCGCGCCGTATGGGGTTGTGGTGGTCTTCGCTCCGAGGGGCGTCGTCGGCGATCCTTGGCCGCCCGTCATGCCGTAATTGTAGTTGTTTATAACTATGGCTGTCATGTCTATGTTTCTCCGGGCGGCGTGGATGAGGTGGTTGCCCCCGATCGCGGCCGCGTCGCCGTCGCCCATTACCGCGAACACCTTCAGCTCTGGATTGGCAAGTTTAATCCCCACAGCAAAGGATAGGCTTCTGCCGTGGGTTGTGTGCAAGGTATTGGCGTCAAGGTATCCGGGCATCCGGGAAGAGCAACCTATGCCCGATACCATGACCACCTTGTCCGGGTCAAGCTCAAGCTCCTGAATTGTCTTGACCACAGCGTAGAGAACGGTCCCGATCCCGCAACCAGCGCACCAAGCCGAGGGCATATGCCTCATCCTGAGGAATGCCCAAGCGGGATGCTCATCAGGGGCGCCCTTCTCGTCCTGGACCCACATAGCGAGATCCGGACAGTGCTGTTCGCACAGCCCGCAACCCGTGCAATCCGCAACCCGTGCAATAATTGGGTAGCCAAGCTTTTCCTGATCAAAGACCCCGCGCGGGCATATCTTGACGCATATGCCGCACCTCTTGCAAAGGTCCTTCCTGAAGCCTATCCTGAAAACCTTTTTTAACTTTGTCTCGGCCATAAACGGCCTCCGCTCAAGGCGCGCCCGTGGGGACTTGAACCCCAAGCCTTGAGATCCGGAGTCTCACGCTCTTTCCAAGTTGAGCTACGGGCGCGTGTTTCCATCAAAGGTATCGCAGTTCCCCCCTCGCCTTTCCGCCCTCTATGAACAGCAGGGCATAGCTTCTCCGGCCTGATGAGGGGCTTCCCGGATTGAGGACGAGGAGTCCGCCGTCATTCTCAAGCACAGGCACATGGCTGTGCCCGAAAACAAGGACATCCAGATCCTCCCGCAGGAGCCTCCTGACCCTCTGGTAAAGCCCATCCGGGGGTCCGGAGCCGTGGATTAGGCCTATCCTTAAACCTTCCAGCTCAAATACCAGCCTATCATTCAGCACCCTCGCCACTCCGGGGGCATCCATGTTTCCCCTTACCGCGTAGAAAGAGCTGGTCATTCCTCTGAACAACCAAAGCGCTTCCTCTCCGGTGAAGTCCCCGGCGTGTATTATGCCATCCGCGTCCTCCGCGGCCTCCATTATATCCTCCGGCAATTCCCTTAGCCTATCGGGAATGTGGGTGTCGGACACAACGAGCAGTTTCAACCTGGTGTCCCTACTTCCTCTTGTGGCGCTGAAGCTTTCTCCTCTTCTTAATCTTGTGTCTCCTGATCTTTGCCAGCTTGCGTTTCCTGCCACACGGCATACCTACAATCTCTCCTTTATTGATTTGGAAGGTCGGAAGGAAAGAACCCACCGGGAGGGAATCTGAATGGATTCCTGGGTCTGCGGGTTCCTGGCCTTCCTCGGGCCGCGTTTCTTGACATCAAAGACGCCAAACCCCCTGAGCTCAACCCTTTCCCCGCGCTCAAAGGCCTCTCCGAGAACCGCGAGGGTGGTGGTAATTACATGGTCCACATCTTTTTTGGTCAGGCCGGTCCTTCTCGCTACATCGCTTACCAGCTCAGCCTTATTCATTCATAACCTCCTTCTTCACATTAAAGCCAAATTCTAAGGGCCGTGCCGGGAGCGGATCAAGGTCTTCGGGGGTTTCAATCAATCCTTGCCTCCGGACTTGATGGGAGAAGGGCCATAAGGCACTGGTCTGAGCTCCCTCCCCCAGGCGTCTGAACGGTTATGGACCTCAAAAATCCCCCTGCCGGCCAGCTGGGCCTTGCCCTTGCCCTCAGCGTCAATCACCAGGCCCTTTCCCAGTGCCATGACTATGAAATCCGAGCCTGATATGCTGAAACTGCCTATGTCGGAAACGAATTTCCACTCATCGCCATCACCCGCTACCTTCTCCGGGACCTGGGCGTCGCCGGCCAGATCAAGATACCAAAGGGAACCCTCTCCTGTTATGGTCAGGGAACCCCTGCCCCTTATGTAGACCAAACCGTTGCCCTCCGCGTGGAGAGTCCTTTCTCCCTTCAGCTGGGTTTTCTGCTGACTCGTGCCCCCGCCAGCTCCGGCCAGCAAGAGTGTCGCTATCAAGAGCTCCATGGCAATCACCTCCTTGATTCGCAGATTCTAAAGCTGGTGGGCGATGCGTTTCCACATGTTATTTGCCTGACATCTCACACCTCTCTTGCCAGTAAGTTATTTGGGCACAAGAGCTTTGAGCAATCCCTCTTGTAATCGCTCAAGACAGACGAGGGCTTTGGCGTATACGCTCTTGCGCCTGTCGGACTGGAAAGTCCGACCTGGGAAAACATCCGATAACCCGCTTTCAATCCTGCCCGCTTAGAGCGATTGCACTCTATTGCATACCTGATACACAGCGCGAGAACACTGAGCCCGGCCGTCCCTGGGCCGGGGATATATTCTCATCCACCGCCGGCCAAAAGGGATTCCGAGCCGAGGATTAGGGGTTGAGGAAGTGTGAGATCTCAGGTTATTTGCTGAAAGAAATTGATCGGACTCGCGTCCGCGCGGCATAATTAAACCAAATATGTCCAGAAAGCCTTTTGTCATCGCGATCATGATTTGCGCGGGTTGCGCCGTGGCGCCCGTAGGCTTCTACGAGAGCGCTTTCCCTGCGGAAAAACGCATCTGCCTGAGCGGAGGACTAGATTTGGGGCGCTCCTACGACATGATACCCTGGGACACGACGGAAGCAAGGCCGGCCGATGCCGATCAGGTTGTCTACTTTTCCCCCGTGGCGCTCCTTGGCCTTGATTACTCGCCCGTGCCTTATCTCACCTTGGGCGGTGAACTGCTGGCCCTGCCTGGGGGCGCTGGGCTTAAGGCAAAGGCTGTTCCCCTCAGCGGGGATAACGCGGCCGCAGCGGTTCTGCTCAGAGCTGGCGCGGCCCGCGCAGAAGAAAGCGATTCTTGGGGCGGCACTACTACCCATGACACCCAGTATCTTGTGGGAGCTGGCATCCTCTCGTTTGGAAACCCTGCCCTCAGCGTAGGCGTGGGGCCAAAGTTGGTCTACAGCCATGTTAATATTAAAAGCAGCAGCAGCGGTGGGGATTTCCGCGGTAATGTGATGGATTACGGCGGGTTTCTGAACGGGGTTTTGAACTATAAATTCATAGGCCTCTCAGCCGAACTGAGCCTATTCTCAATTGACAGGCCGAAAGCCGGCGCAAGAAGCCTTAAGCCATATTATGGGGGAGCGCTAAGGGTGAGATTCTGAGAGGCGGCATAAGGGCACACAGGGTGCCTGTTGAGATAACGGAGAGGTAGCGCTTAGGCGCTATTGGAGAAGCTTCCGGATTCCCGGCACCTTACGGCTCTGCCTGAGCAACAAGTTGCAGGAGGGGTTACCTTTGCTTTAACATTTATACCGGAAGAAGGAGGTAATTCGGTGTATGGTTTAATTCTCGTATTAGTAAGCGGGTTGAATTTCCAGTGCCTATCGGGAACGCAGAGGGTAATCTCGGCTGACTCCAGGGGCCTCCCCACCCTCACCATGATCATCCCCTCCCTGAACATAGGATGGAAAAGATACAGCGCCGACAGCGTCGGATACATAGAAGACACCACCTACGAGGGGGTATCCCGTCTGGCTAACGAGCTGTGGCTTGGAATGGGTTTTAGCTGGCGCTACTATGAGACCAGCATTGCGGCCCCCATACGGAACGACCTCTGGAGCGGCAAGTTCGGCCGGGATGTGAACGCGCACATGTCAACATCCCTCGGAGATGTCTTTCTCAACAACAAATTCTCTTATCCATTCAGAATCTTCAGTTTTCCGGGGGCCGGAGGCGTGATCCTCAGGTATTCCTTCCCGGTCGCGCCGGGGGATTGGGATCCGGCTGACCAGGCCAAGGACACCTCAAGCATAGGGATAAGCTACAACGGGGGGGTCTGGAGATTGCTCAGCTACGGCTCAAACTCCACATACATAGGTTCCTTGCTCACATATGTGCCCCTGGACCTCTTCGCCTTCACCTTCAATATAGGATTCGGCTCCAACAGGAACGGAGACCCCACGGACAACACGCTTGAATGGGGCTTCTCAGTGGATGTAAGGACCGGAAACTACGAGCCGTTCATTGAGTATTACTCAACAAGCTTCGTCTCCGACAACTACCACAGGCACGGGAACGCTCCGGCTTACTGGAGCGTGGGGCTGAGGACGGAGTCAGAGGGGGGCGCGGGGGTCTTTTTCGGACTTGATTTCTGGCAGAGGGGCCGGGAGGGCTCACTAGACAACCTCGCAAAGCCTGATTTCTGGCTTCCCTCATGGACTCCGGACTGGTCAATCTGGGGGGGGATCTCCTACGCCTATACCCACAGGCTCAAGGAGAGTAGGCCGGCTACGGGGATAGTCTGGGGAACCGTCTTTGACAAGTCTACTAACCAACCCATCAAGGCCCTGGTTTCCCTGCCGGAGGCCAGGATCAATCGCCAACCCACCGATGACGCCGGAGTCTTTAGGGTTGAGGGTGTCCCGGAGGGCAAGGTTACCCTCGTGGTGGAGGCCCCTGGCCGCGAGCTCTACACCGAGAGCATCGTTGTGGCAAAGGACCAGGTGACATACAAGAATGTCTTTCTATCCCCGCAGGCGGGCTCGGCCGGGGTTCAGAGCAAGGGGGTCATAGCGGGAAAGGTTGTTGACAAGCAAACCGGCGAGCCCCTTTCTGCGACCATAGAGTTCGTTGACCCAATCCTCCCGCCAACGGCAACCGATCCATCCACGGGCCTATTCAAGGTTCCAAATGTGGATGTGGGGCTTTACACCATATCAATCAAGGCAGTGGGCTACAGGACATCGGTTGAGGTAGTGGCTGTAAAGCCAGGCGAGCCGGCGGTGAAGGATATATCGCTCATCCGAGAGGGCCAGTCCTCTGAGGGCGCTGTCTCCGACGAGAAATCAAGGGCAACAGCGGCCGCTTTCGTCAGCATGGCCCAGGACAAGGCATCCGAGGGGGACTACGACGAGGCGCTCCGCTATCTGGACATAGCGGGCGTATGGGACCCGGATAACCCCCAGGTGAAGGAGCTCTATGACCGCTACAGGGCCGAGGCCGAGACCTACAGGACCCAAAAATCCCTGGAAAGGGGTATTGGATTCTACAACGACGGGAGGTATCTTGACGCGCTTGTGGAATTTGACAAAGCGATGAAGGCTGACCCCAAATCAGAGGACGCCAGAAAGTGGTATGAAATGGCGTTCAACGCGCTCGTGGAACAGGGCTCGGGTGGCAAGTCCAGCGTATCGGGCTACCTCTCTCAGGGCGCCGCGCTCTACGCGGGAGGGGATGTTGAGGGCGCAATAGCGATGTGGAACAAGGCCCTTGAAATAGACCCAAATAACAAGGCCGCTAGGGAATACATATCAAAGGCTCAGAACAAAAAACAACTTGACGCCAAAGCCCTCATAGCAGAGGGAAAGGATCTCATGTCCAAGGGCCAATACGCGGCCGCGCTCTCAAGGTTCAACCAGGCACTTAAGCTTGAGCCGGCCAACGCCGAGGCCGCGGCCGGCAAGGAGGACGCGCAGGCAAAGATAAAACAGCTCGCGAGGGAAAAGCTGAACGAGGGCAAGGAGCTCTATAACCTTCAGAAATATGACGAGGCTGAGGAGAAGCTCAGGGCCGCGCTAAAGCTTGACCCTTCGCTTTCAGAGGCAAACGCCTACCTCTCAAAGATATCTGAGGCCAGGTCAGCTTCCAAACCGAAATTTTCCGAGGATGAGCTGAACGCCCTTTATCTGAAAGGCGTTGAAGCCTATGTAAAGGAGGATTACGAGACAGCGGTCTATTACTGGACGAAGGTCCTGGAGATGGATCCCAACCACTCCAAGGCCAAGAAAAACCTCGCGAGGGCAAAGCAGAAAATGGGCGAATGAGATGAAGATAAGGTTAAGGGTAAAACCAGGCGCCCCGCGCACCAGATTCCTGGGGTGGGGGGATGACGGAACGCTCACCGTAGCCGTATCCGAGAGGCCAACCGACGGCGAGGCCAACAGGGCGCTCGTCCGGTTCCTGGCCAAGGAATTCGGCCTCTCGCCGGATGATGTCAGAATAACATCGGGCGCTCGCTCGCGGTTAAAGGTCGTGGAGCTTCCGGGGGTTACTCCTGAAATGATAAAGGCGGTCCTAAAATGAGGGTAGTAACCTGGTTTCTCTTCTTTCTGTGCGTTCTCCTATCGGGGATAGGCATCTATCTATACGCTTTTCTATATACCCCTGCAGTGGCCGCTCTCAGGGACCTTGAGGCGGAGAACGAGAGATTGCTCGGGATGAAGAAGCCGCCTGAGGAGGTTAGGATAGAGAACGCCGCAGTGCGGGAAGAGGGCCCGAAGGTGGTTTATCCCACAGATAGGCTTTTCATGCCCGGGACGGCTGATCTTTCGCCTGAGGGCAAGTCAACCCTGAGCGAGCTGGCAGAAGAGCTCAAGAAAGGGGGCTACTCCGAGATAATCGTCGCTTGTTATACCGATGCCTCGCCCGTAATTACCAACACCGACAAATATCCGAGCAACTGGGAGCTGGCAGGGGCAAGGGCAGGGACGGTGGTGCGGTTTCTTGCCGAAAAAGGGGTGCCGGACTCGGTTCTCGCCGCGGTCTCCTATGGCCCTACGAGGCCTGTAGCTTCAAACGCTACCCCGGAGGGGAGATCGCAGAACAGAAGGCTTGAGATAAGGACGAGGTAAAGTATGGAACGAAGGGTATTTAGGCCAACCCTCGCCATCCTGGGAAGGGAGGTGAAGGACCTTGATGAGGCTGGCAGGATTATGCTCTCGGAGATGGGCGTAAAAACACCGCCAGAAGAGCTCATCTCTACATTCATTGGCGGCGGAGTGAGCATCCTGCACGCCAGGGATTGGGTTGATGTTCCTCTTCTGGGATTCATGAAGCCCGTGGTGCCCTTTGAGGATGACGGGGCCGAGGTCAGGTATGTTTTCCTTGTCATATCCCCCAAGGAGGACCCGGACGCTCACCTGATCGCGCTCGCGAGGGTTGCCAGGATAATGAGCGAAAAAGAGGTAAGGGAGGCGCTGGAGGGCATCTCCGATTCCTCTGAGTGCGTGGAACTATTGGAGAGGTATTCGGCCTGAAGGCTCGGCCCTTGATCCTATCTGACATCTCACACCTCTCTTGCCAGCAAGTTATTTGGGCACAAGAGCTTTGAGCTTTCCCCCTTGTAATCGCTCAAGACAGACGAGGGCTTTGGTGTATACGCTTTTGCGCCTGTCGGACTGGAAAGTCCGACCTGAGAAAACATTCGATTTTCAATCCTGCCCGCTTGATGTGAGGAGCCCCGCGCGCAGGGGTATTGCCTCCACCAGAACCCTTACCCGCTGGATCTGTATCCAGCGAAGGGCAATTGCGCTACATCGCATACCTGATACATAGCGCGAGAATCTTGAGCCCAGCGGGGTGAGCCAGCTCTTCATCTTGGAGATATATTCTCATCCAACGCCGGCCCAAAGCGATTTCGAGCCGAGGATCAGGGGTTGAGGAAGCCTATCATGTGATCCTCCTTCAAGTTTCGGTTTATAATATGCTCCTATGCCAGTAATAGAGCATTACGATGCCCTTATAGAGATGGCGAAGGCTAAGAGGGAAGTGAAGGTAGTGGTTCCCTCACCTGAGAGCGAGAACCTCATAGAGGGCCTGGCCATGGCCTCCCACCTGGCATACCCCATTCTGGTGGGAGACGAGAAAAAGATAAGACCCCTTTTGGAGAAGTGCGGCCTTGAAGCCGATGTGATTAATGTCCCCGACATGCACGAGGCCCTTTACAAAGCCCTGGAAATAGTGCGCGGTGGCGGCGCGGACATGATCATGAAGGGAAAGGACGACACCCCAACCTTCATGCACGCTGTCCTTGACAAGGAAAAGGGCATAAGGACCGGAAAGCTCCTCTCCCACATAACCTGCCTGGAGATACCGGGCTACCACAAACTGCTTTTCGTCACGGACGCCGGCATAATCATAAGGCCGAACCTTGAGCAGAAACTCAACATGATGGATAACCTTCTGGGGGTTCTCAAGAAGTTGGGCTATGACAGGCCCAAGATAGCCATGCTCGCCAGCCTTGAGGTGCCGAGCCCTGATATGCCTGAGACCCTTGAGGCCGCGGCCATGGCCAAGTTCGCGGAGCGCGGGCGTTTCGGTTCAGCAATTGTTGACGGCCCCCTCGCCCTTGATGTGGCGCTTGACCCGGAGTCCGTTAAGATAAAGGGGCTTTCGGGTGAGGTCATGGGAGACGCGGATGTGCTTTTTGTTCCCGATGTGGTAACGGGCAATGTGTTCTGCAAGGCTATGGTTCTCTTCGCACGAGCCAAGATGGGCGGGTTCATCGCCGGGGCCAAGGTTCCCATTGTCTTCCTCTCGCGAGCGGATACACCTGAGCGCAAGCTCTACTCAATAGCCTTCGCTGTGGCCGCTGGGTAACCTACCGGACAACGCACTTTGCCGTGAGAGCGCGTTTGCCGCCCGTAAGGGTGGACAAATAGACGCCCCTGGGCAGGTTCCCCATATCCAGGATCACCCTCCCGGCAAAGCGCTCCGAGCGCACCAGCCTCCCTGAGACATCGTAAAGAGATATCTCGGCCTCCGCGGGGCTTTGGGCAAAAAGGGACCTGGCTTTCGGATCGTATGTTATGGAGAACCCCGGCCCCTCATCCCCATCCGCGACCCCAACATCAGCCCTGACAAAGCAGACCGCGTCAGCTATGACGACCTTCGCTGTATCCGATATCCGGTTCGTTATCTGGAGGTAACTGCCCGGCGCGAGAGGGAAATCCCCGAGGTAAAACCAGGAACCGCCGCCCGTTGTCTGATCAACAATGATAACGGTATCCCCGCCGGAGTAGTGTATCCTCACGGGAACATCGTTGGCCCTGTTGGACGCTGAGGTATACCTTATGAAAACCCTGTATGTTCCGGGGACAATGGCCTCCGGAAGGAAGACCGCTGAGGCGGGCGGCCCGCCTTTTGCCCAGAGGTAGCCGAGCCCCCAATAGCCCTGGATATACTCCGATGGATTCCAGGTGCCGGAGAAAAAGCACTCCGGATCAAGGTTATCTATGATATATTCGGTATCCCTGGCTTGAAGGGTTATGCTTCCTATGGAGGTATCCCTCCTGATCGCGAGGTTCTCGCGGAACGCGGAATTGTATTTGGGGCTTGCCTGGAAAGCGAGGTCATATGTGGCTCGCCTCCTGACGATGGCCTGAACGGGACCCTGGCCCACTTTCTTGCTCCAGACAACGGAATCCGATGGATCAACCGTGCAAGTGATGAGGCAAGAATCCGGGCCAACCGTTGCGTTTATCCGCGCTATGAAGAAGTGCTCCTCCAGCTCGTTCCATAGCTCGGGCCTGTCGCCGTCGTAGCCCAGGGCCCAGATCCCAACGCCCTGGATGTTCCTGTCAATCGCCAGGTCATACTTGAGGCCCAGGGAGGAGTCGTTGTCAAACCATGTCTGATACCAGCTTGAGGAATAATACCTATACCAGGGCGTCTGGGAGTACGAATACCAGAGGAGTCCGTATGTGGCCGCTTCTTTTGCGGCGTTAGCATAGGTTATCGCGGTGCCTGTTGCGAGGGTTGAGTCTCCGGGCTGAGAGCCCTTCGCCTGCCACTTGTAGCCGTAGTAAGGCAATCCTATTATTATCTTTTCCGGGCCGCCGGCGTAGCCCACATAGTAGTCAACGGACTTCGTGACATTGTAGGTGTAGCCCGTTAGGGGGGAGACAGGGCCCGTCGTCGGAGAGCCTGACCAGAAGTAGTCGTAGCCCATGACGAATATCCCGTCAACCTCCGGCGCGATCCGGTCTATGAGGAACCTGTTGTTCCAGTTCACCGCTCCAACGCAGAGCGCCAGCTCAAGCCCGTGAGCCTGGCATGAATCCGAGAGGATCTGGATGAACTGGAGGAAAAGAAGGGAGTCGGCTGAGTATGGGAACTCAAAGTCAATGTTGATGCCATCCGCTCCCCCGGAACTGGCCGCGCTAACAAGGACATGGGAGCAGTGAGCCTTGTAGCTCGTCAGGATGCTCCTTATAACATCAGCGTCAAAGCATGTGGCTGTCATGTGAACCTTTACCCCGTGGGCGTGCGCGCTGTCAACGAGCTCGGCCCACCCTCCGGGCCAGTTGTTCCAGTTGCTGATGTCGCCGGTTGAGTTCACCGATACCGCGAACCAAGCGATGTGGGATAGGAGATCGTAGTCAAGGCTCCGGTAGGTGGTTCCCATCCAGTAGGGGTAGAACCCGTAGACGGTCCTGTCAACCTGGTGCCTATCCAGGAGGGGCAATGTCGGGAGGGGAGGGGCGTATGGCAAAGGCTCGTGCTCCTGGAGCTGGGCCTGGTGGATGCTCCCGAAGGAAATTAGGGCCAAAAGTATATGCATATTTAAATTTTAATCCGCGGCCGAGGCTATCCGCAAGATATTGAGGGTATGCGCTAGGGGGCGTTATAATTTTAATCCCATGACCTACATAGTTGACGGCTACAATGTGATACTGACAACCCGTTTCAAGGAATTGGGGATGGAACGAGCGAGGGAATACCTCCTCTCTTTCTGCAAGGTGTTCGCTCCACACGAAGTAATAGTGGTTTTTGACGGCAGGGATGGGATATTTCATCACCTTCAGGGCGCGGTTTTCACGAAGGGCGAAAGCGCCGACGAATACATTAAACGCTGGCTCAGGAAGTGCCCGAAGCCGCAGGAGGTAATCGTGGTGACGGAGGATAGGGAGATCAGAGGAGTGGCGGGTAGCCTTGGCGCGAGGGTAATGTCAGCTAGGGAGTTCGTGAAGGGTCCTAAGAGATTAGTCTCCAAAAAAAGCGCGGGTCGCCCAACCGGCAAGGAGGCCGCTGACATAAACCGCGAGCTCATGGAGGAGTGGGGGATAGATTAGCGGGCAGGAACGGGGGCCTTGCCCAGCAAAATCGTGCGGCGCCTTATATACGCTCACCCTTTATGGAGGCAGGTAAAATTTGCCGCGCCTTATAATTTGAATATCCTGGAGGACACCATGAAGAAATACCTTATGATCGTCGGGACACTGGCCGCGGTCGCGGGTTGCGTGGGCGGTCTTGGCCGGGGTTGCGGAGGTTGTATCTCGTCCGTGGTCCAGAAGGAGATAGAGAAGCAGACGGGCGTTGACCTGGGCGGAAAGATGAGCGAGGAGGAGATAGAGAACTACAGGCTCACGGACGCGGATGTTGAGAAATACATAGAGGACTTCCCAAAGCTGGCGCAGGACTTCAAGGAGCTTGGCGAAACCATAGAAAAGACTCCGGGCGAATCGTTAAAGGGGCTTGCCCTTATGACGGGTTCCGAGAAGATAAAGGCGGATCTCAGGGCTATGGGTTGGAACCCGCCGGAGAAGTTTTTCGCGGTGCACCGCGCGATCTGGATGACCATATCATACAACAACATGCGGAGGGCCACGGAGGATGTGTCGGGACACATTGAGGAAAACAAGAAAGAGATGGAGGAGATGCTCAATGACCCCAACATCCCGGCTGAGCAGAAGAGGCAGATAAGGGAAAGCCTCAAGGAGATGGAGAGTTCTCATGAGCAACTGCAAAAGCATATGAGGGAGCTGGAGAAAAGTGGGGAGCTGGAGCACAACGCGATGGTGGTTGAGAGGCACATGGACGAGCTGAACAGGATGCTTGAGAAGCTGCGGTAATTGCGTTTGCGCGCCCGCCGGATCGCGCTTTAAAATATCGCGGCAAAAGGAGAGAGAAAGATGGCAGTGCACGAATACCAACCTGTCCGCGCGCCGCGGGGCACCGCCCTTACATGCAAGTCCTGGCAGACAGAAGCCCCCATGCGCATGCTCATGAACAACCTTGACCCGGAGGTTGCCAAGGACCCCGCTAACCTCATAGTCTACGGGGGAACGGGCAAGGCCGCGAGGAGCTGGGCCGCTTATCACGCCATAGTTGAGGCACTCAAGAACCTGGAGATGGACGAGACCCTCCTCGTTCAATCCGGAAAACCCGTTGGCATCTTCAGGACGCACGAGTGGGCTCCGCGGGTCCTCATCGCCAATTCAAACCTGGTCGGCAAGTGGGCGAACTGGGAATACTTCAGGGAGCTGGAGGAGCGAGGCCTAATAATGTTCGGCCAGATGACAGCTGGCAGTTGGATATACATAGGGACGCAGGGCATCCTCCAGGGAACATACGAGACCTTCGGAGCGGCCGCAAGGAAATACTTCGGCGGGGACCTCAGGGGAAGGATAGTGGTGACGGCTGGCCTCGGCGAGATGGGCGGCGCTCAACCACTTGCCGCAACCCTGAACAACGGCGTTATTATAGCGGTGGAGGTCAACCCCTGGGCTATAGAGCGAAGGCTAAGACACGGCTACCTGGACACCAAGGCCGATAGCCTTGACCAGGCCCTTGATGCCGCGAGGAGGGCCGCTGACAGGGGAGAGGCTATTTCAATAGGTCTCCTTGGGAACATAGCGGATGTCCTGCCTGAGATGGCGAAAAGGGGGTTCGTTCCGGACCTTTTGACGGATCAGACTGCGGCGCACGACCCTTTGGTTGGCTACATCCCCTCCGGGTTCACGGTTGAGGAGGCCGCGGAGCTCCGGAAGAGGCCGGAGGAATACATGGCTAGGGTAAAGGACTCCGTAGCCAGGCATGTGAGCGCGATGCTTGAACTACAGCGGAAGGGCGCCATTACATTTGAATACGGGAATAACCTCAGAAGGCTCGCGCAGGAGGCCGGGGTCCGCGATGCGTTTGAGATAAAGGGCTATGTCCCTCATTTCATAAGGGATCTCTTCGCCCGCGGATCCGGGCCGTTCAGGTGGGTAGCGCTATCAGGCGATCCCGAGGACATCTTCAAGACTGACAGGAAGGTCCTTGAGCTCTTCCCCGAGAACGATCACCTCCGCCGTTGGATAGAGCTCGCGCAGAAAAAGGTGAAGTGGCAAGGCCTGCCCGCGAGGATATGCTGGCTCGGCCAGGGCGAGCGGGCTGAGTTCGGCCTCGCCATAAACGAGATGGTCAGAAGGGGCGAGCTCAAGGCGCCCATAGTCATAGGCCGCGATCACCACGACACGGGATCGGTCGCTTCGCCCTTCAGGGAAACAGAGGCTATGGCAGACGGTTCCGACGCGATAGCGGACTGGCCAATACTAAACGCCATGCTAAATGTGGCCTCAGGAGCCACATGGGTCTCTTTCCACCACGGAGGGGGAGTCGGCATAGGCTACTCGCTCCACGCCGGCATGGTAATCGTCGCTGACGGCACGAGGGAAATGGACCTGAGGCTGGAGAGGGTCCTGACGAATGACCCCGGCATCGGCGTAATAAGGCACGCTGACGCCGGATACGAGATAGCGAAGGAGACGGCGAAAAAGCACGGGCTCAAGATACCTATGGGGTGAGCCCCGCGGACCTTTGGCATCAAGGTTTTGCTGGGCCAGGCCCTACATCCCACCCAAGCCTGTCCCCAGCAGGGTGAGACAACCCAGCGCTGATCCTCCGACGAACCCGAGGCCTAGGGTGAATATGGGGTAATAGCTCCCGTTTCCGGAATACTTGAAGTAGCTCCCGCCCAGCTCAAGCCTGAAGCCGTAATCCGTCTTGCCTTTTAGGCCAACGAATTCCCCCGAACCCTTGTATTTGAAATCAAGGCCAAAGGCCGCGTGCTGGTAGAAACCGTCGGCAAACTCGCCCCAGAGCTTCTCTCCCGATGTCGCTCCCTGCGGCGCGTAGACCCCCTGCCAGGCCACATACCACATCCAGTTCTTGTGGGGCCTATTCCCCAGGATAAGGTTGACGCCAGGGGTCATCAGGTATGTGCCGGCAAGGACATCGTAGAGAAGGTATGGCTGGAGGGCGAAACTCGTGACATTAACCGCGCGCTTTGAGGATTTGAACAGCCTTATCTTAGCGTATGGGCCTACGCCCATCCCGTTCATCATAGCGCCAATATCAGCCTCTTTAGCGACGCCAAATCCAATCGATCCGCCCAGGTTCCAGCTCCTGTAGACATCCTCGTCCGCCGCGGCCCTACCGTGATCCTGTTTTATAAAGCCGGGGAAGGAAGCGAACAACTGCGCGTCAATCTTTCCGGATCCGGCTGGCTCCGGGGTCTGGAATGTCCCGAAGAAACAGCCCGTAACCGCGAGGGGCAAAAAAATGCCGAGCTTTCTCATGGCAAAATATTAAAGGCTAAGCTCAGAAGCTTGCAACCCCTAAAAATTCTGACACCTCACACCTCTCTTGCCAGTAAGTTATTTGGGCACAAGAGCTTTGAGCTTTCCCCTCGTAATCGCTCAAGACAGACGAGGGCTTTGGTGTATACGCTCTTGCGCCTGTCGGACTGGAAAGTCCGACCTGGGAAAACATCCGATAACCCGCTTTCAATCCTGCCTCCTTGATGTGAGGAGCCCCGCGCGCAGGGGTATTGCCTCCACCAGAACCCTTACCCGCTGGGTCTGTATCCAGCGAAGGGCGATGGCACTCTATAGCATACCTGATAAACAGCGCGAGGACTCTGAGCCCAGCTGAGGTGAGCCAGCTCTTCATCTTGGGGATATATTTTCATACAACGCCGGCCCAAAGCATTCCGAGCCGAGGATCAGGATTTGAGGAAGTGTGAGATCTCAGCTAAAAATTATCACTCAAAGGAGAAATCCTTGGCGAGCCAAGCCCTTACCGAGAGAGCATCAGCGCGGCCATCCTCGGCCATAAGGTAGCCTCCGGAAAGCCCGAACCTTACGAGGCGGGTCACATCAAACACAAGCGAGAGGTCAAACTCGTTCCCGATCCTTGAGGATGAATCCGATGTGAAAGCGCTCGCGAGGGTGTAGTAATCAAGCCTCGCGGTCATCATGAGATCCGGGCGCAGAAAATCAAGGTAACGGCTGTAGCTGGCGTGAGCGTTTATGGCGGATATATCAGCAAGGCCCCTGAGGAAGGGGTCAGGCGCGTATGCGAAGGTAAAGGCCTCGCCTATGCCTCCCCATCCAACCTGATCGTAGGAGTAGACTATGTTCTGACCAAAAGCGTTGACCCAAAGGGGATCTATGCTGAAAACCGCTCCACCCACGCCAAAGGAGCCGCGGGCGATCTCAAATGTTGCGAGGCCTGATAGGGCGCTCACCGTGTCGCTCATGTAGTCAGCGCCCTCCGCGGCCAGGTTGAGCCAACTGAGCTTCACCTCAGCCCTCCCGCCTGCCCAAAGGTCGTAGCGGTCCTTGAGCAGGGGCGTGGGCCTGCTGAGCGCGTAGATTGAAAGGTATAGGGGGCCGAGCCCAGCGCCGCTGTTGGCGCCGGCCATCCACGAGGGCCTCGCGCCTATGACAGGCGGCTCGGTATAGAGCGCGTGCAGGTTCAGGCGGATGTTATCCCCAAAAAGAAGCGAAATGGCCGGGTATCCCTTGAGCCTGTCGGACCAGACCAGGCCGTCTCCGTAGAAAAGCAACTGCTTTCCGGCCCTCAGGGAGAACCAGTCCGCGAAATAAGCCTCCGCGTATGCCTCCGGGATGACGAACCTGTCGTAGTCTCCCTCCGCGCCCCATGACTGAAGCCTCACGAAACCAAACAGCCACGAGCCGAATGTCATATCAAAGCCAAGCTCAACGCGGTGCATGTAGAGCGGCTGTTTAATGGTATCCACGGATACGCCTATGCCCCAGAGGCTCAGGTTGCCCGTGAGGTTGTAGGTGCCGGTCTCGGCAACCCCGACTACCTCCTCCTCCCATGTGCCAACGCCTTCCTGGGCCATTGCGGTTCCCGCTACAAGAAGAAATGCAATATACCTCATAAGGGGTAAATGTTAAACCGGAGGGTAGGCGGGTTTCAAGCAGAAAATGTCTGACGGATGCGTCCTTGTATTGGGCCAGGCCCTTGTCTTATCATTTAGGCATGAGACGCCTTTTTGCCCTCATTTGCCTCTCGTGCTCCCTGAATTCCTATCACAGCCCCAGGGCCATCGGCGAGTCCGACGCTACAATCGGGGTCTCCTGGACCGCTTTTCCCATCGTAGAGGAGAGGAAACCCGATAGCCCCGCCAAGGAGACCCAGAGCTTTCTTCGTATACTGGGGTTCCCGATGGTGTGGCTCAGATACGGCCTCGCTCGGCGCACCGAACTCGGAATGGGGGTTGCGCTTTTCCGCTATAAACCTATTGAGACGAACGAATATGTAATGTCCATAACGGCCTGTCCATACATAAAGCGCGAGCTCTTCGGGGCCGGCCCGTTTCTCACGAGCGGCTTCCTTGAGGGCGGTGCGGGCGCCGGAAGGTTCTTCCTCGCAGGTTCCGATTCCTCATATGATACATCCTCCTCGGCCTATTACGGCTCGGTTGGCGTTGTTCCCGGCCTCGTCCTGAGCGGTTGGGAGCTGGGCCTTCCCGTAAAATACACCTTCGGCTACATCCCCTCCCTGGCGACAGCCGGCTATGTTTCCGTGGGCCCTGGCGCTAGCTTCACCTGGGCTGGGCACAGGCTGTTCCTGGAGGCCTCTATGCACTATGCCGGCGATCATCTCATCACATTCTCAGGGGGCGGAGGCTTTGATTTCTGAATCGGCAAAAACATGCTTAAGCTTTCTGTATCCGGCCTGAGGGGCATCGCTGGGGTTGACCTGAGCCCCGAGGTGGTGATCAGGTTTACTCGGGCCTTCTCGGCCTGGGCCGGGCCCGGCGAATACATCCTGGCGAGGGACACGAGGCCCCACGGGATCGCCTTCTATCACCTTGCCGCAGGGACGCTTTTGGCGAGCGGCAGGCACATCCTCCACCTTGATGTTGTGCCTACCCCAACGGCGCTTCTGCACATCAGGAAAAGGGGCGCCGCAGGAGGAATAATAATAACAGCGAGCCACAACCCAGCAGAATGGAACGCCCTGAAGATGGCCAAAAGGGGAGGGGTCTTTCCTCTTGCTCATGAGGTCAGAGAGATAGCCGAGCTGGCAGAGAAAACCCAAGAGCCAGCGCCTTACGATTCTGTCGGCCGCGAGGAGCGCGACGCGGACCCCCTCCTCCCCCACCTTGAGGCAGTGCTTTCCTCAAGGTTTACGGGGACGCTTGAGGGGATGAGTGTAGCGGTGGACGCTGTGAACGGCGCTGGCTCCGTTGCACTGCCGAGACTCCTTGCGGAAATGGGGGCCGAGGTTCAGGGGATCAATTGCGATGGCTCAGGGAACTTTACCCATCCTCCTGAGCCGAAAAAAGAGCACCTTCCGGAGCTTGACAATTTGCTCGCCGAGGGTAAGACTGATGTGGGCCTCGCCTGCGACCCCGACGCGGACAGGCTTTTGGTCGGCGTAGGAGGGGTGGGTCTACTTTCGGAGGAGCACACCCTGCCCCTTGCGGCCTGGGCTGTCCTTGAGGAGAAACCCGGCATAGTGATCACCAATCTCTCATCCTCCATGATGGTGGAGCATGTGGCGAGAAGGTTTGGCTCAAGGGTTGTCCGTGTTCCTGTGGGTGAGGCATACCTATACGAGGCTATGGAGAGGGAGAGGGCCGTCCTCGCGGGAGAAGGCGGCGGCGGCATAATCATCCCGGAGATAAACCCCACGAGGGATGCGCTCGCGGCGGCCGGGGTCATAGCCTCGCTCGCGGCAAGGGGCGCTCTTGGGGATATTATTTCCTCCATTCCCTCATTCAACATGGTAAAGCTGAGGTTCCCCGGCGAGGATGAGGAGGATGTTGCGCGAAAAATTGCACGATTAAGGGACCTCGCCGAAAGGGTATGGCCTGGCATCCAGAAGGATTATTCCGACGGGGTCTACCTGAGAGGGGAGGACTGGTGGGTTCATGTGAGGCCATCCAACACCGAGCCCATAATCAGGCTATACGCGGAGGGGCACTGCGAGAGGGAGGTTGAGGAGATAAGGCGGCTTCTTTAGCCTATGAGAGCTTCAACGAGGCCAGGGCCCGAAAAGCAGGCCGGCAAGCGGTTATGAGAATTTCCATAGCGAGGGCCTTAAGGCCCAAATCAGAGAGTCATTCCACAATCTTTTGGAGACCCTCGCAAAATAGGGGTTATAATTTGCGCATGAGGGGATTCGTCCTCATCCCCGCTTTCAACGAGTCCGAGCGCATAGGCCGTGTAATAGATGGGGTCTTAAGGCATTTCGCCCCTGAGGATGTCCTCGTGGTTGACGATGGCTCCACAGATGGCACGGGGGATGCGGCGCGTGGCTTGGGCGTTCGCGTCCTCAGGCTTGAAAGGAACAGGGGCAAGGGTTTCGCGCTCAGGGAAGGTTTTTCAGTAGCCGTGCGTGAGGGCTACGATTTCGTTCTGGTCCTGGACGCCGACGGACAGCACCCTCCGGAGCGCATTCCTGGGTTCATCAGGGCCGCTGAGGCCGCTGACATAGTGATAGGCTCCAGGAAACCTTTCCGGGGCATGCCGAGGCCCAACTGGCTCTCAAACAGGATAACGACCCTGGCCATATCGCTCATGACCAGGACAAGGGTTCAGGACAGCCAGTCAGGCTTCAGGCTCGTGAAGACCCGGGTTCTCCGCGCTGTGCCCCTCAAAACCGCCCGCTACCAGACCGAGTCAGAGCTCCTCGTCAAGGCCCTTTGGAGGGGGTTTAGGCTGGCGCATGTTCCGGTTGAGGTAATATACCGGGGGGAAAAGAGCCACATACGCTGGACCGATGTCCCGAGGGCGCTTCTGCTCGCGATCTGGCTGATGATCTTGAGATCGTGAAGGAATTTGATTCTCGCGCTGAGGAATACGACGCTTGGTATGACGAGAACCAGGAGGTTTTCCGGAAGGAGATTGAACTCATCAGGGGGTGGGCGAGAGGTTCTCCGGCGCTTGAGATAGGGGTGGGAACGGGCAGGTTCGCTTCCGGCCTGGGTATCGGCTTCGGCATTGATATGGCGCGGGGCGCGCTTTTGCTCGCGAGAAGGAGGGGGATAAGGGCTGTGCTCGGGTCAGCGGAGAGCTTGCCCTTCAAAAGCGAATCCTTCGCGCTCGTCGGGGTATTCTTTTCCATTGAGTTTTTCGGAGACCCCAGAAGGGCGCTTGAGGAGTGCCGGAGGGTCCTCCTTCCCGGCGGAAGGCTCATCGTCCTGCACCTTTTGCCATCGGAATCATTGGAGAAAAAACGGGGAAAAGGGTTTTATTCGGGCATGAGGCGAGCCTACTTCCCCCACGAGATTGCCAGGATGGCTCAGGGCCTCGCGCTTGCCGATCGTAGTGAAACGGGCAAGCTCTCGGCTCTATTATTTGTGAAAACATGAAGAAGCTGGGCAAGGTTTTATCGTTCCTCGGAAAGTGGACCCTCAGGTGGGTCTTTCTGGCACTGCCTTTGTCCATCCAGGTCCTTGCCCTGGAGGACTCTCTTCTTTATAGGCCCGGGTTCTGGGAGGTGTGGTGGTTGATAACCCATTGGGGCTCAATCTTCATCCGTTCGCTCCCCCTGTGCCTCCCCTTCCTCCTCGCGGGGTTTGTCCCCGGAGAGTTCTTTAGGCATTTGGCCGGCCTCTTCCTGTGCTTCTACATCTCGCCCATAATCGCTATAATTATCTCCGCGTGGGACACGCTTTGGTCTCCCTGGCTGTGGTTTGCGCTCGTGCCCTTTGCGTGGCTGGGCTTTTCTTTCCCTCCGAAGACCGACAAGGCCTCAGCGTTCGTTCACCTGGCAGGGCTTTCCCTGGCGCTATTCGTCTTCCTGCACGGCAAGATGCTTCTTGAGGTCCTGCTCGTTAGGTAAAGGGCACACCTCGCAGGCCTTTACCCCCGCCCTTTATAATCTTCTCGCTATGAAAGAGCTGAAAGGATTATCAAGCAAGGCTGTTCATGTTGGGACAGGGCCCAGGGACGCGAGGCCCGTCACTACCCCAATCTTCCAGTCAAGCACCTTCTACGCCGACCGTGAGATATACTCCCTGATCCAATCCGGCAGGTCCAGGGAACCCATATTCTACACCAGATACGGGAACCCGACCCGCAGGGCCGTGGAGGAGAAGGTGGCCGCGCTTGAGGGGGCTGAGGACGCTGTTGCTTTCTCATCAGGGCTCGCGGCGGCAACATCGGTGATAATGGGCCACCTGAAGCCGGGCGACAGCATGATCACTACCCTTGACATATACGGCGGCACGGCAGGACTCTTCAAGAACCGGGTGGCGAGGATGGGCATAGAGGTTATCTACGCCGATATGACGGACCCTGAGGGCGTTGAGAAATCCATAAAGCCCAACACCAGGCTCATGTTCTTTGAGAGCATATCAAACCCCCTCCTCAAGGTTCTGGATGTCCCGGCCTTCGCGGACATAGCCAAGCGCCACGGCATCCTTCTGGTCGTGGACAATACCTTCGCAACCCCCATAAACCAGAGGCCCCTGGAGCTCGGGGCGAGCATATCGGTAGCCTCGGCGAGCAAATACCTAAACGGCCACTCGGACCTCATCGCGGGCGTTGCCGCCGGCCCAAAATCCCTTATTGATCCTGTCTGGGCCGCGATGAGGGACCTTGGCGGTTCAATGGAGGCGTTTTCCGCCTTCCTGTTGGAAAGGGGCCTGAAGACGCTCGCTCTCAGGGTCAAGGCGCACAACGAGAACGCCATGGCGGTTGCGAAATTCCTTGAGAATCATCCGAAGGTCAAGAGGGTCATATACCCAGGGCTGAGCTCTCATCCCCAGCACGAGCTAGCCAAGAGGGTCCTGAAGGGCTTCGGCGGCATGCTCTCTTTTGTCATAGAAGGAGGGGACGAAGCAACCCTGAAGCTCATGTCCTCCTTCAAGCTCATAGCAGAGGCGACCAGCCTCGGCGGGGTTGAATCCCTTGTCTCAACGCCAGCCACAACAACCCACGCGGCCTACACCCCTGAGGAAAGGCTCAGAATGGGCATAGAACCCGGGTTTGTGAGGCTCTCGGTTGGCATAGAGGACCCTGAGGACATCATAGAGGACCTCAGCGAGGCTCTGGCAAAGGTGTAGGTAGGCCGATGAACCGGGGAGCGCTCTATGCCGGCTTATGCCTCCTCAGCCTTTTGGGCTGTGGGAGGACGAGGGCTTGGGAGGACATGAACGAGCTCCAGCTCACGAGGACGGTCCTCTCTGAGCCGAAAAACGACACAGCGCGCTACTACCTCGGGCTTCTTCTTTACCAGAACGGCAGGCTTACGGAGGCAGAGCCACACCTACGGGAGGCCGTGAGGCTGAACCCGCAGAATCCCGACGCTCGGCACCTCCTCGGGAAACTGCTCATGGACATGGGCCGTTTGCCTGAGGCGGAGGCAGAATTGCGGGAGGCTATCCTCCTAAACCCGAAACATTCCGAGGCTCGGAACGACCTGGGAACGGTTTTCATACTCACGGGCAAGGACTCCGCGGCTGTGGCCGAGTGGAGCGAGGCCATACGCCTCAATCCCAATAACGCTGAGGCTCACTATAATCTGGGCGTCTGGCTATATAAGCGCGGGAAAAAGGAGGAGGCGAAGAAGGAATTCCAAGAGGCTATCAGGGCAAGACCTGATTACCCTGAAGCCCACGGCAACCTCGGCGCAGTCTACAAGGAGGAGGGGGATTACGAGAACGCGAGGAAGGAGCTAGAAACGGCCGCTGGGCTTTTTGAACAGCGTGGAAGAATAGCGGACGCGCTGAAAGCGAAAGAGATGCTGGAGGGTATACCGGGGGATTTGGATCAGAGCATAAAGTAATTATAAGATTAACCCAGCTCAGGCACGGTGGCCGGCTCGCATCAATGGCGCGGTTAACCCCCTGTTGGACTAAAAAGTCCGACCTGGGGAAATTATTTTTCGTTCCCAGGGCGGGTTTTCTAACCCGCCACACAACGCGTCTCAGAGGGGATTTTCCTGCACTTATGGTGCGATGATACATGCCTAGCCGGTATAATATACCCGTGAGGCTGGTTATAACAGAGGAAAACTGGAGGAAATTCCTTCCCCTTACTTGGATGAGGCCACTTTGGGACCTTAGGCTCGGAGCCATGACCCTCAGGGAAAGAACGGAGAGGTTCTGGAAGACGCGAGCCTGGCTATTGCCGGCGAGGGATTGGCTCAGCCTCACCCCTGAGATACCCGAGGGGGAGTTTATACTTTCAAGGGCGGATTTCCTGCCGCTTGAACCCGCTCCGGATCTGGGGCCTGGTTCCGCGCTGTTCTCACACGAGGGCGAACCAATCGCTGTAATGACGAGCGCGGCGAGGCTCCGCGAAGGGCTGTTCGCTCTGGCAGAGGGCGCCCGGGAGAAGTTTAGTATAAAGGCCGAGGTTGTCGGAAGGTTCTGGAACCTGGTTCACATGAACCGCGCCGCGCTCTTGTTTGACATGAGGGACACGGAGCCGGTCGCAAGGGGAAGGGTTGAAACGGGGGCCACCCTGCTCGGCCGCGTCTCAGTTGAGGACGGCGCGAGGATATACCCTGGGGTTGTCGTTGATGCCGAGGATGGACCTGTCTTCATAGGAAAAGGTAGCGTCCTGATGCCGAACGCCTTTATCCAGGGCCCGGCTTTCATAGGGGAAAACTGCCTGATAAAGGCCGGGTCCAGGATATACGGAGGAACAACCCTCGGGCCTGTCTGCAAGGTTGGGGGCGAGGTATCCGAGACAATAATCCAGGGCTACTCCAACAAACAGCACGAGGGTTTCCTCGGCCACGCCTACCTTGGGGAATGGGTTAACATCGGGGCTGGCACGGAGGTCTCTGACCTTAAGAACACATACGGCACAATAAGGGTCTGGCTTGATGGCGAGATGAACGATACGGGCCTCATGTTTCTCGGCCCCACAATAGGCGATCACGCGAAAACCGGCATAAACACCACGATAACAACTGGCGCTGTCATAGGGGTTTTCGCTAACCTCGTTGGATCAGGAGTTTCCCCGAAGTTTGTGCCGTCGTTCTCTTGGGGATACCCTGAATTTTCCGAATACAGGCTGGAGGAAGCGATAGAGGTTGCGAGGAGGGTGATGGCGAGGAGAGGCGTTGAGATGACCCCCGGATACGAGAACACGGTCAAAAAGGTGTTTGAGCTCACAAGACCGGAAAGGAACGCGTAGTTGAATAAGGAGTTCGCGCTGTTGGATCACCTTGAGGCGCTCAGGTGGGCGCTTATAAGGAGCATTATAGCACTCGCAATAACCGCCTCCGTCTCATACGCTTTTGGCGAAAGGATAATCCGTTTCATCACCTGCCCTACCCTACCGCCCTTTATCCCGAACGCGCGGTTTGCCGCAACTCCGGTCGGCACCCTATACTTCTTCACCCCACAGGAGGCCTTCTGGGTAAGGCTGAAGGTCGCCTTCGTGACGGGACTCATTCTTGCCGCGCCATACATACTCGGGGAGGTGTGGGCATTTGTGGCGCCCGGCCTCAAGCGCAGGGAAAAGCTCTGGGCACTGCCATTTCTCGTGTTCTCGGTAATCATGTTCTACCTGGGTTGCGCTTTGGCGCTGTGGTTCGCTATACCCGTCGGGGTGAGGTTTCTCTCGTCCTTTGGCGGGGAGGCGATGTCCCCGCTGTTCGGCGCATCAGGCTACACCAACTTCGTGATATTCATGACCCTGGCGTTCGGCCTACTCTTTGAGACGCCTATGCTCATGGTAGCGCTGACCGGAATGGGCATCCTTGACCCCAAGGCCCTCGCAAAGAAAAGGTCATATGTGATAATCCTGGCCTTTGTTGTTGCGGCAGTGGTGACCCCAACGGTTGATTTCGTAACCCAGATATTCCTGGCAGTTCCCTTGATATTGCTCTTTGAGCTCGGGCTTTTGCTTTCAAGGCTGGTAAAGAGGGGGAAATGAAACCAGCGCGTAGGCTTTGTCTGGGCATCATGTTGACGGCCGGTTGCGCCAGCCTTCCGGGGGGCTTCCAGACCAGCGCGTTTCCGGGGGACCAGGAGGAATCCTATTTTATTCCTGATTTCGGGCCTGTGGTCGGTTTCGGCTTTGTCAAAAGGCCCGTATGGACAAACATAGAGCTAGGTTGGTTCTTCACGGAGAATATGCCGTATCCCCAGGGCGCGTTCGGGCTTGGGTTCGTGTTTTAGGGGTGTAGGGACAATCTGCCCAGGGCAAACACACGAATTTGCTCTACAATTCGCTTCTTGGAGAGGCGGCCGAGCGAACGGATCCGGTTTTTCTAAGTTTCTGAAGGAGGAATTTGGGTCTCCGGAGCCGCATCAGAGGGAGCCGCAGATTTTTTCGGTTTGAAATCCGACGCCCCGCGCTCTTATAATATCATTACTTCGGAGAGGTGGCCGAGCGGCCTAAGGCGGCGGCTTGCTAAGCCGTTGTAGGGAGTATATCCCTACCGCGGGTTCGAATCCCGCCCTCTCCGTAAATCTGCATGGCTGTCCTGAGGCATCAGGGAGGGAGGAAGAGCTTGAAGATAGTGAGATAAATAGGTTAACTCATCAGGCCCCAGCCGGGGCTTTTATTTGTCACATCACCGCGGCGGAGGCCAGCTGAGCCTGGAAGGCATCTTCAGCTCAGCCTTGAAGCGCTTCACAAAGTTATCGTAAAGTTCCTTGGCCCTCTCATACTTCCCGAGCCTTAAAAGGGCGTTAATTGCTAGCTCACAGGCCTCTTCGGAAAAGGGATTAATGTCAAGGGTTTTTCTAGATAGATCAAAAGCCCTCTCTGGTTCTGTATCAACAAGATACGCCGCTATCTTCGTATAGACGAGCTCAATGAGATTTCTGGCCTCTTCCCTTGCATCCTCAAATAATCCAGTCTGCCATCCCTCCAGAAAATCACCCCTGATAAGCGCCATAGCCTTCTCATAGACGGAGATAGCTTCAGTAGAAACAGGGGAAGATTCTATGGCTCTAGCAGTATTTATGAGGTTGACAAGCTGATCCAGATCTGTCTGCAATTCGCACCCTATCCATGCACTGGAGTGCGATTTATGGGGTTTTAACCTAACGCCGCGTCTCTTCAGAACGCTCCTGGCAATAGATATGAACTTGTAGAAGTTCCTCCTTGCCCTCTGCGGAGGCAAATCAGGCCAAAACTCTTGTATAATCACCTCTCTGGTGAGCTCGGATTTCATGTGTAAAGCAAAGAATACCAACATTTCACTCGCTCTATCCTTCTTTAATGGGAAGACCCCCTCAGGGGTCTCAATCGCTGGCTTACCCAAGAGAAGCACCTTTACCAGGCTTTGTCTAGTATGCATTCTTATTCTTTTTTCTATATCTTTGAGTTCAGTATTAACATTATCCGGATAAATAGAAAGAAGCAATTCCAACGGACGAGGAACAACTTGAGCAATGAAAGCAATATAGCCCCAAAGGTTGTTATCTCTAGCCAATTTCAACAGGTCCCCAACCGCTATTTGCCATTCTTTATCTATACCCGCCTCACTTGCAGTTTTTATGATAGCCCAAAGCGACCAGACCTCTGCGGCCCCAAAACCCTTTTGTTTTGCATTTTGTCTGATGTCCTTGGCTCTCTGAAGGGAGTCTAATCCTTCTGAGAAAATTGCTTCTTTTAAAGCCTTTACCTCAAGAATTCTTCTGGTTCTCCTCTCATGCACAGCGGCGATTTCCGCTAGATTCAAATAGAGTGTAGATTTCTCATGGTCACCCAAGGCGGCCCAAAGAACGCCAAGCAATATAGGTAAATAAATGTTCTCTATATACCCACCGTGAGCTTGCATCACTTGTTCCATTGCTTTGTTAAGGGTCTCATACGCGCGAGCGTGTTCACCCATGCTTATCAAACAAAAACCCATAATACTCTTCTTCAGGACACCGAATACCTGTGGAGATAATAAGTCTGACTCCATTACCCTTATAGCCTCCTCGTATTTGCCCATCCCAGCCAATACTTCTGCGCGAGCAATGATAGATGTGGCATCTTTAGGAGGATAATCCTCAAGCAGATCCAGGGCCAGCCGGAGTTCACCCCTTATAATTGCTATCTCAGCCCTTGTTAATCTTGCAAGGCCATTCCATCCAATTCGTTTCATCTCCTTCATAATTGATGCGACTACTTCCAAATCCCCTATATCCAATAGCCGCTCAACGCGAGCATGGAGAAACCTAGCATAAGGCCCGAAGTTTTTTTGGCGAGAGGCTAGCGCCTTAAGCTCCTTTGCGGCCCTGTCAATTAGCCTGGCATTAGGCGTGCCTTCAAGGAGATACTCAATGAAGATGAGCGCCTGTGCCGCCTCCTCAATCTTCTCCTTCGCCGCGTATTCGCCAAAAAGCTCCTGCGCGAAAACGAGAGCGCGATCGTGCTCGCCCCTTTTGAGGAGGAGCCTGAAGTGTTGGAGCTTCTCTTTCTCTATCAAAGGGCTAAATTATAAAGCAACCCTCTATCGGGAAACATTTTTGGAACATTTTAAGGAACTCGCCCTCCTATCATATAGCATCTCATGGAGGTAGCGTTATGATACACACATGGATAACCGCAAGCATGATGGTGTGCCAGACATCAGGAACCTGGCCGATGGCGGGAGGCGAGCCCTCCCATCAAAGGGTGCAGATCATGAAGGGAGCCATAACGAGCCCGGTGATAAAATGGGGTATTGAACCAGGAGGCTATATCTACGGCGGCCTCAACTCGGCTATTGCTGATTTGGATGACGATGGCTCAAACGAAGTGATAATTGCCACAAGGTCCAACAAGGTTCAGGCCTTGAACGGCTACACGGGCGCCGTGAAATGGGAGTTTAGCGCGACCCACTGGATTGATGCCAGTCCGGCAGTCGGCGATGTGGACGGGGACGGAGTATCAGAGGTGGTTGTTGGATCCCTTGATGACTACCTCTACTGTCTGAGAGGCACAGACGGAACCTTCAAATGGGCGTTCCAGGCCGGTGGGGATATAGCCACTTCTGCAGCTATCGCTGATTGTGATGGTGACGGTCACATGGAGGTTGTTTTCGGTTCACATGACCAGAGGATCTATTGCCTGCGCGGATCCAACGGAACCGTATTATGGTCTTTCAGCACCGGCGGCTGGGTCCTGTCTTCTCCCGCGGTTGCAGATTGCGACCAGGACGGCCAGATGGATGTTGTCTTCGGATCAGACGATCATAGGGTCTATTGCCTTGCTGGCTCAGACGGAACCCTCAAGTGGAGCTTCATCACGGGTTCTCGCGTCACATCTTCCACCACCGTATCTGATGTAGATCGCGATGGTCATCCGGAGGTCATAATTGGCTCCTGGGATAGGAAGATATACTGTCTGGCCGGCTCTAACGGGGCTCAGAAATGGGCATTTACTGTTCCGAGCACAGATACGGTATATAGTGCCTCTCCTTCCGTAGCAGATGTGGATCAGGATGGATATATGGAAATAGTGATAGGATCAGGCGGAACAAGGGTTTATTGCCTCAGGGGCACCGACGGCGGCTTAAAGTGGATGCTCACCACCAGTACAAAATCTCAATCTGGAGTCCTCTGCGATATTGATGGAGATGGCTATCTGGAGTATCTGGTTTCTCAATACGGCGCCTCACCGGACACCCTCTACTGCATAAACGCTGATAACGGCTCTCTTAACTGGAAGATGGCGCTCGCGTTCTGGATCAGCCCCCCATTCGCTGGAGATGTGGACATGGACGGGTGCGCTGAGATATGCGTAGGAACTTGTTATTCTACATCCCAAGGGTATCGTTTTGTTGTGCTTGATGATCCTACAGGATCCCAAAACTGCGGCTACTACGAGGGGGTCAATGAAGGATCCAATGTTGGCAGTGGGCTTGAACTCAGGCCCCTCGGCCCCAACCTTTACCTCTTCACGCCTCAGCCAGCCCAGGTTTCCCTAACCCTCTATGACGCTCAGGGCCGGCTCGTCCAGAGGCTTTATGACGGGGTCCTGACATCAGGGGGCCATACTTTCAATCCGGCCCTTGGGTCTAAGGGCGTCTACATGGCTGTCCTGAGATATCAGGGCAAAACCATAACCGCAAAGGTGATAAGATGAACCCCATGGGCCGGCCGTGGACCTCCACACCTCCCGTATAAACCGCGGCCGGCCCGACAAAAACCACAAAGGAGATTTTGATTATGGTAAGCATCCTCATAAGCCTTAATCTGTGGGCAAAGATGTTCAGCACAAGTGGGTATGAGCCGGGTCTCTCGGTTGTAGTGGCCGAGGATGGAGGAATCGTTATCGGCGGCTACACATCAGGAGCTACATCATCGGACGATTTTCTCGCGATAAAGCTGGATAGCATTGGCAACAGCGTCTGGTCATGGTGTTACGGAGCTACCAGCCTCCCGGAGGATCTGTCTCGCATAGCTAAATCCACAGATGGAGGTTATTTGATGGCAGGATCAGCGTATACCCCATACGATGTTATCCTCGTGAAGATAAACGATGCCGGGAATTTTGTGTGGGGGAAAAACTACATTGCCTCCAACTACGAATACACGCGCTCCATAACCGGTTCATCCGACGGCGGATGTTTGATTACAGCCGCCACAAGCTCTTTCGGAAACGGATTCCAGATCCTTCTTATAAAAGCTAACGCATCCGGAGACCTTCAGTGGACAAGGTGTTACGGCGGAAGCCAATCTGACGAGCCATACGGCGCTATCCAAACCCTGGAAGGCGGATATGCCATCATAGGCGGGAGCAATTCTTTCTCCGGGAACAACTATCGTGATGTGATGGTCCTTAAAGTTGACTCGGCGGGAAGAACAGTGTGGGGATTGTCAGCTGGCACAACCTCGGAAGATGTAGGCTACTCAATTATACAAACGCCTGACAGCGGCTATGTTATAGCGGGCGAAACACAATACCTCGGAAATCCTAACTTCCTACTAATACGACTAAACCGATCCGGTTCGCTTATCTGGGCCAAAGCCTACGATTGGGGTGCATCAGAACGCGCTACTGGGGTTATCCAAATGCCAGACGGAGGATACCTTATCGTTGGGGGTAGGTATGTCTCAGGATATAGCCTCGCTGTCGTGAGAACGGATACCTCAGGATCGCCGATCTGGGGAGGAATTTTTAATGGGGGACAAGCAACAGCTTACCCTTATGGATTAGCTGAAGCTCAGGACGGCTCCATAGTGATCGCCGGAGAGGCTGGCTCCGGGGCGGCGAACAATCTCCTTGTGCTGAAAATGCCCACAAACGGAAGCTATCCTGGGTGCCTAAATGCGAGTAATCCCTTAGTAGTAACCATGAGCCTTAATAGCACATACCCCTCTGAGACGACCTCCATATGTGCCATGAATCAAACCTCCCTCACAGACAGAAGCAGAACACCCACTCTCATTTCAAGCGATCTCTGTACCCCTCTTTACGAGAATGTTGAGGAGAGCCTCGGAAATGGGTTTGATTTCAGGGTTATGGGCAAGGGCATATACCTCTTTATGCCCAAGGAGGCTCAAGTTTCGCTCGCGCTCTATGACGCTCAGGGCCGGCTCGTCCAGAGGCTTTACGACGGGGTCCTGGCATCAGGGGGCCATACTTTCAATCCGGCCCTTGAGTCTAAGGGCGTCTACATAGCTGTCCTGAGGCATCAGGGAGGAATGAAGAGCTTGAAGACAGTGAGATAAATAGGTTAACTCATCAGGCCCCGGCCGTGTGAAATTCTCCGCGCCTCCCGTTCCCTGGCTGGGGAAATATTTTGGGAAACATCCTCACTTATAATTTTCGCCTAGATGAACATACGGAGGTAAGATAAGATGATCGGGATTGTGCTTGTAGCAAGCAGTCATGGGATATGGCCCATGTGGGGCACCGACCCCCTCCATGAGGCCGTGCAAACCATGCCCGGCGCCCACTCAGCCGGGCCGGTAGTGAAGTGGTTTCATCGGGTCAACAACCAGACCCAGTGGTTGTTCTCGGCAACCGTTGATGTTGACGGAGATGGCTCAAATGAGGTGATAGCTGGAAACTTCAACGGCTATGTCTATTGCCTGGCAGGTTCAAACGGAACAGTAAAGTGGTCGTTCAACGCCGGCGGATTAGTGGAAACATCCCCCGCAGTTGCTGATTTTGACGGGGATGGGATCATGGAGATCATCGTAGGAACCTGGAGCGGACATCTCTACTGTGTCAGGGGGTCTGATGGAGGATTGAGGTGGGATAAAAACACGGGTGGAGCGTATCACGCAGGGCCAGCTATCGTGGATGTTGATGGAGACGGCCAGCTGGAAGTAATAGCTCATAATGGTAGCAATCTATACTGCGTGGATGGACTTACAGCCGCCACGGAGTGGTCAGCGTCCCTGGTTAGCGGTTCCGAGAACTCATCTCCTGCCGTCGGCGATGTGGACGGAGACGGCCAGATGGAGGTTATCGTGGGCACAGTGGACTATGTCAGGTGTTTTAACGGTCTCACTGGCGCTCTGGAGTGGGCTTACTCCGGGGGCGGGCTTGATTATCCGAACTCATCGCCGGCTATTGCTGATTGTGATGGGGATGGAGCGCTTGATGTAGTTATAGGCTGTGATCAGGGGGCGCTAGGGTGCATATCCGGAACAGGGGCCGTAAAATGGGTGACTAACATAGGAGCAAGCATCTGGTCTCAGCCGGTTGTGGTGGATGTTGACTTTGACGGGGCCAAGGATATCATCGTGGGCACATTCGGGGGGATAGTGTGCGTGGATGCAACCCAGGGTACCCTGAAATGGCAGAACAACATAGGAGCAGTAAGTGTTGGCATCCCCGTAGGTGATGTTGATGGGGACGGTAGGTATGAGGTTGTAGGCGGACTTGGTGGGTCGGCCGTTTTCTGCCTCAACGCTGAGGACGGGAGCCTCCTCTGGCAGATCAGCCCTCCGGCACCCAGGGTGTCCACATATATTGCTGATGTGGACATGGACGGTTGCGTTGAAATAATAGGCGGGTCCGCATCATCCAGCGGCGGCGTGATGGTATTTGACGATCCTGGGAACAGCAGTGGATGCGGGGCCGCCAGCAATGACGAGAGCGCGGATAGTTCTCTGGCCCCAAGCATCAGGCCCACAGGCCAGAGCATATACCTCTTCATGCCAACCTCAGCCCAGGTTTCCCTGAGGCTCTATGACGCTCAGGGCCGGCTCGTCCAGAGGCTTTATGACGGGGTCCTGACATCAGGGGGCCATACTTTCAATCCGGCCCTTGGGTCTAAGGGCGTCTACATGGCTGTCCTGAGATATC
>Ga0078972_1001575_pt1 | contig 84243 bp, 75 predicted proteins | sample YelNatPaOPGAMG01_FD_67568 | JGI IMG/M metagenome (GOLD analysis project Ga0078972, IMG submission 67568) | Hot spring thermophilic microbial communities from Obsidian Pool, Yellowstone National Park, USA - OP-RAMG-01 (SPADES assembly) (version 2) | ecosystem: Environmental > Aquatic > Thermal...
CACAGCAAAACATCTTGCGGTCCAGGCGCAAGCTTGATGGAGGTCAACGCTTCCGGTCTTGGGCTTCAACAGTGGAGTAAGCGGAACAGCAGAAGCAGATTAAGGAATGATAGGCAGGAATGGCAGGCAGGAGTGCCTGCCCCCCCTCTCAAGAGTGCCTGCAGTCCTATATTTGCAAACCTGCTAATTACCAGCCCCCGGCATTGATAGAATTGCTCTTTGACAATTTAATACCCAGGCAGGGGCGTAACCCTGCACCCAAGGGTCGCAGACCCTTGGGTGCGTTATAGGATCAACATCTGGCTTGACCTTGCTTCTAAAGAGAATGTAAAATAGGAGTATGGGAGAAGCTGTTAAAGCAAAGATAGAGGAATTGGATAAGAGGCTGGATTTGCTGATGGAGAAGCTGGCTGGTATGAAGGATGCTCAGAAGGGAGTGGAGGAATTGAAGGCGCGGGTAGCTGAGCTGGAGGATGAATTGAGGAGAGAGAAAGGGGTAAAAGAGGAACTGCTGAAGAAAGAAAAGGAGAAATTTTCGGAGTTGGAGGCGCGGTTTAAGATTTTGGAGGGGAAGCTGTCAGTTGAGAAGAGGTTGAGACAGGAAGCGCTGAAGCGGGTGCAGGGATTGATCAAGGAGCTGGAGGATGCGAAGGTTGAGTGATTTGTGTGGGGGGAATAGTGTCTGGGGCACAAATACAGAGACTAATCCTGTCAGTTTTGGCTGGAGAGAGAGGGCGCTTGGACAGAAAGGAATAAAAAATGACGGAGCTTGAGGTTGAGATTTACGGGAAGAAGTATCTTCTTCGTGGGGACAAGGCAGAAGAGATTAAAGCGGTTGCCGAGTATGTTGATCAGCGGATGCGGGAGTTGCTGGGCAAGGAGCCGAGACCTATTGATCCGAGCAAGGCAGTGGCATTGGCGGTGAATTTTGCGGAGGAGATTTTCAATCTTCAGAAGGATGCGGAAAAAACAGAGATGGAGATTATGGAAAGACTCAATGGTCTGAGCCAGAAGTTGAGCAGACTTGAAAAGCTGGTAGAAATATGAGAAAATAATTAGAAATGAGGATTTGCGAGAATAAGCAGGATTAAGGAAACATTTATTAAAGATTAAAAGGAGTTTTCTCATATTGAGAATGATAGGAAAGGGTTACGCAAGATTGAGGAATAGATCGGTAATACGGTTTAATTTATGCGAATTATTAAAGCAAAATTCTGCAGAAGCCCTTTTCTTGCGAGCTAGGCTTCTGAATTAGCCTTATCCTGCTAAAGTTCCCGCCAATCCCGGAACAGGGATGAATTTGAAGAGTTTAATTGCGGAGAAAGATTTGTTGCGCAAGCGTCTGCTGAGGGAGAGGAGCGCGTTAGATGCTTCTCTTGCTTGTAAATGGAGCGAATGGGCGCAGATGCATTTTGTAGGTTCAGAGGGATTTCGGTGTTGCAGGAAGATTGCTCTTTACGCTGGGATGGATAAAGAGGTTGACACCAGGATGGTTTTTGAGAAGGCGCGGGCTGATGGAAAAATTTGCGCATTTCCGAGGATTATTGGGAAAGGCAGGATGGTTTTTTTAAGGGTTGACGATTATGAGAAGATGGTTCGGAACAGGTTTGGGATTTTGGAGCCTGAAGCTGGAAGCGAGGAGATAGCGGTTGAGGAATTGGATTTGATGATTGTTCCTGGGGTGGCATTTGATCGGAGAGGGTATCGGCTGGGTTTTGGAGCAGGTTATTATGACCGTGTTCTGGGAAGACTGAAGCCAGAGGCGTTGAGAGTTGGCTTTGCTTATCAATTTCAGGTTCTGGACAGGGTACCGGTGGCTGAGCACGACCAGAGGGTTAATCGGCTGGTCACGGAAAAAGGATTTATTCGGCTGAGTTCCTTGTCCGCGTATGATTCTGCGGAGGCTGGGTGCAAGGATTTAACTATGGATATAGATAAGGAGACAGGAAGATGAGTAGCACAATGATCATTATTGGCTCTGTTGCAGGGCTGGTTTTAGGAGCTGGCTCAGGCTTTTTAATTACCTATCTGGCTTTGCGGTCTTATCGGAAGAAGCGCGAGTCTGAGGCAAATAGTTTGCTTGAGAAAGCAAGGAAAGAGGCGGAGGCAAAGCTGAAAGATGCGGAGATAAGCGCAAAGGATTATTTGTATCAGGCGCGTGCGGAGTTTGAGAAGGAGAGTAAAAGTATCAGGCAGGAGTTAGCTCAGCGAGAGAGTCGGCTGAGGCATCGTGAGGAAACTCTGGATAAAAAAGTTGAGTTGATAGACCAGAAAGAGATTGACTTGGTCAAGCGGGAGCGGAAGCTGGTTGGTCAGGAGGAAAACCAGAAGCGTCTGGAGAAAGAGATCAAGGAGAAGTTTATAGAGGTTACCCGCAAGCTGGAGCAGGTATCTGGATTGAGCTCGCAGGATGCGAAGAAGCTTTTGATGGAACAGATGGTAGATGAGGCGAGACATGAGGCGGCTGTTCGGATCAAGCAGATAGAGGATGAGGCAAAGGCAGAGGCGGAGAAAAACGCGAAGCGGATTCTCAGTCAGGCGATCAGCCGGTATGCTGGGGAATATGTTGCGGAATGCACGGTTACTGTAATTCCTCTTCCGAATGACGAGATGAAGGGCAGGATTATCGGCAGAGAAGGGAGGAACATCCGGGCTCTGGAATCTGCGACCGGGGTGGACTTGATTGTGGATGATACTCCGGAGGCGGTTGTTATTTCCAGCTTCAATCCGGTTCGGCGGGAGGTTGCGCGGATTGCGCTTGAGCGCTTGATCTCTGATGGACGGATTCATCCGGCGCGTATAGAGGAGATGGTAAAGAAGGCAGAGAAAGAGGTTGAGGATGCTATCCGTGAGGCTGGAGAGCGTGCGGTGTTTGATATTGGGGCGCACGGGATGAACCCGGAGCTGATTAAGCTGATTGGCAGGCTCAAGTATCGGACCAGCTACGGTCAGAACCAGTATCAGCATTCACTGGAAGTGGCGTTCATCTCCGGGATCATTGCAGGGGAGCTTGACCAGAATGTAAGGCGTGCGAGAAGAGCGGGATTACTTCACGATATAGGCAAGGCGGTTGACCACGAGGTTGAGGGACCACACGCGCAGGTAGGAGGGGAGCTTGCCAAAAAATACGGAGAGAGTCCCCAGATTCTTACAGCTATTTTAAGTCATCATGATGACAGCCCTCCTACAATCCTTGCTAACATCGTTCAAGCCGCGGACGCTTTAAGCGGTGCGCGTCCTGGCGCAAGGCGCGAGATGCTTCAGACTTATATCAAGCGTCTTCAGGATATGGAGAAGCTGGCAATGAGCTTTAGCGGGATAAGCAAGAGCTATGCGATTCAGGCTGGAAGGGAGCTCCGGATTATGGTAGAAGCTGATAAGGTCACTGACGAGGGAGCAATGATTCTTGCCAAGGATATTGCCAAGAAGGTGGAAACAGACCTAGCGTATCCGGGTCAGATTAAAGTGGTTGTGATCCGCGAGACTAGGGCTGTGGAATTTGCCAAATGAGTTGAAAGGAACTTGAATTGCGAATTTTATTTTTCGGAGACATTGAAGGCAAGCCGGGCAGAAAGGGTGTAAGCAGGGTTCTGGCTGAGCTTGTGGGAAGATACGAGATAGAGCTGGTTGGAGCTAATGTAGAGAATGCGGCTGGAGGCTTTGGCTTGACCGGAGAAATTTATAGCCAACTTCTGGAAATGGGAATTGATTTTATGACCTCTGGAAATCATATCTGGGACAAAAAAGAGCTTCCTGGCATTGTCAATCAACTAGACCGTCTGGTTCGTCCAGCTAATTATTCAGAAAAAGCCCCTGGGAGCGGAATCCTTTTGCTCAAAGCAAAAGACATCCCTGTCGCTGTGATAAATCTTCAGGGAAGAGTTTTTATGGACCCCTCTGAAAACCCTTTTCTGACAATTGACCATCTGCTAGAGGGGATTCCAAAAGAAATCAAAATCATTTTGGTGGATTTCCACGCTGAGGCAACATCAGAAAAGGTGGCAATGGGATGGTATCTTGATGGAAGGGTGTCAGCACTGATTGGAACTCATACCCATATCCAGACAGCGGACGAGCGGATTCTTCCCAAAGGAACAGCTTATATCACGGACGCTGGGATGTGTGGTCCTTTAGATTCTGTTCTCGGAGTTAAAGCAGAGCAGGCATTGGAGCGGTTCATAACAGGAATTCCCCACAGATTTGAGGTTGCATCCGGTTCTGTGCTTATCAATGCAGTTGTTCTGGATATTGATTCTGGAACCGGCAAAGCAAAGTCCATTGAACGGGTCAATAAAATTCTGGAAAATTAACCTGTGCCTGATTGCATGCAGATGAATTCATCAGCGGATTCTGGGTAATTTGAAAAATTATCAATCAGGGGTATAATTTGCCAAGAGGTAAAATAAAATGCATCCAATTTTATTTAAGCTCGGCAGTTTAACTTTTTACACTTACGGTTTATTGATGGCATTAGCGTTTATAACCGCTTATTTTTATCTGCTTCATCTTGCAAAGATAACCAATCAGGATGTTGAGTTCTATTCTAATTTTTTCTTCTGGATTATGGTAATGGGTATTCTGGGCGCGAAGGCGCTTTATCTAATTGTGGACATCAAGAATCTGGCGAACAATGTTAAAGATGTTGTTGGATGCATAAGGGGAGGCTTGGTCTGGTATGGCGGAGTGATTGCGGTTCTTGCTTTTGCATATTTTTATGCAAAGAAATACAGGATAAATTACGCCCGGCTGGCTGATACAATTGCAAGCCCTGCAATGGTGGGGCTTGGAATTGGCAGATGGGGATGCCTGATGGCAGGATGCTGTTATGGCAAGCCAACCAATCTCCCCTGGGCAATTGTTTATCCAGACCATCCGCTTCATCACCCAATGGCTGGAATCCCGGTTCATCCTGCGCCTGTTTATGAATCCATTGCTGATTTTATCATAGCCCTGATCAGCTATGCGGTTTTTCGCAAGTCTAAAAAACGCGGAATAACAGTCCTTCTTGTGATTATGCTTTATGCGATTGTCAGGTTCTCCATAGAATTCCTGCGTGGAGATGTTGAGAGAGGATTTGTTCTCTCGGATAAAATATCAACAAGCCAGTTCATAAGCATTTTGCTTTTTATCCCAGCGCTTGCGCTCTTTATCCAGCAGATGTTGAAACCGAAAGAGCCAGATGAGCCAAAGCCGGAAGAGAAAAAGGGGAAAAAGGAAAAAAGGAAAAAATGATGAAAAGAAGAAAATTTTTAATTGCTGTTTGTTTAAGTATTTTTATTTTTGTCTCAGGTCAGGCTCTTGCTGAGAAAGACCATCCTCTATCTCCTTATCCCTCTCTTGAAGAGCTTTATGAGGAGGTTAATTCGTTTGCCAAAAACCATCCGGAGCTGGTTAGCCTGGAAGAGCTTGGAAAGAGCGTGGAGGGCAGACCGATTTATCTGCTCAGGTTTGGATTTGCGAAAAGCCCGTCTAAGCCCAAAGCCTTGATCGCTGGTGGAATTCACGCTGAGGAGTTCATTGGAGTTGCAGTTGGAATGGAAACTGCGCGGGAGCTGATCCAAAAAAGCGAGACAGCCCCTGCTGTTAAAGAATTGCTAACTCAGATAGAGATTGATTTAATCCCGGTTCAGAACCCGGACGGCTATAATCGTGTTTATGAGACTAATGGCAAAGGCGGCGAAAAGGGGATGAGGAAAAACGCAAATGGGGTTGACTTGAATCGGAATTTCCCGGTTGTTCCCGGAGCCAAAAGTCTTCATCCGCTTGCAGGGAACCGGAGACCCAGGTCTAACTATTATATGGGACCATCAGAATTATCCGAGCCTGAGAGCAGAGCAATGGCAGAGCTGGTTAAAAGCGGGAACTATTTTGTAGTGTTCAATCTTCACAGCGTTGCTGGCAAATTCCTTTATCCTTATACTCATACCAAAACCCCTGCGCCTGACCAAGAGCTTTTTATAGAAATCGGAAAAGCGTTTCAGGCTGGTCAACAAAGTTATAAATACAAAATTCAGCAATCCTATTCTTGGTATCCGACTCTTGGGGACCCGGACGATTACAATTATCTTGCGCTGGGCATTCCATCATTCACAATTGAGGTCAGCACAGTTGGGAGCAATCTCGCTGATAAAGGCTTCCGAACCTTTAAGGAGTTTTGGATTGCAAATCCCGGAGAAAAATACGATTATTGGATCAAGAACGATGCGCCCGGGCTCATACTTGCAATAGAAAAGGCGTATCAGTTGACTGGGGGAAAACCACTGGAGAAAAAGGCAAAATGGGAAAAGCAGTAAAGAAAATTTTTGTTTTGGCAATTCTGCTTTCGGGGATAGCTTCGGGTTTAAGCGCTAGGGCTCAAATTTTTGGGGAGCTGATTGCGGACTATCGCGCTTATCTGAATCCAGAGGGCAAATATGAAATTGTTTATACACCAGTCCCACCTGACCCGTTTCTCTGGGAGATAGATGGCTCAGCTGGATTTAATAAATTTGATGTGCGAAGGATGCTGGTTGGATACCATAAAGATATTTCGGAAAACGCGCTTGCAGAAGTCGCAATCAGGATCGGGGAGACAGATGAGGAGGGAAGAGAGGTTCTTTTAGACCGCGCTTATTTTCAATTAAGCAATCCTGATAGCCTATACTATGAGTTTAAGTTCGGTTATTTTCAAACCCCGGGTCTGGAATGGACTCGCAATAATTTCTGGCAGTGGGATATGTTTGAGTATCCAATGCTGGAATATCTGGGATTGGTTTCAAGAAGTCAGCTGGGCGTAAGTCTCGGGGCTGGCGTGAGGTTGTCTCAATTTGAGACAGGACTTGGCGGAGGTTTTTTCAACGGCGGGTATCTGGATGACGATGATTTTGATCAGTATCTTGCTTTCTGGACTGCGCGGTTGAGTCTGGAAAAATTTTCTGCTTCCAGCATCATCGGATATACATTAAACGGCGAGAAGGAAAAAGAGGGATATCAGGAGCTATGGCAATACGGTCTTGGCTTGACCATTCCTTATTTTAATCTCGGTGGCGAGTATTTCAGCGGTAGAGGATGGATTCCAGCAGGAGAGGCTTATATTCTTGGTAGATGGCCTGATGGTATGGAGCAATATCTGGCGCTGGCAGGAAGGGCATTATTTGAGGATAAGTATATAAACTATTATGGCTTTTGCCTGTCAGCTGATTTTCAGCCCATAAAATCCCTTCATATTATTTATCGCTATGACCTGTTTGACCCAAGCGAAAGGTTTGATGATGACAAACAGAATCTAAATTTATTCGGCGTTGTTTATGAGCTAACCTCGCAGGTCCGGCTCGGAGCCAGCTATCAGGAGCAAGATTTTCAGAGCCATAAACTGCCCATCTCTGGAGGAGAGATCAAGATAGAACCTTTCCAGATTCTCTCGCTTAGCCTTCAGGCAAAATTGCCGTAAAATGTAGTTAATGCCAGAGCACGAACCTATTTCCGCACTGAGTAATAATAAATGGTTTGATTTAAGCATTGCGATTCTTATGCTCGGAATCGCTATCCTGATATATCTGCCCAGCTTTAATGCTCCTTTTCATTTTGACGACATGGAAGCCATTGTGAATAATCATTATATACGCATCCCTGATTTGAGCCCATCATCACTCTTCACTTCCGCGTTTCAGGACTTTAAGCACAATAGACCGCTCACCAATTTAAGCCTGGCGCTGAATTTTTATTTCAATCAGCTTAATCCGTTCGGCTATCATCTGGTCAACTTTTGCTTTTTAATTTTTACCGCATTCGGACTCCGGCTTGCGCTCGCTAAATTTTTCCGCAAACTGGGATATGATTATCGCCTTTCAAAGCTCGCAAGCTGGCTCATCTCCTTACTCTGGCTCGCTCATCCGCTCAACACTCAAGCAATCACTTACATTGTCCAGCGTCATTCCTCATTTGCAGGAGCTTTTTCCATCTGGGCTTTCTATTTTTTTATGCTCAGCAAAGACAAAGCCAGAAACCAGACACGCTGGCTATTTTTTATCCTCTCTGCGCTCTTATGCCTGCTCGCGATTTTGAGCAAGGAAACCGCCTTAACCCTGCCTTTGTTGATTTTTTTATTTGACCTTTATTTTTACCAGAATTTGCCAAACGCGTGGCTTAAGAAAAACTGGAAAACGATTTCAGCGCTTGCGTTTTTCTATATCTTGACCGCATTCTTACTCTTTCGCCCCGGATTGATTTCCAAACTCGGGGCTGATGTATCCTTACAAAGTCTTTCTCTCAGCCAGAGAATCCTGTTTGAGCCACTGATTCTTCTCTGGTATCCGTTCCTCATCATCTTCCCCTTCCCACAGTTCTTAAGCCTGGAGCATTATTTTATCTTTTCCAGCTCAGCTTTTGAGATAGCAATGGCTATACTCGCCTGGGCAATTATGCTGATTTTTATTCTGCTTGCGCTCTTTCAGGCGCGCAAATGGAGGCTCTTTTCTTTTGCACTGCTCTGGTATCTGGGTCAGCTCGCGGTAGAGGCAATGCCTTTGCCCATAGACCTTGCTAATGAGCATAGGCTTTATCTGGCTTTGCTCAGCATAGTTGCAGTTGCGGTGGCGCTTTTGATTTTTCGCCCGGGAAAAATCCGCCTGGCAGTGGCTTGGCTAATTTTGCTCACAGCTTTTTTTGCTTGGTTCAGTTATCAAAGGAATATGGTCTGGACAAGCAGACAAAGCCTGTGGAGAGATTCAGTAAAAAAGGCGCCACTTCTTCCGCGAGCATGGAACAATTATTGCTCCGCCCTGGCAGAGGACGACAAATGCCCAACCGCAATTCGGGTTTGCCAGAAAGCGCTTGAGTTGAATCCAGATTTGGCGGATGCGCATAATGCCTTGGGAATTTGCTATTTCAAATCCGGCGAGATGAACCAGGCGGAAAAGGAATTTCTTGCCGCTGTGGAGTTAGGCGGAAAAAATTACAGCGTTCCTTATTTCAATCTCGGCTTGCTCTATAACAAGCTAGGCGACGATGAGTCCGCGATAAAATGGTATCTGAAGGCGCTGGAAAAAAATCCTTTTGACACCCAAGCTCGCTATAATCTGGAGTTGACCTACCGCCGCCTGAAACGCCTGAAATAGGAGAAGTCAAGTATATGGTGCAATGCAAATGTTATTTTGGCTTCTAAAGACAGGGTTGCGTGCGATTCGGTTGCGCTTGCGGTTTTGAAGCGATACGGTGCGGAGAATAAGGTTGCTCTGCCTTATGTGAACAAGAGTGTCTGGGACCAACCTCAGATTTATTATGCCGCGGAGCTTGGGCTGGGACAGGCAGAGGCTGATAAGATCAGCGTCATTGATAAAGATGTGAAGCTAATGGATGAGATCAAATCAAATTGGGTCTAAAAATTTTATTATCCGCTGAGGCGCAGAGATTTCAATTCATACCTCTCATTCCTCACGATTCTAACTTTATTGGGCAATCTCTATATACACCTTTTTCATCACCGCATCCTGGAGAGGTCGGTCATTGGGACCGGTTGGGAGCGAGCCAATCTTGTCAACAACCTCCTGACCAGAAATCACCTGGCCAAAAACCGTGTACTGGCGGTCAAGAAAAGTTTGCCGGTCAAGACAGATAAAAAATTGTGAACCAGCGCTATTCGGGTCCTGGCCGCGTGCCATTGAAACAGTGCCCTTGAGATGAGGAAGGTCATTGAATTCCGCATTGATTGTATAGCCGGGACCGCCTGTGCCATCACCGTTTGGGTCTCCGCCCTGTATCACAAATCCTTTGATTACCCGGTGAAAAATCAGATTGTTGTAAAAGCCTTTCCTTGCAAGGCTGATGAAATTCCGACAATGGTTTGGCGCTTTATCCGGAAAAAATTTGAACCTGATAGTACCGAAATTGGTCTCAATCACTGCAATCATCTTTTTCATATCATCTGGGGTCAATTGCTCCACTGGTTTGTTTAATAAAGTCTGTTCCATATGCTCTCCCTGTCCTCCTTCTGGTTTTTTGCAGGAGGAAAACCAGAGAGGCATTCCTCCAATTAGAACTATTGTAAGGCTTACGAAACAGCGTTTGATTCTCATCCTCAAAACCTCCTAAAGCTATATTTTGATAATATCTGAAATTTTTTATTTGCCAAATAAAACACGCTGGACACCATTGACTTTTGAACAGGAGCTTATTTATAATGAGGAAAATTATTATAAGGAGGAACGCAATGAGAGGATTTTTGAAACTAGTGGCTCTGGTTTTTCTTACAGGATTGGCTTCTCAAAATTCCTGGTCAAGGGAAATAACTTATTTAAGGGACAACTGGCGGGTTCAATCTGAGAAGGAGATTCAGGAGATTAAGGAAGGCGGAGCAAAGCTATCTGGTCCTGGAGTGAATCTCAAGGTCTGGTATCCTGCATCTGTTCCTGCGACTGTGCTTGCGGTTTTAGTTGAGAACAAGGTATATCCTGACCCGTATTACGGTGTTAACCTGACCAAAATTCCGGGCTATGTTTCAGGAAGATGGCTGGCAATGCCAGAGGATAGCCCGTTTTATCCAAGCTGGTGGTACAGGACTGAGTTTGCGGTTCCAGAGAGTTATCAAGGGAAAAATCTGATTCTTCATCTTGACGGGATCAATTACAAGGCGAATGTATGGCTAAATGGCAAAAAGATAGGGGATGAAAAGGATGTGATCGGGATGTTTAGAAGGTTTGAGTTTGACATTACAGACCTGGTGAAATTCCGGGAGCTGAATTACCTTGCAATTGAGACCATAGCGCCTGGGAAACTACCGCAGAAAAGGTATATAACCAAGCAATTAGAGGCGACAACCGGATGGGATGACCATAATCCATATCCGCCTGATGCGAATGTTGGTATCTGGCAGGATGTGTATATAACAGCGACTGGAGCGATTGCGATAAAGAACCCGTATGTTCAGACCAAACTGGAAATTCCTCAGCTCAACGAGGCTCATCTCACGATTTCTGCTGACCTGGTCAACAGGACTGACAAAGAGGTGAGCGGAGAGCTTACTGGCACGATTGAAAATATAAATTTTAAGCAGGCTGTGAAACTTGCTCCCAGAGAGGTTAAGACCGTTTGGTTCAAGCCTGAGCAGTTTAAGCAACTGAATATAAAGAATCCCCGGGTCTGGTGGCCCAGCCCAGTGGGTCCGCAGGAATTATATGATTTGAAGATGGAGGTCAGGGTTGACGGAAAAATATCAGATGATGAGAAAGTGACCTTTGGAATCCGTGAGATAACAAGTTATATAAATGATGAAGGCTGGAGAACTTTTAAGGTCAATGGCAAAAACATCTTGATCAGGGGCGGAGCATGGATGACCTCAGATATGCTTCTCAGGCTCACGCCAAAAAGATACGAGGCTCTTGTGCGTTACGCAAAGGAAGCTGGATTCAATATGCTCCGTTCCGAGGGATTTTCCATACGGGAGACAGAAGAATTTTATTCTCTATGCGATAAATATGGAATAATGGTCACACAGCAGATTTTTGGAAGGAACATTCCGGATGAGAAGCTCGCAGTGTCTTGCGTAGAAGATATGATCTTAAGAATACGCAATCATCCAAGTCTTGTGCATTTTCTTGGACACGACGAGACCTTTCCTACACAGACGCTTGACGCCGCATACAGAGAACTGATAGCAAAATATATTCCAGACCGGACATATCAGCCTCATTCAGGCGCGTTCAATGTTAAGGACCGTTTTGAAACCGGTGGCACAAGAACCGGTAATTTGGAGCTATGGACTTACGCTGGTCCTGCGCATTATTACACTCACAAGAAGGATGGCGCGTGGGGATTTGCTCAATCCGGGGGCATTGGCGGTGTCATTGCGGATAAGGAGAGCATTAAGCGGATGCTTCCAGATGACCAGCTCTGGCCTCAATGGTCAGAGGCTTTTTCTCTTCATACAGTAATTCAGGGCGCGGAATACTTTAACTATTTGAGAAAGGCTATTTACAGAAGATATGGGGAGCCGAAAAATTTTGATGATTTCTGGTGGATTATTACTGCGAACAATTATGAGAGCGCGCGAGGGATGTTTGAGGCGTATGCCCGGAATAAATACTCTGCCACTGGCATCACAACCTGGAAATATGACGCATCATGGCCCGCGGCTTTAACCTGGCAATATGTGGACTGGTATCTACTCCCAACCGGAGCATACTTTGGCGCAAAAAAAGCCTGCGAGCCTTTGCATATCCAGTATTCCTATGACGATAATTCCATTTATATTGTCAACAGCTATTACAGGGAGTTCAAAGGTCTGAAGGCTGATGTAAAAATTTATAATTATGACCTTACGGAAAAATTTTCAAAAACTGAAATCGCGGATGTTGCGCCAGACGGCAAGACCGAATTGTTCAAAATGACTATGCCACAGGGCTTGAGCAAATCATTCTTTTTGGCGCTTAAGCTTTATGATGGAGATGGCAAGCTAGTTACAGATAACTTCTACTGGCTCTCAACAACGCCGGAAAAGCCCGCGAGAAGATATTTTGGCGCGGTTGCGCTCTCAAAAGGGTCTTTCTTTGACCATTCGGATTTGAGAAAACTGCCTCCAGTGAAGCTTAGCCTCTCGTGTCAAAATAAAAATTCGGGTTCAGACCAGGCGATTCTTGTGTCCGTAAAAAATCCGACCAATCATCTGGCTTTTTTCATCAAAATGGAATTGCTCAAGGGCAAAGATGGTCTCCAGGTTGCGCCTTCTTATTGGAGCGACAATTATTTCTCTCTTCTTCCAGGAGAAGAAAAATTGGTTCTGGTATCCTTTGCTCAATCTGACCTTGAGACAAAGGAGCCGGTGATCAAGGTGGGAGGCTGGAATATAGAACCTGTTGATTGTGCTCCTGGTAGATGAGAATTTTTCCTATAACCCTCTCCCTTGACGGGAGAGGGTGGGATGAGGGTGAGATAGAATGAAAGTTCTACATTTAACCCTCCCACTTGACGGGAGAGGGTGAGATGAGGGCGAGATAGAATGAAAGTTCTACATTTAGCCCTCCCTCTTGACGGGGGAGGGTGAGATGAGGGTGAGATAGAATGAAAGTTCTACATTTAGCCCTCCCCCTTGATGGGGGAGGGTTGGGGAGAGGGTGATCTTCATTGGCTGACAAGCTGACTATTCTCGCCAAAATAATGAGGAGGCATCCCACCGATGCTGAAAATTTTTTATGGCAACATCTCCGCGCCAAAAGATTTCTCGGGCTAAAGTTTAAAAGACAGGAGCCGATAGGAAATTATATAGCGGACTTCATTTGCTATGAGAAGAAAATAATTATAGAACTGGATGGCGGACAGCATGCCAGGAAAAGGAATGAACTGGAAGATAAAAAGCGGGATGAATGGATGAAGTCTCAAGGATTCAAAATTTTGAGAATCTGGAATAATGAGGTTTTGCAAAACCTGGAGGAGGTATTGAAGATCATCGCTGGTGAATGCGAATCACCCTCTCCTCTGTCCTCTCCCATCAAGGGAGAGGAAGCCAAAGGAAAGAAACGATGAATTTTAATCACCCTCCCCTTTATCCCCTCCCATCAAGGGATGGGAATAAGAAAACCTTTAATTCAATAACTCTAACTCTTTAAAGAGAAAGCGATTAGGAAGGTCCGAGAATCGCTCTTGAGACCAAATTCAATTAGCCTCTGGTTAACTTTGTCCAAACCCAATATCCCTCCTCTTCTTCCCATACGCCTCAGCCAATCTCCAACTGCATCTGAAGAGGGAATATCCTCCAGTTTTAATACCTCTCGCAAACCTCCATCCTCCCTCAGCTCCCGTAAATCCTCCAGACTCCGACCCCCACCATTGAGCATCAACACCAGTGGAAAAACATATTCCCAGGCTGAATACCCTGCTCCGCTCCCAGGCGCAGGCATCTCCTCTTCTACCTCCTCCGGAAGTTTCAGCGCATAGGCAAACTCCCCTAGAAGCGATAACCCTGCATGTGGCGTGAGGCAATCTTTAGTGGAACCTAACTTGAAAGGCAACATGGTTTGGTCTATCATCTTTTCACCTCGTTGGTTAGGTATTTTTTAGTTTCATTACCTTTATAATACCATATCAACGAGGTTTTGTTATCTACCTAAAAAATCAATCGCGGATTTAGGGGAAGGATGAAAATAGATGGAATGGCTTCAATGGATAGATAACCTGGTTCAGGAGACTTTAACCGAAAGGATAGATGCCATTGATCACTGGCGCAGTCAAGTTTTAACGAAATCCAATCGGGTTAAAAACTTTGAGAATTGGATTTTGATTGAATTAGTGCATCAATTGCGTCTCGGCTCCAGGCTTCAACTTAAACCTTGAGAAATGAGCTTGAGCCAATGACAACAAAAGATTTTTCTTTTCCTCGCGGAATGAATAAATATGAGTGATACATACTCCCTCCCCCTTGATGGGGGAGGGCTGGGGAGAGGGTGAAAATTTACAAAAGAGGCTGAGATGATTACTTCAAGAGGGATAGACTGATGGGGAAAATGAGGATAGATTGCCATGAAACGGATCCATCTTTTTGAATTCCAAGCTCTTGCCTGGTTTCCGCAAAGCTGGCGCAATTTTATGACAGGCATTTGGCGCGGGGGATAGACGCCAGGCATTACCAATGGGAAACCGGGATGGTTCATTCTTTTGCTGGCTATTATATCACTTATCTGCGGGTTATCCGGAGGAAAAATAGCCTGTAATTCGGGAAATAAAAAGGAATAAAAAGGAAAGGAGAACAAGATGAGAATTATTAAAATGGCGGTCATTCTAATTATTTCAGGGATTTTTATTTTTACGGCTTGGTCTGCGGTGGCAATAGAACTAAAAGCCGGCACTGCCAGGGCAGTGATCACTCCCTCTGACTATCAGGGTCGGATTTCAGTGATGGGCAATCCGCTGAAAGGCAAGGAGCACGACCTCTATGCAAGGGCGCTTTCTCTCAATGATGGCTCTAAGCGATTGATCATTGTCACTTATGATTTGAACTGCCTTGATGTTGCCACACCGATCCTGCGCTCTCGGCTAAAGGCTGAGCTTGGAATAGAGCCAGCGTATTTTGTGCCAATGGCGACTCATAACCACTCGGCACCAATTCAGATCGTGCCCGCGAATTTTGATTATGGCAGGTGGCTGGCTGACAGAATCTTTTCTTTGATCAAAGAAGCGATTGCGAACGAGAAGGGACCTGTCAAACTTTATTTCGGGGTTGGTCATTCAGACCTGGTCCGGGCAGACCCGCGCTATCCGCAGATTTACGGGCTTAGAGGCAAGCCGATTGATGATGAGGTTCAGGTTTTGAAGGTGATGGCAGGCGATAAAGTGGTGGCTCTGCTTTTTAATCAAGCCACTCATCCGCTCCACGAGAGCTTCACTGGTATAGGAGTGGGGCATCCGGGATACGCAATGGACGAGCTGGAGAGGTTGTTCCCAGGAGCAGTGGCAATGTATGCGGACGGATGCGGAGGTGACCAGATGATAAGAGCGCCTCTAGTAATGTATGCGTCCAATTCCAAGGTTCAGGCAGTTGGGAAGGAACTGGCTCAAACCGTAATAAAAATTTTGCACACGCAGATGATAGAAACAACCGGCACGCTCACAAGCCAGCTGGAGGTTATCTCTCTCCCACTTGCTCCTCCTATCCCTTATGAACAAGCGCAGAAGTTGGCGAGAAATATACCAAAGGACATAGGCTTTGTTCCATATCCAAATCCAGACCGCGAAACAAACTGGATTCGCTCCCTTCTTAAACATTATGAGCAAAACATTCCTTTCCCGAGCAAAAGCTCTGACTATATCTGCACAGATGATGGCTTTCTGGTTAAGGAGCTTGCAGAGCCACGAGAATTCCCGTGCAGATATGAAGAGACTATTACTGCGAGGATAGGACCAATGGTTATAGTTGCGATGCAGGGCGAGGTGTGTGCGCCAATTGGTAAGGCTATTAAAGATAAATTTCGCCAGGGTCCTCCTCTTATGGTCTTCGCCTATATGGGAGAGCACAATCTTTACATCCCGACCCGCAAGCTGGTTGAGATCAACGCGTATCAGGCGAAGGTTATCCAGATTCAATACGCGTCTCCAGTCGGATGGTCTCCTGATGTTGAGGATGAGATGGTAAAGGCCGTAATAAAGATGATTGAGGGAATAATGAGGAATTGACTGGCTCATTTTTTGACAGATTTGGAAAATTTTTTTACAATAAACTTAAAATAAAAATGAATAAAGCTTCTAAAACTATCCTTGTGATTGATGACAGCGAGGTTGCGCTGGAGGTGATCAAGGATGATCTCACATCTGCGGGCTTTAGCGTAATGAGCGCTCGGTCTGGCGCTGAGGCTGAGGACATTGTTTTTTCAGGTTATCAGCCGGATTTGATTCTTCTGGATGTGATGATGCCTGGGATGAACGGAGACGAGTTCTGCAAAAAGTTAAAAAGCAGGTCTGATACTAAAGAAATTCCGATTGTGTTTGTGTCCACTAAAGATGATAGCGAATTAAAAGAGATGATCCGGCGCGCAGGCGCGGATGGCTATATCCGGAAGGCGCTCTTGACATCAGGTGGACTGTCCCGGATGCTGGAAAGGTTTTTGGCATAAGAGCTTATATGAAGAAAGGAGAGAAATAGATGCCCAGGAAGCCGAGTGAGAAGGAAGAGGAATACTTTGCTAGATTGGAGTTTGAGAAGAAAAAGAAGATCCAGGAAGAAATACAGAGGCAGATGGCTGAGTCTGAAAAAAAGAGGCTCAAGGAGCTTCATTATATGAGATGCCCTAAATGTGGAATGCAGTTGATAGAGATTGACTATCAAAACCTGAAGATAGATAAATGCTCTGCTTGCGGAGGGGTGTGGCTGGACCCCGGGGAACTGGAGCAGATTTCAAAGTGTGAGAAAAAAACCATTGATAAATTGTTTGGCATTTTCAAAATATAATTATCACTAATTAGTAGGTTGAGAGACTTCATTGAAGATGGTTTGCTAGATTTAACGCATCATTCGGAAATTCTCCCAGCCATATCTGAGCAATTCTCTGAATGAATGCACATCCAGCGCCTCTTGAATAACATAAAAAATTTTAGGCAGATACCATTTTAGGGCATCATCATACCGTTTATAAGCATCCTCAATCGCGGAATCGTTATTCTCTTTTAGAGTCCGCTCCACAACCTCTACCATGCGCGAAACAATTACCTCAATAGTTTCCCTTCCTTTTTCCGGGCTCGCCTTTGTTTTGGGGTCCTGTCCCATTATTCCAAGTTGTTTCATTCTTTGAATAGCTGATAAGCCATCTGGCAATAACTCAAGATTCACCATCTCCGGCTTCAGCGCCATCATAATTGAGGTCTCCCACATCCCAGCGTGGTCGCCATAATACTGAAGCTCCAAAGCAAAAACCTGCTCTGGCGCTCCGAGCGCAAAAGCTCTTCCGCGGCGATTAAAGCGCTGGCATTCTTTGCGAAGAAATTTGACCAGAGATGGAGGATAATGACCCGTAAGCATCACAATCATTTTGAAGCCCATTTCTTGCAATTGCTCCAGGGTCTGCCTGACCATAGTTTTAATCAGGCTCTTTTTGAAATGGAATGTAAATGGGAAAGGCATGGTGTCAGAAGCTCCCCAATACATTGGCGGAAACAGCACTCCGCCTGTCTTTTCCGCAACCTTCTGACATAGCGCATACGCCTTTAGCCCATCCAAACCTAATGGATTATGCTCTCCGTGCCATTCCAGAGAACCAATCGGCACATACGCAACAGGCGCTTTTTTCAGCATCTCCCGCACAGCCTCTGGCTGTGCTTCCTCAAACTTAATGTAATTCATCTTACAAAATTATTTGCTCCTGATATGCAAATAACTTAAAGAGGTGTTGCCTAACCTGATCTAAGGAATCACACAAGAAATGTGTCAAATTCCAGACAAAGCTTATTCTTCGGCTTTCTTTTTTCCTGTAGAGCTTTTCTCAGAGGATTTTTTCTTCGCTGGCTGGCTCAAGCGGTCAGAAAGCCATTTAACAACTGTTGGCGCAAGGTCTTTCTGGGTCTTCCCAGAGACATACATTCCAATATGCCCCACCGGATAGCTCAAGTCAGTGACATCCTTGGTCCCGACCAGCTTCTTGAGCGGTTTTGAACAGGATGGCGGAACCAGGTGGTCCTGTTCTCCGTAGATATTGAGAACAGGCATTGTGATATTTTTCAAATCCACCTTGCGCTTTCCCAGATAAAACTCTCCCTTAACCAGACGGTTCTCGCGGTAAAGCTCCTTCACAAATTTTCTGAAAGCCTCTCCTGCCTGGTCCGGAGAATCAAAAATCCATTTTTCCATACGGAGAAAATTCCTAACCACATTTTCATCTTCTATATTGTCCAGAAGTCCGACATATTTATCCAAGATAAGCTGAAAGGGCTTTAGCCATAGGAATCCCAGGTTCATAAAATCTCCCGGGATATTTCCAAACACATCCACCATCAGGTCCACATCCATTGCCTTTGCCCAGACATTCAAAAGCCCGTCCTTGGTATCAAAATCAATAGGCGCAACCATGAGAATCAGATTTTTGACCTTTTCAGGAAACAGCGATGCATAAATGGCGCTAAAAGTTCCTCCCTGACATACCCCAAGTAGATTGATCTTTTTATGCCCTGTAGATTTGCGGATGAATTCCAGGCAGTTGTCCATATATCCGTAGATATAATCTTCCATCGTGATATATTTATCAGGCTTTGTCGGGTATCCCCAGTCAATCACATAAAGGTCAATTCCTTCCCGAAGCAAATTTTTAAAAAGTGAGCGGTCTTCCTGAAGGTCCATCATATACTGCCGGTTGACCAGAGCATAAACCACCATCACAGGAATCGGATATTTAACCTGTTCTGGCTTATAATGAAAAAGCTGAACCTTGTCCTCTTTATAAACCAGCTCCTTGGGAGTGGTCGCTATCTCAATCGTTTCAATCTTGGTCAGGTTCTGCATACCCTTCATCAATTTTTCGTGGAAGTTTGCCATTTCCTTGAAAAAATTGGCAAAGCCCTTTTCGTAGCTGAGTTCCATTTTTATCCTCCTGGTTAGACTTCTTCTTTTTCAGCCTCAGAAGAAGATTTTCCTCTTATCTCTTTGATAGCTCTTCTCTGCCAGCGCACCTCTTTCTTTAGCTCATAAATAGCCAGGTATATTTCATCCATATCCTTTTTGCTCGGTAGCGGTGTTGACTCAACAAGTTTATCATAAAGCTCGTCCATAAATTTCCGGAGATTCAAGCCTCTGGTAAGCACTTCGCGCAGAAGGTTGATGAACTCCGGAGACAGGAAAAGCTCATGATAGGTATCCTCATTGATAGTCCACCAGAGCCGATAGAACTCCTTTGCCGCATCAGGGCTGGTCCAGTCCTTATCCTTGTATTCCTCCAGCCTGCTGATCACCTTCTCCATTCCGCGAATACCAGTTTGATAAAGCAAGGAATAATACTGGGACGAAGCCGCCACATACTCAACATACGAATCTATGCTTTTATTCACGCGCTCCTGAATCTCCCGGAAATAGCCCATAGTCGGAACCCGAAGCACTTTTCCAAAAGTGTCCTCATAGTTCTTGCGAAGGAGCGCATACAGCTCAATGATCCCTTGGCTTTCCCCCTTGGCGCTTGCCTGCAGTTTTTCTGGCAACTGCTCCAGATTCTTTATCACAGGCGTGATGGCTTCCCAGTAAGCGTCTGTCTGTGTCTTGAGAATCTTTGCCCAGGAATCAAGCACTTCCTTCTGAATTCCAGAAGGCTCAACACCCCATAAACTCTTCAGCAAATCCTGATACTGGTCTATCCATTGATCCTGCAATTTGCGCAAAGCCTCTGGATCACTCTTGTCTCCCTCCATTTCCAGAAAAGACGCAAACGCGTTCTTCCAGAAATCCAGCACTTTGGTGTAAATCGCGCCAGCATTAAGCGCTCTGGAAAACACCTCCGCGCCCAGCCCAGCTGGCTGGGCTTTGCTCAATTCCTGAAATTGCTTGAAGACCATCTCCTGCCAGCTCTGGAAGAGGTCTGCGCCCGGAAACTCTTTTTTTCCCTGCTCAAGCATTTTTTGCCATTGCTCCATTCCCTTTTGCCAGGCTGTCTGCCATCCCTTCCATAACTCCTCCTGCCATCCGAGCAAAGCTGTCTGCTGATTAGCTGGCGCGCCTTTTTTACCTGCGTTCTGTTCACTCATTTTTCCCTCTCATTTCTTGGTGGGTTTTGCCAATAACAATTTATTCCATTGCTCAAGAATCTCCGCATTTAGCTGACTGAAATTCTTGATTATGGAGCTCCATTCGCTCATAAGGTCAACCCCGACTTTCCTGGTCTCAACACCTGCCTTAAGCTTTTCCATCTCCGCTTTCAGCTCCTGATACTTCTGCTCAAGCTCAAGGTATTCTTTGCGCGACACAATCCCTAGATTCTGGAAAAATTCCTCAAAATAATTTTTTAGCTCCTGAGCGCCTTTTTCCGAGCCTTTGGGTAGAAGCTGAAGATAAGGTTCAAGCCATTTCTCCCATTCAGCCCCCTCAGGATACCCCTCCCTGAACCAGCGCATAAACTTGTCAGCCTGCTCCATATTCCTAGCAGACAAAAGTAACATCTGCCCCATCCATTCCAGGAACTTGGGGTCCATCTGCATCTGTGTTTAACTCATTCTTTGTTGATCATTGACTCAAGCTTGGACAGATTCTCCTCCATAATCTTCTTATACTGCGCCTGCGCTTCCTTCATCATCTCTGTCCATTGCTTGATCATCTGCTTCCCTTCATCCTGAACCGCACTGCTCTGCGTCAGCATAACCTCAAGAATCTTCTCTGTCTGAGCCTGGATCGTCTCCATAATTCTCAGATAGGTCTCCCAGCTTGCCTTCATAAACCTGACCATTTCCCCTGGAACCTTCACTGGTTCTAACATTGCCACCTACCTCCTTTCGTTAAAATTAGCAGGTTCTATTATTATAACACTGCTTTTTATTTATGCAAGGCAGGGCTAAAATTTTTTTATGATTTTCAGTTCAATCAGTTTTGGAAGACGATGGAGAAAAGAGCAGGTAGTCAATCTGGAACCAGCCCGGGAAAGAGATCGGGTCCAGGCGAACCCTGGTTATCTTGAAACTGCGTAGCCAGTAGAGATTGTGGTCAAGAGGAATATGATAAATATGAAATTCAGAGTCCGCATAAATCTTGAAGCATATTTTTTGCTGAGCCTGCCAGCCAAATTCATTTTTATCATTGATTGTAGTCCAGAATATACATCCTTCCCGTTCCTGCGGAGCAAGATAATCCTTTTTTTGAATACGCATTTTTAGTTCCAGCTCCGAGGTTGCGAGCGCGAGGAAATTAAGTGGAGGAGAGACCAGATAAGGGTCATCAGTTTTGCTATAAAATGTATAGAGTTCAGCCAGATGCGCTGGGGTTCTTAATTCTAGTCCTGGAGAAAGTTTCCAGTCCAGAGGATAGTTCCTTTTTCGGAACTCATAGCTTGGAAAGAGAAACAGCTTTTGTTGATGATTTTCTTGCAAAAACCTCCGGTCCTGAAAAAGCCTGATCAATTCCGCAGTAATGCTTTCCATCCTTCCGGATTTCCATTCCAGAGCAGTTGCCTGTTGGTCATGGGTGACTGCAAGCGGGATGTCATCAGGAGGCTTTACAGAAAGCACGCTGGTTTTCTTGTCAGAGAGATGAATTTCTATCTCCGGCAAAAATTGCCTCTTTTCTGCGTATTCCAGCGCAGTCTCTTTTTTCACCCAGGCAAGTGATGGAATATCCGCTGGAATCACGATACGGTTCAGCCAGTTTGGCTGATAGACCTTGAACATCGGATCAAGGTAATAAAAGTCAAATCCAAGACCAAAAACATAAATTCTCCGGGCAAAGCTCGGAACATTTTCATCCCCAATTGCCCGGAACACCTTTTCCCTTACAGTATCGTATTCCCGACAATGCTTTTGAAAATTTTTCAACTCAGTGAAGCTAGCTTTTCCGAACGAAACTGCTATGATGAGCAAAGCCATAAGAATTATTCCGCGCAAAATTTTGCTCCGGGCAGAATAGCCTATCCCTGCAAAAATCATCGCCCATCCGATTAAGCCGAAATACAACAGTCTTTCCTGCCGAAAAAAAAGCATATGTGATAGATTCCATAGAGGCATCAAACTCAACAACAGCCAGCTCAGTCCCAGAAGCGCTGGTCTTTTGCTTCTGACAAATCCCACTAGAAACGCCAGCGCGAGCAAAATATAGGATGAGGCAATCAGCCAGAACCAGAAACCGTTATGCAAATTCCAGAAGAAATAATCCTGAAAAGCCTTGCTCAGGACTAATGGCAGATGAAATTTTAGTCTGGGAATTAAAAAGCTCGCGCTAAATTCCAGAGGCTCATAACCTCCGATGATAAATCCAGTCTGGTGGCGCCTGAGCCATAGATAGATCGCGAAAACCAGAAGGAACAGGAATAATAGAATTGTTGCCTCTATAAGTTTTTTCCACCAGGGCTTCTGATTCGGCTGAAAAATAATCACGAGCAGGACAAATCCAGGAAGAATCATTGCGCTGTCTTTGGATAAATAAGCCGCAAAGCTGAGCGCTAATGCAAGAAAAATTTTAAGAAAACCGAGCCTCCGAGAATTTAATCCAAGTAAAACCAGGATAAGCGAACATAATCCGAAAAAGACCGAGAGCAAATCTGCTCGGCAGGATATCCAGGCAGTGGTGATGAGAGAGATAGGATGAAGAGCAAAAATTAGACCAGCTGATATGGCGAAAATTTTTCTAGCACGCTCATCATTATCCCCGCTCAGCAAATACACCAGATAACTTACCAGAAGCAAATTAAATGAGCCGAGAAAAAGGTCTAATAGATGCCATCCCAAAGGATTAAGTCCAAACCATCTCTCGCTGAGCACATCCATAAGGATGGGAAGGGGACGCCAGAAGCTCTTGCCCCAGAACGGACCCCAGAGTCCGGCAAAGGGATTCTCAGTCAGCCGGGCAAAAGCCAATGGCCAATAATCATCTGCATAAAATGGATTCTTGAGATGAATTATAAGAAAAGCCAAAACTATTAGCAGATAAATCAGCCAAATCAAAAGCCAGCTTTTAGTTTTTTTCACTAGAAAAGTATTTTATATCGCTCTCACTTATCTGGCAAACATAAACTCCAATAGTATGAACCCCTTATCAAAAAGCGAATCTTAAAATTTCACAGGATTGACCAGAATTATATAAATAATGCAAGCATATAAAGCTAAATATAGGCAAATAGTTTTGTGTTATATTTTGGACATTTTCCAATAAAATCACCAGAAACTCCTGAATCAAGCCACTAATTTTTTTATAAAATCAATATGTTATCAAGAAAACGGGTTCTGGCACAGGAATTGCTTATAAAAAAGCCTAAAGGAGGTAAAAATGGAAAATGCAAGAAGCGAGATGATCTTTCACGCGTTAAAGGGTTATTTCAAGGATGTCCCAGATGAGCGCCTTTTTGAGCTTACTGAATGTCTTCAGAAAAGCAAACCCTTAGGCTCTATCCCGTGGTTAAAATTATCACTGGAGCGTTCCAGTGGAAGCTTTATACAAGAAGCTAGCAGAAGGCTTAGAAACAAGGAGGATTAGCAATGGAGAAAAGGATTTTATTTGTTGACGGGGAGCACAGATTAGCGCAGAGCTCTGTGGAGATACTTAGCCGGTTTAAGCCTGAATGGAATTTTTCACTTGCCTATTCAGGAGCTGAAGCAAAAAAGCTGATGGAAACTAAAAGTGTGGACGCGGCAGTTGTGGATATGAGCCTTTGTCAGGGAGACTGGATAGATTTACTTAATGCTCTGAAAATGCAAAATCTGCAAAAGCCTGTAATGGTCATTTCTAGCGAGTATGGCAAAGGAGTTCAGATGAGGGTTTATAGCAAAAGCGCTTTTAACTTCCAGGAAGTTCCTTTTTCAGTAAAGAATATAATGGACAACCTTCATCCCATAAACGGCAAAGCCAATCCGGGTTCAGAGGCTAATAAGGATAGTCCAAAAACCCAAGGCTCAAGCCGAACAACCGTCATCTGCCTTGCGGGACCAAAAGGCGCTCTGGCAAAAAGAGAGCCAGAGTCTAATGAAAAGCGTTGATTAAAATTTTAGCTGGACAGTGGTCTCTTTGCCCGCGCCTTCATTCCAGATGCGCAGGAGTTGTTCGGTCTCATCATATTTCCAGTTCGGCGCCGAGACCTTGAGATTGGACCCTGAATTCATTTCCCTGGGCAGATAAATCTCGGTTGGCGCCTGGATTTTGGAGTCGGGTTGGAAACGGTAGAGGAATTTTCTCTCCGAGCTTGAGAAGAAAAGCTCTTGCGGGACGCCCGCGGTGAAACGAGGATAAGGTCTATGCATCAGCTTCCAGAAAATTGGTTTAGGATTACGATTCTGGTCAACAATAGTCCATACTTGTCCAGCTGGGTCATAAACCCAGACCGCAGAGCCTAGAAAATACTTATCCTGCAAAGCAAGGCTTTGCTTAAACCACTTTTCCGCAAATTTCTGCCCCTCTGGAAGACCAAATTCTCCAATCAGAAGAGGCGCTTTCATCTCTTTAGCTTCAAAAAGTTGTCTCTGATACTTCGCTTTCAACTCCTCATCAGGCTCACGCTCCAGCACAATCAGCCTGCCAGAACCAGAATACATATGTAAAAAATATGGATGCGTGGAATAGACTAGATTGGACTCTTGAAAAGGCGTCATCCTTGCAGGGAAGATCAGATTGAACACGCACGGCTCAAGGATGATGGTCATCTGCGGGTCAATTTCTCTGATGGCGCTGATGTATTTTTCATAAAAAGGGAGCAATTTTTTCTCAAAGCATCCGTAAAATAAGCAATCCGTGCCCGCCGGCTCGTTCATTACATTATATCCGAAGATATTAGGGACGCCCTTAAAATTTTCCGCCAGATACTTCCAGAACCGGAGGAATTTCTCTTGAAGCTCCACTGAGTTCCAGAACCGGTTGGTCTCTCTCGCAACTGCTAAAAGGTCTCCCATATTTTTCGCAGGCTTTTCAATCATCCATTCTGGAATCCCGCTCCCTTTTGCTCCAAAGCCGACCTGATGAACCTCTGGCATCACATAAATTCCATAATTGCCAGCTTCTCTCGCAAAATTAACAATGCTGTCAATATAGTCCTGATTGTATTTGCCTTCCTCTGGCTCCGCGATTTCCCAGGAAATGCCCAGCCGAATGAAATTAAAACCAAAAGATTTAAGAACCGCAAGGTCTTCTTCGGTGAAATAAAACGGCTCCGCATTATGCCCCGGAACATTTGCTCCTCGGAGCAGAACCGCACGGCCATAGCAATCATAAATGAAATTCTCGCCCGCGTGCAATCCGGGCAAGCGCGCGGATTCATTGCATTTGAAGCTCAGAGATGGCTCTTCTTCCCGTGCTTCACTGGCAAATGGGAACCAGGAAAAAATCAAAACAAAGAACATCAGCATCCGCGTTTTTGCCCAACTGCTATTAAACATTGTTACCTCCTGCTCCATTTATATCATAACTTAAAACCCCTGCTCAAGCTGAGCCGAGAGATGAAAATCAATTTGACATGGTTTTAAAAAAATGTTAAATTCAATGATAGTTTATTCTTAAAAAGAAGGGAGTAAATAGAGAGCCGGGATTCAGAAAGGACAAAGTTTTAAAGAATTTAAGGGATAATCAGCAGGGATGAAAGGTTTTAATTCTTCAGAGGAATTTTTTTGGATGATCCTAGACCATCTGGAGCAAGGAGTTGCTCTATTTAACTTTAATCTTGAATGTCTCTTCCGCAATCAACTAATGGCAAGGCTCTGGCAAAGATTCTCTGGTAAACCAGAAAAGGAATTCGCAGACCAAATTGCTCTTAAAGCTCAAGTTCCTTCCGCGATCCGGAACGAGCTGATTAAATTTCGCTCCCTCACTCAGGAACAAACTGCGCTCCGCCGGGTGATCAAGCTCACATCTTCTTCCGGAGAAGAATTTTTCCTGATCCTCAAAACCATCATCTATCACGGGGACCAGTTTTACCTGGTTTTCTTTCACGAGCATCGGCGTCGGTTTGAGAATCTGCATACGATTTTACAGGAACAAAAAGGGTTGACCAGCCAGGAGATTCGGGTGGTAGAGGCGCTCTGGCGCGGACTTTCCATCAAGGAAATCGCCCGGGAATTGCACATAGAGGTGTCAACCGTGAAATCTTATCTCCAGGTGATCTTTGAGAAATTAGGGGTGCATCGGCAAGTGGAACTGATGGCTTATCTCCAGCGCCTCATCCAATAGTAGGTATTTTCCCCTACTTTTGGATGATACCCCCCCTTTTTTTGAGGGTAAAAAAATGTTCAAATGGAGCTAGACAGAAAAAAGGAAAATTCTTATAATAACTATTGAAAAGATAAAGGAATAATAAAGATAAAGAAGCTTAAGAAAGAGCCCTTGTCCGTATGGGCAAGGAAAAAAGAGGTGTAATATGCAAAAAAGGAAAAGCAGGCTGATTGGGGTGGCGACAATTATTATGCTGGCAGGAATTGCTTTTTCCCAGGCGCAGGCTCAGCTTGCCAATAGTCCCTGGCCTATGGCTGGTCATGATTCTTCTTTCAGCTATCGTTCTTCGTCTGAAGGCATCATTACCCCCACCGTATTATGGTCAACCACGGTTCCGTGGTATAGCTGGTATCTGTCTTTGGATTCAGAGGAGACCATATATATTGGAGGCAAAGGCTGGGACAATACCACCGCGACTTTGATGGCTTTGACCCAATCTGGTTTAAAATGGAGCCAAGAAAAGAAAGCCATTTTGTGGACTTTTACGCCTATTCCGCTGGTCGGTGTCAATTTTGTGAGTTTCAACACCGCGGCGATAGGAGTGGATGATACGGTTTTCGCCAGCACATCCAGTTCCCCCTATGTGTCTTGCGGGTTTGGGTGTAGCCAATATTGCCCGGATTGTGAGAATAATACTCTTTATGCGATAAATCCTGACGGAAGCATCAAATGGCAGGTTGACATTGCAGGCAGTTCCACCCATCCTGTGATCGGGCCGGACGGGACAGTTTATTTCGCCACCAGGCATGGTATTGACCGTAGAGATTATGCGCCTTGCTATTTGGAGCGAGAGTCTCCGGAAGAATTTCTGTTTGCCTATAACCCGGGTGGTACACAAAAATGGGCAGTGTCGCTCGGAACATACCGCATTAACGGTAATCCCGCGGTTGCTCTGGACGGGAGCATTTACTTGACTGCAACCTACATTGCCTGTATTGACAGCGACCCTCGCTCAGGCTACACCCGTGATTCCAAGATAATGGCATTCAATCCGGACGGAACTATTAAATGGGAAATTTCCCTGGGGGACATGGCTCTGGGCCGGTTCGCTCTGGCTGAGGACGGGTCTCTTTATCTCTCCTACTATCAGTATGGCCAGTATAAGTTGCTGGCTCTGGATACAGACGGCGCCACCAAATGGGAATATCCCGCTCAAGTTTCCTCCCTGGCTTTGAGCCCCGATGGCACTATTTATTTTTCTGAGCATTCTTCATATTGGTACCTGAATGCGTTGAATCCTGATGGGACAGTCAAATGGCGGGTCCGCACCTCGGATAATCAGAATTTAGCCCTGCTCAGCAACCTGGCAGTGGATGGCGATGGAAAAATTTATGTGGGAGACAATCAGGGGGGACTCTACATTTACTCGCCAGGGGGAGAGCTTCTTGCTCAAAAGCCCCTCATCATACCAGAACTTCCTGCTGGCTCGGTCCGTTTCTTCACCATCATTCTGGGCAAGAACCTGGTTTATGCTTATGTCCTTCCTTATACCCTGGAAGAATATGATTGTGATTACCCCCCTTGTTATGAGCAGACCTATGGCGACGCCAAGTTGTTCGCCATCGGCAATCTTTATCCCGCATCCAACCTGACCGCAACCGCGCAGGCAGATTCAACCATCCGCCTGGATTGGTTTATCTCTCCCACTCCCACCACTGCTGGCTACAATATTTATCTGGGAACCAATCTCTGGGATATTGATTATTCTGTGCCTTATGCCTCGGTCCCTCATCCGGAAACCACTTACACCACGGAGCCGCTTTTGCCCGGACAATACTGCTTTGGCTTGCGGGCTTATGACAGCTCCGGCAACGAGGAGAAAAATACCAATCTGGTTGCCTGCGCCACCATTGCTCCCACGCCTCCCTGCATCCCCCTGGCAACTGCCCGGATCAAAGTTCCGAAAGCCGGGAAAAGACTGGGCGGAAATATGATGACCACGATGGCTGAAATTATCGGGGATCGGCATCAGGTCAGCCAGGTTCTATTTGAGTATCAGTCTCCCGGAGCCAGTGAATGGTCTGCACTGCCCTACGCGGACCCGAATCATCCGAACCCGGATTTATCTTTTCCCTTCTTCATCCATACGGAAATTGCTGGCTGGCCCGAGGGAGATTATGGCTTGCGAGCTGTGGCAACGGATACTAATTCCTGCGCAGACCCGAATCCCGAAGCCATCCGAATTACTATAGACCATCATCATCCGGATTGTGAGGAATTCTGGGATGAGGAGGGGAATTATCAAAAGCGTTGTTCTGTTTATCATAATGCGCCTACTGAACTTATAGTTGCCGAGCCGTTTGATGAGCAGGACAGAATTGCCGGGCTTTATTTCCCGGAGCAGAGCCTAAATCAAGACCTCTCTTCCCTCACGGTGAGTTTCCCTTCTTGCAATCCGTTTAAGAAAGGCATTGGCGAATGCCGGCTGGTAGAGCTTGAAAATGGGCAAAATGTTCTGGAAAACGGAGCCTGGGCAACGATTGCCATTTCCTATCCGGATGAAAATGATGACGGGATAGTGGACGGAACCGATATTAAATCAGGCCACCTGGCGCTTTTCTCTCCCACTCCGGGTTCTGACACCTGGACGATTCTGCCGAGCATTTCTGACCCGGATCAAAAAATAATAATGGGACTAACTCAACACTTCTCTGAATTCCAGCTCGGAAGCAAGCCTAGAGTTAAGCGACCATCTCTTTCCTGCGCAATGAGCCAGGAATCAACTCAGGCGGAAATGGACATTTCTGAGGCAGTAATTTTGCTCCTTCCGATGGCATCATTGCTCTGGAGGCTGAAAAAAAGGAAAAACAACTGAAACCAGAAAAGGGGAATTTTAAGTTTTTTCCAGCTTTTCGCAAAGGGTTTATTTGTTCTCGCGACCACTTTTGGAAAGAGAAATCATTCTCTTTACCTTTTCCCAGAATGCGCTCTGCTGAGGATAATGGTCTATTGACTCCAGTTCTGCTAGTTTTTGAACCAGGTCTTTTTCTTTACTGCTTAATTTTGAGGGCGCTTCCACGAAAATCTGGATATGCAGGTCTCCACGATTTCCATAGAGGTCTGGCATTCCTTTGCCCTTGAGCCGGAAAACTTTTCCGGTCTGGGTTCCAGGAGGGATTTTCAGCTTGGATATGTCTTCAAGCGTGGGCACTTCAATCTCTCCTCCAAGCACAGCTCTGGTAAACGAGATGGGAACCTCAACTATCAGCTCTGTTCCCTGTCTCTGAAAAATCGGGTGGTCCTCAATGAAAATTATTACATGCAAATCCCCAGCAGGACCGCCCATCTCTCCGGGCTCGCCTTCTCCACGAAGCCTCAAGGTTGCTCCGGTATCCACTCCAGCAGGGATACTAACCTTCAGACTTTTCTCTACCATCTCAATTCCCTGTCCGTGACATTTTGTACACGGGTCTTTAATTATCCTTCCAGTTCCCTGACATCGTGCGCAGGTTCTTGAGATGGAGAAAAATCCCTGCTGATAGGTCAGTTGGCCTCTGCCTCTGCATTCAGGACAGACCGCGGGGGATGTTCCAGGCTTGAGACCAGTGCCGCCACAAACAGAGCATCTTTGCGGTTTATCTAAAGAGATAGTTTTTTCCACGCCAAAAGCCGCTTCTTCCAGCGTAATCTTCAGGTCATATCTAAGGTCTGCGCCTCTGCGCCTGCTAGGTCCTCTTTGACGGGAGCTTCTTCTCGCTCCAAAAAATTCCTCAAACAGCCCGGAGAAAAGGTCATCAATGGTAGGAATCCTAAAATCCTCTGCGCCAAAATCAAACGGCGCTCTTTCTCCAAACATATCATACTGTCGCCGTTTTTCCGGATCAGACAGAACCTGGTAAGCCTGATTTATCTGCTTGAATTTTTCTTCTGCAGATTTGTCCCCAGGGTTCCTATCCGGATGATATTTGAGAGCTAAATCCCGATATGCCTTTTTTATCTGCTCCTGACTTGAGTCTCTGGGCACTCCAAGGATTTCATAATAATCCCGAGTTCCTTGCATTGCTCTATCTCTCTAAACCTCGCCGCGGATACTCACTCCGATTTTTTCGCAGACTGGGAATAAAGCGCTTCTGCAAGCTTGTGAGCGGCTTCATTCAACTCGTCATTTGCCCTTTTTATCGCATCATAATCCTCTGCCTTAACAGCTTCCTCCGCACTCTTTAGCTTATCCTCAATAATCTGCCGGTCCTCATCTTCAAGGCGGTCCCCAAACTCTTCTATAGACTTTCTCGTGGCATAGATCAATCCCTCAAGATTGTTCTTCATCTCAACCATCTCCCGGTGCTTTTTGTCTTCCTCTATGTGCTCCTCAGCCTCTTTGACCAGCTTCTGTATTTCCTCGTCGCTCAAGCCTGATGCCGCATGAACACGGATGCCCTGCTCCTTGCCAGTGCCAAGGTCTTTAGCCGTGACATGCACAATGCCATTGGTGTCAATTTCAAAGCTGACCTCAATCTGAGGCACGCCTCTCGGCGCAGGAGGTATCCCGACCAGCTCAAACCGTCCCAGAGATTTATTGTCTTTTGAAAACTCTCGCTCGCCCTGGAGCACATGCACCGTGACAGATGGCTGGTTGTCAACCGCAGTGGTGAAAATTTCTCCGCGCTTGCACGGGATAGTCGTATTTTTCGGGATGATCTTGTGCATCAGTCCGCCTTTTATCTCAACCCCAAGACTTAAAGGCGTGACATCCAGAAGCAGAACCTCTTTAACCTCTCCCTTTATAATCGCGGCTTGAATCGCCGCACCAATAGCAACAACCTCATCAGGATTTACGCTCCGGTCTGGTTCTTTCTTAAAAATCTCCGCCACCTTCTTTTGCACCCTGGGCATTCTGCTCATTCCGCCTACAAGAATCACCTTATCAATATCCTCTGGCTTTAATCCTGCGTCTTCCATTGCGGTTATGCAGGGTGGCTCCAATTGCTCAATCAAATCCTCAACCATAGCCTCAAGCTGGTCTCTGGTTATGTGCATATTAAGATGCTTGGGACCCTTGGCGTCAGCAGTGATAAATGGAAGGTTTATATCAGTTTCAAGTGAACTGCTTAATTCGCATTTGGCTCTCTCCGCGGCTTCTTTCAAGCGCTGAAGCGCCATTTTGTCTTTGCTCAGGTCAATATTTTGCTCTTCCTTGAATTTATCCACTAAATAATTCATCAGCCGGTTGTCAAAATCCTCTCCGCCAAGATATGTATTGCCGCTTGTGCTAAGAACCTCAAACACTCCCTCCCCGATTTCAAGAATGGATATATCAAAAGTTCCTCCGCCAAGGTCAAATACTGCTATCTTTTCTCCAGCCCCCTTGTCCAGCCCATAAGCAAGCGCCGCGGCAGTTGGCTCATTGATAATCCTAAGCACCTCCAGCCCCGCAATTTTTCCAGCATCCTTGGTTGCCTGACGCTGTGAGTCGTTGAAATATGCTGGAACAGTTATTACCGCATCCTTGACATCCTCGCCCAGGTATTCGTCAGCAATCTCCTTCATCTTCCGCAGAATAATTGCGCTAACCTCGCTCGGGCTCATCTGCTTTCCACGAACCTCTACCCACGCATCTCCGTTTTTAGCTTCAATCACCTTATAAGGAAGTATCTCTTTAGCTTTTTTGACTTCCTCAGAATTAAACCTTCTCCCAATCAGCCGCTTGATGGCAAAGATAGTATTTTCCGGATTGGTGATTGCCTGTCTCTTTGCGATCTGCCCCACAAGGCGCTCATTGGACTCAGTTATCGCCACTACCGATGGCGTGGTTCTGCTTCCCTCTTGATTCGGAATAACCACAGGCTCCCCACCCTCAACCGTGGCAACACAACTAAAAGTTGTTCCTAAATCAATCCCGATTACTTTAGCCATTAGCTCTTTTCTCCCCCTGGCTTTTCTGGATTTTCAATTTCTGGAACTTTAATCTCTGATGAGTCTTGTTTTTGCTCCGATGCCTCAGACCGCGAAGATAGCCCCTGCTGGCTTGGCTCTACACCGCCAGCTGATTCAACCTTTGATAAGGCGCTGATCGTAACCTTTGACGCTCTGAGCAATCTATCTTTAAGTAAATAACCCTTACTATGCTCCTCAATAACCACTCCCGGTAGATGTTCCTGAGTATTTATTTGAGCCATCGCCTCATGATAAGCAGGGTTAAAGCTCTGACCAAGAGCATCAATTTGTTTCACGCCAAAACTCTCCAGCATTTTTAATAATTGACGATAAATCATCTCAATTCCCTGCTTGAGCGCATCAAAATCCTCTGGCTTTTTCGCGTGAGCAAGGGCGCGCTCAAAATTATCCAGAATCGGTAGCAATTCCTTGAATACTGGCTCATGGCCATAATTGAACCAATCCGCTTTTTCCTTCTGAACACGCATTTTATAAGAGTCCAGCTGGTTCTTCAGCATCATCCCCTGTTCATAATTTTGCTTAACCTCTTTTGCCTTTTTATCCAGCTCCGCCTCCAGCTCCTGAACCCTGTGCCGCAAGTCAAGTATCTCCAGCTTGAGCTTTAACTCCTGCTCTGTAGGCGGAGGGGGTCCCTCGTCCTTTTTACGCTTCTTTTCTTCTGCCCTCTCAAAACTTCTTACAGCCTCATCCAGAGCCGCTTTTAATTCACTGCTCGGCTCAAGGCAAGGCCCCTCTTCAGGCTCCATTGCTGATGCGCCAGATGTATCAGACTCTGGCTTTAGCTCACGATCCTGTGCCTCTGGTTTTGAATCAGGAGACTCAGGCGCATCCTGCTTCGGAATACTTTCCTTCAATTCCTCTTTTTTCTCCTCATCAGGCATAAAAGCTTACCTGTCCGCGCCAATTTCATTATATATTTTAAAAAATCTATATGCAAAATAAAAACAGCATTCCATTTGAATGGATAACCGGCATAAACACAAAATCCATCCCGGTCTCCTCCGAACCTGTTCTTTTATCCCCATCCCCATAAAGGGATAATCAGTAATAATTTTAAGGCATTATAAAATTTTGTCAATTATATGCTGATTTTTTTATTTTTCCCCCTCCAAACCAGCGCATAAACTGCTAACTAGCGCTGAGATTTTATCTCCAGAGGCTTTGCCCCCGGTTGACGGGTCTCGGAGATAAAACACATCAAACACCTTTTCCGAGCGGGTGCTGATCTTGGCGAAATGAATGTCCAGCCCGTGCTCAAAAATTAGCCGGGTGATTTTATATAACAATCCTTGCTGGTCCATAGCTTGAACCTCCAGAATTGTGTAATCCGGAGAGCTTTCCTGATCAGCTTGAGCCTCAGGGCAAATCTTCAAACGCGACTTTGGCTTGAACAGACCCCGCTTTTTCAAAATCAGCTCCGGAACCTTAATCCTGCCATTGATGGCATCAATCAAGGTCTGCTTGAGCGCCTCTGCTCTGGATTCCATCTCAATGGACCAGCGCTCGCTTTTGATCGCGACCAGGTCTTCAAGAAGGAAAATATCCAGTGCGGTATTTTCTTTGAGAGTGTTTATCTCAGCAGACAGGATGTTGTAATTAAGCGCGCTCAGGACTCCGCTCATTTCGGAAAATAGCCCAGGATGGTCATCGCAGATCACAATCAATTCCAGCCTGGGCTTTTCCAGCTTTTGAATCTTAATAATGACCTCTCCATGAGAGCGCGCTTCTGCCAACTCCATCTGCTCAATCAATTTCTCCGGATTTGTCCCGAGCAAATACCTGGTTGGTAGAGACTGAAGCCCCTGGATCAAATTCTGGCTCAAGCCCCTTGCCTTAATCAACTTGCTGAGCTCCTGTATCCTTCTCTGAACCAGTGCTGACGGCGTCTCTCGTTTTTCTATATGCGCCAAAAGAAGATGATAAAGCGCCTTCAAAAGCTCGGCTTTCCAGCCAGTCCAGCTCAGATCACTCACCGCCTGTATATCCGCGATAGTGAGAATGTAGAGCATTTTCAAGCGAGACCGATCCCGAATTTTCTTAAGCAAGCTTTCAATCGCCTTAGGCTCGTAGAAATCCCTCCGCTGTGCGTAATAATTCAAAAGCATATGCTCCCTGACAAGAAACTCCAATAGCTCAGAATCCTCTCCCAGGTGAAATTTTTTCCCAATCCTCCGGCTAAGCTCCGCACCTGATTTGCAATGATCAGAACCAAAGCCCTTTCCAAGGTCATGAATCAAGCCAGCGAGCTTCAAAATTCGCCAGTTTATCTCCGGGTCGTCCCCAAACTCTGGCTCCGAAGAAAAGCCCTCCAGCCTCTCCACACACCGGACAGAATGCCAGCCAACTGTGAAAATGTGATAACCATCGCGCTGTCCAGTAAAAAAAGCCGAATCCAGTTCTGGAAATTTTGCTCGCAACAAGCCTTCCAGCCTTAAATTTTTGATGAGCGTTGCTGAATGCTCCAGATTTAAAATATCCGGGAAAGAACCTTTTTTTGCTTTATCATCTAGCTCATATATAAAGCTCTGCTCTGCTTTTTGACCTTCAAACCCCTTTCTCAATTCCCGGACCAATCGTTCAAGTGTTCTGGCTACAATTTCCGCGCCAGATAGAACATAAGCAAGCAAAGCATCTGCCCGCTCTCCTGCTTTGCGGGGTTTCAGCTTGAGAGTTCCTGCCAGCTCGTCCTGATATTCAATCCTCAAATGGTCTGTCTTCTCTCCCGAGATAAAATGCAGAGCGGCTCTCACGCGAAAAAGTCTCGCAACTCCATCATACAATTCTCTAATCTCTTCCGGAGTCGCAATTTTAAGTTTCAAAAGCACGCTTTCCGACTCCTCTCCTATGCAGGCTTTGCTGAACCAATTAATCAAATGCCAGTCTCTTAAACCTCCGGTTCCCTCCATCAAATACGGCTCGGTCAACCAGATTTCCTCACGAAACTTCATCTGCCGAACCCTTCGCTCCGATAGCTTGGAATTAAAATAATCCCTCCGGTGTTGAGCAAGCATCTTTTCAAACCGCTCCTGCATCTCTTTGAAAAGTTCCTTACTACCAGCAACCAGCCTGCTATCAAGAAGAGAAGTCAGAACCGAGTAATCCTTTTCTGAAATTTTAATGCTCTGCTCAATGGTTCTTATACTATGTCCAACCTGAATCTTCTGGTCCCAGAGCAGACTGAGTATCCGGTTAGAAAAATCTTCCAGCTTCCGCATTGATAAATCCTGATAAAGGATCAAAAGGTCTAAGTCAGAATGCGGACATACCTCTCCTCTACCATAACTCCCGAGCGCAACAAGCGATATCCGCTCAGTCATTCCCTCGGCAAAAACCGGAAAAGCCATTTTCAGAATCCGGTCAAAAATCTCGGTATTGGCGGAAAGCAGTTCCAGCGCTGTAGAATCCGCAAAATGCTCCTTTAACCAGGCTTGATGCTGAGCAAGAATTTTTTTAACAATCGCCTGAACCATCTCCGCGTCATGGTCTTTTTCAGACATCCTAATCATCCGGGAAATTATACGCTAAACCAGCGCTCTGATAAAATTTGGGTCCCTAGAGCTCGCAGACCATATAATTTTTTAGCAGGATTTTTTCCTGACAGGATTCCGAAAGTTTCTTGATCAACTCATCAGCCTTTTTTGAAGCCACTGGCTGAAAAATTTTGCCGTTTTGCAACTGAAAAACCACCACTGCTCTGGAATCAAGCGCGTCTGCAACTGCTTGTTCAAGGTTTTTCAACTCCACAATCTCATAGAAAAAATAAATAGCCCTGGGAATAGGCTCGCGCTCCGAAAGAGGATAAAGCATCGTATGATTGGGAAACACAAAAATTTTTTCATCAGGTCTTGTCCTTTCCTGAATTATCTTCACCAGCGTTTCCATCTCAGCCTTTTTCTCGCGGGAAGTGTAGATACCTCTTGCGGTTTTTAAATTCAATGCGAATCGCGACTGATAAATTGGTTCCACCTCTCCATCCAGTTCTGTCCGGAAGATAAACATATAGATAAACGCGCTGAACATAAAAACCGTCAATGCCAATCCAGCAGGGCTTAATCCGAAAAATTTTGCCCGAGAAGCCTTTTGCCAGCGCTGAACCAGGAATCCTGTCCACGGAATAAGCAGAATAGAGGCAGTGAGATTATATCCGAGGTTGTATCCGCTGAAAAGTCCGGTAAGGAAAAGAAGAATACTGATAATAAAGACTAGCCAGAGCCGGGAATCTCGGGATTCATCAAAAAGATAAATTCCGGACAGACTGAAGAGCGAGGTAGGAACCAGCAGTGACAAGGAGTGAGGGAGCAGTTTAGGAAATTTAAACCAGAAATAGATAAGAGCTGATAGGGCTGAAAATAAAATCACCAGAGCAAAGACTCTGGATGCTCTTTTTCCCTGCCATAGCTTTTTTACCGCGATAATTAAAAGCACATTTACCAGGAGCAATGGAAAAATCAAATGAACCAGCTGTCTCCAGACATGCTTCTTTGCCCAGGTATAACTGAATAAAACCTGAAGCGTCTCTTGCAATAAACGCGCGTGCAAGAGATAAATCAAGATTGCTAACGACACGAGCAAGAATCCAGACAGGAAAGCAATCAGTGGAGGAAAAAGCTCTCTCCAGTTTTTTTTGCGCAAGAAAACACAGAGAAGAATTAACTCAACCAGGGCGATTGCAAAAAGGGTTTGATATTCAAACCCTGCCATTGCCGCGAAAAATCCTGCGCCAAACCAGTGTGCGGGTTTTCTGGAATCAAGCCCGGCAATCCCAAAACATAAACTGAGAATGAGCAATAGTTTGCTCTCTATGCTGAAAAGCGTGAAATTGAAAAGGTTATTGGAAAAAAAGATATAGAGAGAAGAGCTTATAAGCCAGAATTTTTCAGGAGCAATTTTGCGGGAAATATAACTGATGCTGAAGAATCCGGCAATGCCGAATAAAACCGAATAAATTTTGAACAGGATCAGCTTGAAGCCAAAGAGCTTGACCAGTATCGCCTGAAGAAGGAAGCTGAGCGGAAACACATGGAGATAATAGTCTTTATAAATTTTCTCTCCCCGTGATATAAGCCATGCGAAAATCACCTGATAACCTTCATCAGTGAGAAGAATCCCGCGGTTAAAGCTGGCTAAAGCAACCAGAAAATAAACCAGAAACACCAGCCAGAGACCCTTTTCGCCAAGCCAGTTTTTTTCTTGAACCAACTCGTTCAAATCTTCCTCGTTTTATTCGCCAGCTCTATCTATCCATTTTGCCAGAAGGTCAACTTCTTGCAGTAAGCGCGGAACATTTTTCAATAGCTCAGCTTTTTTCGGCGATTTGGTTTGTGTCCTGAGCTGAATAAGCCAGCTCAGCGCAGGGAATTTTTCTCCAGCCAGCTTTTCTGCTCTCAAAACTATATCTTTTCCCTCTGATTCAGGCGCCATAAGCGTCAGGGCGCGCAGATGCGCATAAAGAGACCGGGATGCGCTTAGAAGCCCCTGACAGAGTTCCTTTGAAAAATCCGGATGCTCAATCATTAGCTCGCGGAGCCAGAGCAGGTTCTGTTTGAACTCTCTCTCAAGCTGTAATCTCAAATGCTCCTGCTGGATGTTTATCCCGGATAAAAGGTCTTCTCCGTAAATCAGCTTATGATGCCGTTTTATCTCCTCCCACTCAAGCGGAAAAACATCCAGAGAGCTCTGGAGATAAAACTCGTCAGCTACTACAGGCACTGCGAATCCCTTGCGCCGATATTTTCTCATCACTGCTCCCAGCTTGCGCAAAGAATCCAGTTCAACCTCATTTAACACCAGCATCAAATTCACATCGCTTCTACCTGGAACAAAATCCCCGCGCACAGAACTGCCGTAAAGAATAATCGCTTTGAGATTTTTACCAAGCGTTTTTTTCAATTCAGCTGTTAGCCTGTCCAGTAGATTTCTGGTTTTCTCATCCATTCCCATTTTCCGTCCCCTGATAAATCTTAAAATCTGATCCGAGCACAGCGCGCCTTCTCAGGCTTAGGTATTTCAGCGAGATATGCAATAGTTGGCGCAAATTCCAGATGGCTTCTTAAGCCCAGCCCGACCCCGGCAGGAACCCCCGGACCTTTCAGCATTAAAACCGCCTGCATCGGCTCAGACTCCTGCCAGAAATGATGTTGACCACCATAATGACCAGGCTCCATAATTTCCCCTTCAACCTTGCTCATCAAAGAAACTTTGTATCTTGGCGTCAGATAAATTTCTCCTAATGCTGGAATTTCCGGATGTTCGGAGACCATCTCAATTTTTTCAAGCGCAGTTCCTAGAAATGGGCTTAGAACCTCATACACCTTTTTTATAATAATCTCTTTGGACTCTTCTTTCACAATGCCTCCCCGCGCCTCTGTGTTAATAACAATATACCCGGAATTGCTCTGATGATAAAGCGCATAAGTCTGGTCAAGCACAGGCTCTTTCTTTTTAGAATCCCATTTGAGCAAGCCTGCTTCCAGAAATAGCTGGTTAGGGTAAAAAGTTTTCTCAATCGGAGACATTCCATGATCAGAGACTACTGCCAGCAAGTCATTCTTATCAGTTGCATCCATAAGCAAGCCCAAAGCCTGGTCAGCATATACAAAGGTTTTCCTTATTAACGGCAAAAGAAATCCTCTTATCTCCGGGCTTGAGCCTGGGCAGTCCGGGTCAATAAGCCCCCTCCAGAGATGAAGCGCTAGGTCAATAATATGAAAATAATAGAACCCAACTTCAGGCTGAACCTTCTGAATCCCGAACTGGATTGCTCTTAAAAAATGCTCTGCAACCTTCTCAAGCGTTTCAAACACCCTGAGCTCAGCTTTTCCGCTACCGTCTCTGGAAATCATGTTCCCGAGCCGATTTTTCCAGTAGGAATATACAGCGCCTCCTCCGATAAAAGGACCAACCGTATCAAAATAATTTTGAGCAAGCTCCTCGTGATTGCAAAAAATTTTATGAATAGATGTTCCAAAATAAAAATCCGGCTCCTTTGGAGTATCAGGCGAAAAGCGCATTTTCAAAATCCCTGCGAGCTTTGAAGGAAAAAGCTGAACCTCAGGTTTTTCAGGAGCGCTGGCAGGAAGAACTATCCTGGAATTGTCAGGGAGAGTGATCGTAAAGGTCTTGTTTCCTTGCTCGTGTTTTCTGCAGAATTCTGGCGCAAGCCTCTGGCTAAAGGATTCAATCACGACCATATTTTCTGAAAAGTCCTGTCCAAAGCAAGCGGAGCTGGTATAAGGCTCAAGTGGCATAGAGAGCGGAAAATGAAGCAGTAAAACCTTTCTGCCTGATTTGAGAAAGCTTACCCACAAAGGCTCTGCCTTCAATCTCGTTGCGTCAAATCCAAGCTTCTTTTTCCACGGATGAATAATTCCGTTTTCTATCACTGGCTCCTCAAAGCTGTAGATGCCGTGCTCCTGAGACACGCATCCGCAGAAAAGCGCCGCGTGCGCTGGGGGAGTGGTCGCATCCGGTCCCGGAGCAATCATTCCCTCTGCAAACGCGCCTTCCCTTTTCAGGCGCTGAAAATTTTTCAGCTCCCATTCCTCCAGATAGCGCTCCAGCATCCAGTATGAAAGCGCGTCAATACTCAGAATCCGTATATGTCTAGGTTTCATCTGAAATAGACTAAAACAACAAAGCAGAAAGACAAAATAAGCAACACTAAAATCTCATTCACAGAGAAAAAATCGCGAGCAAGCTCGCTCGCACAGTAAGGATTAAGTCTTGCGATATGGATGGTCTCGCTCAAAAAGCTCTTTGATTATTGCGCTCATCTCCTCATCGGTTTCAGTTTCTTTAAGGCAATCGTCGCAAGGGATTTGTTCAGCTTCTAAAATCTCAATCTCGCTCGGATGCTCATCAAACACAACCTCCAGAGGCTCATTACACACTGGACAAACAGTCTCCAGCACCCAGCAAATCCGGTCCAGCTCAAATTCCGGATCAAAAACTATCTTCTTGCTCAACCGGTGATTGATACCCGAGTCCATCTAAAGCTAAAGATAGAACATTTCTGGCAAGGATGTCAAGCGTCAAGGATGCGAGAGCGAGAAGCGAGGAGCGAACAGGGAGGAGTCAATAGTGAGGCGGAAATAGCGAATTCCGGAATCCGAATTCCCAACTCCTTTTCTCTCAATTGACTTCTGGGCTGGGGTCTATTATATTTTCTAGCAATGGAAAAAATGGAATTTGAGGTCAGTTCTCGCAAAAAGAAGCTTCTTGGCGCAATCTGGATTTTGGGCTGGTTTGGACTAGTTGTGGCAACCGAGCTTACCTGGGTTTATTACAAGAGCTACGGGGACCCAAGCTACCATCCCGGTTGTGAAATTAACGCAACCATTGATTGTAAGGCTGTTGCGCTCAGTCCTTACTCCAGGTTTTTGGGTCTTCCCAATTCCATCTATGGGATCGCGGTTTATAGCCTGGTTTTGATTTTGATTCCCTTCCGGCTTAAAAGCCATTTTCGGATTTTCAAGCACCTGGAGTTATATCTCGCGCTTCTTGCGCTTGTCTCTTTTGTGATGAGTGTTTATCTTGCTTATATCTCCTTTTTCGTTCTGCACACTATCTGCATCTGGTGCACAACGCTTTATGGGATTGATCTATTGTTCCTTGTTCTGGCGATTTTAGCGCTGGATAAGCCGGGAAAAATCCAGGAGCAGATTTCCGAGGATTGGAAGCTTTTGCGAACCGAGCCCAGGGTTCTGGGTTTGGTGCTGGTTTTAGCGGCATCTGGCTTGACGATTTTCATCATTCTATTTTACAGGTCCCGAAACCAGATCATTGTTCCGCCCGCAGAGGGTCCAGCGGTGACGATTAACATCAAAAGCGATCCTGTCATTGGTCCTTCCCGTGCACCTGTCACGATTATTGAGTTCAGCGATTTTCAATGCCCGTATTGCAGAGAAACCGCGACAGCGATAAAAAATATCCAGAAGAAATATCCCACTGATGTCCGGCTAGTCTTCAAGAATTTTCCGCTTGACGGAAAATGCAATCCGATGCTGAAAGGCTCTCCTCATCCGGATGGCTGTTTTGCCGCTATTGCCTCTGAATGCGCTCACAAAATGGGCAAGTTTGAGCCGATGTATGATAGACTGATGAGCGCGACCAACTATAGCCCGGAGGCGATGATGGGGATGGCTGGAGAGCTAGGGCTGGATTTGAATGAATTTGGCTTTTGCCTGAAAAGCGGACCTGCCCAGCAGGAGGTGTTTAACGACATTGCGGATGCGATGAAGCTGGATATAAAGGGCACACCGCTTTTGATCATTAACGGCAGGAAATACGAGGGCGCGCTCAGCGAGTCGCAATTGGAGCTCATCATTAAGAGGATTTTGGAGGGGAAAGAGCCTCCGGGATCCGAGTAAATGAATTCCACAGAGGCTAAGTCCCGGATTGAATTAAACTCCAGGCTATCCTCTTCTGAAATTATCTGGAAAAAAGAGATTCCTTATTTGGCGCTCCTTGGGATGATTATCCTTCTCGCGAATTTGCCCCTTCTGTTTCAGAAAACATATCAGAACCTTTCCGCGTTTATGATTGACTATCTCGTGGGAGTTCTCTATGCCTTCAATGGCCTTGGCGAAAATTTGCGCAACGGATATTTTTTCCTCTGGGGACCAGAAATGGGATGCGGAGTCCCGGTTCTGGCTTATTATCTTTCAGGCTTAGCATATCCGCTTAGCCTGATTTTGAGTCCTGTGAGGTATCCCGTAAACATTATTTTATTCTGCATTGCACATTTTGAACTGATCGGCATTTTCTCTTTCCTGGCTTTCCGCAGACTCGCTCTCTCACGCCCGGCTTCTCTTCTTGTCTCAGGCTGGAACGCTCTTACCGGATATACCATCTGGGTAAGTATGGTCCCTTCTGTGATTTCTCCTCTCCCGTGGTTCTACCTGATTATATTCCTGCTCGCATCTCCCCGTGAGACCAACCGAGCAGGGAACTTTATGCTTCTCATCCTGGGCTTTTGTCTGATGCTACTTTCAGGCGACCCTGAGGAAACGCTTTATGCAGGATATTTTGGTGGAGCATGGCTCTTGCTTTATTGGTTCTTTTCCAGAAACGGCTTTTCCCGCAAAACCATAATCCTTGCTATATTCGGATTGGCGCTGGCTTTAATTCTGTCCCTGGCGCAGATTTTTCCCACGCTGAACTTTTTGACCCGGGGCACACGCGCGATTCGTCCATCCTATGATGTTTATCTTGAGAGTTTTATCAGCTTAAAGCTGGTTGCTGGAGGATTGGCTGGATTATTTTCTCGGAGTTTTCTCAATCTTTTCTTTAGTTTTTTTGCGCTGGCGTTTGCGGTCTGGGCGATTTTCCGCAAAAGCAAAGAGCCAGCTGTGCTCGCCAGTGTCATCATTATTATAATTATGACTCTGCTTCTGATTTTTCCAGAAATCGGCTTGGGACAAATTCCCTATCATCTACCGCTTTTTTCTCATTTTGTGCGCCATTACAAGTTAGGATATTTATTCCAGTTCCTGGTTCTTGTGCTTGCCGGCTTTGGCTTGGAGATGTTTCTGGAAGAGATCAAAAGGGATGAGCGTTCCCTTAAAAAATCCATTTTGATTTTACTAGCCTTCATCATCGCCGGGTTCACACTCGCAAAGTTCAACCTCCTTATGCTTCTTCCGATGCTTCTGGCGTTTATGCTCTGGAGATGGAACTGGCTCCGGCAAAGACCATCTCTCATAATGACGCTGATTTTAATGCTGGATGTCTTTCCCTATCTCTGGCGTCCGCCTTATCCATTTTACAGATTTGACCAGCCAAAATACTGGTCTGAATATGAAAAAAAAGCCAGGGCTTCCAGAGGCAAATACCGGCTTCAGGTATTTTATCCCGGAATTTATTTCCTTTCTCACCAGCAAGAAATCCCGCTACCGCTCCAGGTCTCCGCGCCTCCGGGCGGAGAAACCTTTGACTTCTATCTGACATTTCCTCTCAAGGACTACACGGATTTTCTGGGAATCATCAATCCTGAGATCAACAAGCCTCCAGCAGATTTTGCAATGATCTTCAACTGGCCTCTTTTATTCAAATCTCAGGACTATATCAATCCTGAAAATCGTCATTTATTGAATATGCTCGGATTGCGCTGGTTATTCCTGAACCAGTTTGCGCTAAAGGAATCTGACAAAAGAAATTTTGTTTATGACCCGGCTTATTTTTTGAACCCAGCTATCAGGACGCCTTACAGGAGATATAAGCTAAAAAAATTTATGCAACACCCTGGAGAGTTCCCGGGGCTGATTTCAAATAGCTCCGCGGATTTTTATTATCAGTCAGAGTTTTCCGCTGGAGATGAGATAGATTTCCGGATAAGCTCTGGTAATGACCCTACATGGTTTTTAATCACTGCCCTTAATCAGGATGAGCCAAGGCTGGTTTTTGCCAGGCTGGAAAAATCTGTGGATGTTTCGGAAATTTTTTCCGCAAAGATTCCTGTTCCGAGCCAGAAGCTCGGGTTTATTATGCTCAAGTCCGGCGATGATGCTGGCGCCTGGCTGGACCCGGTGATCCGTAATGAGCGGAAACCGATAAAACACCGAACCGGGAAAGAGCCTGCGTTATTTGAAAATCCAGAGGCTATGCCAAGAGGATGGCTGGTTCATCAGGCGCAGGTTTTTCAGGACCGAAAGCAACTCCTGAACACGCTTGCTGACCCGAGCGAATTTCATCCAGACCGGACGGTTCTGCTTCTGGGGGATGGCAAGAAAACTTATGTGGAAAATTTCTCTATGGCAGAGCCTGGTCAGGAAAAGGTGGAATTGGTGGAATATAGCAGGGAAAGAATACGGCTGAGCGTAAAGCTGTCCGGACAAGGCTTTCTTGTATGGATGGATCAGTATTATCCGGGCTGGAGGGCTTTTGTGAATGGCGAGGAAAAAAGGATTTTAAGAGCTAATTTATGCTTTCGGGCTTTAAGGCTGAACCCGGGAGTTCAGGAGATTGTTTTTCTGTTTCATCCTATTGATTTCCGGATCGGAATTTATAGCGCGATTATCTCCTGCCTGTTTCTGGCAGGAATGGCTCTCTTCTCTGTATTTCAGCGGATGCGCTCCAGCTCCTGATTCACCCAGTTCTTTGCGCCAAAGACCAACTGGGCGCTCCCCCCATTTGGCACAGTGACAAAACCGTTCCAATCATTATCAAGGTTTCCGCTTCCAGTCATTTTTGCCTTATGCGTCTCTGGTCCCTCAAGTGATACATCAATCATTACTGAATGTGGTCCTGCTGGGACATTATCAAACCCTGCATAAACTCCTTCCCAGAAATAAGTCACTGATACCAGCACGCTCTCCCCAAATTCATTTTCCTTTTTCTGCTCATTAGAGCGCGTTGGTAGAATCACCAGAGCGTATTTCCCGTCCAGGACAATCATCAGATGCGCAGAAGGTTTATGCTCCTTGGCAACCTCCAGGATTGGTCCCTTGATGGAAATCTCAATTGTGCCGGTTCCGCCAGCAGTGGGCATAATCTTCATCCGATGCGTTCCGCTCGGAGCGGTCTTAGGAGGAGGGGCTTCGCTTGCTGTAGCGGGCGCAGGAGCAGGTGTGGGAGTTGGCGCTGGTGTGGGCGCAACAGGAGCTGGCTGGGTCGGAGCTGGAGCTGGCGCGGGTTGAACTGGTTTGGGAGCCGGACTTGGAATGGGCTGAGGCTTGACCTGCTCCGGAACAATTGTTGGTCCTGGCTTAGGAGGAGTTGGAGCAGGCTGAGTCTTCACAGGCTCAGGCTCAGGGCTCGGCATTGGCGCAGGCTCTGGCGCAGGCGGTTCTGCAGGCGCAGACGGCTCAACCGGAGCGCTCTCCGCGGTTTGCGAGGGAACTGGCTCCGGAGTAGTGGGCTTGGACTCGGTCATCGCAATCTCTGCTGGCTTCTTGAATTTTGCCTGAATAATTTTGGGTCCTTCAAACACGCCTAAAAAAATCGCGAATATAATCATACTCAAAAGGATTCCCGCTAGGGAATTGGATTCCTTTTTAAGGAAACTCAAAATCATAAAAACGACCAGAGCAATCACGCCCAGAACTCCGAGATAAAGCATCAGGCTGGAAAAATTTTCCGTATTGATCAATCCGCTCATTTTTTCCTTGTAAACCCGTAATTGCCGAGCAATTTACCGATAGAATAATACTGCTCCGCAATCGGGAAAAAAGCAAGCGGGTCCAGCTTCTTGACATTCAGCTTTCCGTTCTCGTCCAGAATTTTTTCATCAACCTGTACCGCAAGCACCTCTCCAAGAAAATGTGTATGCGTTCCCAGCTTGATCGTGCCAACAACCCTGCATTCCAGATTGATTGGGCATTGCTTTATCACTGGAACCTTTACCTTAACCGGGTCAGCTGGAGTCAAGCCAGTCTCTTTGAATTTATTGGTCTTCTTGCCTGTGATATTCCCGCAAAAATCCACTGCCCAGACCAGCTTCCGTGTCGGGATATTGATCACAAACTCCCTGCTCCGCAAAATCAGGTCGTGGGAATACCGGGAGGGACGAACCCCAATCTGAACAAGAACAGGATTGCTCGCAACAACTCCGCACCAGGCAAGCGTGATTATATTCGGCTTTTTTCCCGGCTCCTGGCAGGTAACCAGGATAGGCGGTAAAGGAAAGAGCCACGGACTAGCTGGAATTACCTTTTTCATTTGTCCTCCTGATTTTTTTTATTATAGCCCAATTTGCCCCAAAGAGCAAAACCCAGGCTTGCGGACTCAAGATAACTGCTGGAATTTTATCAAAAATCGCGTTATCTTAAAAGCGTGAAGATTCTTTTGGTCAATCCTCCGGATAAACACTTTTCCAGACTCGCTGGTCCAAACCAGGCGAATTTCATACATCATCCCAATGCCCCTCCAATGGGACTGCTTTACCTCAAGGCATATCTCAAGCAGAAAACTGATTTTGAGGTTCAATTATGGAACTCACAGTCGCCATCTGCGCCTGGAGAAAAAGAGTTAAGGGCAAAACTGCTGGAATTTCAGCCGAACCTGGCTGGAATAACCACTACAACCGGCAACTGGTATGATGCGCGAGAAACCGCACGGCTAATCAAATCAGCCCTGCCTCAATGCCACATCATAGTAGGCGGGGTTCATACCTCAGTATATCCGGAAGAGACGCTATCGCAACCAGAGATTGACTCTATTGCCATTGGTGAGGGAGAGGATACCCTGCTGGAGCTTGCCTTGAGACTTTCGCGCTCTCAAAGCCCAGAAGGAATCCCCGGAATCTGGTTTAAGTCAAACGGAAAAATCATCCGCAATCCCCCGAGACAGGTTGAAAAAAACCTGGACAGATTTCCTTTCCCTGACCGCTCTGATTTCTCTCCTGAACAATACCGCCTTTCAGCAGACCGTTTCTCAAGAGCCGCCATAATTATCACCAGCAGGGGTTGCCCTTTTCATTGCACCTTCTGTTGCACAATAGATAAACATTATCGGAGTCGCTCGCCAGAGAACATTGTTGCGGAAATGCTCGCTTGCAAAGAACAAGGCTATCTGGCAATAGATTTTTACGATGACATATTCAACATAAACAAAAACCGCGTGCTAAAGTTATGCGATGAGATCATCCGGCAAAAAGTGAATCTTCCTTGGATTTGCAGATGCAGGGTCACACCAATGGATGAGGAGATGATTGCAAAAATGGCTTCTGCGGGTTGTGAGCGCATACAATTCGGAGTGGAATCCGCAAGTCAAAGAATCCTGGATATGATTAAAAAACAGATCACGCCAGAGCAAGTAAGGCACGCGTTCTCTCTGGCAAAAAAGTATAACATACTCACATTAGGCTATTTTATGATCGGATTTCCGACCGAGACTAGAGAGGAAGCACAGGCTACAATTGATTTCGCGTTTGAGCTAGACCCGGATTTTGCTATGTTCCATTGTCTGATCCCGGTGCCAGGTTCAGAAATTTATGAGCAGGCTATACAGAGTCCGGGCTTTTTTGGAGATTATGGAAGAGAGTTCGCCAAGAATCCCAGCCCGAATTTTGTCTGGAGAAGCTGGTCAACTACATTAACCGAGACTGAACAATTTAAACTCATCAGATCAGCTTTCCTTAAATTCTACTTCCGTCCACAATATATAATCCGCTCCCTTAAAAAATTATCCTCAATGGAAGAATTCCTTGCTAAAGCTCAAACCGCCTTCAAAATCCTAACCACCAGATAAGGAGAATGGTGGAAGCGGGTCAAGGGGGACACTAGTGTCCTTTTTTTTAAAAAGTGGGTCAAGGGTCTACGACCCTTGTCAAGGGGGACACCAGTGTCCTTTTTTTTAAAAAGTGGGTCAAGGGTTTCTGACCCTTGTGCGACTAAAGTCGCGTGCAGAAGAATGTAAAGAGCTCGGACCTTGCGAGAGATGGTCTCACCTTTCAGTGGTAGCGGTTTGACAAAAGGCGGAACTTGTTTAGAATAACGAGAGAAAAATCAGGAGGTAAGAAAATTGGCGCATACAAAGTCAGCGAAAAAATGTATCCGTCAGATTAAGAAGCGGACAGAGCGGAACAAGCGGATTCGGACGGTTTATCGTGAGCATATTAAGTTATGCAGGGATGCAATCAGGTCTGGGAATCTGGAACAGGCGCAGAGCGCTTTTAAGAACGCGATGAGCGCGATATCTTCTGCTCGGTCTAAGGGAGTTCTTCATAAGAACACTGCTCGGCGTTATATCTCCAGGTTAAATATCCAATTGAATAAATTGCGAGAAAGTCTGAAGCTAAATCCTGCACAGTCTCAGAATTAGTCTCTCCATCACTGCTTCTTCGTCTAGGGCAGAGGACTTTATGAGGCGTTCTGTGTCATAGAATTCTGCAAAAGCCTTTTTCAAATCTGATTCTGTATATCGTTCTGCTTGAGATTTATACTGTTGATGAAAATTTCTTGGAATACGGAACCTGTCTAAAACCTCGCGTGACATCTGCTCTGAGCCAAGGCTTGCTTGAAGCTGGAGTAAAATCCGATAGTGGCGCTTGATTATTGAAAGGATCATCTCGCGAGGTTGTTTTTGGGAAAGCATCTTCCGATATTTTTCCAGGCTTTGTGCAAGGTCCTTTTTTCCAAGCGATTCTGCTAACTCAAATATATTCTGTAGCCTGCTTCCAATCACCAGCTCGCTTACAAGCTCTGGAGTGATCAGCTTGGCGTCTCCAAGATAAAGAGAAATTTTTTCAAGCGCCAGATAAATCATCTCAGGCTCAGGACCGATTGAGTTCAGGAGCAAATCCACAGCTTCAGCCGTGATTCTCTTCCCAAAAGTTCTTGCGAGCTCCTTTATAAGAGATTCTGCTTCTGTTTCGCTAAAGTTCGCTACATCAACCATCTCTATTTTTTTAGAGGCTCGGATAAACCAGTCTTTGAATTTCTTTTCCTCTGAATAGTCCTGAGGAGGGTCTGCAAAAAGTATCAGAACAGAGTTTGGATTTGGATTGTCCAGATAAGAAAGAAGCTGATTGCGCTGTGCTGGATTAAAAGACTGAAACTGATAAATCAGGATTGTCTTGAGGGATGCAAACATAGAATATGTTTGACTCACTGCCAGGATTTCTTCTACGCTCGTGTCGTTTGCATAAAAAATTTCCTTCTCAACCTTCTTGCCCTTGCCCAGCTTTTTTGTAATCTCGTCTACCAGATTTTTTCGCAAATATCTGTCAGAGCCATAGACACCGATGATAGGAGGAACATCCATTATTTTTAATTTTGTTAAAAAATCTGCGTATTTTGGAAGTGACATCTTAGAAATCGCTTGTGAGCATCTCAACAATTGTTCTGCTCAGGCGTTGACTCGCCTGAATAAGCGCTCCTCTTCGGAGCTGGTCGTTCCTTAAAAAATCATCGCTTACCGGATATTGTTCCCGCTCCCTGATGATTCCAGAGTTCCAGAGGGTTTTATTCTCCCTGGTTGCAATCAGCATCACATTTGCAGAAATCTCAATCTCCTGCAGAATCACTCTTCCGAATTTGTCAAACGCAAGTGGATGAACCTCTGACTGAATTAGTTCAGAGCGCAGGATAGCCTCTGCTTCAGACTTATTCACGAGATTGACCCTGCCATCTGCCCGGAGATGCTCCATCAGCTTCTGTGTGAAAATCTGCTCCAGACCGGACTCCATTGTCTTGTTTCGCGCGGTCTCAACATAGACCTTTTTCACCCCTCCTGGCAAATTAACCTCTTTTCCTAAAAGGTGATAACCGCACGCAACAAAAGCTGGTAAAAGCAAAAACGCAATTATGGTTTTAAGCTGTGTCATTGTGCATATATTGTAGCAAAATAATCGCAATTGGCAAGATAATCAGGGATGCGGAATAAAATGGTATGCCCCATTTTTTTAAATCAAACATGGTTAAGAGCGTAAATTATTGATTTTAATGCAAAACAAAGTGTTCTGTCCTGCCGAACAAAACCCTTGAAAAATGGTTTTTCAATCGTATATTATCCAGTGGTTCTTTTGACAACATTGTTCGCTTCTCATTTGAATGAGGAGCGACTCATTGGGTTTGCGTTATTGGGACCTCGGCGCGAGAAGCTCACCGTCACAATGGTACTCGGAAAAATCGCAGGCAAGAGTGCCTGCGCCCCAAAGGGGGACAGCCACTCTTGGCTGTCATTCAAGAGATTCAGGATCGGTTCACAGCAAAACATCTTGCGGTTCGGGCGCAAATCTGATGGAGGTCAACGCTTCCGGTCTTGGGCTTCAACAGTGGAGTCAGCGGAACAGCAGAAGCAGATTAAGGAACGGCAGGCAGAAATGGCAGGCAAGAGTGCCTGCCCCCCTCTCAAGAGTGCCTACAGTCCTATATTTGCAAACCTGCTAATTACCAGCCCCCGGCATTGATAGAATTGGTCTTTGACAGGTCGTAACCCTGCACCCAAGGGACAGAGTCCCTTGACCCGATTTTTTAAAAAAAGACAGGCTAGCCTGTTCGGGCTCACGGAACAAGCAGGGTCCTAAACCTGCACCCAAGGGGCGCAGACCCTTGTCAAGGGACTGCGTCCGTTGTGGCAGGGGTGGGTGTGGTGAGATTGCTAATGTGCCTGGATGTGCTTAAATATAAGAGATATGAGAGTTGCGGAGAGCACAGATGAGGTAATTGGCTGGCTATTCAGTCAATTGCGGATGCGTTATGGTGAGAAGAAGTTGGCACGGGAGCGGGATTTAATCGGGCTTCTGGTCAAAACGGTATTGAGCCAGAACACCAATGATTTGAACAGGGATCGTGCTTATGAATCTCTCAGGCGCAGATTTCCTGAATGGGATGATTTGCTTAAGGCAAGAACAGCAGAGATAGAGAAGGCGATTCGTGTTGGGGGATTGGCGCATCAGAAGGCGGTTCGCATCAAGCAGATTTTGAGAAGGCTCAAATCCGAAAAAGGCTCTGTTGAGCTTGATTTTCTTTGCAAGATGCCAGAAGAAAAGGCGCGTGAATATCTTTTGAGCTTCAATGGCATTGGCTTGAAGACCGCATCCATTCTGCTTCTTTTTGGATGTGGCAGGAGCGCTTTTCCTGTTGATACTCATATTTTCCGGGTAAGCACACGGCTTGGTCTGGTTCCTAAAAGAGCCAGCGTATCTCAGGCGCATCGCGTTCTAGGAGAAATGGTTCCGCGTGAGATGGCTTATGAGCTTCATATAAACCTGATTGAGCTTGGAAGGGAAATCTGCAAAGCTCGGAAACCAAATTGCCCTGAATGTCCTCTTAATAAGAGGTGCTTTTATTATCTTAATGAATGGGAAATGCAATGAATGAGCGAGTTTCTTTAATTCTGTCTAGGCTCAAAGGGGTTCAAAACCGGATTTTTCTAATGAGAACCGCTCTGGGCGCATTGATTTTTCTTTCCAGCATTTTGTTTGTGTTGATTCTCACTGCGCTTTCCAGCAGGCTCGGACACGGCTCAGTTCTTCTAGGCTTTGTCTTCTGGGCATTAAGTCTAATTGGCTTGGTGGGGCTGATGATCCTTATTCGCAAAAGCTGGCTTAATCTGGAACAAACCGCGTTAGTTTGTGAGCGAAGATTTCCTGAGCTAAACGATGGCTTGATCAGTTTGGTTCAGTTGAGCAGGATGCTTCTGGAGAATAGGGCTGATTTTTCGCTTGCAATGTTTGAGAGGCATTTGAGCCAGGTTGAGGACAAGCTGAACCGTCTCCGATTAGAGGATGCTTCGGATTTGAAAAGGCTTCGGATGCCCGGAGTCATCTGCTCGGTTTTATTTGTAATCTGGCTTACATTTATCTTTTTCCTTCCAGGGTTTCCATCAGCGATGTCTCAATCTGTATTTCTCAAAGGCTTGAGCAGGGAAAAGGGAAAAGAGCTTTTGAAGGTAAGCAAGCCTCTTGAGCTTTATGATCTGGAGATTGATTATATTTTTCCAGCATATACTGGACTTGAGTCAAAGCATATTGAAGGGGCTGATGGGAACATAAGCGTTTTAGCTGGAAGCGAGGTTGAAATTCGGGCAAAGTCATCAATAGATGCGAAAAGCGCCTGGGTTCAGGTTTTGCCTCAAGGCAGGCTAGAGGCTGTTGTCAAGAATAAAGAGCTTGGGGCAAGAATGGTGATTCGTCAATCCGGTCAATATAGATTTGAGGCTGAGGATAAAAATGGTCTTGTCTGGTCTGAGCCTGCATTTCATAAGATCAATGCTATTGTGGACCAGGTTCCAGAGGTTGAGCTTGTTGAGCCAGACCGGGATATGGTTGTGAACGAGGAGCAGGAGGTTGTTTTAAGGTTTCATTGTAAAGATGACTATGGCTTGGAATCGGTTTCTCTGGTTTTTATGAGCAGGGAAAAGGAGCACAGAATTCCGCTCAAGGAATTTAAGCCTGCGGAGCTTGAGAGCGAGCTTGAGTATAAATGGGATTTGCTTTCGGAGAATTTTTTGCCTGGAGAAAAGATCGCTTATTACATAGAGGCAAAAGATAATAACAATGTAACTGGACCAGGAATTGGGAGAAGCGTGACTAGGTATCTGGAGATTTTCAGCCCGCTTAAGGAGCACGAGAGGCTCATTGAGAAAGAGCAGGAGTTATTTGAAAAGCTGATTTCCTTTCTGGGAGAGAGCTTATCAGAGGATGTAGCAAAACGGGATGCGGTAAAGTATTGGGATATGGAGGCTGAGCTTATCAGGCAGTTTAAGGATGTTCGTGATTTTCTGGTGAGCCTGAAGAAGGATGTTGATAAGGATGATTATTCGCCGATGCTGGTTAAGGAGATGATGGAGCAGGGTCTGGAGCGGTATCGTAAATTGATTCAGGAGCGTGAGGAAAGTCGGAGGATAAGAAATCAAGCCTGGACAGTCAGGCTACGGGCAGACACGGTTTTGCGGATGGAGCAGGATATTTTGTTCTGGGATAAACAGCTTCAGAAACAGCGGATGGATTTCTTGCTTTCTCTGGCTGAGAGGCTCAAAGCAGGTCAGAAGGCGCTTTCGGAGATGATGAAGGAATACGAGCGGACAAAAGACCCTGCATTGCTCAAGGAAATAGAGGCGAAGCTGGATGAGTTGAAGATTCTTTATCAGGAGTTTCTCGCTCGGATGGGAGAGATTGGGCAGACGCTTCCGGATGAGTTTGTGAATATGGATGCAATGGAGAAGATTGGGGCTGGAGAGGTTATGAGCAAGCTGGAAAAATTTCGGCAGGCTGTTCACGACCGAGATATTGAGAATGCGCTTGAGAATGCTGAGGATTTTATGTCAGCGCTGGAGCAGATGCTGGGTCAGTTAGAGGAAGGCTCTGATAAAATGGGTTCTGGTATATCCAGCGAGAATATGATGGCTTTAAGGGATGGCTTGAAGAAAATTCAGGAGCTTGTAGCAGAGCAGGGAAGGTTGATTCAGGAGACCGATGCGATTTATCAGAAGCAGATGTTGGCTATGGAAAAAGCGGCTAAGATGGCGGAGCGAGAAAAGGGTTTGCTTCAGAGTGAACTGGATGCTCTTTCTGAGTTATTGGAGAGGCAGAGGGATGCTTTGAATCAGATGACACCGAGGTCAAAGTTGGATGCGAAGGATATTCAGGAGTTTTATCAGAATCGGAATCAGATTTCCAATCAGCTCTGGCAGATGTTACGAGAATTGGAGATAGCGAAAAAGGAGCTTAGCCAGGACAAGTTTGATTCAACGGTTCAACGGCTAGGTAATTTTGAGAAGCAGATGAGCCAGATAAAACAAAATTTCCAGAAGCTATCTCAAGCCAGCCCTGATCAGCAGAATAGCCGTGAGTTTGAATCCAGTTGCAATTCTGGAATTAACCGGGCAAGCTCAGCCAGAAGAGGCGCTAACAAACTTGCTGGACAGATGAAAGACACGCTCTCAGAGTCAGATTCAGCAAGGCTGGACGCGCTTGCGGATAAACAGGGAGAGATTGAGGGAAAGCTGAATGGGCTGATGAAGGATTTAGGAGAGCTTTTGGCAAAACTTCCTGTTCAGCCGAAAAAAACTATGGAGCAACTTGGCAAGGCAGGGATTAAGATGAAAGATGCGCAGGGGGAGCTTAAGCTGAAAAATGCGGATTTGGGACTGGTTGCTGAAAAGGAGTCCAAATACTGGCTTGAGCAGGCGCAGGATAGCCTTGAGCAATTTCTGGAGAAGATGAAAGGAAGACCAAAGCCGTCCGGGATGCCGATGAGCGCTCAGATGCGCTCTGGAGGGAACCCAGGACAACAGGGGCAGGATGGAAGGACAGGGGTCAGGACTGAAAATTTCAAGATACCGGGACCGGATGAGAACAAGGACCCTGTGGAGATGCGGAAGAAGATTTTGAAGGCTATGCGTGAGGAATCTCCAAAAGAGTATGAGGACTTGAACCGGGATTATTATAAGAGGCTGGTGCAATGATGGATTCAATTATAAGATGGAAAAGGTTTATGCTCTGCGTGATTGGTATTAGCTTAATTATAGGGGCAAATCTTTTTGCGAAGCCAGCGTTAGACCTATCCACACTACTCAATCAAGGGTATGCGTATCTGGATAACTGGCAATTTGAGGATGCAGGCGAGATAGGAGCTTTGGTTCAGGAAAAAGTCGGTCAAGAGGTTGACCCTGTTCTGCGCGCGCAGGCATATTTATTTCTTGCTCAATACTGGTTTCATTTAGGGGATTATAAGCGCGCAATAGAGGATGCGGAGAAAAGCATAGAGTTGAATCCCAAATCTGATTCTAAGGTGCGCAAATTTCTTGAGAGGCTGAAGTTTCTGGCTAATCTTTTTGAAAACGCAAAAGAGATTACGAGTGAGCATTTTCGGTTTCGCTACACTGACCCGCGCGATGAGGTTCTAGCAAAGCCGGGGCTTTTAGCTCTGGAGCAGGCATATCAGGCTTTGAGCAGGGATTTTAATTTTGTTCCGCAAGGAGAAAAAATTCTTGTGGAGATATATCCGAGGCCATCTGACCTGGCAATGGCGGTTGGTTTAGAGGAAAAGATGATTAAGGATTCCGGGACTATTGCCATTTGCAAATATAGGCGGATGATGGTGACTTCGCCTCGTGCGCTTTTGTTCGGGTATGATTATCAAACAACTTTCAGCCATGAGCTTGTTCATTTCTTTATTTATAGCCTTGCAGGAGAGGCTGTTCCTGTCTGGCTTCACGAGGGTCTGGCAAAGTATGAGGAGATGAGCTACAAAGGAAGGGCTGGTGAGCTTGACCCTGTTCCAAAAAGCCTGCTTGTGAGCGCACTCCGGAACAAGGAATTGATCACTTTTGCTCAAATGTCTCCAACCTTTGCTCAATTTAAAACGCCCAAGCAGGGACAGCTGGCATTCGCAGAGGTGAGCACAATGGTGGATTACATCAGGCAGAACTGCGGGCAGGATAGCTGGTTTAAGATGATTAATATGTTGAAGCAGGGAAAAACCGACAAGGAGGCAATGAGGGCTGTTTGCGGAAAAGATTTTTCTGCTATCTGGTCGGACTGGCAGAGATGGGTTCTTGCAAAAGGCTGGAAGGAGCTACCCGGAGCAGTGGTGATGAAGCTGGAGTTCAAGGAGCAGGAGGGAGAGGAGGAAAAAGAGGAGGTAGTTGGAACCGAGGGTGGCAAAGCATGGGAATTTGTTCGGCTCGGAGACCTGCTCAGAGACAGGCAATACTATCCAGCGTGTGTGATTGAATACAAGAAGGCTCAAGAGATTGAGCCTTATGACCCGAAAATACTGAACAAGCTGGGCTTGGCACAGACACTGGCGCAAGATTATGCGTCGGCTATATCTACTTTGAAAAAGTCTGCTGAGATTTATCCGGATTACAGCACCACTTATGTTTATCTTGGAAACGCTTATGTTGCGATGGGCGCTGATAAAGAGGCGATTCAGGCTTTTGAGACTGCGCTGAGTTTGAACCCATTTAATCCTAGTCCCTATCGGAGTTTAATCAATCTTTATCAGAGGAGCGGGGATGTTGCAAAGGCAAAGGAGATGCAAGCAGGTTTAAATATAATAAGAAAAACCGGGAGGTAAAATTGGTAGAAGTAAATGCAATGGAACGGGATGAGGAGCTCGCCGCGGTAGCGGAGATGGGCAGGAGTCGGGAGGAGATTCTGAAGGAGATGCGCAAAGTAATTGTTGGTCAGGATAGCGTGATTGATCTGTTTCTGATTGCGCTCTTTAGCAGGGGGCACGGATTATTTGTTGGAGTGCCTGGACTGGCAAAAACCTTAATGGTCTCCACGCTTGCGCAGATTCTTAATTTGAGTTTCAGCAGGATTCAATTCACGCCAGACCTGATGCCATCAGACATCACTGGCACTGAAATTTTAGAGGATAATCCCGCAAAGGGATGTAGAGAGTTCAGGTTTGTGAAAGGACCTATTTTTGCCAATGTTATTCTTGCGGACGAGATCAACCGGACAAGCCCCAAGACCCAAGCCGCGCTTTTACAAAGTATGCAGGAATACAATGTCACCGCAGGAGGAGTTACTTACAATCTGGAACTGCCTTTTCTGGTGTTTGCCACTCAGAACCCGATTGAGCAGGAAGGAACTTATCCGCTCCCTGAAGCGCAACTGGACAGGTTTATGTTCCAGATTGATGTCCACTATCCGAGCTTATCAGAGGAGGCGGAGATCGTGAGAACAACAACCTCCGCATCAAAGCCGGAGCTAAAAAAAATCCTGGACAAAAACCGAATTCTTCAGCTTCAGGAACTGGTGCGCAAGGTCCCGGTTGCGGACTATGTCATCAATTATGCAGTTAAGCTGGTTAAAGCCACGCGTCCAACTGATGAGTCAGCTCCCGGGTTTATTAAGGACTGGATGTCCTGGGGAGCTGGTCCAAGAGCAAGCCAGTTCTTGATTTTAGGCGGAAAGGCAAGAGCCTTGATCAATGGAAGATTCGCGGTAACCACCGAGGATGTCCGCTCTCTTGCTCATCCTGTGCTCAAGCACAGAATCATCCTCAACTACCGAGCAGAGGCTGAAGGCATCACAGCCAGCAATATCATTGACAGATTGCTAGATGAGATAAAGGAAGAGACAAAATAAACTTAAACCTTAACAGATTGAAAGGAATCGCCACTAAATTGTTTCGTATAATTTTTCAAATTTATTCGTTGCGTCTTTGCGGTGAAATAAGATGAGTTTTTTTCAGACGAATCAGGATACTCTGGAAACGATCTCCCGGGTGCGGGAGCTAGAGATGAAGGCGCGAGAGGTTGCTGAGGGAGCTTTGATCGGGCTTCATCATTCAAGGCATCGGGGAAGCTCTATTGAATTTTCAGAGCATAAGCCATACGCGCCCGGGGATGAGATCAGGCTGATTGACTGGAAGCTGTTTGCGAAGTCTGACCGGTTTTTCATCAAGCAATTTGAGGACGAGACCAGGATTCAGTGTTATATTGTGCTTGATGCGAGCGGTTCAATGTCTTATCCGGATGACAAGCCAGGTTCAAGCAAGTTTGAATACGGAAAAATTTTAACAGCAGGACTTGCTTATCTACTGTTGAGCCAGGGAGATTCGGTTGGCTTGGCGCTGATCAGAAATGGGGAGCTTGACTGGATGCCGGGCAGGTCAGGGGAGAGGCATTTCACTGCGCTTGCGGAATTTCTGGTTAAGGCACAGCCTCAAGGAGAGACCAGCTTTGAGAAGGTGCTTTTTGACCTCTTGAGCAGGTTTAAGAAAAAGAGCCTGATCATAGTGATCAGTGATTTTTTTGACCCGGAGATGGAAGTGGAAAAAAGCCTGAAGCTCCTCAGGCACAGAAACCACGAGCTTGTCTTTTTTCAGGTGCTTGCTCCAGAAGAACTGGAGTTTCCTTTTAAAAACCTGAGCTGGTTTGAGGGGCTTGAGTCAGAGGGCAGGATTCTTCTGGAGCCCCAGCAATTACGGAAGAGCTATTTGAAGCTGATCAATGGCTGGCAGGAGAAGCTGGAGAGGCTTGGACAGGAGCTTTTAGCTGATTATCAGCGTTTTCGGACTGACGAGAAAGCCTCTCAAATTCTTTCCTCTTATCTTCTTCGCCGCTCTCTCATTTCCAGGAGAGCCAGAGCAAGATGAATTTCGCGAATCCGGTTTTTCTGCTCGGAATGCTCGGAATGCTTGTTCCGCTCATCATCCATCTATGGCGCAGAAGAAGGGCAAAGACCATCAGGTTTGGAGCTATCCGGTTTCTTCTCCAGAGCGAAAGAGCTACACGCAGGAGGAGGAAATTCTGGGAGTATCTTTTGCTTCTTGTGCGGATGTTGAGCATTGGCGTCTTGAGTATGGCTCTGGCAGGACCATTCAAGATGGAGTCCATCCCGTCTCTTTCTCTTGGAGATGAGCAAAGCTCGCTTGTGATGATTCTGGATGACTCTATGAGTATGAGCAGGGAGAAGCTTTCAAGAACCTTGTTTGAACGCGCCCGGCAAAGCGCTCTTGGCGCGCTCAATCAACTTCCGGATTATGATTATGTAGGATTGGTGCTTGCCGCGTCTGGAGAGGAGGTCCCGCTCACAAAAAACCACGGGCAGATAAGGCAAATGCTGGAAAAAGCCTCTGCGGGTTGGCAAAAAGCCAGAATGATTCAAAGCATATCAAGAGCGGAGCAGATGCTATCCAGAGCTGAAAGTCCGGGAAAAAAGGTAGTTGTGTTCACTGACCTGCAAAGAGCCTCATTTGAGGAAGGCATGTCGCTTTCTGATTTTGATGGAGAAATTTACATTTATGATGTTTCAGGGGATAGGCTGGAGCCGAACTACACGCTGAGTCCAGTGGAATTGAGCAGAATAAGTGGCACTGCAGGCGAATCAGTCAAGGTATCTGCGATAATTTATAATTTCTCGGACAGGGATGTAGAAGCCAGAATCAATCTCAGCCTGGGCAGAGACACGCTGACGCGAGGTTCAGTTCAGGTCAAGCCCTGGGCAAGCTCGGAGAAATCCTTTTTGGTTAGCCTGGGAGAAAACATCAGTGCGGAAGGAAAACTCCTGATTGAGAATCCAGACAGCCTGGAGATGGATAATCTGAGTTATTTTCATCTGCGCGGAGGGGGACGGGTCAAGGCGCTAATCCTGGATGGAAATTTCTCCAGAGAGCCATTGAACCGGGATTCATATTTCCTGGAGAGAGCGCTCAATCCCAGGCTTTATGCCTTGAGCAGGATTGACCCGGAGGTGATGAGCGAGAGCGGATTTGCGCAGGCGGATTTAAGGAACTATCAGGTCATTATTCTGGCTAATTGCAGGATTCTGGACAAGGCAGAGGCAGACCGGATAAAAAATTTTGTCTCAGCCGGAGGCGGGTTATTGATTGCTCTTGGGAACAATACAGATGCGGAAAGATATAATCAACTGCTCGGGGATTTGCTTCCACGCGAGATACGCGAGTTAAAGGTTTCTTTCGCAGGCGCAGAGGCAAACGCTGAGTTAAAGCCATTGCATCTGGACACCAGCTTCATAGGAGACCCGGACAGGCATCCTATACTTTCTCCATTTGCATCAGCAAAAGGCGCTGACCCATCAGTTGCAAATTTCTATAAACACTTCCTGCTTTTTCAGGAACTCATTCCAAGAAGCAAGGTCATACTTCAACTAACAGACGGCTCCCCAATTCTTCTGGAAAAAAATTTTGGAACTGGGATAGTTATGATGTTCTCGTCAACAATTAACCAGGACTGGAATGACCTCTGCATCTATCCGTCCTTTTTGCCAATTTTTTACCAGACAACGCTTTACCTCGCGCGCTCTTTATTTGACATTGGCGCACAGGGCGCACAGGTAGGGGAACAGATTGAGCTTGCGCTTCCTGCTGAAAAAAATTCCGTGCTCGTGAGAACCAGCAGGGGCGCTGAGATGCGCTTAAGCGCAGACAGAGAAGCGGAGCAGGGGAAGATACGGCTCGCAAAGCTAACAGAGCCAGGGATTTATTATTTCTGGTATCTGCCAGGACCAGAGCCAAGAACAGAACTCAATGCTGACTTTATACTTGCTGTTCACTCAGACCCGCTGGAATCTGATTTCAGAAAAATATCTTTATCTGACTTGAAAAAGATGCTCCCGGCAAACAAGCTCTATCTTCAATCAGAGGACCGGGTAAAATCACCTGAAGAGCTTGAGACAAAGACCAGTCTTGTCAAGAAAACATATCATCATAACTTCCTTCTCGCGCTTATCATACTGCTTGCAATGGAGATAATTATTTTGACCAGGAGCGGACTGGAATGAGAAGACGGGATTTCTTAAAAATTTTTAGCGCAGGCTCCGCTGGGATTTTTCTTTCCAGAAAAGGCTTTACGCAATTTCCATCTCAGCCTAGGCAAATTAAATACGATTTTATTTTCGCGCAGATAACCTATGGCAATGGCTTTGCCTGGAATCCCAGACCCACAGTGGCAAGGTCTCTTGCAAAGATAGTTAACTCAAGGACCAGTGTGCCTGCAAGCCCGGAGAGGGTTGAGATAAGGCTTGGCGCCCCTGAACTGTTCCAGTATCCGTTCCTGTATATTTCAGGCGAAAATGAGTTTGAGCCTTTTTCAGATTTTGAAATTCAGCGCCTGCGAAGATGGTTTGACGCAGGAGGATTCCTTCTGGCTGATGACGCGCTCGGAGAGATGAACTCTGGCTTTGACAAAAGCCTTCGGAGGGAACTCGCAAGAATTTTTCCAGGCGAAAAATTAAAAGAGGTTCCAACTGACCACACGGTTTTTCAATCGTATTATCTTCTGGACAAAGTTGCCGGGAGAAAAGCCAGTGTGCCCAATCTCTGGGGCATTGACCGGGGAGACCTGACTCCGTTAATTTATTCACAGAACGACCTTGCTGGAGCCATTGAGCAGAGCGGAGGAGAGGGATTCAGGTATCCGGTGATTCCGGGCGGAGAGCAACAGCGCGAGCTTGCCATTAGACTATGGGTGAACATAATTTATTACGCGCTATGCGCCAATTATAAAAAAGACGCAATTCACGCCTCATTTATTTCCAAAAGAAGGAAACGCCGGCCAAAATGATGTTCAAAATCCTTGAGCTTATGGGCATAGAGACCCGCGGGTATGACCGGCTGATGGTGCATTTTACTGGCTTGAAAAGTCCAGCTTCTCTATGGATTTGCATTGGCGTCATTATCCTTTTTTGCATCAGCGCGTATTTTATGGTCAAGCCACTTTCCGGTCTCAGGCGTAAAGTTTTTATACTGGCTCTGCATTTTATCGCTCTTATTTTCGCCATAAGCATTTTTCTTGAGCCATCGCTCAGGCTTGCCAAAACCGCCAAGCTCAAAAGCCCGATCTATATTCTCATAGATTCCTCAGAAAGTATGAAGGCAAAAGCGAGCGCAGACCAGAGCAGAATCCAGAATGCGCTTAACTGGCTTGAAAAAAATCACGCGTATTTTGACGCGTTGAAAAATGACTACGAGGTTCGCTGGTTCAGATTTGATGAAAAAGCCACAAGCCTTCAGGCAAACTTTCTGGATATGCCTAAGATAAGCCCAGATGGGCAACAGACTCAAATACTGGAATCCATCTACAGGCTAAAGTCTGAACTCGGAGATAAACGCCTTGCGGGTCTGGTTATTATCTCAGATGGCGCGGACAGGGGAGAGTTAAGCCAGATTGGCTCTGAACAAAATCCCAGAGAAAAGGCAAAACAGCTAAAAGATATGGAGAGGCGCGTTCAGGGTTTGGGGAAGATTTATACTGTGCTTGTTGCAGAAGAAGCCGGGATGAAAGACCTTGCAATAACATCGGTTCAACATGACGGATATGGATTTGTCAAGAACCCATTCGTGGTGGTGGTTAAGCTGAAGATGATTGGAGAGGATGTTAAAGAGGTTCCTGTCCAGCTTTATCAGGGACAAAAGCTGGTCGCGGGAAAAAGCGTTAAACTGGAGAATGGCAAGGAGCAGAGCGTTGAGCTGGAGTTTATTCCGGACCAGGTTGGAAGGTTTTTATTCCGGGTTGAGGTCCCTGTTTATCAGGATGAGGCGAGCGTGGAGAATAATCAAAAGGTTTTTCCGCTAACAATTCTCCGGGACAGGATAAGGATACTTTATATTGCTGGCAATCCCAGCTGGGATGAAAAATTTCTGCGCCGAACTCTGGAAAAAAATCCTTCAGTGGACCTTGTCAGCTTTTACATCCTGAGAGAGATGTATGATAATCCTGAGGCGTCTGAGCAGGAGCTGGCGCTGATTCCGTTTCCGACTCAGGAGCTTTTTCAAAAGGAACTCCCTAATTTTGACATTGTGATTTTTCAAAATTTCTTCGGAAGAGATTATATGTCGCCAAGCTATCTTGAAAATCTAAGAGACTATGTTGTGGACCAGGGAGGCGCTTTTATATATATAGGTGGACCTCGCGCGTTTATTAAGGATTCTTTTAACTTTCCTCTTGAGCAGATTCTCCCGGTGGATTTCAGTTTTGGAGAGACTAATTATCAGATTTCCAGGCTGAGTTTGCGTTTGACCGATGCAGGGGCATTGCATCCGCTCACAAATCTTGCTGGAGGTGAGCTTGAGAACAAGAGCCTCTGGCAGGGCATTGGGGTTCTTGAGAACTACAATCAGGTTTTGCGAGTAAAGCCAGATGCGGTTGTTCTAGTGGAGCACACACAGAGTAATCCCGGAACATTGATAGCGGTGCGTGAGGTTGGCAAGGGACGCGTGTTGATGATTGCGACAGACAGCTTCTGGAGGTTCAGGTTTGAGCAGGAAGGCCAGGAGGGGCAGACAAAGTATTACCAGCTATTCTGGGAAAGGGCGTTGAGGTGGCTGGTTAAAGACCCGGAAATGAAGAACCATAGCTTGAGCTTGTTCAAAGATAAGTATCAGCCTGGCGAGGACATCAATATCTATTTTAATGTTCAGGACAGGTCATATCAGCCGGTAAGTGGCGCAACCGTTAGCCTGAAAGCTGTTCAGGCGCCTGAGGGATGCAGTCCTGCAGAGATGCCAGGTGAGGAGATTGCTCCAGGGAAATATCAATTCAAGCTGAACTTGAATTGTCCGGGAGGTTATAAGCTCCAGGCAATTGCGGAAAAAGAAGGCTTAGTAGCTGGAACTGATGAGGCTGTCCTGGCAGTGGAAAAAGATAGCCAGGAACTGCAGGATTTGTCTATTCGGAAGGATTTGATGGAACTGCTCGCCAGAGCTGGAGATGGTGAATTACTCAAAATCCCGGACTCGCCTGCTAAAATGAAATTCCCGGACATCAATCTGGAAGAGATAATTGGCGCTAAAGACATTCCAGTCTGGAATAACTGGCTAACTTTAACTATCTTCGTGCTTCTTTTTGGTATCTTCTGGGCAGTGAGAAGATATTACAGCTTAAGCTGATCGCTAATCGTTTTTATAAGCGCTCTCGTGTGCCTGTTTTATATTTTTAAAGCCACAACGCTTACGCTCTGCTCCGGAGGATTAGCTGGAAGCTCAATCCTCAGTTCGCGAGTATCCTGCTGGAATTTAAGCTCGGGCATATCTGGATGAGAGAGTAGATAAGCGCTTTTAACCTCTTCTTTCAGATTGACCTTTAATGATGTCATCCATTTGTAAAGATGAAGATAGATATGGTTGCCTTTCTTTGTAGAGCGCAGGCAATCTGTGCGGATAGGACCTGCCTCTGCTCCGTAGATCGCCTCGCCATTGCGCTTGAGCCATTTACCTATTTCAAGTAGCCGGACCACGCTCTCTTGCGGGATAACCCCCTCCGCAGTTGGTCCTACATTGAGCAGGAAGTTTCCGCTCAGACTCACGCAATCCACCAGCATCTGAATAAGTTTTTCTGTGGGTTTCCAGTTATGGTCATCAGCCTTGTATCCCCAGGAGTCATTAAAGGTCATACAGGTTTCCCAGTCTCTTGGTGGAAGTTTTTTTGGAATGATGTTTTCAGGAGTGTCATAATCGCCAAGAGCTTTTCTTGATCCAATTCCGAGCAAAGACTGTAAGACGGAGCGTTTTCCAATGCGGTTATTTATCACAACCTTTGGCTGAAAAGACCGAACATATCTTTCAAGCTCTTTGCCCATATCGTTAGTCCATTGCGGAATCCAGTCTCCATCAAAAAATATAGAACCAAATTCTCCATAACCGGTAAGTAGCTCCTTAAGCTGTCCCTTCATATAATCCAGATATAGGGAAAATCTGCCCTGCCGCTGATCTGGATGATGCCAGTCAAGGATGGAATGGTATATGCCAAATTTAACCCCTGCCTTGGGGCAGGCTGATGAAAGCTCCTTGATTACATCACGCTTGAATGGGGTTCGGTCTATAATGTCCCAATCTGTAAGCGCGGAGTCAAACATACAAAATCCATCATGATGCTTGCTCGTGATTACCATATACTTCATCCCAGCATCTGCCGCGAGCTTTGCCCAGCTCAACGCATCAAATTTCACAGGATTAAATTGACCAGCCAGAGGCTCATAATCTGAAACTGGGATCATCGCTGTATTCATAATCCATTCCGAGGGTCCAGGAATCGTTTTTCCTTTCCACCTGCCTGCTGGCACAGAATACACCCCCCAGTGAATAAACATCCCAAAACGCGCCTCTCTCCACCAAGACATCCGAGAGTTAAAATCCGCATCACTTTCAGACTCAAGCCTGGGCAACACAATTTGAGGAAACAAAAATCCTGAGGCGCCCACAATCCCGCAACTCCTTACAAATGCCCTTCTATCCATATTCATCCTCCATAAACTTTTTATATAATCATAAACAAAATTAAATCATATTTCCAACGCGTAAGGCGCTGGTCCCGTAAAATAAGGGGCGAGAGCGACTTTAGTCTCGGCTCTTTTAGGATCGCGTGCAAAACCGCGATTGCTTTACAAGACAAGGGAAGCCTTTAAAATAAATAAAGGTCTGGAGCGTATTGTATGTGAACAGGTAATAGCGCCTGTTCTCCTGGAATCCAGAGGAGGAAGGAAGATGAAAAGATGGGAACAGATCAGGGTTTGCGGTTATCTTTTGTCCTTTTTGGCTTTGAGTTTTTCGTTGAATCTTTATGCGTTTGAGCTTTCTGCGGCTCAATTTGAGCAGGTTCAGGGACAGGTTTTTGTCATCAATGAATCAGGCAAATCCCGGGTTGGGCTCAAGGGCGGAGAGGTTTTGAGCGACGAGGTTGTTGAGACAAAAGCAGGTAGCAGGGCGGTGCTTGTTTTTGATGATGGTTCCCGGGTTCTGCTAGGTCCCAATACCAGGCTCAAGGTCAATGACCCAATGACTGATGGTGGGAGCTCTGTGATGCTTTTTCTGGGAAGGATTTTCTCTAAAGTGGTTCCGCGCATCAGTGAGGAGCCTGTGTTCACGGTTCAGACATTAACCAGCACAGCTGGTGTCCGGGGAACTGATTTTGAGGTTGCGACAGGGATGGATGGGTCGGACATAATCGGAGTGGATGACGGAGAAGTGATAGTGAGCACTGATAGTGAGGAAAGCCCGGTTAAGAAGGGGGAAGAGGCAGAGGTGAGCAATGATGGCATAGTGAAAAAAGTGAAGCGCAAGCCGAGAACTGACGAGGAATGGGAGCAGTGGTTCAAGCAAAGGGAGCAATTTTTTATTGAGCATTCTGAGCTGGTGCTCAATAACCTTTCCAGAAAAATAGAAACCAGCCGGGCAAGGATTAAGGAGCAGGATGACAAATTAACGGAACTGAAAAAGCAATTGACCGAGCAGGCTGAAGGCAAAAGGGTTTTTTATTTCAGGGTGCGGAACCAGCTCAAACAGCAGATTCATATATACAGCAGGATGCTGAGCAATCTGGGACAGGTAAATAACAGACTAGCGGCAGTGGATAATATAATCTCGCAGGCAGAAGAGCAGATTCGGCTTCACCCTGAGGCATATTCCAGGGAGTTTCAGGACAAGATCAAATCTGCAAGAGCAAAGCTGGACGCAATGAATGTAAAAGAGCTATACAAAGAGAACCGGAAGATGATCAAGAATCATTTTGCTATGCTCGCTAGGATTGCGAAGAGGTTTAATCTGGAAAAGGAATTGTTCCGGAGCCTGCCAGCAAAGACCAAAAAACAGATTTTGAACAAGCTCAGGGATGAGCAAAAGAGCTTCCAGGAAAAAATATAAGCCTGATCGTTGAGCATAGCCAGAAAAAACGCTTCCTGTAATCAACATCTCAGTATTTGAATTGAACATATTTGCGGATATAATAGTTTCAATGAAATTTTATAAATTTGCGCTGATTTTGCTTGCTATTGGTTTTATACTACCTGGCTGTAAGCCCAGGGCAAAGGGTCCTAATGTTATCCTGGTCTCTCTGGACACGGTTCGGCCTGATCATCTTTCGGTTTATGGCTATTTCCGCAAGACCACTCCGTTTCTGGAAAGGCTCTCAGAGGAGAGCGTCACTTTCAACAATGCCTATACGCCCTGTCCTCATACGGTCACTGCTCACACTTCTTTATTCACTTCTGCATATCCCTCTGAGCATAAGACTCTCTATAATGGCTGGAAGCTCAAGGACTGGAGCAAGCCTCTTCTGGCAGAGGTTTTGAAAAAGGCTGGGTATCAAACTGGCGCTGTTGTTTCAAGCGCGGTTTTGGCTAGCTGGCATAATTTGAATCGCGGTTTTGAATTTTATCACGATAAGGATTTTGAGCATCAGGTAGGCATTGTGAAAAAAAAGGAGAATGGTCCAAATTTAAAAATTGATTTTAATCAGAGGCGCGCTTCTGAGGTTATAAACTGGGCGCAAAAATGGCTAAATGAGATTGACCCAAAACAGCCTTTTTTTCTTTTTTTACATTTCTATGACGCGCACCGTCCATATGACCCTGACCCCAATTACAATGCTCCCTTTAAGCTGGACACTGAGTTTATAAAATATCTCACAGATAATCACTATTTGATGCAGGACAAATATGATTCTGTGAATACATACGACAATCAGTTATCCTATCTGGACTATAACCTGGAAAAATTTTTCAGCTATCTCAAATCTCAGGGGCTATTAGACAAAACACTGATCATCATCACTGCTGACCACGGAGAGGGTTTGGGACAGCATAATCTGATGAGTCACGGGCTTTATCTTTATGAAGACCAGGTTCGGATTCCGCTGATTATTCGGTTTCCTGATAAAGCCAGCGCTGGTATGAGAATAGACGCCAGAGTCAATTTGATAGATATTGCGCCCACAATTCTGGAATATCTTAAATTGAAAGACCCAATGGAACCGCGCGGGACATCCCTGCTTGGAATAATTCAAGGGGTTAAAAAACAACCGCGTTCCTGCGAATTCTTTGAGAGAAGATGGTATGAGCCAAGCAAGCGCGCGAAAGGCAGAAAAGCTGGCGCGCTCTGTGATGAATGGAAAATCATCTGGGCTGATGAAGAGGAAAACGAGCTTTATAATTTGAATTCGGATAAATTTGAGCTGACTAATCTCAGGGAGATGGAGCAGAAGAAATTTCTGGAGCTGGAATCCGAGGTGAAAAAGCATCTGGATGATGTCAAATTTTTCTCGGTTCAAAAACAAACGATTCCGAAAGAGGTTCAGGAACAGCTTAAAGCCCTTGGATACACTAGATAATTCAGCGCGTCAGGGATATAATTTGATTGATGAAATCCGCAAGGATAATTATATTGATTGCCATTTTTATTCTGGCGCTTGGAGACTGCAGGAGCAGGCACAAGCGCTCATCAGTAATTTTAATTTCTCTGGACACGGTTCGTCAGGACCATCTTTCGGTTTATGGCTATTTCCGCAAGACCACGCCTTTTCTGGAATCTCTGGCAACTGAGAGCGTGGTTTTCACGAATGCTTATAGCCAGATCTCGGTCACCACTCCTTCTCACGCATCTGTTTTTACGGGTCATTATCCATCAGAGCATAAGCTGGTAGCTAATGGCTGGAAGCTTTTAGACTGGAAACTTCCGCTTCTGGCAGAGGCACTCAGGTCAGAGGGCTACCAGACAGGCGCGGTGATTGCCAGTCGTATTTTAGGCAGATACCATAAATTAGACCGCGGATTTGATTATTATGAGGATAGAATAGTAGAGCGACCTGGAAAACAGTCAGCAAGCAATCCTGATGATGAGGAAGACGCAAAAACTAAAAAGAGGATGGCAGGCGAGGTAATTAAATTCGCAAAAGAATGGGTATCCGGTCTCAATTCTGACAAGCCTTTTTTCCTGTTCCTGCACTTTTATGACGCGCATAAGCCTTATATATTTCCAGAAGGCTGGAATAAGCCCTTTCAAAACGATGAGGCGTTCGCTAAATATCTTGAAGAAAACGCCTATTTGCTCAAAGAGCAGTATCCAGAGGTAAATGACTATGACAATACCATTTATTATCTGGATCAGAGCCTGCAAGATTTTTTCGGATTTCTTAAACAGAAAAATCTTCTGGATAATGCTTTGATAATAATTTTTGCAGACCACGGAGAGGGCTTGGGTCAGCATAATTTTTACAGGCATAATCTTTATATTTATGAAGAGCAGATGCGGGTTCCTCTTTTGCTAAAATTTCCACAATCAGCTTATGCTGGCAAAAAAATATCAGCGCAGGTGAGCCTGATTGATATTGCTCCAACAATCTTTGATTTCATCCGGATCAAAGACCCACAGAAGGCTTCCGGGAAATCATTGCTTCCCCTTGTCAGGGGCTTGCAGACCGAGATTAGACCGTGCACTTTTATAGAAAGATGCTGGTTTCCTAAAACGAAAAGCGAGAAGGAAACAGAGGAAATTATTGCCACAGGCAAAAAAGCTGGAGTTGTTTGTGGACAATGGAAATTGATCTGGAGCGAACTTGGTGATAGCGAGCTGTTTGATCTTGGAGATGACCCGCGCGAATTGAAAAATCTTAAAGACTTTGCGCCGAAAAAATATGCGGAATTGAATTCTATACTTCAGGAGCATCTTAAAAAAGTCCAGTTCGGCATAGTGAAAGAGCAGAAGATTTCTGAAAAAATGCAAAAGACCTTGAAAAGCCTCGGGTATGCGCAATGATAAATGATACAGGGGGAGCTTATGAGAATTATTAAAATAGTTTTGGCTTTGATTTTAGTGGCACTGATTTTTCCAGGATGCCGTGAGTCCAGGAAAAAAGTTCCCATCATCCTGATTACGCTGGACACTGTTCGCGCTGACCATCTCTCTGTCTATGGTTATTTCAGGGACACCACTCCTTTTTTAAAGGATTTTTCAGAGCAATGCGTGACCTTTAATCAGGCTTACACATCCATTCCTTTAACGCTTCCTTCGCATCTCGGTCTTTTCTCTTCTCATTACCCGATCCAGCATAGCATAGACACTAACTATAAAGCCTTAGGCAAATGGCGCTATCCATTGCTTGCTGAAGTTCTGCGAGGGAATAAATACAAGACCTGCGCTATTGTTGCGAGCATAGTGCTGAAGCGAGAGTTCGGATTAGACCGTGGTTTCAAGACCTATCAGGACTCTCATTTTGAGCAGACTATTCGGATCCCAGTGATAAAAGACCGCAAGGAAAAGGTCTGGGAGCAGAAGAAGAGGAGAGCAGAAGATGTTGTCCGGCGAGCAAAATACTGGCTTGAGGATGATAATCATAAGGACAAAAAATTTTTCCTCTGGCTACACTTCTGGGACGCGCACACGCCTTATGACCTTCCTCCGGACTATGAGCGAGAATTTGCGGATGATGCGCAGTTCAGAAAATACCTTGAGGACAATGCCTATCTTTTGCCAGAGGATTATCCGCAGGTAAATGAATATGATAATTCTATCCGTTATCTTGATGAGCAGTTGAAAAATTTTTTCAAATACCTGGATGATGAAGGCATTCTCTCCAAATCCCTCGTCATCATCACTGCTGACCACGGAGAGGGCTTGGGTCAGCATAAATGGTATAAACACGGCAAGCATCTGTATCAGGGCGCTGTCCACATCCCTTTGCTTATTAAATTCCCGAATGGGCGATGGGCTGGTAAAAAAATTGATTCGCCAGTGAATCTAATTGACATTGCTCCAACCATTCTTGACTATCTGCGGATAAAGGATTCCCTTCATAGCCAGGGCAAGTCGCTTTTGCCTCTGATCAATGACAAGGTCAAAGATATCCGGGAGTGCGAGTTTCTGCAAAGACGGGGTTATAAGGAAAAGCCAGAGGAAGAGGTCAATGACTGGGAGCCAGGCAAAAAATACGGAGCGCTATGCGGAGACTGGAAAATAATATATTCCACTGAAGCTGAGCCAGAGCTTTATTCGTTAAAATCTGACCCGCTTGAGCTTAAAAATCTGGCAAAGGATGAGCCTCAAAAGTATGCTGACTTGAAGAAAAAGATTGATTTCTATCTAAGCCTGGAAGACCGGAGCCTGGCTGGCACAGCAGAAGTCTCAGAAGAGATGAAGAAAAAGCTGGAAGCGCTTGGGTATAATCAATAATGAACTCTCAGAAGACTGATTCCGGAAATAAATTTCCCTATTCCACTATTCTTATCGCTATTATTCTCTTAAGCGCGCTTTTTAAGATAGCCCTGCTTTATGATTTCAATTATCTGCCCCTGATCGGTGACGAGTATAGATACTGGCGCAAGGCTATAAATTCTGTTTATTATTATTTTGACCATCTGGATTATCAGGGACCTCTTTATCCTATTTTTCTGGGGCTGAACCGGATTCTTTTCGGAGATAACGCGCTCCTCATCGTGAGAATAGAGCAAATTCTCCTGCATAGCCTTGAAATATATTTGCTCTATCTTCTGGCGCGTTTTTATTTTTCAGAAAAATCCGCTTTTTTCTCAGGCATTATCGCCTCAATTTATCTGGAGCTTTTTTCATATAGCTATCTGCTCTTCTCCGAAATCCTGTTCCTGCTTTTTTTCCTGTCCTCGGTCTTTTTTTATTTCCTCGCTCTTAAAAAAACCGGTTTCACAGGATTAAAATCCATCATTGCCTCTGGAATCCTTTTCGGTCTTTCCTGCCTTGTCCGCTCTGTGAATTTCCTGTTCTTCCCGCTTATACTCCTTCATCTACTGGTTTTCAAGAAGGATAGGCTGAAAAATAGATTGATTTTTTCAGCGGTCTTTGCTCTAGCGATGTCTGCGCCTATCTCCATCCAGACCGCAAAGAATTACCGGATCGCGCATTGCCCACTCCTGATTGACACCTGCGCCGATACCAACTTCTATAGGTCGCACAATCTAGGAATGCCCCCGCATTACGATTTTCGCGAGTATCGTGGTCCGCAGAAATTTAGCAGAAAGGGATGTGTGGAACAAAATATCTGCTTAAGAATCCGTTGTGAATTAAATAATGCAATGAAATTCGTCCTGGCAAATCCGCGCGTATCTATTTACCGCGCAGGAATCAAAATCATTGACCTGTACACGCCGAACCTGTATATATATCGGAACATTTTTCGTGAAGACCCTTATCCGCTGATTACAGAGGAACAGCCAGGAGAGAGAGCGCATTTGGACAAATATAAGGGAAAATGGTTTCGGATTTTCGGTTCAGGAGGATATTTAATCCTGATGCTCTTGGCAATGCTGGGATTATTCTCAGTGAAGGAATGGGAACTCCGAAGCCTGACTCTTGCGCTTATCCTGTATCACACAGCAGTGGGAGCCGCTTTTTTTACAGTGAGCAGATACAGGATTCCTTTTATACCATTTCTGATTATCTACGCAGGAGCATTCCTGGGGATGAAAAGAAGCGAGCTAAAAGATTTGAAAAAATGGAAATGGTTGACCGCGCTGATGCTCTGGCTATTGCTGTTTATCCTGACCTTTCCGAGATTGCAGAGTATTCTTAGATAAAACATAGAGGCGACCTGATGGTCGCCTCTAAATAATCGCCAGTAAAAATTTATTTTTTAGGCGGAGGTGCCACTGGCGGAAAGTCAAGATAGTCAAGCTGGCCAGTGATCTTTTTCAAATTGTGCTCCACAACCTCGTTCCAGTGCTCGTCTCTCTGCTTGAGGATTTGTTTTGCTCTTGCCAGTCGCTTTTCAATGTCCGCAACTCGCTTCTTCGCGTCTGCCTGCTGTTGTTTTAGCTCCGCATCCAAAAGCGGTCTTAATTCCTTTTCTATCTGCGCTTTCTTCCCAGCATCCTCAGTGCTCCGATATGCCTGCGCCAGCTCCTTTATCTTCTGAATCCTCTCATAGCGCTTCGGGTCCTCCTTCTTTATCCTCTCAAGATACATCTCACGCGCCATCCCCCTCTGATTCTGCATTCCATAGCCCATTCCTTGCCCCGGACCCATTCCTTTTCCCATTCCAGGACCCATTCCAGGTCCCATTCCCATTCCAGGACCCATTCCCATTCCAGGACCAAACACTTCAAGCTCTGGCTCAAGTATTAAATCATCCTCATTTGACTGTGCATATCCAGGAACACAGACAGCTAGCAAGAATGCTGTTCCTAAAACTCCTGCCCAAATTTTAATCTTCATTTTCTTCTCCTTTCCTTGTTTGGTTAAATCTCAAAAATCCCGTTCCCGAGCTCCTCTATCTCAAAAAGCTCCTGCTCCATCTCCTCAAACCCGTTCTGCTCAGATTCTGATTCCGAACCAAGCGCCGCAAGCTCATCCTCAAGCCCATCAAACAGGTTCTCATCCTCATAAACCAGCGCAACAAAACCAGACGCATCATCCGCAGGTAATTCCTGCTCAATAACACCAATAGTCTGGCTCACCTCCAGTCCTTCATAATCAATCTCCTCTGGCTTTTCCAGCACCATCAATAAGCTCAAACCAATCACAATCATCGCAACTATTGCCCCTGCAAAAGACCAGACCATCCTGCGGGTTTTCAACCAGCCCCGGATTTCTCCAGCAGAATCTTTTTCAGCTTCAGCCTTTGCAACAATCCTCTCAATTGTGTCCCTGCCAGGCTCCGGCACATTAAATTCTGAAATTTTTTCTGAAAGAGCTTTCAAGCCCTCCATCTCTTTCCTGCACACAAGACATTGCTCCAGATGCCTTTCAAACTCTTGCTTTTCCTCGGCAGAAAGCTCTCCATAAAAATATCTTAAAAGATTTCTTTCCCAGTGCTCGTGATTCATTGCGCGTCTCCTAAAAATTTTTTCAGCCTGCTAACCGCCTGATGCATCCGGCTGAGCGTGGTGTTGATGTTTATTTTCAGCATCTCTGAAATCTCCTGAAAACTCATTCCTCCAAAGTGCCTTAGCATAAACACATCCCGCTCAACATCGCTCAATTTTGAAAGAGCTTCCTGAAACCTCTCTGACCGCTCCTTTTCCAAAAACCTCTGCTCCGGAGTTTGCGCATCAGAAATTGAGAAAATCCTGTCCTCATCGTTTCCCATCTGCCATCTCTTTTCCCTTCGCCAGTTATCCCTGCAAAGGTTCAGGGCAATCTGAAATATCCAGGTTGAAAATTTTTTTCGCGGGTCAAAATTTTTCCTGTGCTCAATTACCTTGAACCATGTCTCCTGAAAAATATCCTCAGCCACATGCGTATTTTTTGTCCAGCCAGTAATCACCTTTAATAACCTCGTCTGATACCTCTCCAGTAAAATCCGGAAGCTATTCTGGTCTCCTTGAACCCAGAGCTTAAAAAGCTCTTCGTCAGTTCTAAAACCTTGCGCTTCCAATTTCCTAATTGGTAATACGCCTGGGCGCTGAATTTATTTGATGGGGAAGAAGGAAAAATAATAAAATCGCGGCGAGAAGAGTAAGTCCCGCTCCATAATAAAACACCACATCTGCTCCGAATTTTTTCCAGACCAAGCCTGCAATTGTGCTTGATGCAAACATCAATAGCCCGGTAACGCTGTAATAAATGCCATACGCGCTTGCACGCTTTTCGCTTGGAACAAGCTCTCCGATCAATGCCCTTTGAACACCCTCTCTTGTCGCCTCTACTGCTCCGAATACAGAGAATAAAAGCCAGAGCCAGTTTTTGTTTTGATTATACCCAAATCCGAGATAACAAACCGCGCAGAGAAGGAATGAAAAGAGAAGCACTCGCTTTCTTCCAACCCTGTCAGAGCGCATTCCAGCAGGGATAGAGACAAAGGCGCAGACCAGGTTATAAACCAGATATAAAAGCGTGCTCATCTTAAGGCTCATCCCTAACTCCTGAGCGCGCTGTATAAGGAACACATTGGAAAAATTCCCGAGCACGAATACAGAGGAGATGAGCAGATAGAGATGGTAGGAGCGATTAAGACCGCGAAAGTCTAATTGAAATTTTTTCCCGGGCTCTTTTTGAGATGGCGCCAATTCCCGGACAAAGATTCCAAGAATTAAAACCGCGATAAAGGCAGGAACAATTGACCACAGAAAAATCTCGCGGAAATGTAAACCAATGCCCAGAAGAATAAACGCAAGTAGGGGTCCAAGCGCGGCTCCTAAAGTGTCCATTGCCCGATGAAATCCAAACCATTTTCCCATCTCCTCTGGAGCGCAACTGTCAGCAACAATAGCGTCTCTGGGCGCGGTGCGGATGCCCTTTCCCACCCGGTCACAGAACCTTAATGCCAGAACCATAGGCCAGGCAGTGCTCAAGCCGATCAAAGGTTTGGAGATAGCGCTGATTGAGTAGCCGAGAACAGTGAAAATTTTACGCTTGCGAAAACGGTCTGATAGATATCCTGAAAAGCCCTTCAGGATACTTGCAGTGGATTCTGCCACTCCTTCAATTAGACCGAGCGCAGAAGGAGAGCCTCCAAGGCTTTTAACCAGCTCTGGCATCAATGGATAAAGCATCTCAGTGGAAATGTCTGTGAAAAGGCTTACAGCGCCAAGGGAAAATATATTCCGGCGTATGGTTTGTTTGGGTTCAGGACAGGTTTCAGCCATTATTTATCCTTTTATACAAACTTATTTGAGCGGATTTCTGGATAAGAATTTTGCATATCTCTGAGGGAAGTCTGGAAGAGCGCCCTGTTTAAAGCCCTGCTTTTGATAGAGCTTTTCAAGTTCAGCTAATCTCGCGCCTGGACTGGGATGCGTGCTCAAAAGATGTTTTAGATTATCGCCTGGCTTGCTCTCCAAAGCCTCCAGATTTTTGATGAAGTTATAAAGCCCATAAGGGTCATAACCAAGTTTTTCCGCATTGATAGCTCCGACACGGTCCGCCTCATACTCATCCTCTTTACTCAATCCCTTGACCACCAGCGTGTCCCAAGCCTGGTCTGTCAGGCTATCCAGTAGTTTTTGTTGCTCAGATGAAAGCTCTCCAGAAGCAATTGCGATTCTGGTCCCTGTCTGCCAGAGATTGGATTTCTGGATTTCCTTTACAATATGCTTTTTCGCAATATGCCCGATCTCGTGCGCTAAAACCCCGGCAAGCTCTGCCTCACTTTTTACCTGTTTTAAAAGTCCGCGAGTAACAAAGATATATCCTCCTGGAGCTGAGTAGGCATTAACTTCCTCCGTGTCCAGTATGGCAAACCTGTATTTTATATCAGGCCTTTCAGAATATAGAGCCAGAGTCCTTCCGATGATGTTGATCCGCTCAGTCCAGGCACGGTCTTTCCAGACACCAAAGGTTCCTGCTAATCTCGCCGCAACCTCCCTTCCCAGAGCTATCTCCTCATCCTCGCTCATCGGCTTGACAGCCTTGATTAAATCCTTGCCCGCATTCAGCATCTCTCCGGTGTCTATATTTTTCAGGTCAAACTTTTGTGCAAAAATAAATCCAGGAGCCAGAACCAGAAAGAGTAAGGCTTTAAGCACTTTTTTATTCTTGCTCATTGTCCGATCCTTTTCTCGCTTTTCCTTTGTAAGGACCAAGACCCCTGCTCTGTAGGAATTTCATTACCTCCTGCTCATCCACTTTGTAGCTCTCCATCCACTTCACAGACTCATAATCAGTCTTCTTTTTCAGCTTGCCTTCCTCATCTATGCCTCTGGTGCCAGTGGTCTGGGTTATTTGAGTCTGGCTCTTGCTCCATGCCGGGTCTGGTCTTGAGAAAATCCTCCGAAAAGCGCTCCAGAAAGCAGACTCCTCTTCATCACCAGCCTGCGCCTGCGCCTCTGCTATAACCCATCCAGTCCCAGAGATGGTCAGAGATGAAGCCACAAGCATAATCAGGATTGTTACCATCCCAATTTTTCTCATTTCTCTCCTGCTTTTTCTCTAAATTAAAAGCTCGCTAATTCTCTTCACCTCTATTTTATCAGCTTCTCCTGCTTTTTGCATCAATTCCTTGCACAAACCGCATTCAGTCAGGATCAAATTCACGCCCAGCTTTTTCGCTTCAGAAATTTTCTGCCCTGAAATCCTCTGCGCCATCTCATTGTCATACCAGAATAGTCCACCACCTCCACCGCAACACTCGCCAAGCATACCACTCTGGCTGAATTCAATAAGCTCATAACCAAGCCTTTTAATTAAAGCCCTTGGCTTATCTATAATGCCCATTTTCCTTCCAAGAAAACACGGGTCGTGATAGAGCGCGCGCTGTGCCTTGCCAGTGCCGGGCTCAATGCTTTCAGGAATCATCTCCAGAATAAATTTTACAGGAATACTTTCAGGAAGTTTCTTCTTTAGCTGATAATAACAATGAGGACAAACAGTAATAACCTCTCCGGGATTTCTCGCAAGCAATTTCTCAAGACCCGGAGAAAGATTTTCCGCTCCAATCTCTTCCAGAAATCCTCCGCAACAAACTCCGCTCACAAGCTCCGCGTTCAGCTTGAGCTTATCCGCAAGCTCTATCCATCTGCTCGGCTCTGCTTTGACCATCTCTCTGCAACCAAGGAACAACACGCTTTTGCTTTTCCCTGTCATTTTTTGCGAAACAGGTTTTTCCTTGCCAAACGGATTCCCAAACTGCTCCAGGTTCTTTTTCACTTCTGGAAAAATTGACCAGAACTCTGAAGGATTAACCCGATAAATCCATCTGCGCATCAGCAAGGCAAGCTCTGAAATTTTAACTTCCTCAGGACAGGTCTGCTCGCATCTTGCGCAAAGCGTGCACCGAAAAAAATCATCAATGTCCGCAAAGTATTCAGGTTGAGACCTTCCTGCGCAGGTTATAAGATGCTCTGGTCCAAGAAATTTGCTGTTGCTGAGCGCGCTCGGCAAACAGGTCTCAGGACACAATCCGCAAACCGTGCAGTTTTCAAAATTATATATAAGCTCTATCTCCTCACGCGTGAATGCGTTGATCCAGTCTTTTTGAAAATATCCCTTGAACTTTTCCGCCTGGTCCTCTTTTTTGCGTGGAATAACTGACCTTAGCAAGTGCAAGCCAAAATTATACCCCAGCACCGAGAGCGCTTTGATTCTTTCAATATCTATCATCATTTTTTCCCTTTCCTTAACCTATTATAGGTTTCTTTTAATAACAGCGCATCCTTTTCCAGAGTCGGGCTCTCGCAGATGCAAAATCCCTCAAGCTCATAATCCACAAACGCCTTTAAGCAATCTTTCCAGTTAAATTCTGATTTCTCAAGCTCAAGATGCTTGCGTTCACCTTTAGGCGTAAAATCAATTCCGGAAATGTGAATGTGCATACGCTTGAGAATGTTTTTCCCGAGAGCTTTCACCAGCTGGTCTAAAACCGCACAGAAATCCTTATAGCTGTTATATCTCCCGGCTTCACGCGCGTAATAATGCGCAAAATCCACGCACGGCAAAATCCCTTTCACGCGCTTGCTAAGCCAGATCAACTCCTCAATAGAGCCTAACTGGCTCGGCTTGCCGGTTAATTCAGGCCTTACATCAATCTCAATCCTCTCCTTTTCAAGAGTCGCCATAATTATTTTCAATTCCTTCTCAACAATGTTCAAAACCATCTCCCTTGGTCTAGCCTGAATAAACGCAGAATGAAATGTAATACTCTCAGCCCCGCATTGAACCCCTCTCCGGGCTGTATCCAGAACCCGGTTTTCGCTCGCCTCCAGCTTATCCTGGTCCTCACTCGCAAGATTGATGTAATAAGGTCCATGCGCAGTGAGCCGAATACCGGTTTCTTTAACAGCTTCTCTCACAAGCCTCGCTCCAGACTCACTCATCCTTACCCCATAAACAAATTCAAGCTCCATACAATCCAATCCCAGCCGCTTGCATTCCCGAACCCCTTCCTCTGGAGTCTGCTTCTTCGCACTCAAGGGAATTCCCGCAGGTCCAAATAAAAGCGTCATCTTTTACCCCAATCTCCGGAAGCTCTCCGGCAAAATTTGCTCAAGATAATACTTCAACCATTGATACCTGTTGAGCACCATCAATAGCCCCACTGCAATCAGAATCAGCCCACCTGCAATCTCTATTTTGCGAAAATGATTTTTAACCGCATCAAAAAAATTAAAAAAGCGCTCTAATAACACCGCTGTTAGCAAAAACGGAATAGCTAAGCCCATTGAATAAACAGCGAGAAGGGTCATCCCCTTTAGCAATGTCGCTTGATTCGCGGCAATGACCAGAATGCTCGCCAGAATTGGACCAACGCAGGGAGACCAGCCAAAAGCAAACGCCAGCCCGAAAAGAAAAGCTTTTGCCATACCAGTTGCGCGAATCTCTCCCTGATACCTTATCTCCTTAAGCAATGGCATCAGCTTGAAAACCCCTGCGAGCTGAAGCCCGAATAAAATCACCAGCGCGCCTCCAACACGAATCAAAACAGGCTTGATGGAAACAAGGATTTGCCCAAGAGCTCCTGCCGCAATTCCCATCATCAGGAAAACTACTGAAAAACCGAGAGTGAAAAAAAACGCAGTGAGCAAAATAGAAAGAGAATCCCGCTTGTTTTTCTCCTGAGAGCGAATATCAGCAAGGGATTGACCCGAGATGAAAGAAATATAAGCAGGCACTAAAGGCAGGATGCACGGACTTAAAAAAGTCAGCATCCCCATTGTGAACGCCAGCACCAGACTTGGAGCCTCGGTCATAGCTTAAAATATATTGCAACCAAGCCCCGGTTTCAAGAAAGCCTCTGGCTTTTATGTTCGCCCAGCCAAGAAGGACTCCCGAATGATGCGCCTCATTACTGGTGGGCGCTTTATGGGGACAAGGGCGCACTACTGCAAGCGCTGGATATTGATGACGAGGTCCTCAGTTTTTATTCTTGCGCGGGAAGATGGAACCAGGACCCGAAAGCAAAGGACAGAAAAGGAGATTTTCCCGGTAGAATTGAAATCGGATTCTCTTGTAAAGAATTCACTAAATTGCCCGCAGACAAAAGTTTTCACTTTGTCAATTATATTTTGTTTCCCTCCAAGCCAACCTCTTCCGGCGTCAAGGCGCTCCGGAACCTGGTGGAGAATCCCTTGAAGGCAGCTGCCAGAAGTTTGTCCTCTATCTGACTTTAATCAGCTTTGAGAAATTATCAGGCTTCTGGTCAAACTTGCCACCGATCAGCTCTCCGCAGACCGCGCACACATAATCGTATTTGTCTCCGTTCGGAAGCGCGAGCAGAATTTTCTTTTTCACAGGTCTTGGCTTCTGGCATTTAGGGCAGAACAACTCCGCGGCTTCCCATTCCTGAAACTGCTCCATTCCCTAAACCTCCATCAGAAATTTCTCAAAATCCCTGACCCTATTTTTAGCTATTTCAAAGCCTTCAGATTTAAGTCTCTTGGCTTGCAGATTTGGCGAGTCAGGAAACTTTTCCATTAAAGACCCGGCATCCTTCACCACTCTCCACAATGGCGCAATCTCCTTCTTGCCCAGCCCTAACTCTTCCTCCGCGGCCTCGGCGCAAAGGCGCAGGAAAATCCCGCTGGTCATTGGACAGCAAACCTCTACTTTATACTCCTTTTTTTATTATTTTAGCATTATCGTAGCACTTTTAGCAAAAGCTTGTGTATGCTCAATGGTCAATAAAATCGCGGATAAAGTCGCTCACACGAATTTGTTTACGCGCGGACAAGAGTGTCCACACCACCAAGGCGCTCGCACATTGGCTATCGGCTCTTGTCGCTGATTCCGAGTTCCGCTCACCGCAGATTGAGCTTTGGAGAGGACGCTGATAAAATAAATTCCAAATGTTTGAGAGCAATAAAGCTATTTTGATTCTGGACTCAGAGGCTTTTATTCAGGAGCTTCTTCGGATAAAGCTGGGCGGTTTGGCTAGAGAGGTTCTTGTCGCGGATGACGAGAAGGAAGCTAAGAAGCTATTGTTAGAGAGGGAGATAGAACTGATTATTCTTGATCTAATGCATCCGCGCCTGGACGCGTATCGGTTCGTGCAATGGCTAAAAAATCATCCGGAGCTGAGCAGGGTCAAGATAATTATCCTGACTTTCAAAAAAAAGGACCCAGAAACCTTTTTTCTGTATAATGTCTGGATAGAGGCTTATTTTGAAAAGCCTTTTTTGCCAGACTTATTGCTCAATAAGGTAAAGGAAATAATCAAAGGCTCGGAGGCTGGTTAATGGTCAAGATCGCAACGCTGAAAGATGGCGGGGACCTGGTTGGCAGGCTGGAGCGGGAGAGTCTTCTGGAGGTTATTGACCATATTACAAAGCGGAAATCGCCGATGTATTTATGGATTCGGTTTGGAGGGGAAGAGGGTAATTTTTATTTCCGGGATGGAAAGCTGATTTACGCCAGCTCGCGCTCTTTGCGCGGGAAAGAAGCCGCTTATCATTTATTAGCGTTTCGCTCAGGCATTTTCAGGATCGTGCGAGGAAGGGAGCCTGAATCTGAGAATGTAGAGATAGACTGGCAGACCTTTCATAAAAATTTTCTGGACGAATTGAAGAGGTTGGTTTTGAATTTTATTCCTGACCTGGAGGGGAAATTTGTAATCAAGATAACAGATTTCAAGTGCTGTTCAATATACTATCATTCGGAATCTGGCTCGCCTGCTCAGCGGCAATTGCTTGAACAGCTGTTCCAGAAAGGCTCTGAGCTTGGATTCAAAGAGCTATTTCGGGGTTTGCAGGAAAGCCTGACAGAGTCAGAACTGGATAATTTTGCATCTATTTATTACATCCCGGAATTGCGCTATCTTGTTGGAGTTTCTGGATGGAAAAAGGAGCAGGGGTTCATTCATCAATGGATGTGCGATTTGTTCATACCTCAGGCGAAAAATGCGGTAAGCCTTGCGCTTCGGAGATCGGACAAGCTTTCAGTCCGGGCTGGAATTCTGGCTGTGATCCCGGATAAAACTTTAGCAGAACAAGTAGAAGCGGTATTAACTCTTGCAGGATTTAAGGTCTGGATTTGTCAGGATGGTTTTGAGGGATTGGTCAGAACAGAGGATTATAGACCGGATTTGATTATGTTATATTATGACCTCAAAAGGATAAGCTCTGCAGAGGTTTATGCCAGGCTCAAGCGCAAGGAAGAGAGCCTCACGATTCCAGTGATATGCCTGACACATTCTTTGCCTGCAAGCGATAAGGATGCTGAAGTTTGCGGTGACATTTATTACGAATTACCATTTTCAGGCAAGAAACTGATCAAAATGGTTGAGAATGTGCTGGAGTTAAAATAAAATGCAAAAGCAGGAACAAGGAGGACTTAGATGAACAGATTTAGGGTAATCGTGCTTGCGCTAATTGTGCTTTTTCTAGCAGGCGCTTGCGCAAGACCGCGGGAGGAAAAGGAAGAGAAGAAAGGTTCGCCAAAGGTTGATACCAGAGAGATTAAAGCGGTTGAGTATCCGGTTCCAGAAAATCTTTCTGCGGCATTGCCTGGCTTGCTCAATGACAGGATCAGGATTTGGAAGGAAATCTCTCCGACAATAAATTTAGTGGCATATTTTAAGGATTATAGCCTGAAAAAGGCTATTGAAAGCTCAGCGAGCGCGTTTTTGATTCTGCTGGAGAAGCCGGAGTTTAGGGACGGAATAGATTTCTGGATCATCCAGATTCAGCCGGAGAAAGGCTCAGAGGTTCTGGTCTGGGGGGTGAAGCCAGAGGAAGCGGAACAATATCAAAAAAGTAAAGACCTGAAAAGTTTTTTCAAGGATTCCGAGTATGTTCTGGTCAATGATCAGATTATTCCAAAAGGTGATGAGCGTGTGAAGTTTTTAAGCGAGGATGCAAAATAATTCATCTCAGTGAAAAAATGACAAACGCAATTAAAGAGACTCTGCTTCAGGAGATTGCTGACTGGGTGAGCGCAGTCAAGTTTGAGCAGATTCCTCCTAGCGCGCTGGAAAAAGCTAAATTACAGATTTTAAGCGTGCTTGCCGCGATTCATTCCTCGGCAAAAACCCGAGCAGGGAAAATACTTCTGATGACCGCGAAAAATTTTTATGGCAATGGAAATGTCCCCCTGCTCCCAACTGGAGAAAAAGTCTCGCTTTCAGCATCGGTGTTTGCAAGTGCGGGTTTGAGCGTGGCGCAGGATTATGATGACTATCTTCTTTTCGGTCATACTGGCCATTCTGCGGTGTCTGTTCCGCTTTTGCTCGGTCAATTTCTTAAAGCCAGTCCCAGAGAGATTTTAACCGCGCAGGTCATCATCAATGAAATTTCTGGAAGGATCGGCGCAAGCGTGCTACTCGGACCGCACAATGGGCAAACCTGGTCTCATATTCATCTGATCGGCTCTGCCGCGGGCTCTGCGCGTTTGCTGGGATTAAGCGCGGACAAAATCGCGCAGGCAATGGCGATCAGTCTTTATCAGCCCACTTATGTGCTTGCTCCAGGCTTTATGGGACCTGATTCCAAACTTCTCACCAGCGCTGTGCCAGCCACTATTGGATTACAATCCGCGTTCCTGGCTGAAAAAGGCTTTACAGGCGCTCTGGACATTCTGGAGAACAATCAGGGATTCCTTAAACACTTCAGCTATTATCCTCTTCCAATGATGCTCTCTGGCTTTGGCAAAGCATGGGTCACAGAGACCCTTGCTTACAAGATTTATCCCGGTTGCGCTTACATAGACACAACAGTTGACGCGATGTTTGCTATTCTTGATAAATATAAAAAGAACACTGGAAAGGAGCTTGACGCAGAGGATATTACAGAGATTATTGTAGAGGCGACTGCATTGACCGTTGAAATGGATAGACTTAGCAAAGTTGGGATTAGTTTTGACCCGCTTAATCCAGTGAGCGTGAACTTCTCCATTCCTGGCAATCTGGCTCTGGTTTTGCTCAAGCGCAAGCTAACCGGCGAGGATTTGACAGAGGAAAATCTTCAGGCGAATGCGGATAAGATCAAGTTGTTGGGCGGACGCGTGAAGCTCAAGCATAATCTGGAGCTGACCGTGGATATGCTCAGAAAGATGAATCCAGCGCTGAAAATCAATGAGCTGTTCCGGACACTTCGCCTGCGCGGTCTCGCGCAGGCGCAACGCCGGATCAATCAGCAGTATGGCAGAAGAATGGGCTTGGAGTTTGAGCCGCTTCTGGAATTCCTGCGCAAAAACGCGTGGCTTACGCTCAAAACAGCGGTTCAAGGAGCGAGATTCCGGATGGGAAAACTGGTTGCAGGAAAAGCCGGAGAGGGCAAAGCATGGAGCCTTGCGGATGCGGACCTGGAAAATTTCACGATGCCATTTAGCGCCATTGTCTCGGTCAAGCTAAAGAACGGAGAGATGTTAACACACCGTCAGGATATTCCTTATGGAGGACCCGGAGAGCCTCTGGAAGAGAGAAAGAAACTTATGCTAAATAAGTTTATGGTTGAAACAAGAGATGCGCTTTCGGAAAAGGAAGCGAGAGATGTTGCGGAAAAAATTTTAAGGTTTGAGGAATTTAACTCGTGCGAAGAAATTCTGGGAGGGATTTGTGGGAAATAGACATCTAAAAATAATTTTTTTGGTCTTGGGGATTTTTTTATTTTTCAAACCAGGGGAGAGCCAGTTTGCTCAAACTCCGCTCAAAAGCCCGGCTCAGCCGTATATAGAAGCAGGAGACAGATTGTATGAGCAGGGAAAACTCAAAGAGGCTCTCTCAGCATACGAGCAAGCTCTTGCGATTGAGCCTAAAAATCAATATGTGTCATTTCAGATCATCCGCATCAATGTAAAATTAGCCTCTGGAGAAAAACCCATCACAGAGGCTCTCCCTTCCCGCGATTACACGAAAATCTCAAGAGAACTCGGTCCCTATTACAAGGACAGCGTAAATAAATTCGCCATCAAATATCCAGTTGGATGGCTGGTTGACAACAGCGACCCGTATTTTAACTTGAAGCTCATTGACCCGTATTATGAGGCATTTATTTTTATTAAATCTGTCCCGACCCCTCAGCCTCTTCAGATCAGCTACGAGTTCCAATCGCAGGTTGAGAGCCTAGTTAAAAATATCGTTGCCCAGGTTCCAGGAGCCAGATTGGGCTATTGCAACTTTGAGAAGCTCCTGGACCAGACAGTTTTAAGAGTGGAGGTCATCTATCAGGCTGGACAGAATATCATTGTTATCAATTCCAGAGTCCTGATTGAGCTTGACCGCGCAGTAATCGTGACCTGGGTGACGCAGGAAAAACTTCTACCATATTTCCGCGTCTTGCTGGAAAGCTCAGTCGCAACTATTACTCTTAATCCGCAGTGAAATATGCCCCAGGTCCTCTTCTTGCAAACCGACTGGCTGGAGCATCTTGGTCCCCTCTACCTCTCAGCTTATCTAAAGCAAAAAGGATTTGAAACCTCTCTATTCATCTCTCGTTCCCCCAAAAAGATCGCGCAAGAAATCCAGAAGACCATGCCAGAAATTCTCGCATTCTCGCTCTCAAGCGCTGGTCACAAGCGTGCGCTTGAATTACTCTCTCAAGTAAAAAAACATACAAA